>Ga0115546_1000042_pt1 | contig 107143 bp, 78 predicted proteins | sample COGITO_mtgs_1004_FD_87186 | JGI IMG/M metagenome (GOLD analysis project Ga0115546, IMG submission 87186) | Pelagic marine microbial communities from North Sea - COGITO_mtgs_100413 | ecosystem: Environmental > Aquatic > Marine > Epipelagic | place: Germany:Helgoland, sampling site Kabeltonne...
CCTGACCGGCATGAGCCCAGAGTTGTTAAGCTTAGACCCAAGCCTTTTCCTCGAATGAGACAACCTCGCGCTGTTCTCAAAGCCAAGCTGGCTGCTTAATTCGGATTAAGTCAGTGCCATTGAACTATAGATATTTGCGATCGCAATGGACAACCTGTGTAAGTGAGTCTTTATCAAGAGCTTTTGATTCACGGAGATCTCTTTGAAGTTTCTTCTAGGTCATCGCGTTTGCGGAAATAGTGTGTATGCGATCGCGCCTCATCTTTGACAGGCTTTTGGCAGAAAGATTCTTACTCTGATGTTGGGTTTGATATGGGGTCTGATAGAAGGATTCAGGCGAAGCTCAAGAATAGAGAAATGCCTAATCAGGGAATAATTGCCTCTGCCAAAAATGTTTCTGTAATTGCTGCTATGAGCCATATATCTGGCGTTCTGATCCAGTTTTCGCTTGTTATGGGGGAAGCGCTTGCCTGATTGCCAGTCTGCTTGGAGGGTTCGGTTGGGCCTTGCTATTTGGCCTGGATGCTGGCGAGGCTGTTGTAAAACACGCTCTCCTTCGATCTTTTCTCCATCGCCAGGGCCATATTCCTCGCAACTAGGCACAGTTCCTTCAATACACCACCGAGCGCCGCCTGACTCAACAAGTCGGTGGCAGCTTTCGCTTCATCCACCGCGAACTGCTCGATCACTTCGCTGATCAATTCAAGCGCCAGTAGATTTTGCTCAGGCGATAGGAAGAAATCAGAACCCGTTTCTTGTAAAGGAAAGGTCGTTTGCTGATGACGCTTTCTTGTTCATAAGTTTTGTTTAAGCAGTCGCAAAAAACATTGAAGCGAAACTTATAAACAAGAAGTGGTTTGCTATTAACGCTTGCTCTTTCATAAGTTTTGCTTAAACAATAGCTGTAAACTACAAAGCGTTTCTTATGAATGATGATTGGTTTGCTAATAATGCCAAAGCGATCGCGCCTAACGCTTTCTTGTAATTGCGCTGATGGGGGCTGCGATCGCCTTCAGTCCGTTCTAAAGCTGTCTACGCAGCAGACTAATCGCCTCCCCTTGTGCAGGCGTAATCACCAGCGAATCCTCGATAGCTAGCACCGGACTCCACAAAATAGTTTCACTGTAGTGCAGCGTATGCAGCAGATGGATAGTTTGCCGGATGGCCTCGGGCTTGCCCAACAGAATATGCCGAATCGCTTCGCCGGGGGCGCTGCCAGATGGCGTCAACTGCGGCAGCGGCAGCGTTTGTAAGGCCGATTGCAAAGCAGACGGTTGCAGATGGCCAATAGAAGGGCGATCAGCCAGGAAGGTTGTGAGTTTCATGGGTTTTCTCCAATAGGGTAAAACGGCTCATTTTCAGCCGTGGGAAGAAAGCCCCACGAAAAATCAAGCCACCCCAACTTGCTAAAAGTTAGGGTGGCTGTGGCATCATGTGCACAACCTCCATCACTGTTCGTAGCAGTTGTGGGGGCGAGCTGGCGATGTACTGTTCGTAGCAGTCATCGTCAGCGGCTTAAATTTTTCGGGGCGGTGGGCTGATGGGCACATGTGCGTTTACACATGCACGCTTACAGCTATACGCTTTACACTATCAGCCCTGTTTTGAGCCTGTCAATCATTTGATATGGAGCCCTGACTTGATCCATGTCTACGGCCTCATGTCTACGGCCTCATGTCTACGGCTCCACAAAAATAACGCCCGCTGCCAGCTCCGTTTGGTTAGGATTAACGCCATCTCTCTTTTGCTGAATGCTAATCAGCTTCACCTCTAGCTCTCTGTTCACCTTGTTTAGCTGCCCCTGCGTCGCCGGAATAATGCGGGTTTTGCCAGCCTGCTGAAACCGCTCTAGCCGCTCGGTTAGCTCACGCTGCTTTCTTTCAGCAAAGGCCCGAGCGCTTTTTTCTTGCACATCGCAGCGACTGTCGTTTTCCTTATAAAAGTCTTCTAGCGCTTCTCCAAACGCTTCTTCTAACGTCTCTTTACACGTTTGCTGCCCGGCTATCACCGCCTCAATATCATCAATAAAACTGTCAGCATTCAGCTTTAGCTCGCCGGTTTGCATCAGCGTAGCGAGTACAGATTCAGACATGGTCTGATCTAACAGGCGATCGCTATCGACATTGATCATTTGGTAGGCAATTTGGCTTTCTGTTCTTAGCCCTTCAAAAGTCCACAAAAAGACGGCATATGCGTATAGGCCAGCTTCTAGCCCGCTTTGAGCAGGGGTGGTGCGAATTGCAGAAACCGGGTGCAGCTTTTGGGCGGCGGTGGCATAGCGATCGCGTATCCACAAAATCAAAGGATGCGTCGGATCTAGCAGCTCGTTGCGCTTGCCCATGCTGCCCGTAATTTTGGGGTCAAAAAAGCAAACCACCGGCGCACTAGACTTGTGCAGTTGGGTCGGTGTTGCACAGCGATTTTGTGAGATAAAAAACTGCAAATCAATCTTGGCTTTTTCTGATAGTGAAATGTTGAATAGCTGACTGCCGGGTGACTGCGGGGCAATCACAGTGCCCGGATAGTACCGGCTAAAACAGTCTTTTACAAACGCAGACATCTCGTCTGGCTGTAGCCACCGGCCCTGCGTTTTACTCTCTTCAATCGCCCCCAAAATATGATCTGAAAACGCCATCATATTAATCGCTTCTTTCTCCAAATCATCTTGAAGAACGCGCTGATTTTCTAACGCAACCGCCGTCTGTTCAATTTTTGACTCTTCCTCTTCAGCCGTCAGCTCTTTTTCAAATAGTTCCACCAGCAGCTTTTCAGTTTCCTCTCCCAAAATCCCTTCCAGGTCACCCACACTCTCTTCAAAAATGCGAATCCGCATATACAAGCGGTCTAAAATCTCTGCCTCAATCGTGTCTTTGAGGCTAAAGTTCACAATCGAAATGCGATCCGCCTTTTGGTTCAATCTGTCTAGCCTGCCAATGCGCTGCTCTACCCGCATTGGGTTCCAAGGCAGGTCGTAATTAATCAAAAAGCGACAGTGCTGTAGGTCAATGCCCTCACTGCCTACCTCTGACGACAGCAAGACCGTCGGCCCCGCTTCCTGGCGAAACTGCTGAACAACATCCCACTTGCGATCGCCCATATCGCCCATAATCAGCCCCGTCGAGATGCCTGCCGCCTGTAGCCGCCGCTCCAAATACTGCAAAGTCCCCCGAAAATAGGCAAAAATCACAAACTTCTGAGTACGCTCTTTCTTCAGCTCTTTTTTCAAAAAGACAATTAGCCGATTGTACTTACTATCTTCAGCTTCTAAATCAGCAATGCTAATTCGCTTAAAAGCAAGATTTTTAGGCGGCAAATCTGTGGGCTCAGCGTCCTTTCGCAGCCGAGGCGCAACGCCCATATCCTCCCACAGCGACTCTTCTACTAGCCCCTTCAGGCTATTATCCGCCCGCCAAGTTTCTAGCGCCGCCACCATACAGCTCGCCATTTGCCGCTGCCGAGAAATCAAGCTCAAAAGCGGCACCCCTTTTTTGCCCTTTGTCTGCGCTCGAATAGCCTCCGTCACCTCATCATAAAATTTGCGCTCTAGCGGTGAGAACTGAACCGTCAGCGTTTGCGGATCTCGCTTTACGCGGTTGGGCAACACATCTCGCTTGCGGCTACGCGTCACATACTGGCCTAGCAGAGACGTTTTCTCTAACTTATAGCCCAGCTCCACCCGGTCAGCTTCTGCCAGTGCGCCATTCTTCTGCGTCGCCTTTTCTAACCCCGCCTTTACCTGCATCAGCAAGTAGCTATCTTTGAAATAGTTCGACTTCAGCGCGCTTTCTACCGCAACTTTCGCCTTCAACAGCTGAGGCGGACTGGCCCACAGATACCGCAGCGCATTTACCACCGGCTGATTGGCCTCTAGCATCGTGCCAAAAATATCTTCATTAAAAAAGTCATCTGGGCTAATCAGCCGCAAAAGCTGATACAGATTCGAGCTATCTATCTGCACGGGCGTTGCGGTTAGCAGCAGCAAATGGTGAGAGGCATCTCGAATCAGCTGGCCAATCAGGTTGCTAGCCGTCGTCGCGTTTCTTAGGTAGTGGGCCTCATCAATAATGGCCAAATCGAACAGGCCAAAGTCATCGCTAGCCGGGTTCGCATCTAGCAATCGAGCAAACTCGGCCCGCGCGTTTTGAGCGTTCAGATCTTCCCAATTGCCGCTAGGACGTAGCCCTTCTAAGCTGGCGATGCAGGCAAAAGATTGACTATGCTGAGTTTCTAGGCTGAGTTTAGCGCGGCCCAGCAGCTCCCCAGCATCCACAATTTCAGCAAAGATATTGAACCGCTGCGCAAGGTCATCTTTCCACTTTTGGCGAAGCATTGCAGGGCATACAATCAGCAGCCTTCTGGCCTCTGCGCGAGTTTGCAGCTCCTTCCAGATATACATGGCTTCGATGGTTTTACCCAGGCCCACTTCATCGGCAATGAGGATACGACCCACCGGCGAGTCCAGAAACTTGAGCACCGGTTTGAACTGGTGGGCATAGAAATCTGTTTGGCTAGACTCCATGCTGTAGAAGACGTTTGTCAGCTGCCCCTTAATTTTTTCAAACGTGAGAATTCTGCGCAGATCGTCAGGCCCGCCAAACCGACCTTGCCTGATCAGCTGCTCGATACTTTCGTCGTCGCTACAAAGCTCTAGCAGATTTTTGGGCTTATAGACTTTTTCAGCCGGGCCAAACTGCACTTCGACCAGGGTGCGCGTGCCCGCCTGGCGAACTTTGCCGGTGGTTTTGCCCCGTTTCCCAGGGTTTGCCTTTATCCGAACCTCTTGCCCCGACTGTTCGGGGTTCCAGTCTGTTGTTTGGGCACGGGTTGTTTGAGCACGGGTTGTTTGAGCAGGGATCGCTTGAGACATGATCTTCGCTAAGGTGAGCACTTTTACATGAGGTCTACATGAGGTCTCGGGTGTCTTCGTAATCATCTGGTTCGTGGTCCACAATTTCTGACCCAGACTCTATATTTTTGAACTGACTAGGCAGCCGAATGTCAGGGCCTTCTCCTTCGGGGATGCAGAGGCCATAGGCGATCGCAAATCGATTGAAGTCTTTGCTATCTAACCCATTGATAGCAAGATCGTCTGGTGTCGGAATTTGTCTGAGCTTGTAGGGCGGAATATCGGCATTCCCTTGCTTAAAATCGCTGTGGGTGGCGCAGATCGTTTCTGGAAAGAACTTGATATTGCCGCCGCCCCCGCCGATAAACACTTTCAGCTCTTGGCCGATATCCTGCGAAACCGAAAACTGTCTTACTTCACGATGCGTTGCGTTTCCCTCCATGACAACGTTGGCGACCATTTTTTGTATGCTCTTACGGGTTCGACTCTGTTGCATCCGATCTTTCAAACCATCGTCCAAGCCATCACCCGCACCGCTCCCAATCGACTGTCTAATGCTGTCTGTATCTAGATTTAGCTCGTCAGCGGTTTTCTCTACAAAAGCGCTAACCCCTAGTGGCTCTACTTGGCCAATATAAAAGTCTACCTGTCTGCTTCCTTCTCTTTGACTATAGATAAAGGCCGCACCATCAAGGGTGCCATCTCCAATATCAAAAAAGGTATAAAACCCTTCTTGTGCCTGACGAGAGTTTAAAAAGGACCAGACGGCAGCCGCAATTTCTGGCGTTACAGAGCAATCTAATCCTTTGTCTGCAACGTTTTGTTGCTTCCACTGTCGCAAGTGGGCAATGAGTTGATTGAGGCTATCAATCGTTAAGGCTGTGGTCTCTATGTCTGTACTTTTTAGCAGCCACGCTAGCTCTAACACTTCTTCAAAGGTGCCCAACGCATCAGAATCGCAGTGTTCTACCGGCACGCCTAGATTGACGCTCCAGCGAACGGTTTGGTTAACGAACAGCTCAGGTTTGTTTTTTTGAATCCACTGCTGCGATCGCACAATCACCTGACTCAGGTAATAGGCGCACAGGCTGCGAACGGTTTCATCGTCATCTAGCTCAGGAATTTGTTCTATTCGCCACTCGTCTTCTTTGCTCTCTTTGCGAAAGTCAATTGCCGCTAGCCTCATTTTGATATAGTCAATATTCTTGTCAATAGGCTGCTGGTTCTCGCGCCATTCTGCTACTGTCAGCCCCGTGAGCAGCGTACCGTCTTGCAAAATCGCCAGTCGAGTTGGAATGAGCGTTTCATCTAGGTTTAGATTGCCTTGTGCCGGTTCGGTAAATGTCACCACTTCTGACCTATCGCGCCCGATATCGCGAAAGCAAACCTTGGTATAGCCCGTCCCAAAGTCGATGCCCAAATTAATGTCTAGATCAAAATTGTCTTCGGTGGGTAGCTGTGGAATAGCTTGCTCAAAATCAGAGTCTGGTTTTGCTGTTGTGGATTCTGGCTCTAGGTCAGAGGCTGCCTCGATCTCCCCTGTAGCCTGTGATCTGGCCTGACGTAGCCGTTCTTCTAGCTCTTTTCTAAAGCCTTCAACGTCGCCGCGCAGCGCCGCAATTTGGTCTTCTAGCTGCGAGGCTTGAGCTGTAATTGCCGCTCGCTGCGTATCTGCCTGCTGTTTGGTTCGCGTTACGTAGGCGTTTTGTTGCTGCAGCGCGCCACCTGTACGGGCAGAAAACTCCTCAACTGTGGCCTGAAACGTGGTCTGAACGGCCTGAATTGTGGCACTTACCTGCGCTTTTGCCTGTGCTATCTGGGCTTGTGCCTGCGCTATGGAGGCTGCTAGCTCCTCTGTGGTGCGATCACTCTCTAGCGCGGCTAGCTGCTGTTTTTGCCGATCAATCTCATCTCGAAGGGTCGTGACTATCTGCATCGCGGCAGTGAGTTGACTCTCTTGCTGTGCGATCGCATCCGTTAGCCTTCCGGTCAGCTGCTCGGTCAGCTGCTCGGTCAGCTTCTCAGTCAGCGCCGCTAGCTGCTGTTGCTGTTCGCGTTCCTTTTGCGCCAAAGCCTCTAGAGACTCACTGAGCTGTTGCACTTTTGGGTTTAGTGCGATCGCCTGCTGGGTGCTTTCTAGTGCGTCGTCAATTCGCTGAGACTGCTGGCGACGGTTCACCAGACTCAAAGCAGCCGTCACAGACAGCGGGGCGACAGCGTAGGCTGGTTTTTGCGTGGTGATAGTAATAATCGCGCCAGCTATTGAGGCTGAAACCGCAGCATATTCAGCGAAGCGTAAGAGTCCACGGCTATTGGCTGGCATAATAATATTGAGTGCATAGAATTAAGGTAAGCCGATCGTATCAAACAACTTTGATGCGTGAACTCGTAAATAGACGGACCTGACTACTGTCAGTCAGCTAGTCCCAGTCAGCTAGTCCCAGTCAGCTAGTCCCAGTCAGCCAGCAATAGACAGATCTCAATCTAGCGCCTTGTTAGGCGGCTGCTTTTCAACATTTGCCTGTGCCTCTAAAAAAGCAACAACTTCTCGATAGAAAACGTGCCCCTTCCCTTTACTCTCAGCGGCACTGGCAATAACAGAAAGCGTCTCTATCAGCGCATGATAAGTCGCTTCGCAGATTAACGTTAGTAGCAAAGTGAGATTGTCAGTTTGCGCCACCACCAGCGCCTCAATATATGCCTCTCTCTGCCGATTGGAAATACTCACAATCGGAAAGCCCGCCTTTAACAGCAGCAGGTTCATCATCAGCCTGCCCGTGCGGCCATTGCCATCCGCAAAGGGATGAATCGACACAAACCGATAGTGCGCCTCGCTGGCGTAGGCCACCGGATGCATAGCCGAATGCGCCGCGCTCAGCCACCGAATAAACTCATCCATCAGCCCAGGCAATAGATAGTGCGGTGGATAGACGTGCTCTGTGCCTGCCGCTTTGACATCTAGCTGGCGATAGCGCCCTGCTTCTGTTGGTGTAATCGTTCTCATCACCAGGCTATGAATCTGCCGTATTTCCCATTCACCGACGGGCGTTGTCGCCTGTGCTAGCGTTTCAATATAGTCAATCGCCTCCTTATGGCCGATGACTTCTAAATGCTCCGTCAGTGTTTTTCCGCCAATCGTAATGCCTTTCGATAGCACAATCTCAGTTTCGCTTTGGCTGAGCGTATTGCCTTCTATCGCGTTGGAGTTATAAGTGAATCGAACGTCGTAGCGTTGCTTTAGCTCGCGCAGCATGGCAGGCGATAGGGGCCGAAAGCTGTCTAGCCAGGTTTTTAGCTGGTTGATTTGCGCTAAGCGTTGGACGGTCTGCTCTGAAAGGGGCATCGTGTGATTGGCAGTGTGGCTAATAGTGCGATCGCCGGTGCGGTCAATCGCTGGGTCAATCGCTAGGTCAGGCATCATCTGGCCCAACAACCCAGCCATCCGAAGTTCTGGCCGCGCTATCAGGTATGACAATAGCCGGTCGTACAGCGTCGCCGCCGAAGCTGTCGTCGCAAAGCCTGTCGCCGTAAAGCCTGTATTCTCAAAAGCGGTCTTTGATGCATTCACGAGGCAAACAACGACTCGGTAGGTGTACGTTTGTCTGCATTCATTATATCGGCCCGCATCGGTGGCCGAAGATTGAAACTTACTGCTGAATCAGCGACAGCAGCTCATCGGTCGAGACCTTACTGCTCATATCTGAACCCGTGAGCAAGCTATCGGCTAAATCTCGCTTTACCTTGTGCAGGTTCACAATTTTGTCTTCGATTGTGCCCTTTGCTACCAGCCTATAAATAGTCACCGGACGCTGCTGCCCGATTCTGTGGGCTCTGTCGCTGGCCTGATCTTCTACTGCCGGGTTCCACCAGGGGTCCATATGAATCACATAGTCTGCCGCTGTCAGGTTTAGCCCCGAACCGCCTGCTTTTAGGCTAATGAGGAAGATATCGCCCTCCCCCGCTTGAAACGCATCGACCGCCTGCTTGCGCTTCTTGGCCGGTGTGCTGCCATCCAAATATTGATAGCTAATCTGTTGTTCGTCCAGATAGTTGCGCAAAATCTTTAGATGATCAACAAACTGGCTAAATACCAGCGCCTTGTGCCCATTGTCTAACAGCTCTGTAATCAGCTCGCTAAACTGTTCTAGTTTTGCACTCGGCAGCGCTAGCTCTGGCTTTACCAGCGACGGATTGCAGCAGGCGCGGCGCAGTTTCATGATTTCGGCGAGTACCTGCAAGTGCTTGTGTCCGGCCTCGGCTTCGCTGTCGCTGAGCTTAGTAATCGCTTCTCGACGCAGCGCTTCGTAAAAGGCCATCTCTTGTTTGCTCAGCTCTACTGGCAGCGTAATTTCGGTGCGTGAGGGTAGCTCTTGTAGCACCTGATTTTTGGTGCGCCGCAAAATGAAGGGGCGAATCAGTCGGCGCAGGGCATCGCTGGCGCTGTCGTCCTGGTCGCGCTCAATTGGGTTGGCAAAGCGCTGGTTGAAGCTGTCGAGCGAGCCGAGCAGCCCAGGGTTGATAAAGCGGAACAGGTTCCACAGCTCGCCCAGATGGTTTTCGATGGGGGTGCCGGTCATGATGATTTTGAAGCTGCCTTGGAGCGCCATGACGGCTTGCGATCGCTTCGTTGCATAGTTCTTAATTGCCTGCGCTTCATCGAGCACAATGGTCTGCCAGGTGACGGCTGCCAGCATGTCGGCTACGTCTTCTTGCTGCACTAGGCCATAGCTGCACACCAGCAAATCGTTGGGCCCTAGATTATCTAACAGCGCCTGGCGTTGGGTGCGATCGCTCTCTCCCAAGCTCTCTACCCGCAGGCTAGGCGCAAACCGCTCGGCCTCACTGCTCCAGTTCATACAGACCGAAGTAGGCGCAATCACCAGCGCCGGACCCTCACTGGCTCGGCTCAGCATTACCGCTAGGCCCTGTAAGGTTTTACCCAGGCCCATATCGTCGGCTAGGCAGGCCCCCACGCCCCAGTTCGCCAGCCGAGAGAGCCACACATAGCCGTCTTGCTGATAGTCTCTGAGGGTCGCCTGCAAGGTCTTTGGCACTTCTGGCTCAATCGCTTGAGCCGCTTTAATCTGTTGAATATGATCTTGCCATTCGGTATCGACTTTAATCTGTTCTAAGTCGTCTAGCATCTCGTCCATCGCCAGGGCGGCTAGGCCGTTAATGCGCAGCTCTTTGCCATGGCGCTGAGAGAGTCGGCTCAGGGTCTTTAGCCGCTGCCGAAACTCTTCGGTTAGGGCCAAAAACTCACCGTCGGCTAGGGGCACAAACTGTCCTGGCGTATTGTCTAACAGCATCATGAGCTGCTGTAAATCAACTATCTGATTCTCACTTATTTGCACTTCGCCGCTGGCCGCAAACCAGTCTTGCTGACGGTGAATATTGAACTTAAAGTCGTTGACGCCTAGCTGCCGAGAGACCTTGAATTTTTCTCCTTCTGGCCACTCTACAACCACAGATTCACCCATTTCCTGTAGCTGCATCAACAGCTCTAGGCAGTCAGTTGGCTCGTCAATGAGCCACTCTCCATCTACGGGTTCGTAGTGCAATAGCGTTTTGCAGTCGCCTATCACGGCGGCGGCATTCTGTTTTTCTTGCTGTAAATCTCTTCGCGTTTGTAGGCGCTGGCCATCAACAACCGTAATCACCGTTTCGCCGCCTTCTCCGGGCGTATAGGCCGTGCCACTTTCCGCAAAAGGCTGGGCTAGCAAAGAGACCTTTAGCCCTGCGCCTGCTGGCAGCAAATGGGCGTGGGGGGTGGCATCGGCAGGAACTTCTTCGGCCTCTACCCCGCCGCCGATGTCGGACTGCACGGTGACCAAATTGGCGATAGATGCGATCGCTCTTAGCACCCTTTCTTCGGCCTGCACGGGCACCATTAGCTGATTCTTTTCGCCTAGTACCGCCGCAATTCGCTGATGCTGCTCATTGACAACAATCACCTTCAGCCGGGTTGGCGTCTCTTTTTCTACCAGCACGTCGGCGCGGGTAATCGGTGGCATTAGCGAAATTTGCAGCTGGTCGCTTTCTAAGCGTTTGACCAGCAGCTCTGGCTCACCTTTTACAAGGTCTACCCGCACGTCTGGAGAGGCTTCCCAAAACACCAGCGGATGGTCAATCAGGGCAATGAGTGCCTCGGTGCCAAAATAGTAGGTGGGGCTGTTGCGATAGTAATAGCTATCGTCGTAATGGGCGTCAAGGGCATCGCAAATTTTTCCGTCTTGTCGGCTCATTCCTTCCGGCAGGTTGTGGCCGCTGTAGAGCCTTTGCAGCGCAATCTTTTTGCCTTTGGTCCAGCCGCCTTTGATGCTCAGCTTTTGTTCTACAGGCGTGAGCGACCAGTTGTCTATTGAGTGAAAGCTCAGCCGCCATGCCATCCGAAACTGTGGCTGCGGGGCGGGCGATGAACTGTTGCTAGTGTCGGGCTTTGCGGCTAGGGCCGTTAGCGCGTCTAGCGACAGCTCCCAGGCTTCCTTGCGCTCTACAATTGTGATTAGCGGCAGGCTATCGGTCTGCTCGCGCAGCCCTTCAACAACTTTGACAAACGGGCTTCGGGGCTGATAGTTCACCAGCAGCTCAGCAGTTTCTAGGGCAATCCAGCCGTATCCGGCTTGGAGGGCGAGCTGACAAAGTTGGGGAAGCCACTGCGCCATCCAGTCTGCGATGTCGTCGATGTTGAGCCAGTACAGGCTGTAGATTTGCAGTAGAGCAGGCAGCCCGACGTCGTTTAGGCGATGGTGGCTAAAGCGCTTGGCGGCGTTGGTGAGGACGCCCTGCTGCTGCTGCAAGACGGCTAGCAGTAGCGATATCCCTGGCTTGAGCGGGTGCGTCGCCTGTTTTTGAGCGGGCTGTTTCTGAGCGGGCTGTTTCTGGATCAGCTCGGCTAAGCCCTCGGCTTCTTTGAGTGCGTCGGCTGAGCCATTTTCTAGCAGCACAAAAAAGAACATTGTTGCGGCTGGTAGACTCAGCCAGTCGAGCTGGGCCCGCTGCGATTTGCCCGCTGCTTTGAGGGCGGTTTGATAGTGAGCGATCGCACCTGCCGAATCTCCTAATAAAAAAGCGATCGCGCCCATCAGCGCCCCGTATCTTGCCGCCAGTGCTTTGTCTACCGTCAGGTTGGCCAGCACGTCAACAGCAGTGTCCAGATGGCCTCGCAGCCAAAGCTGTTCTGCGTACAGCAGATGCAGCGAGGGCCCGACTTGACCGTTTTCGCAGTAGTCTGCTAGCAGATCAAACGCTTCGTCTGCTGGAGTGCAGTGCTCAACAGCGTTCGTTAAAATTGCGGTGAGCCCCAGCTCAAAGAACTCATCTGACAGGCGATCTATCCAGGTGACATCTGGAGGGTTGGTGAGAATATCACACAGGGCCTGGTCGAAGGTCAGCGTAGCCTGCCAGTAAGCGCTGTCTGCCGCTTTAAAGAGTGCCGCTGCCGCAGCGCGATCTTCTCGGTAGAGGGCAATGCGGACTTCGCGCATAAACTGGGCTTCATTGCGGAAAAACAGGCTTCCGTTTGGATAGCGCTGGCCAATCGGAAAAAGCTGTGCGATCGCCTCAACAATCGGCTCAAACGTCTCCATCTTGACCGCATCTCTAACTACCAGATCAATTACCACCGGGTTACAGCACGTTCCTCTGCCTCTTGCCTGGGTCAACACGCCCAGCTTAATAAGCCCACTGACTTGCTCATTAAACGTCTTTGGCACAGGCGTTGCCACCTTCGTCAGATGCTTTTGCTTGGCCATGGCCACTACCCAGCAGCGTCTGGCATTGTCTCGACTAGCAGGCTCATACAGCAGCGCAAAAATCTGTGCCAAAAGGCGGCGATCTTCTGCTAGCTGCAAGTAACGCTGGTAAAGCTTCTGTTTCTGGGCAATCGACGGGCTAGGCATAGTATCAAAAATGACTGCTCGGGCATTCTTCTTTGCATTATGCCTGACGCTGTCTATTTCAAGATAACTAGCAGAAAGAATGGCCGTTGAATGGCCGTTGAATAGCCTTAGGATAGCCGCTTCTCGTCTCTAATCCCAATTTTCTCGGCGCAGCAGCGGATTAATAAACTCATTGAGCCCTTCGCCAATCAAAGACAGCCCGGTTACCATCAGCGTAATTGCCAGCCCTGGAAACAGCGCCGTCCACCAAATGCCCGTCGGCAACGCATCTAGCGCCTGCCGCAAAGAATCGCCCCACTCGGGGATAGACTCGGGCAGGCCCAAGCCCAAAAAGCCTAGCCCGCCCAAAATTAGCACCGCGTCAGCGGCATTTAGCGTAAACAGCACCGGCACGCTCTGCACCACATTGAGAAACAGATAGCGAGAGAGCACTACCCAGGTGGATGCGCCCATTGACTGGGCCGCTTCAATAAATAGCTCTGTCTTGACGCTGACCGTATGGTTTCGCACTACCCGGTAATACTGCGGCACGTAGGCAATCGACAGCGCCACTGCCGCGTTGACCACCCCGCGCCCCACCACAAACGCCAGTGTCACCGATAGCAGCAGCCCCGGCAGCGTATAGATCGTATCCATAAAAAACAGCAGCGCCCGGTCTAGCTTGCCGCCCAAATAGCCGCTCAGCATCCCCAGCGGCACCCCAATGACTACGCTCATCGCCGTTGCCAGCAGCACTACCTGCCAGGCCGCCCGCGTGCCAAACAGCGTCCGCGAAAAAACATCGTAGCCCTGACGACTGGTGCCAAACCAGTGCGCTGCCGAAGGCGGTTCATGAATAGGATTGGCGAGGCCCGCTGTCGGATCTTGAATCCATCCCCAGTTCTGCATGAGTGGGGCAAACAGCGCCGCCAGGACAAAAACTGCGGTAATCGCGATGCCAATATACATCAGCGCTACCGAAATCGTCAGCGGCACAGATGGCTTGCTGCCTAGTGTTTCACTAGAGCGACTAGAGGTGTCGCGCTGCGTTGGTTGAACCATGACCGGTGATGCCGTAGGGAAGTCGGTTTCTATTGTGGCAGGGAATCGTATGGCAGGGAATTGATTATTTAAGGCTTTTAGATTGCTTGGCTTTCAGATTGCTTGGCTTTTAGATTACCTGGCGGTTGCGGTTTCCTTTTTGTTTTCTCAGAGATGCGATCGCATCTGTTATCGCGCGTGCGGCCTGGTCAATGTCGTCTGCATGGGTTTGGCGTCCCAATCCCACCCGCAGCGTTGCCCTTGCTAGCCGATCGCTGCGTCCCAAGGCTTTGATCACATGTGAAGGGGCCGGATTGAGGGCGCTACAGGCCGAGCCAGATGAAAGTGCGATCGCCCCTTGAAGGCCAGAGAGCAGACCGTTGCCGTCTACTCCTTCGATGCTAATGCTGAGGTTATTCGGCAGTCGCTGAGTAGGGTGTCCGTTTAAATGAACCCCAGGAAGCGTTGCGAGAGTTTGCCAGAGGCGATCGCGCAATGCTCCGATCCTTTTGGCCTCACGCTTCCTCTCTTGCATCGCAATCCGCACCGCTTCCCCTAGCCCAACAATCTGCGGCGTATACAGCGTGCCCGACCGCAATCCCCGCTCTTGCCCCCCGCCGTGAAGCTGAGGTGCGAGCTGCACCCGTGGATTTTTTCGGCGAACATACAGCGCGCCGATGCCTTTGGGCCCATACAGCTTGTGGGCGGTCATTGAGAGTAAATCAATGTGCATCGTCTGCACGTTCAAAAGAATTTTGCCGAGGGCCTGAGCGGCATCTGTGTGGAAGATAATGTTGCGATCGCGGCAAATCTTTCCAATCTGCTCAATGGGTTGCAGCACGCCAATCTCATTATTGGCCGCCATCACCGATACTAAAACGGTGTCCGTCCGCAGCGCTTTTTCCAAGTCTGATAGGGCGATTAGTCCGTCTGCGCCCACCGGCAAATAGGTCACCTCAAACCCCAGCGTTTCTAAATAGCGACAGGGGGCAAGAACGGCGCTGTGCTCGGTCTGCGAGGTGACAATGTGCTTGCCTTCGCTGAGGTAGGCTTCGGCAATGCCCTTAATGGCCAGATTGTTGGCTTCGGTGGCACCGCTAGTAAAAATAATTTCGGTAGGCTCAGCTGCGATCGCCTCTGCCAAAATCTCCCTTGCGTTCTCTACCGCCGCTGCTGCTTCCCACCCATATGCGTGACTCGAGCTGCTTGGGTTGCCAAAATGCTGCGTAAAAAAAGGCAGCATTACCGCCAACACTTCTGGTGAAACAGGCGTTGTTGCATTACAGTCTAAATAGATAGGACGCTTAGAAGCTCGCATAAAAACAGACGAAACTCAGTGAATAGAACAAAACCCAGTGATAAAACAAAACCCAGTGAATAAGACGAACCCGAGGGCTGAGCGTAGCCGAAGCCCCGATTACTGACTCTGCGTTTCTACTTCTGTCTGGGATGCTGATTCTGTTGTTGTTTCTGTTCCAGGTTGTAAAATAAATCGATCAAAAGCCCCGATTGCCCGGTAGTTGCCAAACGGCGTTTGAGTATCGTACGTGCTAAATAAATAGTAATTGCTGTAGTCAGTATTCTCTTTGATTAATGCTTGCGTTTCGGCTTCTGAAAGCTGTCCGCTGCCTGCTAAAACGCTCTGGCAGGCGCTGCTGAGGGCTTCACCCACTCTTCCTAACCAGTTGGAAAAACGCTCTGGATCGCACAGCGCGCTTTGAGCCTCTATCGTTATCTCTTGCGACAGATAGGCCGCATAGTCCTCTTCAGTCGGATTGGTGAGAAACAGTGCGCCGCCCAAAGCAGCGATTGACAATAGCGCGAGAGTGGAGGCGATTTTCATAAATTGGGTAATCTGCGGCTATCTACTGCTGCGGCTATCTATACTGTAACCTTGCGATCGCCAAGGCTGCCCATCAGAAGGGGACACTTAATGAACACGCCTGCTCACGCTATTTTTAATCTGGCGCTACTAGGCCGCAAGCAGCAGCCAGACTGGAATCCGCTAATCATTTGGGGCGCACTGATTCCTGATCTGGCCATGTTTGGCTTTTACGCGCTGCTAAAGCTGTCGGCGGTGCCAGATTCACAGATTTGGCGAGTGGAGTACTACCGGCCTTTTTGGCAAAACGTGTTCGATTTGTTTAATTCTATTCCGCTGGCGACGGTGGGTATGTGGGTGGCGCTGTATTTTTCTCGAACCGGGCTGGCGCTGCTATTTGGCAGCATTGTGCTGCACTGCCTAGAAGATTTGCCTGTGCATGTAGATGATGGCCATCGGCACTTTTGGCCGCTTAGCCAGTTTCGCTTCGAGAGCCCAGTCTCCTATTGGGATCCTCGCTATTTTGGCAACATTGTCGCCCCAATTGAGCTAGGGCTGATGGTCGTGGCCAGCATTTATGTCTTTAGACGAGTGCGATCGCGCTGGACTAAGGGGCTGCTGATTGTCTCTAACGCCTTACCGCTGCTTGCGAGTCTGTACTTTGCGTCTGCTAGCTGAGCATTCATTAGCTGAGAATCAATTCTCTCAATTCTCAAAGGGCAATTTGTCAGCCCGATGTCGTCTAGCCTCGTCTGCGATAGCTGCCACCAGGGCACATTTGGAAACGCGTGGTGCTCACGGTGATAGCCAAAGTGATAGCAGCTTAATAGCGACAGGGCTTTGGGCCAATAGTAGCTGTTGGCGCAAAGCGGCGTGCTGTAGGTATCCGGCTGCTCTCGGTGAACCAAATACGTTCCAAAGTAAAAGAGCTGCACCGAGCTGAGCAAAGAAGGCACAGCCCAAAATATCAGCAGGTTGGCTTCTGGCACGCCCATGATTCGGTGCAGACCGTTGTAAATAATACAAAGCCCGACCGACTGACGCAGGGTCCAGTAGCTGCGCATAAACCGAAAATACCAAAGCACCGGATGACGATCATGGCCATTATGAAAGTCAGGATCGCGGTGGCTCGCTGGAAACTGATGGTGATACGAATGCGACTGATAGAGCTTGTTGTAGGGAATAAGCCCGTAAAAAAATAGGCTAGCTTCACCGAGCACTCGGTTGACCCAAGCACGGCTAGGGTCGATGCTGCCATGCATCGCGTCGTGCCCCGTCACAAAAAGCCCGGTATATAAAAAGGCTAGCCAGGGAATCAGGCATAGGCATCCCCAGGGGCCAATGGCCTCAGCGCCCGTGCTAAAGGCCAAAAAAAGGCTGATTGCCCAGGCCGACAAAATGAAAAGGGCGATCGCAACACCGCTGTGGGGCAGTGTTCTCAAGCAGGGGGAAGCTCTCAAGCATGAGAAAAGATCCGCAGCGGCCCTAAAAACGACCTGTGGAATGACCTGTGAAGCAATCTGTCTGATAGGAAACGCCTAGATATTAGGATTGGGCCAATTGAAATGGGCAAGCAGGATTTTCTGCACAGAAAAAATAACATGCAGCGGTTCGTGCCGTCAGTAAGGGCTAGGACAAATTCTTATGGCTAATTCTCTAGCGCCAATTCTCTAGCGCCAATTCTCTAGCGCCAATACTTCAGCGCCAATACTTCAGCGCCAATACTTCAGAGCAAACGCTTCAGAGCAAACGCTTCAAGACAAATTGAGCGGATCGACGTCAATCGTTAGGCTGATTCCTTTGGGCGATCGCAACCGACCCAGGTTAGGCGGCGCGGCGTCTGTTGGCAGCTTTAGCAAAATATGCCAGCGAAAGCGACGAGCCACCCGCAGAATAGGCGCAGGCACCGGGCCTAAAATCTCGTAGCTGTCACCGCCTGCGGCCTGATCAGCGAGCTTGTCTGCTAGCCGGACGGCGGCGTTCTCAACCTCGCGCCCGTCTAGACCGCTAAGCTTTAGCAAAATCAGCTGGCCGCAGGGCGGGTAGCTCAGCTCTGTGCGATCGCGCAGCTCCTGCCGCAAAAAATCTCCATACTGTGTATTGGCCTGCGCGCTGACCTGTACGCCCGTCGGTTCGTCGTCTTGGGGGGGCGCATCTGCCTGCATCAGCGCCCGAATAGCCGCATGTTCAGGGCTGTATGTTTGCACAATCACCCGGCCAGGACGATCCCCGCGTCCGGCTCGCCCGGCCACCTGTATCATCGTTTGAAATGCCCGCTCGCTCGCCCGGTAGTCCGGCATAAACAGCAGCCCATCCGCCGCAATCACACCCACCAGCGTGACCTGAGGCAGATCAATCCCTTTCGTCAGCATCTGAGTCCCTACTAGCAAGTCCGCCTTACCCTCGGCAAACCGGCTGAGCAAGGCTCTGTGTGCGCCTTTGTTGCGCGTTGTGTCGCTGTCAAATCTTAGACAGCGGGCCTGAGGCAGGTACTTGGCTAGGTCATTGACCACTCGCTGCGTGCCGCTGCCAAATGTCTTTAGATAAGGCGACTGACAGGCCGGGCACTTTTCAGGATGCTGTTTGCTGTGGCCGCAGTAGTGACAGCGGAGGCGCGCAGCGGCGTCCGGATGCGTCTGATGGAAAGACAGTGAGACATCGCAGTTTGGGCATTCCACCACATGCCCGCAGCTACGGCATGACACAAAGCTGCTGTGGCCCCGACGGTGGATAAAAAGAATGCCCTGATTGCCCGTTTCGATCAGCTCTTCTAGCGCCGTTTGCAGCGGCCTGCTAAAGATGGTGCGATTTCCATCCTTTAGCTCTTGGCGCATGTCGATAAGTTCAATGGGCGGCAGCGGGCGAGCATGGACGCGCTGGGGGAGAGATAGGTAGTGGCATGGTGGCGTGGCCGCTTTTTCACTGGTCTGAAATCTGACCCAGGTTTCAAGCGAGGGCGTAGCCGATCCTAATATCAGCGGGCACTGCTCTAGCTCTGCGCGCCATCTGGCCACCTGACGAGCGTGATAGCAAGGCATGGGCTGATCTTGCTTGAAGCTGCTGTCGTGCTCTTCGTCTAAGATGATGACGCCTAAATTGGGCAGCGGAGAAAAGACGGCTGAGCGAGTGCCGATGATAATCTGCGGCGCGCCGGTGAGCATTTGTCGCCAGGTATCATAGCGTTCGCCTTCGGAAAGGCCGCTGTGATAGATATACACCTGCTGGCCAAAGCGGCTGCGAAAGCGATCGGTAAGCTGGGGCGTAAGGCCAATTTCGGGCACGAGGACCAGGGCAGATTTTTTGGCCTTAAGGATGGGCGCGATCGCCTGCAAATACACCTCTGTTTTCCCAGAACCCGTAACGCCATGCAGCAAGGCTTCCTCGTAGCTGTCCATCTGGTGCAAAATGCCCAGCGCCGCTGCCTGATCGGCTGTTAACGCCTTGGGCCGATCGGGCCCGGCCACCGAGTGGCTCCCCACGCGTAAGACTTCTCTCGGCTCAATCACTAAACAGCCCAGACTGGCCATTTTCCTCAGCGTTTTACTGGTGGTCTGTAGCTGCTGGAGCGCATCGCTTAGCCACAGCTCGCCGCCTTGCTGTACCAGCTCAGCGAGTATTTCCTGCTGCCTTTGACTGAGCGCCTGACCAGAGTGAGCGGTCATTGGATCTGGGTCAATGACTATCACCGCCTGACGCTTTTTAGCGCGAGGCGATCGCGGCGCAGCCAGATAGCTTTCAACCCAGCCCTGCTGACTGAGTTGCCGAATGGCCTGCGTCGCGCTGCCTGTTTTACGGGGCGCTGCAATCTGCCTTTGCAAATGCTGCCAGCTATACTCCCCGTCTGGAGAGTTTTGCAAGATCTCAATAAGCTGCAAAGCGGACTGAGAGAGAGCTAGGGTGTCTTTGGCTGGCGCGGCTAGCTCAAGCGGTTCTGTAGCGGCTGAGCGACAAAGCCGAACCCGGCGCTGTGATTTAGAGAGCAGACCCGGCGGCAGCGCTGTTTTTAATACGCGAATGAAAGGCGTCTGATAGTAGTCTGCGACACGGTTTAATAGTCGCCAATACTCTTTAGTAAAAAAGGATGTATTTACAACTTCTGCCACTGGCTTGATAGACGACGGGTCTAGTCCTCGGCGCAAGTCGTAAAGAAGACTAATCGCGATCGCGCCAACTTGCTGAGCGCCAAAAAAAACGCTCACAATGTCTCCTGGCTGCACCGCTAGATCCTCAGGGACTCGGTAGGTGTAAAGCCCTGAAGCCCCAGGGCAATCGACCAGCACATCTACCCAAACAGTTTGCAAAGCGTTGTGCTGCCAGTCGCGCTGACAAAGGTGTGCTGGGTCGCTCATAAGCTCAATGCGATTCAATGCAGTCTTTAGAATGCGGTTTTTGTACTATCGACAGCCAGGTGACAGCCAGGTGACAGCCAGATCGACCGCCTGCTAGATACCCTATATCAATAACATTAGTAAACATCGTCAAAGAAACGTAACAAAAGCAGTAGAACCCCCCTGCTAGAGACTTTAGGCTAGACAGAGTAGTCACGAAAAATTACTTAAGTTGTTATTCTGAACAGTTTCTTAACAAAGCATTGCTATAGTGAGGCAATCAACAGTCTTTCATAAAAGCTTTATTGCTACTTTATCTATTGTTACGGAGTCAAGAGCGCGCCGCTCCAGGCTGAAAGGAGCAAATCCAGAAAATCGTTATGACGTGAATATCCTTTTCTGAACACGACAGCTTCTTAAATATGACAGCTTCCCAAAACGCTGACCTCAGCTCTAACACATCGCCATTTAAGACCTCACCCCAGGGGCTAGGGCTACACGGCCCAGATTCAATTTCAGAACTAGCATCAGCGTCAAACCTGGGGCCAAAAGAACCCAACGCCCAGAAAAAGCTGGCCAACAGCTCAACGAGTACTGTAGAAAAGGTAGAGATATCCGTGGGACAGTCTAATCGTTCAATCGGCTCAACGGACAGCAATGAGCTGGTTAGCCTAGCGGGTAAAAGCAGCCTAGCGGGTAAAAGCAGCAGCGTTGCGACGGCTAATGTAACGGTTGATGCCGCAGAGCCTCAGATGGATGCTGATATTGCCGATGCTCTAAGCGATTTGGTAGACGATGGCGATGATGACGATGCTCAGTACTCAGTCCAATATTCGGATAAAACAACCAAGTCCTCACGCTACCGTAAAGCCTCTAATGATGACGCGGTAGGTGCTTTTTTCAAAGAAATGGCTCGCTATCCACTCTTGCAGCCCACCGAAGAAATTGAGCTAGCTCGTCAGGTTCGGATCATTGTTGATGTGGAAGCGTGCCGAGAAACGCTGCAATCTAGTCTGAAGCGCCCCCCCACCCTCGCAGAAATTGCCGAGACCTTCGGCTGCAGCGAATCTCAGCTAAAGCAGCGATTGCGCAAGGCCCGCGCCGCCAAGCGCCGAATGATTCGCTCAAATCTCCGTTTAGTCGTCTCGATTGCCAAGCGCTATCTCAACCGAGGTGTTCCTTTTCTCGATCTGATTCAAGAAGGGGCACTCGGTCTTAACCGCGCCGCCGAAAAATTCGATCCGGATAAAGGCTACAAATTCTCAACCTACGCCTACTGGTGGATCCGCCAGGGGATCACCCGCACCATTGCCAACGATGCGCGCACCATTCGTCTACCGATTCACATCGTCGAAAAGCTCAACAAGCTAAAAAAAGCGAGCCGCGAACTTCGTAAAGAGCTAGAGCGTACCCCCACAGAGGCCGAAATTGCGGCTGCCCTAGACGTTACGACCGAACAGCTACGGACGTTGCAGCAGGTTCAGCGTAAGTCGCTCTCTCTTAACCACCGGGTGGGTAAAGGTGAAGATACAGAGCTGATGGAGCTGTTAGAAGACGGCCATTCGCTTTCGCCTGAGTCTCAAATCAGCGAGTCTATGATGCGTCAAGAAATTTCTGACGTGCTTACAGAAGTGCTGACCGAGCGAGAAAAGGAAATAATTGCCCTGCGCTATGGTCTAACAACGGGTGAAACCCATACATTAGAAGAAGTTGGCGGTATTTTTCAGCTCTCTCGCGAGCGAGTTAGGCAGATTCAAACCAAAGCGATGCGAAAGCTTAGACGGCCACAGGTAGCTTCTCGGCTGAAGAACTGGCTGCGATAGGATAGGCTGCTTTTTTCTGGTCTTTTTTTCTGGGCCTTTTTTTCTGAGATTTTGCTGCCGGTTCTTCTTGTTGCGGCTTTATTGCTTTCGAGTTCTGACTTTCGAGTTTTGACTTTCGAGTTGCTTACCTTTATTTAAATAACAGAAGGTTTGTTCTTCTTCGTTCTAAAGGTTACGTTGACGCCTTCATTAGTCTGTCGCAGCACTAGCAGCGGCGTCGGTTTAGCTTTTTGATCCCACTTCATGTTTGCAATGCGCCCCTGTAAAGTCGGCTGCCAAAAGCCCTCTTCCTCTGTAGGGTTCAAAAAGCTTTCTATGCACTTCACAATCTCAGCTACGGTGTGTGAGGTGGCCTGTGCGGGTAGCTTAGTCAGCTGAATTTGAATCCGAAAGAGGACTCGCTTGCGCTTTTTAGGATCGGTTGGGGAGGTATAGTCAACGTCAAAAATCTGGTCTATTTGCCTGGGCGCACTTGCAATACCAATCATGCCAGTGCTCGCCTGCTGCGGTCTCAACGCTTCGCTGATGCGCTGCTTTACTTTGATTTTTAACTGGTTGACAATGGCAAAGTTGAACTGCTTTTCTTCCATCCGCATCCGCAGATAGTCGAGGTTGAAGTCTCGTGAGTGAATAAGATCTGGGTTGCGCTCCATTTTGGCAATGGTGCTAAGCGCCAGCTTTACCCGCTTGTGCAGCTCTTGATTTTTGTAGGTTTCAAACTTGAGCTGCTTGTGTAGCTTTTTGGTTTGCCAAGCTGAGAAAGCGCCCAGGCCAATCAGTAGCGCCATCAGTCCGCCTGTACTGTACATCCACAGATTGGTTGGTGGCGGTGGCGTTGCTGCTGGTTCGACCGGTGTTTGGGCTAGCCAGAGGGAAATGGGTCGGCCTGTTGTCATGGCGATCTGCGAGCAGTTGACGCTTTCAGAATGCCCATCTGGTCTGGCAGAATGGCTAAAGCAGACTGGCTAAAGTTGATAGGAATGAGCGGATAGATGATGCCAATACGTCCCCAACCGACACGTCTCCAGCCGACACGTCCTCAGCCATTGAGTGCTTTGCTAGAGTATCTGCGGGCCGATCAGATTCGACTGGTTGCTACTGATATGGACGGTACGCTGACTGCCCAAGGTGAATTTACGCCGGATTTGCTGCGCGCTTTTGAGGCGCTGGCTCAGCGAGGGATTGATGTGATGATTGTGACAGGGCGCTCGGCGGGATGGGTGAGCGCCCTGGTGAACTATTTGCCAGTAGTCGGCGCGATCGCAGAAAATGGCGGTCTATATTTAGACAAGCCATCGAACGAGCCGGTGATTCTGCCCGATATTCCTCGGATGAGTCGGCATCGCGATCGCCTTTCTGCCCTGTTTCAAAAGCTGCAAGCTCGCTATCCGCAGCTCACCCCGGCGGCAGACAACGCCTATCGCCTTACCGACTGGACCTTTGATGTGGCCGGGCTCAGCGATACAGATATTGCCGGGATAAAAGCCTTCTGTGAAGCTAGCAAAATGGGCTTTACCTATAGCAACGTGCAGTGCCACATCCAAGTTGATCAGCAAAACAAAGCGGCAGGGCTAGGTAGTGTTCTTCAGACAAAGTTTGCGCACTTAAGCGCCGCAGAGGTGGTCACTGTTGGCGATAGTCCTAATGACGAAAGTCTTTTTAATCCGGCGCGGTTTCCTCATTCTGTAGGCGTTGCCAATGTCTCTCACTATCTTGAGGCGCTGGCTCATCGGCCTGCCTACATCACCCATCAACCTGAAGTAAAAGGATTTCTGGAGCTGGTGCAGTGCTTGTTAAACGTTACAGATTAAACGTTACAGATCTCGGCTGCACCACTCGTTGAGTAGCGAGGCCAGCCAGCGGATGTCACGGTGGCTAAGTGCGCCGTCATCTACTGTGAGCTTGTAACACGCGCAAGAGGCATGGGTGCGATTGCGGTGGGTCAAAATTCGCAGGGCGCTACCGTCGGGCAGGGCGCTGATGTTGTAAATGCACTCGCGCTTAGTGTTGACAATATAGATCGGTGGCCTCAGCCAATACTTATACGAGATCAGTAAAACATCTTCTTCTAGCTGAATCTGGATTTGGCGGAGCAGGCAAACCCGTAGCCGATAGAGCCCATGCCGCCAAAAACGCAAGCTGTAGACACCGCTTACGCCTGCAAGTGCGGCGGCGGCAAGTGTCGCCCATCCTTCTAGGCTAGAGAATAAACCGGCTGAAAACTGTAGCAGGCTCATGAGGTAGAGAGCTACCGCTAGCAGCATAAAGCCAATGCCAAGAGGGGCGATCGCAGCCTTAAAGACGCTAGAGCGTAAGCCAATCGCTGGGATGGTGAGCAGTTCTGAAGATGTGCGCCGCTTTTCTGCGCGAATTTTGGTAAAGAAGGGCTGGCGAGAAAGATGACGCTGAGTGCCGACGCTGTTCTTGATAGGTACGGGCGTCGTCTTTGCGCGCTCAGGCTTGATTAGCCGTCGCTTTAGCATCGCTAGAGGCAGTCGGTTAAGCGCTGTGAGGGCCTGCTGGGCAGAGGCCGGACGGTTGTTGACACCCGGCTCAATCAGCCAGTTAATCCACTGCTGAAAGTTAGCGCCAACTCTGGCGGTTGAACAGGCAAATTGCACCTGTGCTCCTCGATGCGGCAGATCTTTGAGGTGCTCGCCTACGATGAGATATACCAGCGTAGCCCCTAGGCTGTATAGGTCTGAGGCAAAAGTGGCCTGTCCGCCAATTTGCTCTGGCGGCATGTAGCCGTAGGTGCCTACTAGCGCGTCAGATCTTTGGGCTTGGATGTATTGAACCGCGCCTAAATTTAGCCAGGTGGCCTGACCTAGCTCAGCAGCGGTTGCTGCTACAACAATATTGCTGGGTTTGATATCGCGGTGAACCAGTTCCTTGCTATGAAGATAGACAAGACCTTGCAATAGCTGTTTTGCGATCGCTCTAATCTCTGATTCGCTGAACGATCTGCCTTGTGCGATCTGTTCTTCTAAGGTTTTTCCCCCTAGATGAGACTGAACTAAAACCAGCCCTTTCCCTGCCGCAACATCCCCTTGAAAAGAGTCAATATAGCGAGGAATCGTCGGGTGCCTTAGCGTTTTGAGTAGATGAATTTCGCGCTCAAAACAGCAAACATCACCCGTCGGCGTATTTTCTTCTATCGCGAGCGTCTTTATCACCACAGGGCGCTGATGCTGGGTATCGTTCGCTAGGAGCTGCTGGTAGCCAAACGGCTGCCCAATCGGTCCGAGACTTTCGTAGTGGTGGTTGCCTACTCTGAGGGCCGCCACGGATTTAGGAGAAAAAGTAGCCATTCTAATAGCTAGTGAGTAAAACGTGGTTTAATTATTCCCAACATATTTTGATGGGCACTTGCATAAGTCAGCGAAAGTGAGCCAAAAGTTACTTTTATAAGATTTGGTTGCTCTTTCGAGATTTGTAAGCGAGGTAAAAAATTCTGCTTTGCGATCGCTTTGATCTGCCAGCGCTTCGATTTGTTAGCGCTTTGATCTGCTCATGCAAAGTACTGCCAGCGTAAAGTGGCAAGCTAGCCTATGTACAGCTCAAGGAGCCTTCCTGACGTTAGCGCGTAGCCTCTTTTCTTAGCGTGATGCATCCGGTGCTAGCTATTTCTAGCCAATCGCACTTCATCATACGTGTAAAACCTCTGGCTTTCCGATTGAAAACAGCCAAAGTTGATATATTTAGGTAGTCCAGCGTCAGCTTGCGGTAATGTTTGTTGATATTCGTCTAGTTATAACTACGCTTTGCTAGGTAAGCGCTGATATTCGAGCCTGGTGTTTGGCACTACTGCTTTAGCTTTGCGTTTACTTTGCCTAGCAGTCGCTTAGCGCTAAGATACGCAATTCGACGGGTAGTCAGCTGTGGAATATCGCCTGGTGCTTTTGGTGGATGGTCAAGCTGATAGTCGAAAAAATCATTGATGTCTTCGAGTACGGTTCGCCAGCGAGGGATAAGCTGCTCGGCGCGATAGCTGGCAAAATAGTCGCCTGCCGAAAGGGTGGATGGCTTCCAGTGGTGAATTGTGTCTAAGATGCGTTTCACATCGTAGTCTGTTGCGTAGCCCGCAATTTTCTGGCAGTTGAATCCAGGGTCTAAATAGTCAGCTAGCGAATGGTTGACGCTAGAAAATACCTGAGTGCCGCAAGCGAGTGCTTCCATCGGCGGCAGGCCAAAACCCTCGGTGAGCCGGTAGCGTCCCCAGTATTCAGCCGAATCGTAGAGATATACTTTGCTGCGGTTGAATAGACCCACGAGATCTTCGACATAGCTATCGAGCACAACAACTTTGCACTGCGTTTGCAAGGCGGGCACAAGCTGCTGCAAAAGATATTCGGATGATTTTCTAGCCTGTACCAGTACGTCAATATCGCGTGTGGTTTGCCGATTTTGAAAGTCCGCAGAAATTTCGTTAGGAATGTGGTAAATCAATGAGCTGAGGGCTTTTTCGCCCCAGTAGCCCATGCTGTTGCGACTGACGGTAACAATGGGAACACGAGGCGGCAAGCTAAAGCCGTAGCCGGTGCTGTGGGCGTGATAGACGGTGGGGCGATCGCCAATGCGCTGGATGAGCTTTGGCACATCGAATCCCCAGCTCACCACAAAAATGCAGCTGCGATCGCACTTCTTAGCCAACACATCGTCTAAGAACAGCGTCTCTTTTTCTCTCTGCCGATAGGTCACCACTTCTGCTGCGCAAATCTGCTGGACGAGCCTGCGTGTATTTAGCTCAGCAGTCAGCCCTCCGGCAAAAAAACGCTGAGTCGTTCCCGGCAGTAAAAAAAGTAGTTTTCTCATGAGCGCTTTACGCTGTATCGTGTGCCCAGCTAACGCTTTGTCGCGTATGCTTGCTCATTACCATACTGCGATATGTCGCTTTGATAGGTGAAATCTAGGTGCTTGAAGGTGTCTAAAAAGGCGTAGGTGGCGGGTGTTAGCAGGGTATCGCGCAGCCAGCTAATGCCCAAAGGCCGAGTCATCTGGAAAGGCAGACGGGCAACGCGCACTTCTCTGGGGATAGGCTGTGCGGCCAGCTCAGGCATTAGGCTGATGCCTAGCCCCTGCCGGGTCATACTAACCGCAGTAGAATCTTGGGAGATCAGATAGTCTACTTCAATCGGTGGGTGAGCCTGTCGAAGATGATTGCGCACCTCAATGCAACAGTCATTCGATGAGGTGATGAGCGGATGGCTATGCAGATCGCTCCAGCTTAGCGGGTTTTTTGTGTCGGGTGCATTGGGTGGAAGCAGTGCAATAAAGAGATCTTCCATGATTTTGGATGTTTCAAAGTCATCTTCTGGCAGTAAGGTAGCCAGGGCCAAATCAGCCTGACCTTCTTGGAGAGCGTCGATGATGCCCTGAGTGCTTTCAAATTCGGTAATGGTTACCTGCACGGTGGGGTGGTGCTTGTGCAGGTGGGCGATCGCACCGGGTAAAATCTCGCTGGCCAGGCTGCGAAAGGCTGCAATTCTCACTAGGCCTCCCTTGATGCCGCGAGCGCGGGTGGCTTCTGCGCCCATGTCGTCAACTAGCGCGAGGGTTTGTAGGGCCTGGGCATGAATGCGATCGCCCACGGGCGTTAGCGACGCTCGCTGTCGGCCTCGGTGAATTAAGCTCACGCCTAGCGCTTCTTCTAGCGCCGCAATGCTGTGGCTCACGGTTGATTGACTCACCTCTAATTGCAGCGCGGCTTCACTAAAGCTGCCGGTCGCCGCAACTGTTGTTAGGGTTCTAAGCTGAGAGAGTTTGACCTTCTCTTGGAGCGTCTTTGCGGGTTTTCCGGCCATGGTTTGCTTCCGGTTACTTATGTGCTAGGCTATCGCGATTTATCCTTTGGCGCACATCTATCTTTTGCATAGCGACTATTCACCCTGTGCTTTGCCGCTCTCTAGCGATTTTCATAAGCTGTAGCCATACAGTTTCGCACACAAATCGTAAAGACCATGACACATTCTACCGCTCGCGATCGCCATCAGCTAGAAACCCTTTGGCAGCTTCCCACCACCGAATCTCGCTCAAGAGAACCCCGCTTAAAAGACTCTAAACTCTCTCAGCTTTTTGCCCAAACGGCCCAAATGGGTAAAGTGCTAGTGGCCTTTCTAACCGGTCAACAACAGCTTCGAATTTGGTCAAAATCTACCCAGCAAGGCACTGTTTGGTTCGCCTACGATCCCGCTTCAGGACAGCAGATTGCTCGCTGCTCTGAAGCAGCCCTGCGCCTTTGGCTAGAATCACGCCACCTTCAGTAGGCACACATACATGACGATTCTCTAACGCTAAGCGTCTATGATGGTTCAAGGCGATCCGCGTACTAATTAGGAGTTGCGTCATGTTTGGTTTGGGCATTCCAGAAATAGTCATTATTGGCGTTGTGGCCGTCTTGGTGTTTGGCCCCAAGCGAATTCCTGAACTCGGTGGCGCGCTAGGTAAAACGCTGCGCGGCTTTAAGGACGAAATGGATAAGCCTAATGAAGAAGATGAGTACTTTGAAGAAGAAGAGTCTTAGCAGACAGTCTTGGCCTATCACTGAAGGCTATGACTGCTGACAAAAAAGGCTAAGAAAGGCTGATGAAGAAAAGCTGATGAAAAAGGCGTACGAAGATGCTGGTTTCGTGCGCCTTTATACTATGGCTTCATTGTGTGACTTCGTGACGCAAATAATCGGTATGGATTGACCTGTAGAGTTATCGCCAGTAACTTTCAGATAGTGAGCATCTAGAGTCGCTGTGCGACCGGACGCTTTCGAACAGTTTTTGTTGCCAGTCCCCCAAATGCTAAGAGTCCTAGCAGAGCGGTAGGCTCGGGTACTGATGTAGAGTCGTCTGCCTTCGTAAAAAAGATATTAGGGCTGACGGCAACCGATGTGTACTTTGTAGACGCCTTTGTGTCGTTGTTTTTAGCCGTGGTGAAATGCTCGATAACTAGGCTTTGAACAGCTTCGTCTGAATACTCAAAGAAAACGCGGCCATAGTCTTGATTGCTTTGGTTGCCGACGCCTGCGGTCGTATATACCTTATCGCTCGTGTCGGCATCTAGGCGCACTAGGCTCGCTTTATCTGCTTTGGCTGTGTAATCGCCTGCCTTATTGCCAAAGAAATTTTCGTAGGTGTTGTATTGGGTGGCCGCGACGCGCTGATCGGCGTAGCTGTCTAAATCATCGAGGGAGACTTCATTAGTGTCGTAAGCCGAAACGCTTACCCATTCGCGCGCGTTGCCAATGGTAGAAAGGCTGCCGACCCAAAATTTGTCGAGGTTGACGGCTTCGGAAAAGGTGAGCTTTAGGAAGACGCTCTCTGGATTTTTATTTCTATCGTTTGTCAATCTGAGAATGCCGTCGTACTGGTCTAGCGGATGGCTGTCGTTGAGCGCGTTTTTTTGCGGTGTGCCGTTGTCGTAAAGATTCAGGCGGCCTTCGTTTTGTGTGCTCCAGTACATGTTGGTGCTGTACTCGACGTTGATATCAATGCCAGAACCATCCACGTTGCCAAAGGTGCGTGAGCTTTCTGTACTGTCGGTATCCCAAAGGTCGTACCAGTTGAGGGTGGCGGCCTGGGCTGATGCGAGAGTAGGGGTGCTAGCGCTTCCTAGCGTGATGGCGATCGCAAGGAGAGAGGTTCCCCATAGCTGTGAGGGCTGCCAACAGCGTGCTAAAGCCTGTGAAAGAAATTTAACAGTCATGCGATGGAATTCCTTGTTCACCTTGAGTGCAAGATCTGGCTAAGGAACCGCTTTTAACGAATCACTTTTAATGAATCGCTCGGAGCAACTAGCCCAAAGACATTCTTTAGCCAGGTCATTTTCAAAGTACCCATCTCTTCACGTATAAATTAAGACATTGTCAAATTTCCGTGATGTTGCTAGGAAATGTGAGCGCCTGCAAAGGCTCAAATGTCTAGGCGTTGGTAGATTTTTCTGAGGTTACGTAGCTGATACTCTGGGTTAAAGCACTCAGTAATTTCCTCAGGCGACAGCTTTTCCTTCACTTGAGGATCGCTTTCAATCAGCTTTTGAAAGTTCCCCCCAGATGTATTCCACGCTTCATGCGCATTAGACTGCACGATGCTGTAGGCGTCTTCTCGGCTAATTCCTTTCTCGACTAGGGTTAGCATGACGCGCTGGCTAAAGACGACGCCGCCATAGAGGTTCATATTGCGCTTCATGTTTTCGGGATACACCAGCAGATTTTTGATTAGCTTGGTGCTTTCTACCAGCATGAAGTGAGCGAGTATGCAGCTATCGGGAAAGATGACGCGCTCTACGGAGCTATGAGAAATGTCGCGTTCGTGCCAAAGCGCAACGTTTTCTAAAGCTGCGATCGCATTTCCCCGTAAGATTCTGGCCATCCCAGTTAGCCGCTCGGACTTAATCGGATTGCGCTTGTGGGGCATGGCTGAAGAGCCTTTTTGCTTTTTAGAAAAGAACTCTTCGACTTCTAAAACGTCTGTGCGCTGTAGGTTACGAATTTCAACGGCAAAGCGCTCTAACGACGCGCCCAAGCCCGCCAAGCTCATGATGAACTCAGCGTGAACGTCGCGCGAGATCACCTGTGTAGAGACGGTATCGGGCTGAAGACCTAGCAGCTGGCAGGTAATTTCTTCGACTTCAGGATCGATGTTGGCATAGGTGCCAACCGCGCCAGAAATTTGGCCCACCGAAATTGAGTCTTGAATGCGGGTAAGGCGTTCGCGGTGACGCTGCATTTCGGCCAGCCAGCCAGCTAGCTTGAAGCCAAAGGTCATCGGCTCGGCGTGGATGCCGTGCGATCGCCCAATCATCACCGTATTGCGATGCTCTTGAGCCTTGTAGCGAATGGCCTGAATCAAATTCTCGACGTGGGTCAAAATCAGCTTATGGCTAGCGACAATCTGCAAAGATAGCGCAGTATCTAGCACGTCTGAGCTGGTCATGCCCAGGTGAATATAGCGACCCGCATCGCCGACGTATTCGTTGACGTTGGTCAAAAAGGCAATGACGTCATGGTGCACTTCTGCTTCGATTTCAAGAATGCGATTGACGTCGAAGTCTGCTTTTTCCTTGATAGTATCTACGGCTGCTTGAGGGATTTTGCCTAGTTTGGCCTGCGCTTCGCAGACAGCAATTTCTACCTGTAGCCAAGTTTTAAACTTGTATTCATCGGTCCATAATTCGCCCATTTCGGGCAGAGTGTAGCGTTCTATCAAGGGGTGCGATCGCCAAAAGCAACCGGATCATTTTATCGGCTAAAGGGCAGAGCGCCCACACTATGTTGATATTTTGTGCAAATAGAACCCCTGATTCAGGGTCTACTGTTCGACTCGCCACACTAAAAAAAGCATCGAACAAGTCCATACGCAGACGGTTCGATGCTTTTTAGAGATTGATTATGTTCTGATGATATGGCGGCTGATGTGACAGCGAGCCTACGTGCCGCGAGCCTACGCGCCGCGAGCGGTGACGGCTGCTTTTGACGCAGGGGCGCTAGAAGAAAACAGCATCAGCACGCGCCAGAACAGCATGATGCTAAAGAAAGACAGTCCACCGATAATAATCAGCGTGATCATTATGCTTGGAATATGAAGGATAGCCAGGGCTATGCCAATCAAAATGAGGAAAAGAATGTTGTTAGTCATAAGAGTCGTCCTTCGGGGTGCCGATGGGCTACTTACCTATGGTAACGATTGGGCCTAGATGTCGAGGGGATCGCTCTCAAAGCTTAGTAAGGCTTAACTTTCTTCTATAAGACTGTAACAATCTAGCTACATCTGCTTCTTCCCTTTTGATATCAGCTTTCGATGCTTGGGGCTATCTATAATCTGGCCGCCTATATGTCTTCTGGCTGCATCCCCGATACAACAGGCGCTGTATTGCTGAGCTGTAGCCCAGGATGATCGCTTTCGGTTTGACGACAGTTCCACTCATTTTTAAACAGCAGCACCGGGCGACCATAGCTATCTTTGACGGTAGCCGTGTTAAAAATGCGGCCTGCTTTTTCCAAAGCTGGCCAGCCACCTGTTACCCACCGGGCGACGCTGTAGCCAATCGGCTCTAGCAGCGTTTCGACGTTGTACTCGTTCTTTAGCCGAAACTGCACCACCTCAAACTGAAGCTGCCCCACCGCTGCCAGGATCGGATCGCGGCGCGACTCGTCAGCCGAGTACATAATTTGCACTGCGCCTTCTTCACGAAGTTCAGAAACACCCTTGCGAAACTGTTTAAATTTAGAAGGGTTAGGGTTTTTCAGGTAGGCAAACATCTCGGGTGAGAAGAAAGGAATGCCCTCGTACTCTAGGCGCTCGCCCTGGTAAATGGTGTCACCAATAGCAAATACGCCGGGGTTGTTTAGGCCAATGACATCGCCAGGATAGGCAACTTCGAGAGACTCGCGGCCTTGCCCAAAGAGCTTTTGGGGGTGAGAAAGGCGAACGTTTTTACCTGTGCGCGCATGGTTAACCACCATGTCTTTTTCAAATTTGCCAGAGCAGACGCGGATAAAAGCGACGCGATCGCGGTGCTTAGGATCCATATTGGCCTGAAGCTTAAAAATAAAGCCAGTAAAGTCTTCCTTTGTTGGCGACACGGGCCCAATCGTACTCTCGTGAACACCCGGTTCTAGCGCGTAGTCCAAAAAGGCTTCTAAAAACAGCTCTACGCCAAAGTTGGTCATAGCGCTACCAAAAAACACGGGCGTCATCTGGCCTGCATGAACCATCTCCAAATCTAGCGCTGGCCCAATTTCATCCAGCATTTCTAGCTCCTCAGAAAACTGGTCAAACAGCTCTTCGCCAACGAGCTCCTGAATGCGAGGATCGCCCCAGTCGAGCACGGTGTCCTTGGCTTCTTTGCTGCCGTGCGCCGTCCGCTCGAACAGGTGCACCTGCTTTTTACGACGGTCAAACACCCCTTTAAAGCGCTCTCCCATACCAATCGGCCAGTTGACGGCGTAGGTCGTGAGCCCTAGCTCCTGCTCAATTTCATCTAGCAGCTCTAGCGGTTCGCGTCCTGGGCGGTCCAGCTTATTAAAAAAGGTGAAAATCGGCATGTCACGCATGCGGCACACCTCAAATAGCTTGCGCGTCTGAGGCTCTAGGCCCTTAGCCGCGTCTTCTAGCATGACGGCATTATCAGCAGCAGCCAGGGTGCGATAGGTGTCTTCACTAAAGTCCTGGTGACCTGGCGTATCTAGCAGATTGATCCAATAGTCGTCGTAGCTAAATTGCAGCACCGTTGAGGTGATTGAGATACCGCGCTGCTGCTCTAGTGCCATCCAGTCAGAAACCGCATGACGCTGCGCTCGCCTTGCCTTTACCGAACCGGCCTCATGAATCGCCCCGCCATACAGCAGCAGCTTTTCGGTCAGCGTCGTCTTACCCGCGTCCGGGTGAGAAATAATGGCAAAATTACGTCGTTGCTCTACGGCTTCGGCGATTTCGCTTTTGGAAACAAGGGTAGAGGTCATGAGTTAATCAAAAATCGATAGCGGCGGCGTTCAATTGCCTGCGGTTGCTAATAGCGTACGGGTGTTGGCGATCGCGAGCTCTAACAATTGTAGTCTTTTCCCTACATCGACAGCGTCGTATCTCAAAGGTATGGGAACGCCCCAAGCTTTCAAAAAGCCTGCCTACCCTACAGATGGTGGCCAATAAGCACACAGACGCAAACAGAAATAGTGTCCGACAAGCAAATAGAAGAGTTGTCTACAGTTCTTCAAATCTGATTAAAATCTGTGAAAATATCTCCTCTGTTTGCGAAACGTCATAAATTTATTTTATGTAGCGCTTTACACTCTTTTTGGGCTGAAAGGTTGCAAAAGGACTTTCTATACTTTCTAGAGCGTTGCTTTGAGCCGTATAGGTCGTCTTGTTGTGATATTTCAGCCTAACAAAGCTCTAAATTCTGCGTTTCAAATTCTGTTTATTGGAGTGTTAAAGAAATGTCTTTAGTCAAAAAGTGCATGGCTGAGGCCGTAGGGACGTTTTGGTTAGTGCTAGGGGGCTGCGGCAGCGCGGTTCTAGCCGCCACTTTTGTGGGTGGTGAAATTGCCCCTGATGTTGCATTTCCGCTGGGCTTAGGCTTCGTGGGTGTTTCGCTAGCGTTTGGTTTGACGGTGCTGACGATGGCCTACGCAATTGGCCACATCTCTGGCTGCCATTTAAACCCGGCGGTTTCATTTGGGCTGTGGGCCGGTGGCCGCTTCCCTAGCAGTGAGCTGCTGCCCTATATCGTCTCTCAGGTTGTGGGCGCGATTGTGGGCGCGGCGATGGTCTATCTGATTGCGTCTGGCCAACCGGGTTTTGCAGAAAGCGGCAGTACCTTAGCGGCAAACGGATACGGTGCGCTCTCTCCCGGTGGATTTAATCTGCTTTCTTGTTTCATCACCGAAGTTGTGATGACGTTTATGTTTTTGGTGGTTATTTTGGGCTCGACGGATGGTCGTGCGCCTAAAGGCTTCGCGCCGATTTCAATCGGTTTGGCTTTGACCTTGATTCATCTGATTAGTATTCCGGTGACGAATACTTCTGTGAATCCGGCGCGCAGCTTGGGCCCTGCTATCTTTGCTGGCCCTGCACACCTGGCTCAAGTTTGGCTATTTTGGGCAGCGCCAATTCTGGGTGCACTGCTAGCGGGCTGGTTTTATAACAGCGTACTGGCGGCTGGCTATGAGCCGGATATTGACGGGGGCGTGCCGTCAGAGCAGCCGGTTGTGGTGACGGCGGCACCCCGCCAGTAAGCCGCAAACAATAGGTAAGCCTATTATTTACTTTGCGTTTAGCGCTATGACAATAAGCCGTCAGCCGACTATATCCGGCTGACGGCTTATTTATTTTCGGTTGTGCTTGGTTTATCGCTGTGCTGGGGTGTCTGTGGGGGCTTGATGCTCTTTGGCTGAAGTTCGACGTGTATCTAGAAGGCCAAGAAATAGATAGGGACAGGCGAGTAAGAACAGCAATCCACCGATATATACGGCAGCTTCTAGGGCTGTTGGTAAGTAGAAATAGTCAGAGACGGTTGTGTATGCCAGCATCAAAAAATCCTGAAAGAGTGCTTTCTACTGTTTGTGATAACACTGATCTCTGATTGATTTCTGCTCTCTGCTGCGACTATTGGGTAGAGAATTATTTTGATAGGTATCGGCTGTTTGCGAAGTATGACGAGATTGAAGCATTACAGAAATGGAGACCTCTACAGCGGTGGAGGCATCACAAGCTTATAAAAGACTAATGGTGATGCTGATGGCGATGAGGAGTGCGATCGCGAGCCAAAAGCGATTGATCTTTCGCCACCAGGGCACCAAGTAGATCTCTGAGGGGCTGAGTTCAGCCGGAGCCTCTATGTTTTGGTATAGCGTGCAGGTCTTTGCCTGGGGTCGTTTAGGAAAGTTGCAGGTGTTGTCTACGTCGTACACACAAGTAGGACATAAGACGCGATCGCCCTCTGCTCGGTGCAGCGTCATGCCCGGATGCCCGTGCGCTTTCAAGGCAGTATGGCAATGAGGGCAGCTAAGGGCATCGCTAGCGATTGGGCGATCGCACTGTGGGCAGGTTGGCATGATGACTAGGGGCTGGTAATAAAAGAAACCGGCAAGAGGAATTTTGAAAGAAAACCTCAGAAATATCGTAATCGACTTCATACGGTAAACCGTCCGCTGATAGCGAGATAGTTTGCCAAAATAAAAGAGTAACCTGCGCGCCTGCTGATCAAAGCCATTGGATTAGAGCTGCTCGAACTGAAGCGTTAATCATCGGTGGTCACGGGTGCGTTCTACTTGAGGAAATGGCTATGGATAGCTCTAACATGCTCAGGCAGCTGTTGATGTTTGGCATTGGCACGACCTCTTTGGTGGCCGAACGAGTCAAAAAGATGAGTGAAGAGCTAGTACGCGACGGCAAACTAGATCCTGATCAGGCGAAGGGCTTTGTCGATGATTTTATGGCCCAGTTCAACATTGACCAAGCGGCTTTAGAGAAGCAAATGCAGCGCCAAGTGCGCAACATTATGCAAGACTTGGGCGTGCCCAGACAGTCGGAAATGGACGAGCTGCGCGGTCGTTTGGACCGGCTAGAACGGCAAATTAGGGATTTGGAAAACAAAGAATGGCGGTGAAGAGACGTTAGAACGTGCCCTTATTCTGTCGTACACTAAAGCCGTTGTCGTGTAGTCCATCTTTCGGGCTTTGTGCCTGCAAAGACCTACCTAATTTGAACCTATGAGAGAAATACTAATTAGCTTTGGCGTGGTAGTTGCCTGCTGTGCGGTGCTGTTGGTCGCGCAGTTTACGGGTGGCAATGGTGAGCAAGCGGCGGCTGATAGTGTGGCCGACAGCGTAGCCGATGTGCCTGCTGTCGTCGCGCAAAATGAGACGCTGGTGGCCCAAGGAACCAGTCAAAGTGCAAGTGATTTATTAGAGGATGATGCTATGGCCGCAGATGCCAGTGCTGAAGAGAACGTAGTAACGACTGATTCTGGCTTGCAGTACGTTGTGATTGCTGAAGGCGATGGCGCGCAGCCTCAGCCGGGTCAGCGAGTGTTTGTGCACTATGTCGGTACGCTAGAAGATGGAACTAAGTTTGATAGTTCGCGCGATCGCGGTCGTCCTTTTGACTTCACCATTGGCCGGGGCCAGGTGATCAAAGGTTGGGATGAAGGTGTGGGTGATATGAAAGTAGGCGATCGCCGCAAGCTGATCATTCCCCCTGATTTAGGGTACGGCGCTCGAGGTGCGGGTGGCGTAATTCCCCCAAATGCGACCCTCATTTTCGATGTAGAGCTACTGCGCATCGGCAGTTAGAAATGCCCTGATTAATCTAGAAGCCTTCGCTCAAGAGAGTTTTCTCTAACATGGGCGGAGGCTTTTTACTAGGTAGACGCTACCCTCAAGGTCTGTTGGTTAGTCCCAATTAGTTGATTAGTCTCGATTAGACAGATCCGAAGCTCTGTTGAGAAACTGCGTATATTCTGGCTGAAACAACAGTTTGACAGTGCCCGTAGGCCCATTGCGGTGCTTGGTTAAAATGATTTCAGCAATCCCACGATCGGGCGTATCTGGATCGTAGTATTCTTCGCGGTAGAGCATCATAATCAAATCTGCATCCTGCTCGATTGCGCCAGATTCACGCAGGTCAGACATCATGGGGCGCTTGTTGGTTCTTGACTCTACACCACGACTGAGCTGAGAGAGCGCAATGATCGGCACGTTAAGCTCGCGGGCAAGACCTTTTAGCGACCGGGTTATTTTCGATAGTTCCTGCACCCGATTGTCCCCAGTGCCCTCCATTAGCTGCAAATAGTCAATCAAAATTAAGCCCAGCGTGCCGCCTTGCTCGGCCTGCAATCGCCGTGCTTTGGATCGAATCTCAGTCACCCCAATGCCAGGCGTATCATCAATAAAGATAGGTAATTCAGACAGCGTATTGATCGCATGACCCATCGGGCCCCACTCATGCTGGGCAATCCGCCCTGTTCTCAGGCGACCGCTCTCAATCTTCGCTTCAGATGAAAGCAGTCGATAAATCAGCTGCTGCTTCGACATCTCTAGACTAAAGACAGCCACCGGCTGCTTGTGCGTGTCGGCAATATTGCGAGCTACGTTGAGCACGAAGGACGTTTTGCCCATTGCCGGACGCGCAGCGGCGATAATCAAATCAGACCGCTGAAATCCCTGAGTCATTGCGTCTAGATCGTAGAAGCCGCAGGCAAGACCGGGCAGCACCATACCAAGCGATCGCTGCTCAATATCGGTAAAGGTATCGGTGAGAATATCGGACGTTTTTGTAAGCCCCTGGGTTGGCCGCTCTTGGGTAATGCCAAATAGCGACTGCTCTGACTGGTCGAGCACTTCTTCTAAAGGCGTTTCGGTTTCATAGCCGAGCTGAATAATGTCGCCGCCCGATTGAATCAGCTTGCGGCGAGTGTATTTATCCATCACCAGCTTGGCGTACTGATCGATATTAGCCGCGCTAATGGTGCGATCTACTAGCTGAGCGAGACGGCTTTGCCCCCCAATTTTCTCTAGGGTGCCTTTATCTTTTAGCCATGAGGCAATACCCATCAAATCGGTGGGCAACCCGCGTGATTGCAAGTCTAGAGCGGCCTGGTAAATGCTGCGATGCGTGCCGATGTAAAAGGCTTCAGGAGCCAGCAGCTCCGTAACGCGGCCAATGGCCTCAGGATCGATTAAAATGCCGCCGAGAATCGCTTCTTCTGCCTCGATGTTTTGGGGCGGTAAACGATCAATAGCGGGCTTGAATCGAGGCTCTGATGAAACCATTAGAAAAAAGAGGGAGAAGAATCGGTGTGGAGCAGGGTGGCTGAGTTCAGCCTGTCATCTTCAATATAAAAGGGTAGGGAGCGGCTATAGCTCTCTACCCTTATAAGTTAACGAATAGTACAAATGTTCGCTAGCCTTGAATCTTCTGAGGCTAGTCGGGCGCAACGCGGAGGTTGATAGTTGCGGTGACTTCGCTATGCAGCTTGATATCTACCTTGTAGTCGCCAAGCTTGTTGATGTCGGGCAGCGTAATATCGCGGCGGTCAACTTCTTTGCCCGCATTAGCTTGGATGAGTTCGGCAACTTCGGCAGCAGTGACCGTACCAAAAATGGCTTCGTCTTCACCAACGGCTTTTTTCACAGTGAATAGGCCAATCGTATTGAGCGCAGTCTTTGTGGCTTCGGCCTCTTGCTTAATAGCCTCTAGACGCTGACGCTCGCGCTCACGGCGAATTTCCACCTGCTTAAGTACGCCAGGAGTGACTCGGTAGGCCAAGCTGCGAGGAATCAAATAGTTGCGGGCATAGCCAGAGGCTACTTCTACCAAGTCGCCAGTGTTGCCTAGCTTGTCTATGTCCTGGCTGAGGACCAGTTGAGTTCGTTTTTTCGCCATTGCTCTTGTGGGTTTTAGTTTCTATCGCAGCGCAGTTTTCTAGCTTACTGAAGTTTGGGCTGGGTTGCAACTGCCTTTGCTGCTGTTTTGGGCGCTATCTTTGAAAATCAGTTTTTGAAAAGTAGCGCTAGGCGTTGTCTTTAAGGGTTCTGATGCGGGCGAAGACGGTGACGGGATCTTGGCTGTCGGCGGTGGCTTTCAGGGCGGCGGTGTCCCAGCGGAGAAAGGGATTGGTGGCTTTTTCGATCTGGAGGAGTGAGGGGACGGTGGGCTGATTTTGCTGGCGCTGCTGGGTGACTTCGGTAAAACGCGATCGCAGCTCCTTGTTTTCTCCATCTACGCTGAGGGCAAATTTTAGATTGCTAAGCGTGTATTCGTGGGCGCACCAGACTCGGGTGGTATCTGGCAGCTGGCGGAGTTTAAAGAGCGAGGTGAGCATTTGTGCGGGGGTGCCTTCAAAAAGTCGGCCACAGCCGCCTGCAAAGAGAGTGTCACCGCAAAACAGGTCGCCCGGTTGATCGGCTTCGGCTGGGGCAAAGTAGTAGGCAATGTGCCCTCGGGTGTGACCAGGGACAAAGAGGACTTGGCTGGTGCGATCGCCGAACGTAACGCGATCGCCTTCGCCCAGATAATGCTGCTGCCCAGGAATGCGCCCCTGATCGAGCGCGCCGCCATATACCTGCGCCTCTGGAAAGCGCTCTAATAGCTGACGATTGCCACCTACATGATCGTTGTGATGGTGGGTGTTGAAAATAGAGACAAGCTGAGCGCCCAGCTGATTGAGCTTATCTAAAACGGGTGGGGCGTCAGCCGGATCGACAACGGCGGCTGTGCGGTCTGCTGGGTTGTAAAGAACGAAGATGTAGTTATCTGAGCGGGCGGGCAGACGATGGATGTCCATAAAAGGGGCCATAAATAAGCGGTGCACTATATAGATTGCATCTGTATAGATCGCATCTGTCGAGTTGCTTAAGACATTTGCTATACATCAATGATAGTGAGCTGCGCTTTTTTGTCATGGACTGGGCAGCAGACCGCTCAAGTAGAGCAGACGGCAGAGCATGGAAGACAGCAGGCAAAGCAGGCACAGCCGCCGCTAGATGATTGGCTGAAAAAACGACGCGATCGCAATGTAGCTCTAGACGCACCGTGCTCCAGACGCACCGTGCTCTAGACGCACTGTAGGTTTTTTTCAACGTGTCTTCTGCCTCGATCCTGTCGTCAGAGAAGTCGCTCAAAAATCACGAGCCACCCGCCCGAGGGCTGAGCGTAGTCGAAGCCCGCTTTTAACAGTATCGCTATCAACCTGCTTCTAGTCTCGTATTCATCCGCCTCGTATTATCTAAAGATATCCAACTGTTCTTCAGGCTGGTTCTCTGACTGTTCTTCGGGCTCGCTTTTGGACAATTTTTGGTTCGATTTCTCGTTCAATTCTAGACTGTCTTCCTGGCCCTCTATTGACGCAACTGGCGTAGATAAACGCTTCTTTTTCTTGCTTTCGGCTGTCTGTTGATTAAGTTCAATCTTTTTTGTTTTCGGTTTTCTTGCTTTTGCTATGGTTGCAGCTTTAGGCGTCGTCTTAGAGGTCGTCCTAGAGATAGGCTCGGAGACAGTTATAGCGGCAGCAGAACTGTCGCCATTGTCATCTTTACCCTTGTTCTCTCTTAGCCCAACGGCAATTTTACTATGCTGTTCTATCTGGCCCATCACCTGCCTGGCCCGGCTGATCACAGACGGTGGCAGTCCTGCCAAACGGCCTGCCTCAATGCCATAAGACTTATCGGCCCCGCCCGGACGCACCTGATGCAAAAAGATAATTTTGTCCGGCAGTTCTTTGACCGTGACCTGATAGTTCTCCACATTCGAGAGAATAGAGGCTAGCTCGTTTAGCTCGTGGTAATGAGTGGCAAAAATGGTCCTGGCCCCAATGTCGCTGGCCAAATGCTCCGCAACGGCCCAGGCAATCGAAAGCCCGTCAAAGGTGGCCGTGCCTCGGCCAATTTCATCGAGCAAAACCAGCGAATTTGGCGTAGCGTGGTTGAGAATGTTGGCCGTTTCGTTCATCTCGACCATAAAAGTCGATTGGCCAGTCGCGAGGTCATCGACTGCGCCTACACGGGTAAAGATGCGATCGCACACGCCCATCATCGCCGACTTTGCCGGGACAAAGCTGCCGACCTGCGCCATTAGCTGAATGAGGCCAACCTGACGTAAATAGCAGCTCTTGCCGCTGGCATTAGGCCCAGTCAAAATAATCAGATCTGGCGTTACTGCCGGTTTGTCTAGATCAACGCTGCCAATGCCAGTGTCATTGGGCACAAAAAAGCCAGCGGGCAGAGACTGTTCTACCACCGGATGGCGACCGTCTTCGATAAAAACAGGCCGACCTGCTGTCATCTCTGGGCGGCAGTAGCCCTGATAGATGGCAACTTCTGCCAAGGCGGCTAGCACGTCCGCCGCCGACACCGCCGCTGCCACCTGACGAATCAGGCTGACTTGCGCCGCGACCTGATCGCGCAGGCCCACAAACAGATCGTATTCTAGCTGGTGAATTTGCTCGTTTAAGTTGCCCAGTCGCGCTTCGCAGTCCTTTAGCTCGCTGGTGATGTAGCGCTCTTCATTGGTGAGGGTTTGCTTGCGGGTATAGTCAGCAGGGGCCAAATCCGCCTTGCTGCGAGAGATGCTGATGTAGTAGCCAAAGGCTTTGGTGTAGCCAACTTTGAGGTTAGAGATGCCCGTGCGATCGCGCTCTGTGGTTTCCAGGTTTGCAATCCACTGCTGGTCGGCGCTCACCTGCGATCGCAGCTTATCGAGCTGTGGGTCAACGCCGTCGCGAATGAGATTGCCGTCAGTGAGGTAGAGCGGTGGGGTTTCGACGAGGTGCGATCGCAACACCTGACCTAAAGCCTCTAGCTCTGGCGGTACAAACTGCAGCTTTACTAAATAAGGCGACGTCGCGTGGCCCATCAGCGCCGCTAAGTCCGGCAGCTTGGCAAAAGAATCTGCGATCGCCACCAAATCTCGCCCGTTGGCAGTGCCCGACCCGGCTCTGCCCGCTAACCGCTCCAGATCGTAAATTTGCCGAAGAATCTGCTGCAACTGCTGGCGCAAGCTGCCGTTAGTAACCAGCTCCTCGACCGTATCTTGCCGGGCGCTAATGCCAGGGCGACTGAGCAACGGCTGCAACAGCCATCTTCGCAGGGCTCGCCCGCCCATCGCCGTCACGGTTTTATCAAGCGCCCATAGCAGCGAGCCTTGATAGATACCGTCTCGGCAGGTCTGGGTAATTTCTAAATTGCGACGGGTCTGATGATCGATCACCAGAAACTCTGTAATTGCATAGGTAGAAAGGGTTTGCAGCGGGGCCAGGCTGGCTTTTTGCGTGTCTTCTAAATATTCCAGCAGGCCACCCGCAGCGCGCGTTGCGAGGGGCAGATGTTTACAGCCAACGCCTTCGAGCGATCGCAGCCTCAAGCTCTCTAGCAGTCTTTGCTTGGCTTCGGTTTGCGTAAACGGCGTCTGCGAACGAAACGTATAGCAAAACTGCGCGGGCAAACACGCCGGTAAGCGTTCAGACTTTTCACCTGGTCTTAGCAACGCTCCCAAATCCGGCGCGCTAGTCGGCACCAAAATCTCAGCAGGCTGCAGCCGCATCAGCTCCTGTGCTAGCTGCCCCAAATCTGTAGACTGCGTGGTTAAAAATTCCCCAGTAGACACGTCTGCGTGGGCCAGCCCCCAATGGTCACCCGCTATCACCACCGCCGCCAAAAAGTTATTGCGTCTAGCACTGAGCATGCCTTCTTCAATCACCGTGCCAGGTGTGATAATGCGCGTTACCTCACGCTTTACCAGCCCCTGGGCAACAGCTGGATCTTCCACCTGATCGCAAATGGCCACCGCATAGCCTTTGGCCACAAGCTGCACGCAATAGCGCTCTAGCGCATGATGCGGAATGCCTGAGAGCGGGACCCGGCCAATCGCTTTACCAGAATCTTTGCTGGTTAGCACCAGCTCTAATTCGCGAGCAATGGTGATGGCGTCTTGAAAGAACGTCTCAAAAAAATCACCCACCCGGTACATCAGCAGTGCGTACGGGTGCTGATCTTTAATTTCCGCGTAGTGGCGCATCATCGGCGTCATCAGCTCGCGATCAACGTCCCGATAGTCGGCGTAGCGGACAGTATGTTTGGCTAAGCGCTCGGGAATGCCGTGGGTAGAATCGGCGTTGGCGACAGTCATAAACGCTTTTTGTAGGCTGTTTGCAAAAGTTTTAAGGCTTTAAAGTTTCAAGGCTTTGACGTTTCAAGGCCTCGTAGACTCTATTTTACGATCACCGCTAGGGGCCTATAGGGCTGAATATTTTTTCTTAATCAATTAATGTTCAACCAAATATAAGAATTAGGGGAGACTCTATGCCCAAACGTATCGGTTATGGGTGAGCTTTTGCTACGCTCACAACAGCTATTTAGTCTTTGGCCACTGGTGGCTCTTACAAAGCACGCTGATAAAACACGCTGAGCAAATCTATGCTGATCAATCATCGCTATCAGGTTATTCGCCCGCTAGGCGAAGGGGGCTTTGGCCATGCCTACCTAGCAGAAGATACGCAAATGCCCTCCCGGCGAAAGTGTGTTGTTAAGCAGCTAAAACCAATCACAACGAGCGCTGAAGTGTATCAGGTAGTGCAAGATCGCTTTCAGCGTGAGGCGGCTATTTTAGAGCAGCTAGGCGAAAATCATCCGCAGATTCCTCGCTTGTACGCCTACTTTACCGAAGACCAAAAGTTCTATTTGGTGCAGGAGTGGATTGAGGGCGAAACGTTAGAAAATATAGCGGTGCCCATGTCTGAATCGGCGGTGGTGGATCTGATGGTGTCGCTGCTGCCAGTGCTGGACTTTATTCACCGTCAGGGCATCATCCACCGCGATCTTAAGCCCGACAATATTATTTTGCGTAGCGGCACTCGTCAGCCGGTGCTGATTGATTTTGGGGCCGTGCGCGAGACAATGGGCACGGTGATGAACAGCCGTAACCATCCTACTAGCTCGATTGTGATTGGCACGCCGGGCTTTATGGCTTCGGAGCAGGCCGCAGGCAGGCCAATTCCGTCTAGCGATTTGTATAGTTTGGGTCTAACGGCCATTTATTTGCTTACGGGGCAGATGCCGCAGGCGTTTACCTCAGATGTAGAGACAGGAGAGCTGGTTTGGCAGCAGGCGGCTAGCCATGTGAGCGCTGGGCTATTGGCGGTGATTGATCAGGCAATTCGGTCTCATCCGCGCGATCGCTACCCAACTGCCCCAGCCATGCTCAGCGCTCTAAACTCACGCTCTGGTGTAACAGTGGCTGCATCAGCTCCTCCACCCTTGACCGGCTCAACGCCTGCTCCGGCTGTATTGCCTGTCGCTCAGCCCGCCAGCCAGTTCAAAACCATGGCCGTCGCGCCTGCTGCCCAACCGCCGTCCGCCCAGACACCATCCACCCAGACACCATCCACCCAGACCGCAAATACCGCTGTTTCTGCGTCATCTGCGCCTACTGATTTAGAGGCCAGTCGAGATACTGGGGCCGCGCTACCCTGGTTCAAAACCCTGACGCCGCTGACGATAGGACTAATTGTGGCAGCAGTGGGCATTGCGTCGGTGGGGGGTGGCCTGCTCGTTAGTCGGTTATCAACAGACTCCACCATCGAGCCGCTTGCTTCTCCGTCCCGTTCTGATGAACTGCTTGTAGCAGGCTCGGCGGATGCTGAAGATCCGCCCCAAACCGCAGACGATGACTTAGCGGATACAGGGTCAGACAATAGCGCTAGCGATGACAGCGCCGACTCTGCTGATGAACCCGCTGACAGTGGCAACACCCCAGCCGTTAAAGATAGCCAAGCCGTCACGAGCACGGCCCCTCCTGCGTTTAGCGTGGCGGCAGGTCAGCAGCTAGTTGTCAGTGATGGCAGCCGCGATCGCATCAGCATTCACCAGTCTCCCTCGTTCGATGCGCCTGCGCCCAGCTATGGCATCAATGGCGATATTGTCACCGCAACGGGTGACGTTCAACAGGCGGCTGATGATTTGTATTGGTATCGAGTCAGATTTGAGTCTGGCGTTGAAGGTTGGATACCCCAGTTCTCACTTACCCAGTTCTCACTTACCCAGAGCAACCCACAGCCGCCTGCAAGCTCAGATCCTGAGCCTGAGCCGAATTTGATGGCACGCTTGCCCAAATATGCTTCGTTAGCGGGTGCGCCTAGCGATCGCGTCAACATCCGTTCTGCCCCTTCTAGCTCAGCTAGCTCACCCCACTATGGGCTCGGTGGCGATGCTATCCAAATCTTAGACGCCGTCAGCGGTGCAGATGGCTACGACTGGTATCAGGTTGCCTTCGAGTCCGGCGCAGACGGCTGGGTTCGCTCAGATTTAGTACGGCTGCCCTGATCGCCTAATTGCCTTAACAGCTTAATCTAAGTCCTTCGACCTCAAGCCTGGTCTCATTCAACGGGGTATACCCGCTGTGAGCACTTTCCGCGCCGTTAGCTCGGTGTTAGAAACCACCGACGAGATGAGAGGCTGCTGATCGACATACGTTTTCTCAGCGTAGTTGTTGTCTGTAAGTGTGTGAATCACAACACAGCTGGCTTCTGGATCGATAATCCAATATTCTTGAATGCCTCTAAGCGCGTATTCTCTACGCTTAAGAACGTAGTCGCGATCGCGTGATCGCTTATCTGTATCACTACTAGACACTATCTCTATAACCAAGTCGGGAGCAGGATGGCCCAGTCTTAGCAACCGGCCGTCTTGCAAAATCGCGGAGGCTGAAGCTTCAGAATGAACGATCAAATCGGGGATTCGTGAGCTTGCCGTTTTTGAGTCAACTTGAATACCGTGACCTGTTGCTAGACGATAATGCTCAATGCCTATCTGCGAAAACTGTACGATTAAAAACACAACAATTGTATTGTTGAGCGGATTTTCTGGGGCCATTTCGACCAATATTCCATCAATTAGCTCGTAGCAAGTATCCGTCCCGTCGTCATATTCTAGATATTCCTCTAGCGTCATCAGCCTGTTCTGGGCAATTGTCATAAGGCACTGACCTCTCTTTCAATCTGCCGACAGTCTTATCATATCGTTCTCGATCTGCTGTCTTTTTGCCATCCTCTTTCAGAACCTACCGAGAAAACTGCCCAGAAAGCTACAGAACCGATTCATCGTCTGGTCTGTATTCACAGCACTGATGGATTAGCTTGGCTACCAGCCCTGTCCAACCCGTCTGGTGGCTAGCGCCTAGTCCTTCTCCCGTATCGCCGTTGAAGAACTCATAAAAAAGAACATAGTCTTTCCAATGCGGATTAGTTTGAAAGGTTTGGTTGTTGCCATATACCGGGCGATTGCCGTTTTCATCGCGTAGAAAGGTGCCAATCATTCTCTCTTCTAGCTTGGTGGCAACGTCCCATAGGTTCATGGGCTCTCCTTCACCATATGGGCACTGAATTTTGAAGGTATCGCCAAAGTAGTGATGATAGCGCTGCAAGGCTTCGATCAACAGATAGTTGGTCGGAAACCAAACGGGCCCGCGCCAGTTAGAGTTGCCACCAAATAGGCCAATGCTCGACTCTGCCGGTTCGTAGTCAACGCGGTAAACGGTGCCGTTAGCATCGAAAGTATAGGGATGATCTGCGTGGAAGCGAGAAAGGGCACGAATGCCGGTAGGCGCTAAAAACTCGTGAGGTTTGAGCATTTTGGCTAAGATACGCCTTAGTTTATCTGGGCGCACAACCGAGAGCAGGCGGCGCTTTTTGCCGTCTTCGCCAACCGCGGTGATATTTTTAGATAGCTTGGGTCGATTGGCTTCAAACCACTCAAGGCGTTCTTTGAAGCCGGGAAGCCGGTCCATTAGCTCTGGTTCAAGAATGGTTGTTGCATATAGCGGAATGAGGCCAACCAAAGAGCGAATTTTGATCGGGAAGCGGGTCATATCCGGCAGGTGCAGCACGTCGTAAAAGAAGCCGTCTTCCTCGTCCCAAAGCTGAGTGGCACTCTCGCCAGTGGCGTTGTTCATGGCCTCTGAGATGTAGATGAAGTGCTCAAAAAATTTGGTGGCCATGTCTTCGTAGACTGGATTTTCTAGCGCCAGCTCTAGTGCGATCGCCAGCATGTCAAGGCAGTACATGGCCATCCAGCTAGTGCCGTCTGCTTGCTCTAATTTGCCGCCCGTGGGCAGCGGCTTGCTGCGGTCAAACACACCGATATTATCCAAGCCCAAAAAGCCGCCCTCAAAGACGTTGTTGCCTTCGGTGTCTTTGCGGTTTACCCACCAGGTAAAGTTCAGCAGCAGCTTTTGAAACAGGCGCTCTAAGAAAAGGCGATCGCACTTTCCCGTCATCTTTTGCTCAATTTTGTACACCCGCCAAGTCGCCCAGGCATGTACCGGTGGATTCACATCGCTAAAGGCCCATTCATAAGCGGGTAGCTGACCGTTAGGATGCATATACCATTCGCGGGTCATGACATCGAGCTGCTGCTTTGCAAACTCTGGGTCAATCATCGCTAGTGGAATGCAGTGAAAGGCCGTGTCCCAGGCAGCAAACCACGGATATTCCCACGTATCTGGCATGGAGAGAATATCTTGACTGTCGAGGTGGTGCCAGTGAGCATTACGCCCGCGCTTGCGATTCGGCGGCGGTGTGATTGTATCGGGGTCGCCGTTGAGCCAGGTGCTGACATCATAGAGATAGTATTGTTTGTTCCACATCATGCCTGCAAATGCCTGACGCTGAACGTTTCTTAGATCGTCTGTATGAATGAAAGGAGAAAGCTGATGGTAGAACTTATCAGCTTCTTCTTTGCGCAGGGCAAGCGTGCTGTCGAACTGAGCGCCTAGCGGATCGTCAAGATTGCGCTGAGCGCTCAGGCGCAGCTTGACTTGTTGTGTTTCGCCAGGGGCGATTTGTAGCCGATAGTTCACCGCTGCTTTGGTGCCTGTTTGCTGTGGATTTACAGCGGCGGTTTCGCCATCAATAATGTAGCGATGGAAGGCGTCTTTGACGTAGGGCGACTTGCTGATGCGGCCATACAGCTTTTCTTTATTGGTTTCGTTTTCTGTAAAGAGCAGCGACGCTTCTTCTGAGCGTAGGCCTTCTGAGCGTGGCCCTTCTGAGTGTGGGCCTTCTGAGTGTGGCCCTTCTGAGCGTGGGCCTTCTGAGTGTGGCCCTTCTGAGCGTGGGCTTTCTGAGCAGGGGTCTATAGGGGCCTGAGGGGCCTGACAGTATAGCCAGCTGGTTCCTAGCTCGTGATGGTAGGTTTCAAGGGTGGCGATCGGGCCGCCATTGTCGATGGCTTTGATGGTGGGTTTAAGGCTCGGTGTGTCCCAAGTCCAGGTATTGCGAAACCACAGCGTAGGCAGCAGACTCAGCTCAGCGGCTTCGGGCCCATGATTGGTGATAGATATTTGAATCAGCACGTCGTCGGCATCGGCCTTGGCGTACTCTATCTGCACGTCAAAGTAGCGATCGTCTTCAAAGATGCCGGTATCTATCAGTTCGTATTCATCGGCAAAGCGATCATTCTCCTTGCTCTTATCAACTAGGTGCTGATAGGGAAACTCTGCCTGCGGATATTTGTACAGCGCCTTCATATAAGAGTGCGTTGGCGTACTGTCTAAATAGAAATAGTACTCTTTGACATCTTCACCATGATTGCCCTGGTTACCCGTTAGGCCAAACAGTCGCTCTTTTAAGATCGGATCGCGCGTATTCCACATCGAAAGCGCGAAGCAGAGTCGCTGGCGATCGTCGCAGATGCCCAAAATGCCATCTTCGCCCCAGCGGTAGATTCGAGATCTGGCCTGCTCGTGGGTGAAATAGTCCCAGGCGTTTCCATACTCGCTATAGTCTTCTCGGACTGTTCCCCACTGGCGCTCGCTTAGATAAGGGCCCCATTTCTTCCAGTCAGTTTGCTTTTGCTGATGTTCTTCAAGGCGGAGATGTTCGGGCGTCGGGACAGGGCGCTTCATACGTAGAGAATTTATGAGCTAGTGAGTCGGCAGATTGTACGGGCAGATTGTACGGGCAGATTGTACGGGCAGATTTTATCGGGAGAAAACCTTACAGGCTACGCTGTTCAACGATGGCTTGTAGTTCGGCAGCGCGGGTTTCACTCATCCGCGCTAAGCACTGCGTTTCTTCAATCACATTTGTACTGTAGAGCACTTCAAAGGCACAGTTGCGATCGCGATACTCAATCCAAGCGAGCTGAACATCGGCAATCTCTTGTTTTTGCGATCCACTCAGCCGACCTAGTAGCGCCTGATAGCGCTCGTTTAGCTGCTGGTCAGCGGCCTGATAGCTAGATGCTGGCAGATCAGGCTTACGGATTTCATCTGTGCGCGTTAGCGTCCGCTCACTCAGGCAATTGCTATGAATCAACGGTGCAATAGATCCGCCTTCATACTGATCGCTGATAAAGGTGCAGTCCAGATCTCGAAAGGCTATCCAAGCGAGTTCGGCAGTTGTCAGCGCCTGCGCCGCGCTATCCGAAAGGCCTATTTTCAGCGACCGATAGGCTCGGTTTAGCTGGGCATCTGCTATGTCATATTCTTGCTGCGCGCATTGATTGAGATCGACTTGGGTGGTGGCTGCCTGACAGTCGCTCTCAAGGCGCAGCGGGGCGGCTTCGTCGGGTTGACCGGCAGTCGGCTGGCTAGCAGTGCTTGGCATGTCTGGGGTATTGGATGCGATCGCATCTTCAAGCTGAGTTCCAATCGAATCCTCGCTGCTTTGCGGTTTGCTGACTTTGCCGCTGTCTGTTTCCGCTGGCTCTAGTTCTGCCTGTTCTGTTTCCTCACGGCTAAGTTCGCTGGCTGGCAAATCATCGACTGATGTACAGGCGACTACCCCCAGCAGCAAACTCAACGCCAGACAAAGGCTTTTCTGAGTCATGGTCGATGCCCCTTTAGCTAAAAACAGCGGTTTCTAATTCATTCGTCGCGATCTCAAGGTCATCGTTGACGATCTGAATATCAAATTCATCAGCAGCCGCTAATTCTACCTTCGATTGGGCTAGTCTTTGCGCGATCGCCGCTTCGGTTTCCTGCCCTCGGCTGCGAATTCTAGCCTCTAGCGCCTGCTCATGAGGGGGCGCTATAAAAATTTGCCTAGCCGCCGGAAAGCTCTGGCGAACCTGCCTTGCGCCCAGCAGCTCAATTTCTAAAACAACTCGCCGCCCCTTCGATATCGCTGCCTCAATCGGTGCTCTTGGCGTGCCGTAGCAGTTTCCGGCAAACTCTGCCCACTCCAGCAGCTCGCCATTTTGCGCCATTTCCTGGAACCGTTCTCTATTGACAAAATAGTAATGCTGCCCTTCTACTTCGCCTGCACGGGGCTGCCGGGTCGTTACCGAAACAGACACCTGCAACTCTGGATACCGCTCTCGCAGTTGCCGCAGCAGTGTTCCTTTGCCTACCCCGCTCGGCCCGGCCAATACAATGAGCTGCCCCCTAGCCGCAGATCGCCCACGGTCGGTATCTGAGCCTGAAACTGATTCTATTGAGGGTGAAAAAGAAACCATAAGTTAAAACTGACGACCAATGAAGCTAAACAACTCATGAAGCGGGCAATCCATGAAGGGGGTAATCCATAAAATAGGCCATCTATAGCGCTGGTGACTCATGAAGCCTGTTATTCCATAGACCTGCTATTTATCAAAACTTGCGGCAAAACTTAAGGCAAAGCTTAGGGGATAAAGCTCAAGACTGCGGCGGCATGTCAAATAGAACAGTCGTCATGTATCGTTCGGCCCACTGTGTGCCAAAGGCTTTCTCTAAGACCCGGCGAGTCTTGTCATTTTGCTGCTGCTGAGTGCAATAGTAGCGCTGACGCTCTAAAAATTCATCTAGGCGCTCTGGCATGGGTGCGCGCATCATGGCCTGCTGCACATGGACCGAAAGGTAGCGCTCTGCCTGCGCCAAGAACTGCTGCTCTTCTGCGGCTGTGACGGGTTTTACAAAGCAGCAAACCTCAGAAAAAATGCGCTTGCCCCAGTCTGGCAGGTCACGAGGCTGGCTATAGCTAGTTTGCGATTCTGCTTTGGCGGCAAGCGCGGTTTTGTAGCTATCACTCAAATGCCCTGCGGCTGTACCCGGCGATAGGTCCACAATGGCGGCGCTAATTTGGCCTCTTCCACTAACAATGTCGCAGCCAAAAATTGGCAGGCCGTATTCTGCCCTCGGAAACATAACGCAGTGCAAGATATCTAGATTTTTACCAATGCGGGCTAGCTCTAAATGCAGCTTGCGAAATTGCGGTGTTTGGTAGCAGCGATTTTCAATGACTAGCTTTTCGCCTTCTAGCTTGCCTTCTACATAGCCCAAATCCTCTGGCAGATGGTAAGGAGATAGCTCTAACCGCTGCCATGCCTTTTCTATGCCCTCAGCCAGCTGGCGTACGAGGGGATGCTGGTGTTTGCGAATAGAGGAGGCGCAAGCTGAAATCGGCATGTAGTTAACGCTAGAGATGCCAAGAGAAGGCTTGACACGAGGATAACGGCTAGGTGTAGGATGGCCTGTTTGAAATGGCCCGTTTGCGGTTAGCCCGTTCGCGGTTGGCCTGTTCTCAGTTAAGTATGAGATTAACCGCGAGAAATTGACCATACGCTTAGACCTTAAGCATAGCAGTTTCAGCCGGGTATCAAATTATTCCTGACTAGAGGACAGGGCCGACGAAAAGATGAATAGGGCTTCTAAACATTGACCATTTTGCCCGCCAAATGCTGCGCAGTAGAGATTGACTAAAGCCGTTTCGGTTTGTTGAGCATTGGTTTGTTGAGCAAGGTGGTCTGCCATCTTCAAACTGTATCCGCAAGCGGGTATTTGCGAGGGTGCTAAGCACGGTCATTTACCCGGCACTGATCCATGATTGCAATTCAGCCAAAATCTCGTCAAATTCTCGGGACAAATCAGCAGGCTTATCAGGCATTGAAAGCCTCAATGAGCCTGAACTTGCGTCGGCAATTGCTGATTGCGGTCTGTGACAATGTGGTCTTGCAAAATCAGCTAGCTACTCAGCTAGAGCACGATCTGGCCGGACAAACGTGGTCTATGCCCAGCTTTGACACGGATACGCCTAAAAGCACCTCGCTAGCGCTAGAGCGATTAATTTTTGATCCTGAAGATGCCCACTTGCCTCGGCAGGTGGCGCACTGGGTGAGAGAGGCGACTGTTGAAGGGTTGGCGGCAGGTTTGGTGGAAGAGAGCTTGCCTCAAGTGCAGGTGCTTGGCATTGAGCAAATGACTCGTCAGCCAGCGATTGTGCAAAATCATTTTTTGCGATCGCTCGAACAGATGGAAGTTCTCTTGCCTCGTTTAAACACCAGCCTGCTGGTGTGGGTGCCGTGGCCGTGGCTGCGCACCATTCAAACGTCGTCTCCTACGTTTTGGAAATGGCGCAACGCGGTCTTTGAGTTTGTCAGCGACCCGACCCCTATCCTGCCACCCTCAGAGGCTTCAGATACGGATGCTCTAAACGCCGATCGGTTTGCTGCGGAGGCTCACTTGCGCTCAACCAGCAGCGCTAGCTCCGATTCGATGTCGGCAAATAATGGGCATTCCTCTACTCATCGTGAGCGGCCATCGTCTGTCCACAGCTATCCAGCTATCACGATTCCGGCGGTCGTCTCGCTCTATGGCGAAACGGACGAGAGTGAAACAGATGACGACGATCAGCCGGTTGTAGAAACGATTGCGACTTGGGAACCCCCAGACGTTGCGGCGGTTCCTGCGCAGATGCATACCGCAGATCCAGCGATAGAGCTAGAAGACCGCGACCCAGCTGCTGGCTATCTATCTGAATTGGCAGCTCAAAAAGCAGAAGCTCAAGAGACAGAAGCTCAAGAGACAGAAGCTCAAGAGACAGAAGCTCAAGAGACAGAAGCTCAAGAGACAGAAGCTCAAGAGACAGAAGCTCAATTTATTGCTGAGCAGATCGAAAGGCGAGCTTCAGAAAGGCAAGCCTCAGAAAGGCAGGAAGACAGTGCGCAAAGCAGTCGGGCGCGAGGCAGTCGGGCGCAAGGATTTGAAGAGCGATCGCAGTTTATCCAGTCTCCTCTCCCAGAACCTTTCTCAGAATCCTCTTCAGAGTCTTTCCCAGAATCCTCTTCAGATCCTTCTTCCTCAGAACCTGCTTCAGAGAGCACATTCTCTTTAGATAGTACGTTCTTGTCGGAAAATACATTTTCCCTGGATAGTTCGTTCTTAAATACGGTTCCTAGTCGGAGTGCTGTAGATGATTATTTTGAGGTTGGGCACAGCTATCGCCAGCGCATTGAAGCCGGTGAGCGCGGTTTAGATCTCATTGAACCTGCGATCGCAGCCTACGAAGGCGGTCTGCGCAGCCTAACGGGCCCGCATCCAGACTGGGCGAGCGGCCTTAATGACTTAGGCACGCTTTACTGGCTCAAGGCTCAGCAGCTTAGCGATCAGCAACAGGTCGTCGACTGCATGGATCACAGCGTTTACCTGTACAGCGAAGCCCTTACCAAAATAGATCCCACCATAGAGCCCAACATGGCCTATCAGCTGCACAGCAACCTAGGTGCGGTTCACAGCATGTTGGCAATGCACTCAGCACCAGTGTTTCACTTTCAACAGGCTGCTGAAGCGTATCTAAACGCGCTGTCACTATGTGCTTTGGCTACTGATCCTGAAGAGTTCTCTACGCTGCAAAATAGCCTGGGCTCGGTGTATTGGAAGCTCTCTCACTACGAGCAGGCCAGTGCCAAAATAGAGCTGACCTTGCGGCAAGCGATTACTGCCTACGAGCAAGCGCTACTGGGCTACAGCCCGGCGCAGAGGCCGCTAGACTATGCGGCGGTGCAAAACAATTTGGGGATCACTTACTGGAGTCTCTCGAAGCATACGTCATCAATATCTGCGCTCAAAAATGCGATCGCTGCCTATCGCGATGCGCTTAACTACCGCACCCCCGAAACAGAGCCAGCGACCTGCGCGATTACTTACAACAACCTGGCGCTCGCCTATTGGGATTTGTCTAAAGATGAAAGTGTCGATCGTGAGCACAAGCTCCGCTACCAGCGCAATGCGGTGACTGCCTTTGAAGCGGCTCTGCAAACGGCTCAGAGCGTTGGCTCTCTCAATCAGGTAGAGCGCGCTGCGATTTACCACTGCCTAGGCGACGTTCACGCTCAGATGATAGAGAGCGCGCCTTCACTCACAGAAGTTGCTGAGAGTCTGCAAAAGTCTCTCTATAGCTATGTCCAGGCGATTGACGGTATGCCGAGCGAGTCACCTGTTTTTGAGGCAAGGCTGCTGGCTATTATCGCTAATTTGCGATCGCACCAAGAGCAGCTTGGCCTCGCCAGCCAGCAGCAGGCCTTAAACCGAGTGCCAACTAACCTGATCTCTCGGGTGATGCAGGCGCTATAGTCGCTATCTGTAGTCGCTCGGCACAGTTGTTGAGCGCAGTCATTAGGCACAGTCATTGGGTGCAGTCATTAGGTGCAGTCATTGGGCGTAGTCGTTGGCTACTCATTTGGCGGTTCGGTAACGCCGCTAGTGCGGCACTACTACGCTACGCTAGCGTTAGTCTTTGCTCAGGTCATTCGTTCTTCCTATGCCGCTATTCATCGTTGCTGCGATTGTAATTGCTTTTATTGCGATCGCTTTTGCCCTACAAAACAATACGCCTGTTGTCGTCAATTTGCTGGTGCAGCAATACCAGTTCTCACTAGCGCTGTTGCTGCTGACAACGCTGGCAATTGGGGTGCTAATCGGTTTACTTGTGCTGCTGCCTGCGTTGATTAAGCGCGGCTGGCGTGGTGTGCGCGCAAAGCGTCAGGCCGAATCTTTAGAAACGCAGCTCACTGAACGCGACCGGGCGATCGCAAGCCAAAGCCAAAGCACCGACCGCTTACGCCAAAGCAACCAAAATCTGCTGCGCGCCTTAGGCGTTATCGATAACAACACGGGCCTCATTTCTGTTCGCGTTCTAGATCAAACGCTAGCCGCCTTGATCAAGCAGATGAAGCTACAGCCGGGTAATCCTCAATTCGATTCAATTGGCCTGATGATTGTGGATGCGCATCGCCGAGAGCCTTTAGGTGAGGTCGCAACGACTGAGCGCCAAAATACGCTGCTTGATGAAGCGATCGCGGCAGTTATTCGTAAAAATGTCACTTTCGACACCTGGCTCTACTGCGATAGCCAAGCGGCTGAAGGCGCGCAGTTTATCTGCGTCCTTACCGGCATTGACAAGTCGGGGCTCCGGCAGTACGCAGAGACCTTGCACGATTCGCTTGTCGAAGAACCGCTGACGCTAACTGACAATTCAGTAGTGGCAATAGAAGCTAGGGTCGGTGGGGCAATTGCCGATCGCGACCATCACACCAATCAAACCAAAATTATTATCGACAAAGCGTATCAGGCGCTCTCAGAAGCTGGTAAGCGTCAGCTCAATCCGCTTGCCGGGAACCAGTCGATTAAAATTATTCAAGTGACAGACGGATAGAGAGCGTGCCGGTGAATAGGCTTGAACCCATCAGCTCATAGCCCGTTGTTGACGCCTGACTGTCAAGGGCGGAACTGTTTCTTAGGACGGAACTGTTTCTAGCCAGCCGCCGCTGAGCACTACCGTCAGCGCCATAAAGACAATCAGTAGAAACCAAGTTGCTCGGTTGAGCGTTTCTTCAGCGCTTTTGGTGCTGGTAAATAGCTGGGCTTGTCCACCTAAAGCGCCCAAACCGTCGCCTTTCGGGCTGTGCAGCAAGACCAAGACGCAAACGCCGACGGCTGCGATCGCCCAGATAATTTTTACAATCGTAACTACTGGCATGAAAAAATCCTTCAGCTTCTAAGAGCCTGAGCTGGTTATTGACCTATATTATCCTAGCGTTGCTTCTGCCACAGCTGTGCCTACCGCAGTTGCTTCTGCTACAAACGAGCCTATGGGAGTTGCTGCCTACGAGAGTTGCTATCGCTGCAAAGAAACCTTAACCGGCGTCCGACTCGGCTTATACTCTGCATCTGCCTGCACAATCATAGACTTGCCATTCATCTCTTCGGGAATCGGCAGCTGCATTATTTGCAAAATCGTTGGCGCAATGTCTGCCAAACAGCCTCCCTCCTGTCGAATGTGCGCTTCAGCGCCATGTCCTGGAATTTTTAGCCCTTCACCTTCAATTAAAATAAACGGCACGGGATTGGTAGTGTGAGCTGTCCAAGGCCTGCCCTGCTCGTCGTGCATATATTCTGCGTTGCCATGATCGGCAATAATCAGCGCTGTTCCACCTGCACGACCAATTGCAGCCACTAAACGACCGACCTCATAGTCTACGGCTTCTAACGCATCGATAGTTGCCTCCATGTTGCCCGTGTGGCCTACCATGTCCGGATTGGCATAGTTCATCACAATCAGTGAATACACGCCTTTGTTGATGGCTCTGATCGCGCTGTCGGTCACCTTCTTTGCCGACATCTTGGGGTCTTTATCGTAGGTTGCCACCATCGGACTCGGGATGAGTTCGCGATCTTCTCCTGGCAGCGCGTCTTCTAAGCCGCCATTAAAAAAATAAGTCACATGCGCATATTTCTCTGTCTCTGCCGTCCGAAACTGCTTAAGGCCGTGATTAGAGATCACCTCACCCAAAATATTATCTAGACTTTGCGGCTTGAACGCGATGCCTACTGGTAAAGACGAGTCGTACTGAGTCATTGTGACAAAAGTTAGAGGCAAGATCGGATCTCGCTCGAACCCCTCAAAATCGCGCTTAACAAAAGCCTGGGTCAGCTGCCGCGCCCGATCGGGTCGAAAGTTGAAAAATATCACCCCGTCTTCCGGCTTCACTGCTCCGGGGGCCAATCGAATGGGCTCTACAAACTCATCGTTAATATCTGCCGCGTAAGATTCTTTGAGTGCAGCAAGCGCAGAAGATCCGGTGCCTTCTCCGTCTTCTGTCATCACTCGGTATACCTTCTCGATGCGCTCCCAGCGGTTATCTCTATCCATCGCAAAATAGCGACCGCTCAGGGTGACCATCCTACCGATCCCGATTCTATCAATCGCCGATTGCAGCTTTTGCAGTGAAAACTCCCCATCGGTTGGCTTCGTATCGCGACCATCGGTAATGGCGTGAATGCACACATCTGTGAGCCCCTGCGCTTTGGCCATTTCTAGCAGCCCAATGAGATGATCTAGGTGAGAGTGAACCCCCCCATCCGAACACAGACCCACTAAGTGCAGCGTGCTATTGACGTAGCTCACCTTTTGACAAACCTTTAGCAGGTCCAAGTTTTCCTCAATGCTCTTACTTTCTACCGCATCAGAAATGCGGACCAGCTCTTGAGGCACAACGCGCCCTGCGCCAATGTTTAGGTGGCCAACTTCAGAATTACCCATTTGCCCATGAGGAAGGCCCACATGCTTGCCAGAGGTATTAATTTTTGCGTGAGGATAGCTGTTCCACAGGCTGCGTATAACGGGGGTATCGGCCTGATTAACGGCATTGCCATGACTATCGTCTCGGCAGCCCCATCCGTCTAGGATCACCAGCACCATGGGAGAAATAGGTGAGTCTGCCATACAAAAAACCTCTAACGACTGCAATAGATAAAATAAATACTTTGAGATAAAACGCTACTGAGATAAACGCTACAGCTCGTTTGGCTTCCTATTGCTCAGCTAAACGATGCTCTGTGATAGTCTGTCACGGCGCTGATGTCGGCAGCCGCTAATTCAGGAAGTTAAAAGCGAGAAAAGATTAAATGGATTTTTCCCGGACGATAAAAATGCTGCTGATAGTGCTAAAAACTGCTCAAATGTCAGAGGCTTAGAATTAAAAATATCTGGGAAAACGCCCGAGGATGTCAGGCAATTTACAGTTGCTTGCTTTGCGTCTGACTGCCTAAGCTAATACGACTTGCCCAAAATATCTCTAAATATGTAGGAAGCCTGCCTCTAACTATTAATTTTCAGCGTAGCGTCATTTTTTCCGGTTAGTACCCGACCTTAAGGTTTTTAACGGTCTTTTTATTTTCAGCCTTTTATTTTCAGAAAAACGGCAAGGTAGCGCAAAGAAGTCAGACGAGTGACGTTTTCTCTACCACCTCGCGTGGAAAAAGTCGTCTTTATATAGTTAATTATTTAACATTACTCCCTCCTAAAAATAAAGCGCTGATTGCTTACTAAGGCAATTAAGGGGATGGCTAGAGGCAATCAGCGTTTGAATCTTTGATGGGTGCTATGAACTTTTGCCGGTCGTTTGTGCCTCACGTTTCTGACGCTGCTTTTCTTGCTGCTTTTGCCTTTTAGCCGCTGCCTTAGCGGCTTTTTCTTGCTCTATTTGCTCTAGCCTCGCCCGCTCTTTTTCTTCCGAAATTTTGTCTAAATAGTAGTGATAATCACCTTGGTACTGACGAAGCTCACCGTCTCTGATCTCAACAATTTTGTTGGCCACCTGTGAGACGAAGTAGCGGTCGTGCGACACAATAAGCGCGGTGCCGTCGTAGTTCTTCAACGCGTTTTCCAGCATTTCTTTGGCTGGAATGTCTAGGTGGTTAGTGGGCTCATCTAGTATCAGCAGATTGGCAGGCTGCAAGAGCATTTTGGCCAAAGCCAGCCTTGCTTTTTCTCCACCGCTCAAGGCTTCTACCCGCTTAAAAGCTGAATCCCCACTGAATAAAAAACGACCCAGCAGGGTTCGCACTTCTTCGTTTTTCCAGTCGGGCACTTCGTCGTGAATCGTCTTAATGACTGTCTTGGAGAGATCTAGAGCCTCTGCCTGGTTCTGCTCAAAATAGCTGGGGATCACGTTGTGTGAGCCTATGGTCACGCTACCATCATCTGCTGCTTCGATGCCGGTGATCAGCCGTAAAAGCGTAGATTTTCCTGCTCCATTGGGACCGACAAAAGCGATGCGATCGCCCCTTTCTACTTCTAACGAAGTCCCTAGAAACAGAATTTTATCGTCGTAGCTGTGGGTCATATCATCGATAGTGACCACTTCGCGCCCGCTGCGAGGCGCTGGCTGAAACTGAAACTGCAATCCTCGCAAGTCTGCCGTAGGGGCCTCTACTCGCTCAACTTTGGCCAGCAGCTTCTCTCTACTTTTGGCCTGTGTGCTGCGAGTAGCGCTCGCTCTAAACTTCTCGACAAAGGCCTGCTGTTTGGCCAGTTCTTTCTGCTGACGCTCGAAGGTGCTGAGCTGCGCGACTTGGCTTTCAGCTTTTTGAGCGAGGTAAGCGCTGTAGTTTCCTAGGTAAGTGGTCGAAACGCCCCGCTCGGTTTCGACGATAGAGGTGCAAAGCCGATCTAAGAACTCGCGGTCATGAGACACAATCACCATGGGGATCGTGATCCCTTTAAGGTAGTTCTCTAGCCATTCGATGGTTTCGAGATCGAGGTGGTTGGTCGGCTCGTCAAGTAGGAGCAAGTCTGGGGATTGCAGGAGAACTTTGCCCAGGCCCATGCGCATTTGCCAGCCGCCGCTATAAGAGCTGACGAGGCGATCGCCTGCGTCGCTTTCAAATCCCATCTCGGGCAGTATTTTCTCGATACGCGCTTCTAGGCCATAGCCATCTAGCGCTTCAAACTGCCGCTGTTTTTTGTCTAGCTGGTTAATCAGCTTCTCTAGCTGGTCAGGATCAGCGCTCTCCATCTTGATCGGGATTTCTGCGAGTGCCTGCTGCATCTTATTGGCTTCGGTAAAGACGGTCCAAAACTCTTCTCTAACCGTGCGCCTAGGATCCACCTCAAACTCTTGGTTGAGCGCGGCAATGTGCAGCCCGCCGGGGCGAATAATGGAGCCGGTTGTGGGCTCTACCTCGCCCAAAATTATTTTGAGCTGGGTGGACTTGCCCGCGCCGTTGACGCCGACTAGGCCAATACGCTCGCCTGCTTTTACTTCCCAGTTGACGTTTTTAAGAACTTCTCCGGTGGGATAAATTTTGCTGATGTTTTCTAGGCGCAGCATAGCCAAGCGTCTCCGAGTAACGACAGTAAAGTTCGATCTTTACTTGAGTGAAATTTGCTTCAAGCCCTTTTGCTCTTCTCTTCTGCTCCCAATCCTTATTGGCCCGAGCCCTCGCTGATTTAAGCCATTAATTATCGGTTTGAGGGTTCAAGCCCTTCTTCTGAGCCTGCTGTCGGCGAGAAACGGACGGTCTTCTGCTAACGCTGTTTTCGCTAACGAAGGGAGCTGAGCTAATGGTCAATAAGAGCTAATGGTCAATAAATTGGTCAGTAAATAAATCAGTGCAAAGCTTTAGTCAAAAGCGTGTTTTCGTTTTAGGGCATCTTAACAAAAATATAACAAAATGTGATAGATAAACGCTTCGCTATACTGTCAACTTCAGCGTAACTGGATGTTTTGTCTATGCTTTCTGCGTTTTCGGCTAGAGTCACGGCGTTTTTGTTAGTCCTGCTGCTGTCGCCTAGCGCCCTTGCGGCTGCGTCCACTGAGCCTATAGCCCCTGCGGCTGAGTCGCCTGTAGATTTTCCTGAGCCGGAGCCGCTGTTTGGCCCGGTTGATGGTGGCGCAGACGGCAGCGCGCAGGGTAGCGATGTCGAGTCTGGTGTAGCGGCTATAGAAACCGCAAACTATTCAGATGGCGAAATTTCGATTGACTATCCGGTGACCTGGGAGGTTGAAGTTGATGAGACGGGTGATGTTGCGATCACAAATATTCCTGCCACACCTGCCGATGCTGTCGAAACCCAAATTTTCCGGGTCGCTTCTCCGCCAGGACCGCTGGTTGATGCCAATATCGACAGCTTTATCGAAGAAGGCTCAGCCGTCAGCCGCTATCGTAGCGTCACGATTGATGACCGGTCGGCGCTGGTGATATGGCTCTCTGAGCGCCCAGACGATTTGAGCAATGCGATCGCTACTTTCATTGACTATGGCGACAACACCATCATGCTTTTCAGTCGCTACGATCCCGAAAATGCCACTGCCGAAGACAGCATTTTAAGGCTACACAGCTCTTTTACCAATCTCGCTATGTCTGTCGAATCTGCGCCAGTCGAATCTGCGCCAGTTGAAGACGCTGGGCCAGAAGATATGGGCGTAGAAAATATGAATATAGACGGTACGGATCAGCTAGTTCCTTTTTAGGTGGTCTCTTCTTTAGGCTGAGGCAGTCATTTTTAGCTGGCGCTCTGGCTTTTGGATCCGCCCATCAAATACAGCAGCGCCATCCGTACGGCAACGCCGCTAGAAACCTGCTTGGCCACTAGGCTAATCTGAGGGTCGTCCATCAGATCAGAGGTGATTTCTACCCCTCGGTTTGTAGGCCCAGGATGCATAATTTTGACATTAGGATTGCAGTGTTTGAGGCGATCGCGCGTGATCCCAAAGCGCTGATGATATTCTCTTAAGCTCGGTAGTAGATGCCCGCTCATCCGCTCTTTTTGCAGACGCAGCGCCATGACAAAATCAGCCCCTTTAAGCGCCGATTCAATCTGCCAGTGTACAAACACCTTCCGTGGCAAACGACCCGCAGTGTGAGTCTTAGAACGAAGCTGTAACGGCTGGGAAAAAGCCGCTGCAAACGCCTTGGGCAACAGTGTCGGCGGCGCGGCTAAATGCACCTCAGCGCCGCAGGCCGTCAGGCTCCACAGGTTAGACCGGGCCACCCGCGAGTGCAAAATGTCACCCACGATAACCACTTTTTTGCCTCGAAGATCTTGAATAGATGGCTGCTGTGGGTTGAGTGAATTGCAGATTGTGAGCAAATCTAGCAAGGCTTGAGAGGGATGCTCATGCTGTCCGTCGCCTGCATTCAAGACCCCCACTCCTGCGTCTAGCCTGTCCATTTCTTGCGCAATGGTCGCCGGTACGCCAGAGCCCTTGTGCCGAATCACCATCAGGTCGGTGCCCATTGCCAGGTAGGTTTTGGCTGTATCTAAAATAGTTTCACCCTTAGAGAGCGAAGAGCTACCTGGCGAAAAATTAAGCGTGTCAGCAGATAGCCGCTTAGCTGCTAGTTCAAAGCTGCTGCGAGTGCGAGTAGACGCCTCAAAAAAAAGATTGGCAACCACTTGCCCCTGTAGCGTTGGCACCTTTTTGGTCCGGCGTGCGAGCACCCCTTGAAAACTCAGCGCAGTTTGCAAAACGCTTTCATACTCTTCAGGGATAAAGTCAGCCAAAGAGATAATGTGGCGTCGATTCCAAGAGAAATTAGTCATAATCTGTTTGTCTGTAAGCCGGTTTCTATCAGTCGTTTTTTGTCAGTCACCGTCGGCCATCGTCCGCCACAGTTTATGGCTACCGTTTATGGCTACTATGATGAAAGCGCCGTAAAGGTGTCTTCTCGCGATACCGTGACTCATCGCGCCCAACGTTCATAATGGCAGCGTTTGATACAGGGTGTTTGACGCAGAGTGTTTGATACAGAGTGACTAATACGGTTTAGATATAGGCCAGCCCCACCAATGTCAACTCAATCGACGGTAATAACCGGTTATTGCCCAATTATTGCCGGATTTACGTCGAAGCATTGTTAAAAGCTTCCTAAATTGGCACATAATCACGGCAGGACGGGCCTCCGTTTTGTAGGATAGGAATACCTTTATATAGTGCTGTATTCAGTATTTCGTCAGATGGTTCGGTTGCCAGAGTCTATTCAAACGCGTATTTCCTGGCTTGCTGCTCGCAAGCCCACTTACTCCTATGTCACGGGCCTCGCACTGACGCTAACGGTTGTGGTTGCTGGCTGTGCCACTGCTCCAGACAAAGTAGTCGTAGAGCCTAGCCAGTCGCCAGAGCCGGTAGAACTGCCAAAGCAGACACCGCCACCGGCCGTCTCGGACCCGACTATCAAAGACGAGCCAGTCGAGGCGCAGCCCAACAATTCTGATGCTTCGCAAAAGCAGCCTGAGTCTGCTGGTGACATGGTAACGGTCTCGGTGTACACCATCGACGATCAGTGCAATGACTTTGTCGCTCAGCCCATGCAGGTGCCTAGTGACGCCCCCATGCGTGAGGCCGTTGGTAAAGTGATGAGTGAAACACCGCTTAATGCTTTCAAGCTTGATGGCTATCAGGTCAGCCTAGATGGCAGTACCGCAGTGGTGGATCTGCGATTGGCCCCTGGTTCGGAACGGCAGTTTGTTTCACTCTCGAGCTGTGAGCAGCGATCGCTATTTGGCGGCGTCGAAGAAACGCTGCTAAACAACGACAGCTGGGGAGTTGACTCTGTAAAATTTACCAATAGCGGCAAAGAGCTGATGCTGTAAGTGAGCGCTGTACGCTCGGAGCTTAGAGTCTGCGGTTTAGAGCTTGTGGGTTTAAGAGCTTTCGGTTCAGACACTATGGTTTAGAGACCGATTTGCTTGCCTTGAGATACCATCGCCAGGGGGCTTCAGCCGCTTTGGTAATACCGATACGAGTTGTTTGTACAATATGGCTAGGGGCAATCGGTTCAAGTCGGTGCTCTAACCAAATGCCACTATCTGGATGGAAGTGCACCCCGTCTAAGTCCCGATTAATTTCCAAGGCTCTACAGAGTTTTCCTGGCCCTGCCGCGATCCGGTGGGGCTTTGCTGTTTGTTTGGCCTCTAGCTTGGCCTCTAGCTGTGGCGGAATGGTGTCTAGCTCTAGGGCCCGAATTAAGACAGCGCTGCCGATTCCAGCAGCTTCGGTAACGACATTGAGACAGTGATACATCCCGTAGATTAAGTACACATAGCTGTAACCGGGCGGACCGAACATGGCTGCGTTCCGCTTGCTTTTGCCGCTGTAGGCGTGGCAGGCCGGATCGCCGGGTGCATAAGCCTCGGTTTCGACGATGGTGCTGCGAATGAGCGGACCGTTGGGAAGCTGGCGCAATAGCTGGCAGCCGATTAAGGCGGGGGCGATGGTAGTGGAAGGGCGATCGCACCAGTCTGGTTGAATAATTGATTTTGGAGAAATAGGGCTGTCTTTATCAAAGTTATTCGTCATAAACCATTAAGAATTGACCGCTCTCCTAATCGAAGTTGTTAGGATCTTAATAGATGTACTTATACGAGTGTGGTCCTGAAAAGGGAATTGCCACACAGATTTGATATGGATATTAAGGTCGTGATTTTTGGATTGACTGCTCTATTTAGCGTTGCGTGCTTGTTTTTTGGTACCCGCAACGGCTTTTATGATTCTAAGGACTATCACGGCAACGGTTCGGCTCACTAGCGTTTCTTAAGGGGGGCTTTCTCTTGAGACCTGTTGTTACTAAGCGTTTTGTTGCCAAGCGTTTTTCCTAATGTTTTTACCTAAACAACTCTTCTAAAGGGAAATGCCCTTGCCTTTACCGTAATTTCTCAACTGCATTTCCAATGCACTCTTGATTCACTGTGACTGAGCTGTCCTGTCTGCCCTACAGCGTTGGCTATGAAGATGAAGGGGTATGTCTGAAAATACAGATTGGCCCTTACTCCATTTTGCTTGACTGCGGTATTACCGATATTGCCCCCTTACGCGAAGAACCGGCAGATTTTGTATTTTGCTCTCACGCGCACACCGACCATATCCGGGGATTGCTGCCGCTGCACCGCGCCTTTCCTCACCTACCTATTTTTGGCAGCCAGGTAACCGCTAAGCTGCTGCCCCTGTACTGGCCAGGGCAAGACGATACGAGGTTTTGTCGCTCGTTGCCCTGGCGAGCGAACACAGAAATTGCACCGGGTCTCTCGGTGAAGCTGTGGCCTGCGGGCCATTTGCCGGGCGCTGCCTGCTTTTTGCTTACGTACAAAACGGCGCAGCGCACTTACAGCGTTTTTTATAGCGGCGACTGCTTTCTTTCTAACAGTCGCTTGGTTGACGGCCTGCCGCTTGCAGAGCTGCGCAACCTGAAGCCTAATGTGATGATTGTAGAGGGAAGCTACGGCACAGAGCGTCATCCCCATCGCAAGCAGCAGGAAAACTATCTGGTCGATCGGCTAGGTGCGGCTTTGGTCAATCGAGGTCGAGCCGTTTTTCCGGTTCCGCTGCTCGGGCTAGGTCAAGAATTGCTGATGCTGATTCGCTCTCATCATCACTTCACTGGCCAGCCGATTGATGTGTGGATCGATCCCCTTGTGGCCGCAGGCTGTGATACCTATCTCAGCTGCTTGAGTTCGCTGCCAGAAACGGTGCAAAACTTTGCGCAGCACCAGCCGCTGTTTTGGGACGAGCGAGTGCTGCCTCGGGTGCGGCGTCTAGATCGCGACATAGATGCTGAAGCGCTATCTGCCGGGGCGGATGCGGCTATTTTTATTGTGCATCCGGCGACGCATCCGGCGCTTTATTGCCAGGACGATGGGACTCAATGGACGGTATTTACACCAGGTTTAGCAGATATTTCGCTGTGGCAAAGCCAGTTAGATACTCGCTACCACCAGTTTGACTGGCTTAGTGAGTTTGAGGAGGCGATCGCAACCCCGACTGCTGCCATAGAGCACTATATGCTCACCAACCACTGTGATAGCGGCGGCACGACTCAGCTCATCCACAATCTGCGCCCTCAGCACATTATCTTTGTTCACGGCAAGGCCCAGCAGCTTACTGATTTGGCCAGCCTAGATGCCTTACAGGCGCGCTATCAGCTGCATTTACCGACGCCAGAGCAAGCGATTGACTTGCCCTTGGCGTCGGCGTTTTGGCAGCCTGCGCCCCCGCGCGACACGCTATACGAAGGTGAATTAGATGTGGATGCTGGCGGTGTACAGCTGCGTTTGCCACAGAGCCTAAAGAGCGATCCGCGCTGGGCAAAGCTGGCTGACACGGGCATTGTAGAAGCTAGCTGGCAGGGCGATCAGCTGGTAGTGCGAGGGCTAGATCAGCGTGAGCTAATGCAGGTGAGTGCTAATAAATCTGCGGGTAAGGTGGTGGGCAACGTAGCGGCTGAGCACACTTGCTACTACTGCCGTCATCTGCGGGGTCAGCGCTGTCGTAATCCTGACTCGCCGCTAGTTGGCTTGCAGGTGACTTCGGATGGGACCTGCGCTGTTTTTGAACGATCTGGAAAAGGCTATTGATGGCCGCACATGGATACACGCATTGGTACAACGGTGCTTTGGTGACAGCTAGTGGGTCAACAGCTAGTAAGCCAGAGGTGGGATCCGATACCCTGTTGGACGGGCCTGGCCTGCGGTTTGGGGCCAGTGTGTTTACGACTATGCGGGTGTATGACCGGTGCCTAGAGGATGCGCGATCGCAGTACGCTGCTCATTGCGATCGCCTCGCTCAGTCTGTCTGCGCCTTTGGCTGGCAAGCCCCTAGCTGGTCTTCTGTATACGAGGGCTGCCAGCAGCTCAAGCACCGCTATCCAGTTTTGCGCCTTACGCTGTTTCCAGATGGCTCAGAATGGATTACCGGCAGAGCCTTACCGCCTCAGCTAATGCAGCAACAGCAGTCAGGTATTGCCTGCTGGCTAGCCCCGCCTACCTATGCCCGCAGCCTGCCTACACACAAAACCGGCAACTATTTAGCCTGCCTGCTCGCTCGTCAGCAAGCACAAAGACTAGGCGCAGAAGAGGCCATCTTGACCAACGAACAAGGGGATTGGCTAGAGACGACAACTGGCAATCTGTGGGGATGGGCAAACGGCCAGTGGTGGACACCGCTGGCGTCTTCGGGTGACAGCCCATCTGGTGGCGGCGAGTCTGGTGGCGGCCACTGCCTGCCAGGATTAATGAGAAAACGACTGCAGCAGGCTTTAGCAGCAGCTCAACAGCGTGTAAACGGTCAGCCTTGGAGCCAGTTTGTTCAAGCAGATTTTGAAGCGATCGCCTACAGCAACTGCGTTGTAGAGCTTGTGCCCATTCACACAATCTTTAATGAGCACACTACACTGGAATATGATCCTCAGCATGACAGCCTTAAAGCGCTTCGCCAAAGGCTCACAGGTTCAACCTAGTGCTGTGACGATTCCTGAAATGAGTTAACATAAGTTAATAACAGAAGGAAAACGCTACCAAGCATCCTCATCACACGCACCCTCACAACCCTATCTAAGGAGGCTTCCCCCAGGTGAATAAGCGCTGGAGAAACGCGGGTCTTTACGTACTACTCGTCGTTGTTGTCATTGTTTTGGCAACTGCATTTTTTGATCAACCCGGCACTGAGACCCAGTCTTGGCGCTATAGCAAATTTATTACCGAAGTTGAGCAAGGCCGCGTAGAAAGCGTTGCAATCACCTCGGACAAGTCTCAGGCACAGTTTGCCTCACCTGATGGCACTGGCCGTATCGTCGTCAATCTACCTCAGGATCCAGGTCTGGTAGATTTGTTGACCACTAACGATGTCGACATTTCAGTGCAGCCTACTCAAGACGAGAGCGCCTTGGTCAAGGTGTTTAGCGCCCTGATTATTCCAGTATTGCTGCTGGTGGCACTGTTCTTTCTCTTCCGCCGCGCCTCGAATGGGCCTGGTTCTCAGGCGATGAACTTTGGTAAATCCAAAGCTCGAGTTCAGATGGAGCCTCAGACTCAAGTAACCTTTGGTGATGTTGCCGGTATTGATCAGGCCAAGCTAGAACTGACTGAAGTTGTTGACTTTTTGAAAAATGCCGATCGCTTCACCGCAATTGGCGCAAAAATCCCTAAAGGCGTCTTGCTAGTTGGCCCTCCAGGAACCGGTAAAACGCTTTTGGCCAAGGCCGTTGCGGGTGAAGCAGGCGTGCCTTTCTTCTCCATCTCTGGTTCTGAATTTGTAGAAATGTTTGTAGGTGTGGGTGCTTCTCGCGTTCGCGACCTCTTCGAGCAAGCAAAATCCAACGCGCCTTGTATTGTCTTTATTGATGAGATTGACGCGGTAGGTCGCCAGCGGGGTGCAGGTCTTGGCGGTGGTAACGACGAGCGTGAGCAAACGCTGAACCAGCTGCTGACTGAGATGGACGGCTTTGAAGGCAACACCGGTATCATCATCATCGCGGCAACTAACCGCCCTGATGTCTTGGATGCGGCCCTGCTACGTCCCGGTCGTTTCGACCGTCAGGTTGTGGTTGACCGCCCTGACTATTCGGGTCGCTTGGAAATTCTGAACGTTCACTCTCGGGGCAAAACCTTTTCTCAGGATGTGGATCTAGAGAAGATCGCGCGTCGGACACCTGGTTTTACCGGTGCGGATCTGTCGAACCTGCTAAACGAAGCGGCTATCTTGGCGGCTCGTCACGACTTGACTGAGATTTCGATGGACGAAGTCAACGACGCGATTGACCGCGTGCTGGCAGGGCCTGAGAAGAAAGATCGGGTCATGAGCGAAAAGCGTAAGGTGCTGGTGGCTTACCACGAAGCGGGTCACGCCTTGGTAGGTGCACTGATGCCCGACTACGATCCTGTTCAAAAAATCAGCATTATTCCTCGTGGACGTGCGGGTGGTTTGACCTGGTTTACGCCAAGTGAAGAGCGTTTAGAGTCTGGTCTATATTCCCGCTCTTATTTGCAGAATCAAATGGCGGTTGCGCTGGGCGGTCGCTTGGCTGAAGAGATTGTATTTGGCGATGAAGAGGTCACAACTGGTGCTTCTAACGACCTTCAGCAGGTCGCGAATACGGCGCGCCAGATGGTGACTCGCTTTGGCATGAGTGAGACGTTGGGTCCGGTGGCGCTGGGTCGCCAGCAGGGTAACCCTTTCTTGGGTCGTGACATTGCCAGCGAGCGTGATTTCTCTGAGAAGACAGCGGCTTCTATTGATAAGGAAGTGCGGGCCTTGGTTGACCAAGCTTATGCTCGCTGTAAGCAGACGCTAGAAGAGAACCGTCACATCCTAGATCAGCTAGCTGACATGCTAGTAGACAAGGAAACGGTTGATTCTGAAGAGCTTCAGACTTTACTGGCTAATAGCAATGTGAAGATGGCTAGCATCGCATAGCTGTTAACTACCTAACTCTTTGAAAGCCACCCGAGTGATCGGGTGGCTTTTTGGTGGATACGTTGCGGTTGGCACAAATCCCAGTCCTGAATTCCAGGCAATGCTAGTGAGCGTGAACTTTGAAGAAGTTGACTGACGAGCGCAGGTCATGGGCGGTGGTGGCGGTGGTCAAGAGCGATCGCGCCATCTCTGCTGAGAATTGAGAGGTTTGTTCTGAGAGCCCAACGATTGCGGCTACTAGCTCAGCCGCCTGCTGGGAAACGTGCGACTGCTCTGTGACTGAGTTCGAAACGGCCTGGGCCAGCTGCTCAAACTGTTTGGCAATTGAGAGGACTTCACTGAGGTCTGCTTGAGAGGCCTGCATGGCTTGATTGCTGTCAGTAATATCTTGATTAATTCGCTCAATCGACGCCGTCATTTGCTGAGTGGTTTGACCTACCGAACTTAAAAAGGTGTCTATCAGCGCTGCTTCTGAGATTGAGCGTTCGGCTAGTTTGGTCATGGCCGCTGTAGTTTTGGTCAGCGTTTCTTGCTGCAAGGGGGCTAGCTCTCCTTTGGCGCTCCAAGCTTCGACATCGCTATTGGTCTGATGGGCCAATGCTTGCATATCGGTAGCAATACTAGAAATCATTGCCACCATGTAAGAGACGTTTTCGGATGATCGCGTTAGCTGGTGAATTTTAGCGATCGCGCTATCGGAGGTTAAGCTAAGACCCTGAATTTTTTTTGAGACCTGGTCGATAGCGGATTGGCCGGTCTGCGCGCGATCGCTCACCTGCTGAGCCGAACTCACAGCCGCCTGTGCCTGATGCACCAATCCATCCATTGACTGGGCAACTGTTTGCATCGTTTCTAGCGTCTGCGTTGCCTCTTGGCTCTGCTGCTGCGTGAGCTGCACTAGCTGTTTAGCAGAGTGCTCGTTTTGAACCAAGATGTCGTCAATTTCGGTGCTCGATCCCTTCACCCTTGTCACTAGCTCTTCTAACTTAGTAACCGTAGTATTGAAGACATCGGCAACGGTTTTAAGATCGCCTTGATCCACACTCGCTCGAACCGTCAGATCACCTTGAAACACGCCAGAAATGTCTTGGCTCAGCGCCGTGACCGCCTGCTGAAGCTGCTCATCGTGCAATCGTACGCGCTCACTTTGCTGCTGCTGGGCACGCGTCAAGACCTGAGTTTCTAGCTGAGATGCTTTTGCTGCCTGATAGGATCGTTTAACGCTAGCCTCTGAAGTAATACGATCTAGCACTTGTCTAAGCTGACTGGCTAATCGCTCTAAGAATCGAACCTCATCGGCATCCCAAGTGCGATCGCCTTGAGAATGTGCGATCAAATAGCCCCATCGTCTTGCCGCCTTTGGCTGATCGGACTCTGCCATGCTGCTGCTTTCGTAGAACACAGGCACACTTAAGCTAGTGGCGGCCTGAGCGGCCTCTAGAAACGCTTTATGTTCGCTGTCGATATCCTGACTAGCACGCACACTAATTACAGAGGCTGCATCAGAGGCTGCATCAGAGGGCGCGTTCTCTGATATGCCCGCCGCCGCGTTCGCAAGGGCCGCGGCCGGTAGCCACGGCGAGGTCTCTGGATAGCTGCTAGCTGGCTGTAGCTCAGGAGAAGCCGATGGGGAAACTGATTCTGAGATAACCTGGCCCTGTCGCCCGCTGGCACTGCCGCCGTTGATTTGGCTGTGAGGCTTTAATGGGTTTTCCTCATCTGAGGTTTGAAAAAAGACCAGTCTGTCAGCGGCTAAGATGTCGCGAGCGGTCGGTAAAATTTGAGCGAGTAAAGGCGCAATTTCGCGCTGCTCAAAGACAGAAGCGCTGGCAATCTCGGCTAGCAGCTGAACTTTTCTATTCTCTATTTGCTGGCTAGTAATCAATTCTCTGACTTGAGCAACCAGCTGATTAAACGTCTGCGTGAGAAATCGAGTTTCGGTCGTGCCCGCAGGCTCAACGGCAACTTCTAAATCACCGGCTGCTGCCACTTTGGCCTGCTCTGTCAGGCGGCTGATGGGACCAGCTAGCTGGCGAGAGAGCCAGAGGATTAGGCCAGTTGTAATAGCACCTAGCAAGAGGGTAATTAGACTAAAAAAGAGCAGAGAGTCTCGCCCCGCTTCAGAAATATCGCTTCGGTCCATTGAGGCGATGGCCACCCAGTTTGAATCGGTGATATTGGCAATTTTGTACTGGCGATTGTTATGTACAAATGAGGCTACAACGATCTCTTCATCATTAATTGGTAGCGATAGCTGTCGAATGTCCGGCTGCTGGTCGCTGATTTGCTTTAGCGCTAAAAGCACCTGCTGCCGATCTGATTCGCCATCGCTTTGGGTCGCTGCAATAAAAGCCGTAATCAGCTGCTTAATCGGTTCTCCGCCAATGATATTGCGATCTTTGTGGAATCCCTGTGCTGAGAAGGTATCAATTGTGCTGAGCGTTTCTCCATCTATCAACTGCACTCGCTGCGAGTCTGTAATACCTGTTCGCTTGAGCGTGTTAGCCAGCAGGCTAAACTTGCGGGTGGGCAAACTAGCTCTGATCACCCCGACAAACTGATCATCGTTTTGAGGGTCGAGAATAGATTGAACTAGCTCTACTGTGAAACCTTTAGAGGCGAAATCAAAATTAGGAGGCCCAATCCACACCTGATTGGCTTTGCCATTTTGCCACCAGTCTTCATCGCTTTGGACCATATCGGCACTTGGCTTAGAGTAGGCGACATTGAACCCGTGACTATCCGTGATTAGGATGTCTGCAATCTCAGCTGTCTCTACCGTTTGACGCAAGTAATTGTTCAGCGCGTTGTGCTGGCGCAATAGTTTGGTGTCAGCAAATTTAGCTTCTACCTCGTCGATAGGCATATCCACGAGCCCAGCTTCTATGGCTTCTTGGCTACCAACTTTTGCTTCGTTGATGACTAGTGGACTACTGGCAACGGATCGCGGGAGGTCGAGCAGATCGTCTAAAACAGCGGTTGTTCCTTCACTGGCTAGCAACGCCTGGTTTTGCAGCTGTTCTTGCAGTTGTGCTGCACTGCGCTGGGCAATGATACGGTAGCCCATAAAGCCTGCGGCCACCAGCGGGATGAGAACCGCCGGAAGAATGGTTTGCAGTAGGCGTGCCCTCAAGCTGGTGCTTGGCTGGAGAGAGCTTTGCTGATCTTGCATGGTCCTCTTTTATTCTTTTATTTTTTGAAGTGATCTGATTTTTTGAAGTGATCTATTAGCTCTGGGGTTATTCGCTCGAAGTCTGAGCAGTGAAAAGACTGGCTTACTGTGCGGCTTACTGTGCTAGATGATTTCGCAACAGCTGATAAGCCGCATTGAATTTTGCGATCGCAGCATCTCCGCCTTCTGGAAACTCATCAAACTGAGCGGTCTCACTAAAAGTCTCTAGCGCTTTTCGGCCCTGCTTCGACTCATCCATCCCAACCAAGACACTTTTTAAAACCTCTATCTGCTCAGGTTTTAACTCGGGTCCGGCCAGCACGACATGTCTAGGAAAAGCGTCTGTTTCAGCAATAATGTTGAGCTGCGCGCGGTCTGCTTCTGATAGCTCTGCGAGTGTTTCGCTATCGATTGCACCCGCGACCACTCTTCCTTCTAGCACCCAGGCTACGGTAACTTCCTCTTGACCCGAAAAAACGTAGCCAATTTCGTCTGGCGGAACGCTTTGATTCAGCTCTGATTTTTCCTGAGGATTAAATCCAGCTTCTAGTAAATACACCATCGGAAACATGAACCCTGAGCTAGAGCTAGGCTCTTGCAGCGTAATCATTTTGCCGTTGAGATCGGCGAGCTGCTCTATGCCACTGTTTTGCCGCGTAACAATATAGGTACTGTATTGAGCCACGCCATCCTTCCACCGCCGCAAAATTGGCGTCGCGCCTGAAGTTTGCATGACGGTGATGGCCGGATAAACGCTGTCAAAATAGAGATTGACCTCACCCGACGACATCCAGTCAGCAACGGTTTCTACATCCGGTGCAATGTTAATCTCGCTGCTAGAAATTCCCGCTTTGCCTAGATTTTTTCCTAGATAATCGGCGATAGGCAGAGTCTCAGGTATCAAAGACTCTGGGTCAAAATCTACATCTGTCAAGATGATGACCCCGTCGCCTCCAGCAGCGGTTGAAGGCACTAAAAGCCGCTCAACCCGGCTGAAACCGCAGCCTGCTGTTGATGTAAGCAGGCCAAGAATAGTTAAGTGAACAAAATATTTGCGTAGCACAGCGTAGCCTCAAATACTGCAAAGACAGATATTCGGAAAATGCATACGTCCCTATAGCAATCTGACGTCTCAGTAAGCGTTAAAGTGCTGTCGTGTTAAAGATACTTAACAATCACAACAAACACGCATTCACGCGCCGCAGCATCAGCCTCAACCGAGCTTAGAGCTTGTATTTGAGTGAGTCTGCTTGCCTGCCTGTTGGCGAATGCTAGCTGCAAAACTTTAGCTGGAAATAGAACTTAGGAAAGTGCGCTCTCTGCTGGGCTCGTCTGTTTCAACTGCCAAGTTGAAGCAGACTTCGGGGTTGGCAAAGACTTCGGCAGAATTGTTTTGGCTTTCGATCAGTTTGACTTTGTGGAGTGTAGCGCCGATGTCGGTGATGGGCTGACGAAGCAGATGGCAGATGTGTAAGACGATATTTTCGGCGGTGGGGACGACGTTAGTGAAGTAGGGGATGTCTTTGTTGAGAAAGGTGTGGTCGAATTTTTCGATGACATGGTGAGCGATCGCAGTTTGCAACTCCACCAAATCCACGATCATGCCGGTGCGTTCATCAATCTGCCCTTTGACAGTCACTTCTACTTGATAGTTATGACCATGACCATTGGGGCTAGCGCACTTACCGTATATCTCCCGATTTTCTGACTCTCTCAGCTGCGGCAGGGCTAACCGATGCGCTGCGCTGAAGTGAGAAGAGACCGTTAAATAAGCTTCCATTCCATTTCCTGTGTAGTCGGCCCAAAGGTCGCTCGTTTCAAATAGCTGAATATTGACCAACGGCAAGTGAGGGCTCAGCCGCTGCCAAATCACCCTAGCGATATGCTCTGTTGTCGGCAGCGTCTGTCTAAATTCATCCCAAACGTCGTTGAGATACGAAAAATCTAGCGGTTCGATGATTTCTCTTTTAATAATCTCTTTGGCTGTGCTCAGGTTGAGCACCATGCCGTAGCTATCTAATTCACTAGATATAGAGACATACAGTTCGTAGTTGTGGCCGTGCCCTGGCCATCGGGTGCATTTGCCAAACCGTTTCTGATTTTCTGGTTCGCTGAGATTTTCTAGCCAATATCGATGGCTCGCAGAAAACTGCGATCGCCGATTGATAATGCATTTCATAAGTGAGAACAAACGGTGTAGTGCGGGCAAAACCCTAGTCGCTGCTGACTGCATAGACGACACTTAGGGATAAATACTGATCGGTTAATTAAGAAATAGTAAAATTTTTTTTGCCATCGTCCGCCGAATGGCTATACCCCCTCTATTTTATAGAAAAACAGGTGGATACCCGAATGTCATGAAGGGTTGTCATTACAAATGAGAACTGTAACAATGGATACAGAAATGGTTGGATTCCGTTCATCTCAAGATGTCATTTTGAAAACTTAGTATTGCACAGATGAAAACTGTATGCATTTGACTCACCCGTAAGGCGTGCTCTAATTTTCAATACGTACACCGCTGAGACGGAAGTAAGAGAGAGGTATCACTACCACTTTTCTGAAGGAACGCGTTCCCAACAAAGTCTAACTAAATTCATGCTTTGAGGAACGACAAAATGAAACTCACCTATCGCGGTATCGAATACGATTACAATCCCCCTGTGCTGGAGGTTGTCGAAAGCGAAATGACCTGTCAGTATCGAGGCGCACGCGCTGCGTATACCTACGTTCGGCACGTCCCCATCCCTCAGCCTGCTGAGCGCCTGACCTATCGGGGGGTTGCTTATCAGACGACTCGCCAAGGGCAAATTCAGCAGCTAGGCAGCGCCGCCCAGCCTGTCAATGCAAATGCAGTTGCAGGTGCAGATGCAACGCCAGCAACCTGGGGAAACAAGCTTACGGGTAACAGACCCGCTGCGCAGGCTCGCCGCGAACTGCTCCGAACGTCTAGTCAGCAGCATCAGCAAAGCATTGCTCGGGTGTTGCAGCACCGAATTGAGGTTGCCAAAGCCCAAGGCAATCAGACGCTACTTCAGCAGCTAGAGTCTGAAATGCGCCAAAGCGTAGCCCAGCGCTAGATGGTCCATCGCCAGATGGTTCAGCACTAAATAGTCCAGCACCAGTCGAGATGCTATGAGCGTGTGCTTTTTGCTACGGCGAGCTATCGAGAAATGAGAGGGAGAGCGTTTACGCTCTCCCTTTTGTGTTTCTCTCGGTAGAAAAAGCGACAATTTTTACCCTTGGCACGTAGTGAGCTTGATGTGAGCTTGATAGAAAAGGCAGAACTTTGCCCACAATGTTTAGCAGTTGCACTTGGAGTTGCACTGAGAGGTGCACTTAGAGGTTGCATACGAACGCCTCACAGACACCTCATAGACGATGTAAGAGCTGCTGTTTGATTCTGTCAACAAGAGGTTTAAAGAAGGCGATATGGGTGTTTTTAGTAGAGTATTTAAGACTGAGTCTGAGGTCAAGACGGCGATGAATCCGGCTGAGGCGTTTGCGGCAATCTGTTTGGTTGCGATCGCATCTGATGGCTATCTATCAGAGTCAGAAGAGACAGAGATGAATCTGCGCTTGGGTCGGATGAGACTGTTTCAAGATGCGACCAAAGACAGCTTGGCGCGAACGAAAGCGTATCTGCTAGAAGGGCTTAAAAAGCATGGCCCTAACGAGCTAATTAAAAGTGCTAGAGCCTCGCTGCCCCCTAGCCTAGCGCCGACCGCGTTTACCGTAGCTGTCGATTTGGTATTTGCCGATGGCACGGTTGCGAGAGAAGAGCAGGCGTTTATTGACGATCTGCGACAGATGCTTCAGATTCCAGACGACTTAGCCCTAAAGATTGTCGAAGTTATGACGATTAAGAATCAGGGATAGCGCCTGCGGGCACAAAAGCGGACGTCTCGTTTTGCCGCTTAGCTTAGCGGCGACTTGCCGGGGGTGCCAACAGCGCGAGGAAAGTCGCTGGGCGTGGGGCAATCTTTGTAGATGAATAGGCAGTGCCGGTTGCCTTGGGTGATGGGCGTTTGCCAGCTTTGTAAGTCGGTGAGTTCGCCGCCGAGCAGTTCAATGACCGGCACAATTGCTTCGGTTTCATCGGTGCTCCATTGGCCCCGATAAATGACGGCCTGCCCGCCTACTTTTAACAGTGGCAGAACGTACTCGGCGCAGGTTGCGGTTTTGCCAACGGCCCGAATCAGCGCTAGGTCGTACTGCTCGCGGTGGGCCGGATCTCTGCCGAGAGCTTCGGCCCGAGCGGCGATGCAGGTGGCTGGCAGACTAAGGGCTTGGCAAAGCGTTTGCAGAAAGTTGATTTTTTTGCGGGTGGCATCGACTAGGGTGAGAGAAATGGCATCTGATGAGAACGGGGGCGGTGAGAGTGCGATCGCCGCAGGCACGCCTGGAAACCCGCCGCCTGTTCCAATATCAATGACACGAAGCGGTGCTGATTCTTCTGCTTTCGGTTGTTCTGCTTCTGGTTCTTCTGTCTCTATTTCCTTCGCCCCTGTCTCCTTTTCTTCTTCAGCCATATCGGCTAGCCACGGCGCGAGGCCACTGAGCGAATCCCAAAGGTGCTTTTCCCAAAAATCGTCTGGTTCGGTAATGCGCGTCAAATTGAGCTGCTGATTGCCGATTAGAATTTGCTCATAGAGCTGCTGAAAAAGGGCTTGCTGGGTGGCGGTGGGCTGCCAGTTTAGGCTGCTTTGCCATAGATCGAGATGCAGGGGAAGGGCGGCGGTCATGCACTAAACATTTTTGAGAGGGTGAGTTGGAAATCGGTCGTTATTGAACTGACGAATCTAGGCTTTGGCGGTTTGATAGCGTGCTCTTAAGCTATCGAGATCGGCGCTGTGCATTTGGCCGTGGCTAATGGTCCAGCAGTGATCGGCGATGTCGATTAGGTCTTCGGCATCGTGAGAGACAATCAGCAGGCTCCACTGCTGTTTGAGCTGTGCCAGCAAATTGACTAGCTGCTGACGCATAGACCAGTCTAGGCCAGCAGTGGGCTCATCAAGTAAAAGCAGGTAGGGCTGGCGGATGAGCTGTACGGCAAGCGCCAATCGTCGCTGCTGCCCGCCACTGAGCTGCTGGGGTGAAGCCTGAAGTGACAGATCGCCTAGCCCTACTGAGTCTAAGGCTTCGCAGACCCGATCGGAGGTAATTTCGCGGTGACCTAGCCGCAGTTCTTCGAGCAGAGTATGGCCGCAAAAGTGGCGCTCTGGAAACTGAAAGACCAGACCGCCAAGCTGCTGTAGGGCGTCGGGCAGCAAAGCTTGCTCTCGCCAAAATATTTTGCCGCTAGTGGGGGTGGCAAGGCCAGCCAAAATCTCTAGCAAGGTGCTTTTCCCAGAGCCGCTAGGGCCGATGATGAGACCTAGCTGCTGAGGTGCTAAATCGAAGCTGATGCCAGAGAGAATAGGCATCGCGGCAGCGGTGGGATGATAGCGAATATCGCGAAGGTGAAGCATAAACGCAATGATTTTTATCCAGCCTACTCCATCATTCATCGTTCATTGGCTATCGTTCGTCCTCTTCTTGCTCTGGGTTTACTCTGGGTTTGCTCTGGGTTTCTTTGTTTTTTGCTTCAGCCTTCCTTGTATAGTGCATAGGAGTGTTGGTGCTAGGCAATTTTTAATGCAGGTTCAGTTTCGTGAATGTGATTTTTTCAATTTGTGGATATGGCTGGAGTTCGATACCGTTCCTTCCATTGCTGAGCAGCAGTATGTAGAAGAAATTTTCAGCTCTTGGTTTTTCTTGGGTAAGCTCGGCGGGTTCAATGCTGAGAATTTGCAGGTGCAAGAAACGGGCGTAGATATTAGCTACTTTGACTATGATGAGGACGAATCGGAGCGATCGCTGCTTTCGCTGATGCACAACATGGCCGAAGTTGAGTTTCGTGGCCTCTGGAGCCGCTGCTGGTTTGACTTGGGCACGACAGATGCGCTGGCGCTAGATGTTTTAATCAATACCGTCCGTCAGTTCAGCAAAGACTATGTTGAAATTCGGCAGATCATCATCGGTGGCGAAAACGAAGACTGGCCCACGCCTAGCGAAAATCCTGAAGCAGCCTTTCCGGACTAGCTGATTTTTCGGGGCGCATTTATCAAGCCCGGACGCATTGATTAAGCCTGGGCGCATTGATTAAAGTAGACCCGATGCTTAAGGAGACCGGATGGCTAAGCAGCGTATTCGACCTATTTCTCTAGGACTGATTGAGCATGAGGGGCATGTCTTTGTCAGTCCTGGCGCAGATCCTAAAACTCACGAGCCGTTTTACCGCTTTTTGGGCGGTGGCATTGATTTTGGTGAGACCAGTGAGGCCGCGCTTGCCAGAGAATTTGTAGAAGAGATCCAGGCGACGCTGACAGATATTGAGTATGTGACCTGTTTGGACAATATTTTTGTCTATAACGGTAAGCCAGGGCATGAGCTGATTCAGCTTTTTCGGGCTCGGTTTGTCGATCCGCAGTTTTACCAGCTAGATCGAACCTTTCGGCTGGTTGAGGGCGATCGCACTGAAAAAGCCGGTTGGATTGAAACCGCTAAAATCTTTAGCGGTGAGCATCGGCTGGTGCCAGCGAGCTGTATTCAGTACCTAACGCAAAACTGAGAGAACAATCTGTAGGCTCTATTAAACCTGTAGGCTATATCAGAATACATAAGTGATTCTACTTAGCTGATTAATTTAAATTTCGATAAAGCCTGTAAGATGAAACCATGAGCCCACTCAGAATTTGATAGCAATTTTGCTATAAACCTGTTTAAAAATGCCCTCACCTTTAACCTCGTTTCTACCCGCAGTGCTATTGGCTTCACCGCTTTTGCTATCGGCGGCTCAGCCTCCCACGCCCAGTGCCATCGCATTAGCCTGCCCGCAGAGCGAAGCAATCTCCTACTCAACAGATCTTGCCTTAGCGAATGCCAGCGCTGAGTCTGCTGCAATCAACGCAGACAGGGGCGAGCTTGATCTCATCATGCCAGGAACATCTGCTGTCTTTCAGCGAGGCTATTTATCTGGTGAGGCCGCTGCTGACAACGCTGCACCCAATTTTCAGGGCTATATCGTTCAGCCGATCGCGATTTCTTCGCAAGCTTTAGTAACCTCAGAGCGAGAGTGGCTAGCTCTCGATACTTTGCTGCCGATTGACTCTCAAGAGAACTGCTCTATTAAAGAAGAGCCCTTAGAAGTAATGCAGCCATCTCCTGAGCCAGCCGTCAATCCGGCGGCAGACGCAGCCGATAGCCTGCCGTCAGATATTCCAAACTTAGGCGCGCCGCCTGCCCCGCCCACCGTACCGCCCATCGCACCTATGCCAGCGTCATCTGGTGAATCGATGGCACCTACTTTTGCAGTGCCGCCCGGTTCTGCTACGGATAGCTCGGCTACGGATGGCCTGCCCGCAGACAGTCTGGCGATTCCGGCTAGGCCCATGTCCCCACCGGCTGCGAATCCGGCCTTAGATCCTAGTAATTACACCCCGACGACAGTGGCTCCTTCGCCCTTTCAGGGAAATGTGGTGACCACCTTAGAATCGCTCCCCGATGGCAGCTATCGCTATTTGGCTGGAAGCTTTGAGTACGGTAGCTACACCAACGAACAGCTGATTGCCAATGGCGGATCGGTTTTTCTGTTAACGAAGCTAGGGAATGAAGTGACAGGTAGCTTGTATCCTCAGCTAGATGCCGCCGCCATTTGTATAACGGGTACTGTCAGTGGTGATACTGTTACAGGCGCGGCGTATCCAGTGTCGGTTTCTGAGATGACAGCAGAAGAGACTAATGCAGTAGAAGTACCAGCAGAGAATACTGAAGTAGGAGAGTCTTTTCGATCTTATGAAGAGACGCCTTTGCAGGTGCGTCAAAGACGTACAACAGCGGGCCAACCCTACTATGTGGGGGCTTCGCTGGACCTGAGTGAGTTCTCTCGTATTAATGCCGGTAGCTCGCTGGCTCCAACTCGTTGCGAAACGCCTACAACAAATGTTCAACCGTCTGAGTAGCCACACAAAAAGACAGTACAAGAATAAAAAAGAGATAGAAAGAAGATAAAGCAAGCGCCAAAAAGAAACACCTTAAGCTAATTTTTTGAAAGTGAGTTTATGATTGCCCCCGTTAAGTTAGCTTGTCTGCGATCGCTCGCATCTACTATCGCGGCACCTATTGCAGCCCTAGCTGCTGCCCCGCTAGTCATCATCGCTGGCAGCTTGCCTAGCAATGCGCAGTCTGCGCCTGTCCCTGCGACCACTAGCACCGTCTGCCGCTACGATCCAGAGAGCGGTTTTCCAAACGCGCTGGGAATGCGAACTTACATCAGCCTCACCGAAGCAGACGGCAACACAACGTTTACCCTAGACAGGTTTGCGACCTTTGTAACCAATCCAGAGAATATAGATCAGGCAGCCGATGTGACGGAGGTGCGATCGCTCACGCTTTACGACACACCCATTGCCGAAGCTCGCCAGTTGATGATCGATCAGCCCTTTTACTATGCCGAGCTGCTAGAAGTGGACGAAGATAGCCTAGACGCAGGCTTTGAAGCGGTCGATCAAACGCTTGGCTGTGGGCAAGTGGCCGCCGATCCGATGCCAGCAGAACCACCCATTACAGACTCACCCGCTACAGAAACCCCTACGCCCCCTGCTGCAAGCCCTGCGCTCTCAGCTCTACCCAACGGCAACTATCGCTTTGTCTTGGCTGACTTTGACAATCGGGTCGTGAGCGACGAAGAACTGATAGAAGCTGGTGGCGCAATCTTTCTCTTTCGGAAATTTGGCGATACGGTTACGGGCGAGCTGAGCTATGTCGATAGCGATAACCCAGGCTTTTGTATTTCTGGAATGGCAGAAGACAACCGGGTGACTGGAACGGTTGTTGGCAATAGCGATCGCATTCTTGGCGACTTCCTGACGACGAAAGTCTCGGAAGCTGGCGCGCTTGAAGGGGTGCTCAACCTAGAAGGCTTTTCTCGTATTAACGCAGGTGCTCGCCTGCCTATAGAAAGCTGCTCGTAGGCTACTGACGAACAAATCAATTTAGAGATAAGAGACAGGTTCAATCGACACTGGGTGCGTTTAAACGCGGCTAGCGCCTTTTTCCTAAGCAAAAATACACACGCGACAACCCATACTCAGTATAATTAAGGGCATACGGGTGCTATTCGATACGTAAAAACCACTGTTTGCCTCTAATTTCGCGCCAGCACCATGAAAAAAATGCCCCTTCTACAGCAGCTTTTTGCTGTAGCCATGCCGCTAGCTTTTGGCTTTTCGGCCTCACCTAGCCTAGCCGGTACTATCTTTGTTCAGCCCGCTCGCCTGCCCGTCAGCCGATCTGCAACCACGACCATAACCAGACCGGCAACGGTAAATGGATCAGTAAGAGTCAATAGAACGGGAGGCGTAAATAGAACGGGAGGCGTAAATAGAACGGTAAGAGTAAACAGACCGGTAACGGCAAACAATAGATTGCCCAGCCTCTTTCAGCTGCCCCGCTCGGCGCAACCCCTGCCGCCGCTGACCCTTCAGGCTACCTCAATTGCCACCCTACCAGACGGTAACTATCGCGTCGCGGCCTTGGCATCCCGTAGCCTTTACCCTAGCTTTTACACCACCAACCCCTATTCAGCCAGTACGCTCTTTACCTTTCGCAAGCTAGGCAACGTCATTACTGGCAACTTTGAATATCTCGATAACGGGCTTGAAGCCTGCATCAGTGGGACGGTAGAAGGCAACACGATTGTTGGACAAGCCTATACAGATAGCGGAGAAACTTTTCGGCTCAATCAAAGCTACCTAGGGCCAGACCTCTCTTTACAGCTCGGCAATGCCGTTACTTTCAACCGCTACGATGCGTCTGTGCTAAATCTCAACGGATTTACTCGCATTAACGCCGGGACGACGACACCGCCAGCCGTCTGCTCATAACCTATCTGCTCATGATCTAAGGATCATCAGCGCTGTAGTCTTGACGAAATAAACCTTTTTATGCGTATCCGTACGCAATCCGACTGACCGCCTTTTTTGATGACGTCATAGTAACGATCAGTCTAAATAAATAAGGCAATCGTGATGTTGGATAGAATTTCTTCACAGGCAACACCGCTTACCAGAGATAGACTGACTGAAAGCGATATCTCCCTATCCTCTCAGTCGCTGATTGAAACTGTGTTTCAGCCACTGTTCAATCAGTCCTCTCACTTCCTTTGGCTGCTTGATGCTGACGGTAGGGTGCTGAACGCTAACCAGGCTGCGATCGCCTTTGGCAAGGTTGAGCTGTCTCAAGCACTAAAGAAATCGGTGTATGAGACTTGGCAGTTTTCGCAGGAAGAACAAGTCCGGCTTAAAGCTGCGATCGCAGCTGCCGCTCATGGCTGCACAATTTGTTATGACGCGCTCATTCAAGATGAAAGCAACCAGCCCGTTGCAACTAACATCACCCTGCGCGAGACGGGTCAAGGATTAGTCAACTCGGTCTTGATTTTGATGGAAGGCACTGATGCGGGCGATCGCTCACAGATAAAAACGCAGGCAGAAGTCCAGCTATTGCGCAACCAGCGTCTGCAAAGCGTGGGCAACATGACCATCGGACTTGCTCACGATCTTGGTAGTCTCCTCACACCGCTAGTCGGCAGCGCTCATTTACTGCGGCTTGAGTTTCCAGAAGCCGACGAGCAGCAAAGGGATCTATTTTGCATTATTGATACCATTTCAAATCGAGCTAACAAGCTCGTTCAGCAAATGCTGAGTTTCACCAGAGGCGATGCCAAAAAGCAAAGCTCTATAGAGATTGACTACCTTCTATTGGATGTTGAAACCCTTATTAGGTCTACTTTCCCTGAGTCTATCTCTATAGAGACCAATCTCCCGAACGGACTCTGGCCCGTACAGGGAAACGAGAATCAGCTCCATCAGGTTTTGGTCAATCTCTGTCTCAATGCTCGTGATGCCATGCCCAGCGGCGGAGCGCTAACACTATCTGCCGAAAACATTCAAGCCGCAGATATTCAAATAGATCCAACCAAGCCACTCGAAACGTCCTCAACAGCCGTATCGACAAATTACGTTGCCATTCAGGTTTCAGACACAGGGGATGGGATCCCGGTCACCCTACTTGATAGCGTTTTTGTTCCCTTCTTCACCACAAAAGCAGGCGGGCAAGGAACCGGGCTTGGCCTATCAACTGTCAGAGACATTATTCGCAATCACGGTGGCTTCGTGGACGTTTTAACCAATGCGAATCCCATTTTGAGAACAGGGACTCGGTTTAGAGTGTACCTGCCTGCTAGCTGAGAGATTCGCCAGCAGTGTCAGGCGAGCCTAGCCCGTTATAGAAGTGCTATCAATAGACCTAAACTTGTTTACGGCATATCACCAGGCTCGCTTTTTCTAAACCGCGAGCCTAGTAAACGGTAGTATTCACCTTGCACAAGCGCGTAGCACTCACAGGCCGTGTCCTCTAGCCGGGGTCTATCCAAAATGGCCACACGGCCTCTTGTATAGCGAATCATCCCGGCCTGCTGTAAGATGCCAGCGCTCACTGTCACGCTAGATCGGCGAATGCCCAGCATTTTCGAGATAAACTCATGGGTCAAAGTCAGCTCGTCCTTTTGTACGCTGTCTTGGACTGAAAGCAGCCAGCGAGCGAGCCGTTCTTCTGTCGTGTGCTGGCGATTGCACATGGCATTTTGCGCAACCTGCGTAAACACAGCCTGCATGTATAAAAAAACAATTTTTCTAAACGCTTCGTGTTGATTAAAGGCGTCTAAAAGGACGTCTGCCTCCATCACCCACACATCGCCTGGGAACTGCACAATGGCGTTGTTAGGTGTCTGTCCACCGCCCCAAATGATGGGTAGCCCCATCATGCCTTCATTGCCCACTAGCGCAATTTCCGTTAGGGTCCCATCTTCTAGTAAAGAAATCCACGACAACAGCGCCGTCACTGGAAAATAGGCTTTTGTTACAGGTTCTCGTGCCCGGTAGAGAGACTTCTGGAGCGGCATTGTCTCTAAATGCAGGTGAGGTTTTAGACTGTCGTAAATCTCTGGATCTAGACTTGCAAGCAGCTGGTTTTGGAGAGGATTAGGAGCGTTGAGAGCCATCTAGAAGAATACTTCCTTTTATTAATTCTTTTTCTTAAAAGAACTGCTGCCTGAAGGGCTGCCTAAATTTAGGTCACTAGAAATTTTCGCCGCTTAACCTTGGCCCAACCCTGGGTCGTTAAGCATTCGGTTGTTAAGCAAATCTCTAGAGGCAGTCGCTGTTTTAGTTATTTTTATGGTTGTTTTGAAGGTGCAAGCCCGACGGCAATGGCCTAAAAGTTCACATCCTTCAGTACTCGGCTAAAAACACCTGTTTAATATCCTAAATAGAGAGAACCCCTTTGTTCAGTACGCTGTCGCACACTGACAGCAGGTTATGACCGGCCTTTAACCAACCATCGAGATATGTCAATGCCCTAATGCGCCAGGACATTGGCATTAGGGCATTGACATTAAGACAGTTATGAACGAAAGCCGATAAGCCTGCCGCGGTTAGTTTTTAATCGCCTGCTGCAAGGCTGCGTACTGTTCTGCAAATCCAGCTAGCAAATCATTGTAAATTGGCAGCATCTTTTGATAGCGCTTCACGTTTGCTGCAATGGGCTGACGTGACTGAGCGACTTCTACACAGTCTTGAATTTGCGATAGATCAGACCATTCACCGACCGCAACTAGCGCCAGCACCGCTGCCCCTAGCGCCGAGCTTTCAATCACGGTAGGAATGACCACCTCGCGCTCAAAAATGTCTGCTAGTATCTGCTGCCACAGATCTGATCGGGCAAATCCACCAGACGCGCTGAGCACATCTACCTTGCCACCCGCCTGCTCTAAGGACGTGAATACAGAAGCCATGTTGTACAGCACACCTTCCATCACCGCTCGTACTAAATGCCCCTGCGTATGGTGCCGACCCAGGCCAAAGAAATTTCCACGGGCTTGGGCATTCCACAGCGGTGCCCGCTCGCCTAATATGTGCGGGTGAAAAATCAGTCCTTCCGCGCCTGGCTCAATTTCTTGGGCCATTTTGGTTAGCCGCTCGTACGTTGAGGCGCTGGGTTCAGGTCTAGATAAGCGCCGCTCGCTGGGCGGAATAGAGTAGGGCACTAGGCTATCGCGGGTCCACTGCAAGACGATGCCGCCGTTGTTGACGGCCCCGCCCATTACCCACAGGTCTTTGCTGAGCGCATAGCAAAATAGCTGAGCATCCTTTGCTGTTTTGGGCTGGCTGACCACCTGCCTGACTGCGCCGCTGGTGCCCAAGGTGATGGCGGCCTGCCCGCGTGAAATAGCGCCGACGCCCAGGTTAGACAGCACGCCGTCGCTAGCCCCAACAACCACAGGGACATCGGGGGAGATGTTCATTTTCTGCGCGAATTTTTCTGTGAGCGCTAGCTGATGCGTGGTCGCCACCAGCGTAGAAAGCTGCTCGGGCTGGATGCCTGCGATTTTGAGCGCGCCGGTATCCCATGTCTGCGACTGCAAGTTGAGAAAGCCTGTAGTTGAGGCAATCGAAAGATCAATCACCCATTCGCCGCACCAGTGATGCAGCACGTATTCTTTGATAGAAGCGATGCGAGCGGCCTGCTCGAAGATCTGGGGCTGTGTCTGCTGTAGCCACGCCAGTTTGACGACGGGTGACATGGGATGGATGGGCAGGCTGGTTCTTTGGTAAAGATTGGGATCGCTTTGGGCGTCTTGGCTGGCGATTTGGCTGGCGATGCGATCGCCTCGATTATCTGCCCAGGTAAACACGGGCGTTAGCGGCTGGTCGGTCTGGTCTATCAGCAGCAGGGTGTGCATGGCGGCGCTAAAGGCAATGCCGACCAGCTCGCCGGGGGCCATGTCGCTATGCTTGACCACGTTGGCTACGGTTTGGGTGCAGGCGTGCAAAATGTCGTCTGGGTCTTGCTCGGCGGCACCGGGTTCGGGCGATCGCAGCTCATACCCCTCGGCGCTGCGCCCCATCTGTTGACCGTTGGTATCGAACAAAACGGCCTTAGTGCTGCTTGTGCCGATATCTACACCAATGACGTAGCGCATGAAAAGAGAAAAGAGAGAATAAGAAAGTGAGGCTTGGAGACTCTATTCTACAAGCGGCGGCGCTGACTCTGCTTCTGCTTCTGTGGGTGTGGGCGCGGGCGCGGTTTGGTCAGGTGCTACCCCTTCTAATACAACGAGTGATTCCAGCATTTTTTTTACCAGCGGCGCGGCCACCGTACCGCCATAGGCGTTCTCGCCCTGAGGCTCGTCAACCACGGCCAAAACCACATAGCGCGGGTCACTCACTGGCGCGATGCTCACAAAGCTGGTAATGCGCTGATTGCCATAAGAGCCATAGTCTGTTGCTTTCTGCGCGGTTCCGGTCTTGCCCGCGATCTGATAGCCGTTGACTTTGGCAGCAGCGCCCGTGCCTGTGTCTACGACGGCTTGCATCATTGTGAGCACCTGCTGGGTCGTTTCTGGCGAGAAGATCTGTTTTGGCGCGGTGCGATCGGGCGTCCAGGTCAGCTTGTTTTCGCTATCTACTAGGCCGCGGACGACGTGAGGCGTGACCAGCTTGCCGCCGTTCGCCAGCGTGGCATGAAGCTGAACGAGCTGCAACGGCGTCAGTGAAAAGCCCTGGCCAAAAGCGGTGGTTGCCGCTTCGACTGGGCTGTTGACGAACTGCGATCGCGATTTGATAATGCCGTTGGCCTCCCCTGGTAGCTCAATGCCCGTAGAGCCGCCTATTCCTAGCTTTTCTAGCCAGTCGTAATACGTGGAGCGCTGAAGGGTTTGCATGATATGCACCATGCCGACATTGCTGGAGTAGCGCAGCACGTCGGTAATAGAGAGCGGGCCGCGCCCACCAATGAAGTCAAAATCTACGTTCTGAATCGGCCACTCGCCGATTTGAATGCGGCCTTCATCGTAGACGCTGTCGTTGGCGCTGATGCTGCCGTTTTCAAGTGCGATCGCTACGTTGATCGGCTTAAACGTCGATCCAGGCTCGTATAAATCGCTGACCGCCCAGTTTTTAAAGTATTCAATCTCTGCGTCGTAGTACTTGTTTGGGTCGAACGTGGGTGCAACTGCCAGGCTCAAGATTTCGCCCGTCTGACTGTCCATCACAATCAACGCTCCCCGTTTGGCGTTGAACTCGGCTACTGTCGCGGCCAAATTTTCCTGGGCAATTCGCTGCAATCGACTGTCAATTGTCAGCTGCATTTGCAAATCATCACCCGTCACCAGCTGCAATGAATTGCTCTCACTTGGCGTGGGCTTTGGATAGGCAAGCTGCGACTCCAAACTCAGCTCAATTCCCTGTTTGGGTACGCCCTCTAAGTCGGTATAGCCTGTCACCTGTGAAAATAGCTCACCTTGTGGATACACGCGCCGTGGTGAAGGCAGCAAATCCAACCCGTCTAGCCGCAGCTCTCGCAGCCGCTTGGCCGTCTCTTCAGAAATATCGGCAGACAGTTTAATCCCGCTTTCCTGCTCGTCAAAGCTGGCCACCAAAGACTCAACGCTCTGGTCTAGCACTTCGCTATCTAATACCGTTTTCAACGCCTCGGCGATTTCTGTCGGCGTCTTCTTAAACAGCATGGGGTGCACATACAGCGTGTAGAGCACCTGATCCATCGCCACCACATTGCCCTGAAGATCGACAATCTGCCGCCGCGACGCTCTAGGCGTAGCTTGAATCGCCTGCTGCTCTTTGGCCATTACCTTTAGCTCGGAGCCAATAATTAGCTGCAGGTAGGCTAGCCGCCCGGTCAGGCCCACCATGCCAACTATCAGCACTATCCAAACGCTAATTAGCCGCAGCCGAGGCGATTTCTCACGAAAGGCTTTGATCGCTTCGGGCGTAGAGCGAGGAGTGGCTTTGGCTAGCTCACGCCGAGACTTACGGCGACGCGGACGGGTAGAAGCGGCCATAGGGACGTAGGAAAGAAAGAAAGATCGGCAACTGTAGTGTTCGGCAATCGTAGTGTTCGGCGACTACAGTGTTCGGCAACCGTAGTGTTCGGCAACTACAGTGTTCGGCAACTACAGTGTTCGGCAACTACAGTGTTCGGCAACTACAGTGTTTGGCAACTGTAGCGTAATGCTTTAGTATCCCAGCGGCTTTGGCCTTTCTGTTGACGACGGGTCGGGTAGTTGGGTCGTCTCGCGCACGGGTTCTGGGGCTACAAATAAAACGTCGCCCGCCTCATAAGGCTCTAGCCCCGAATCGGCTTGAGCGGCTTGTTCGGCCAGGCTTTGCTTGATCGATTCATTCGCCGATGTGAGCTGCTGCGAATCGCTTTGTAGCTGGTTGAGCCTGGTCATGACTCGGTTTGCTGATTTGTCTACGTATACACTCGATCCATATATGACCAGTGCCCCGGCAATGAGCACGCCCGTAATGACGGTAGAGCCCTGCTGAACGCAGTTGAGAATTTTTAGCCCAAGTGGCAGGGTTGGGTTTACCGGTAGCGGTAGCGGAGTCGGCAGTGAGACCGGGGCAGACCGGGCGCTGGGGGTGGCCCGTTCGCTAGAGGCTACTTGAGAGATGCCGCGAGATGCGATCGCGACCTCATCTGTTTCTGGCTGCACACTCTTCAGTTTTAGTGGGTGCCCTGTGCCAACGTTCGCAGCACGGCGCAAGTCACCTTGACGGCGAGCAGACGGCTTATTAGGGTCGAGATCAGTGGCGAAAACCATGCAGTTGTTAAAAAAAGAAGAATGCGTTTGTTGCGTTGTAGGGTTGAATTACGCGCATATTACCCCGGCATCGGAAGAAGAACAAGACTAATTACAGACTTTCTTTGAGATTCAATTTTTCCGTGTTCTCTCGGTCTGTGTTCTTTGGGTCTGTGTCCTTTGGGCTGATGCTCTTTGAAACAGCCATAGGCATCCTGCTGACTCATCCTGACTCATCGTGCCCGAACAAGGGGCGATAAAAACGCACTCGCGCCCTCCGAAGATTCTCGGAAGACGCGATCGCAGAGGCGTGACGCAGAGGCGTGATGCACAGTCGTGATGCACAATCGTGATGCACAATCGTGATGCAGAGGCGTGAGTAGGCATCCAAGGCTCGCGCTAACGGCCTTGGATGCCTACAGAAGACGGCTATGGTCTGGGCTTATCTGGCAAACCCACCATGTCTTCGTTGCTCTTGCCGGGTGGAATCATTGGGTAGCAGTTCTCGTCTCGGCGGACGCGAACATTCATCAGCACTGGGCCATCGAACGCCAGCATTTCGTCTAGCGCTGCCGATAGCTCGCTCGGGTCGCTTACCGACATGCCCTTGATTCCAAAGGCCTGTGCCAATAGCTCAAAGTTTGGCATACCCACTTCCATATTAGAAGAGGCGTAGCGCTCGCCAAAGAAGGTTTGCTGCCACTGGCGCACCATTCCCTGCCAGCCATTGTTGAGAATAACGGTTTTGACGGGGAGGCCATACTGAGCCAACGTGGCCAGCTCTTGTAAGCACATTTGGAAGCTAGAGTCGCCGCTGATACAGATTACCTGCTCGGCGGGGAGGGCAACCTGTACGCCCATCGCAGCGGGCAAACCAAAGCCCATTGTGCCAAGCCCTGCACTCGATATCCACTGGCGCGGCCCGTTTTTAAGAAACTGCGCTGCCCACATTTGGTGCTGGCCTACGTCGGTGGTGTAGTAGGCATTGGGGGCCTTTTCTGTGAGGGCTGCGATTACAGACTGCGGCGAGACTTCGTCAGGATAGACAGGGGCAACTAGCGGAAAGTCTTGCTTCCAGACATTGATGCGATCAAGCCATGCTTTTGTTTGAGTGGTATCTGGCGTCGCCTTGTCGTCTAGCTGTAGCAGTATCTGCTTGAGCACCGCTTTAACATCGCCTACTAGCGGCACTTCGGGCACTCGGTTTTTGCCCACTTCTGCCGGGTCAATATCGATATGAATGACTTTAGCTTTGCTGGCAAATCTCTCTAGATTTCCGGCGACTCGGTCGTCGAAGCGGGCCCCAATGGCTACGAGCAGGTCGCACTCGCTGACGGCAAAGTTGGCATAGGCCGTGCCGTGCATTCCTAACATGCCAACCGATAGCGGGCTGCGCTCATCGACTGCGCCTTTGCCCATGAGGGTGTTGGTCATGGGTGCGGCAAAGGTTTCGGCCAGCGTTTGAATTTCTGCATGGGCGTCAGAAGCGATCGCACCGCCACCCACATAAAACAAGGGCCGCTCTGCGCTTTCAAGCAGTGCGATCGCCTCATCGATCAAATCCAGGCTAACTGGCGTTTCTGGCACGTAGCCGGGTAAATCCACATCCCCTGGCTTGACGGGGATGTAGTCAATTTCTTCGTTCCCTACGTCTTTGGGTACGTCAATGAGTACAGGCCCCGGTCTACCCGTTCTGGCAATGTAGAACGCCTCTGCCACAATTTGCGACATCTGGTTAGGGTCTCGCACAACATAAGAGTGCTTCACAATCGGCAGCGTAATGCCGTGAATGTCAGTTTCTTGAAACGCATCGGTGCCAATGGCCGCGCGCGTTACCTGCCCGGTGACCACCACCATCGGAATTGAGTCCATCTGCGCGGTGGCAATGCCGGTTACCAAATTGGTCGCGCCGGGGCCAGAGGTGGCAAAGCACACGCCAACTTGGCCGGTCGCTCGGGCGTAGCCATCTGCCGCGTGCGAAGCGCCCTGCTCGTGCCGCGCCAAAATATGCTGAAGTCGGCCAGCTTCTTCTGCTTTATACAGCTCGTCGTAAATGGGCAGAACTGCGCCACCCGGATAGCCAAAAATATGCTTAACACCGTGACGTACCAGGCTGTCAATTAACGCGTATGCGCCGCTGACTCGCTGGGTTGCCTTTGCAGAGTCCAAAGTAATAGGAGAGGCCATAGAAGTATCCGAGGAAATGCCGAGCAGTTCTGACGAGAAGACAAGTTAGAAAAACAAGTTTGGAAAAAATAGACCGAAAAAACGGGTTTATTAAGTGTAAGTTGTCTTTTTGCTAACAACAAGATCTCGCTTTTTGTACATTACAAACTGGTTACGTGAGTTGTTTGGTCAAAATCGCGTGACATTACGGGCTGTGCCCTGCCTGTTAATTACCGGTTAATACTCTATTTATTGTTGGCGATGTGTCTACTCAAGGCCCTCACTTACGGCCCTGTCAGCTCAAGGCTGTTCGCCAGTTAAATGCAGCGTTCCACTCTGCGTGTAGCGATCGCCGCAGAAACGATGCCGCTGTCATTGACACACCCTCAGTTGACCTAGTTAACCCTAAACCAGCTAACCCCAAACTAGACTGCCAGCCCCTCACTTCTAACCCTGCAACGGCTTCCGGCTCGCGCCATAGCTGCAAGTGTGGCACCGCTGGTTTGGCATAAAAGTTTACATCCCCTGCGCCCAGCGGCAGCGTGCTGACGTGGGTAAATCGGTCGTGACTTATTCGCGTGACGGGCAGCCCTACAACTGGCACCCCCCAGCCATCGACTGCAATGACTCTGGCAACTAGTCCGCCTGTCTGCTGCCACATTGCCAGCCCGCCTGCTAGCCCTACGGCGCCCGCACTGAAGCCGATCCCCACTAGAGGAACCTGTCTTTGTGCTGGCGGTTGATTTGCTGATAGCGGGAAATGAGCTTGCAGCCAGTTGCATACGGCGAGGGGATCGGTTGGGAAGGCCTCTATAACAAAGTGGCGCGTGTAGCTAGGGAGCGATCGCACAAACTGATCGGTGAGCGCAGGCGCATGAAACCCTGGCAAAATGACGACTGGCAGTTGGGCAGATGGCTGGGCAGAAGCGGGCATAAGTAAACCCCAGAAATGGCAAGATCGCTAGCGATAGAGACTAGCCTTAGACCGAATGATAACGTTCGGTTCTACCCATAGTCATGGTATCCAGCTTCCTCGTAGTCTATATATAAGCGATGTACACATAGACGGACGAACGGGCGTACAGATGGGCACGAGCGATCAGCTTTTACCAACAATTAGCGCACTGGTGGCCCTCGGAGAATTTGCCCAAGAGTCGGCCACTGAAGGGGCTGGCGCAGAAAATACGGCTGAGAAGGTGAGAGATAGCCTGACACCTGAAGATAGGCAGCAGCGATCGCAGCGAGAATGGCAGGGTGCGATCGCCGCGCTTAATCACCTATTGCAGCGGCAGACGAGTCAGCCCCAAACGGCTACCAAAAAATCTGCAAAGGCAACGGGCAGACCTCGCAAGCGGCTTTGGAACAAAGAACCCCAGGCGCTTGTGCTTTCGGGGCCAGTGCCTTTACTGAGCGATCCTGATCTGATTCCTCAGCTTTCAAACTGGACGTTTGTTCCGCCTTCTTCTGAATCGTTTACGGCTGCGTTTAGTGCGCTCTCTCCGGTCGAGCGGATGATTCAGCAAACGCAGAAGGCGTTTGGACGCAGCCAGTCTCACGCGCCTCGCTTGCTGCCGCTATTGGAAGACGATCCGCTCTCGCGAGAACAGTTTGCGCTGGTGCTGACGCCAGATTTTGCGCTCGTGGTGGTGCTAGGGCAAGATGCCGATGGTGAGCTGAGCTTTCAGTTTTCGTTTATGCCGCAGGTGGTGCTGTCGGTGTGGCGGGTGCTGCGATCGCGCATTATGATGATTCGCCCGCAGCAGCTCGAATTTATTGAAGATCTGGTCGAAAAGTTTCAGCCTCAAGATCCTCACTATCGCATTGTCAGCCAGTTTAATCGCTGGATGCTGGCCTATTTGCCACAGCCTGTCGCGCAGCCGGTGCTGCACCTAGAAACCGCGCAGGGCGAAACTGCGCAGGGCAATACGCGCTCTAATGGTGGGTCAAATGGCCAGACGAACGGCCAGACGAACGGCCAGAAAAACGGTCAAACCAATGGCCAGATCTCTGATGGCGAACTACTCAAGGCAATGGCGCACGAGATTTGGACGCCGCTGACCACTATTCGCACCTATACGCGATCGCTGCTCAAGCGCAAAGATCTCAATCCGCAGGTGATCAAACGGCTCAACAGTATTGATCGTGAATGCACACAGCAAATTGATCGCTTTGCCCTGATTTTTAAAGCGGTAGAGCTAGAGGCCGCGAGTCAGTCTTTGAAGTCGCCTTTGAGTGCGATCGCGCTGCACCAAGTCTTTGAAGAAGCCATTCCGCAGTGGCAAAAAGCCGCCCAGCGTCGCAACCTGTCGCTAGAAGTGGGCCTGCCGCCAAACCTGCCAATGGTGGCCAGCGACCCTACTATGCTTCAGCACGTTCTGACTGGCCTAGTCGAACTGTTTACTCACAGCGTTTCGCCGGGTAGCCACATTCAGCTCCACGTTTTGCACGCAGGCGAACAGCTCAAGCTACAGTTTCAGTCTCAGGTTGACCCCAACCAGCCCAATACGCAGCCTGCCTGTTCGCCACCGCCGCTACAGTCACTCGGCCATCTGCTGATGTTCCAGCCCGAAACGGGTGGACTTAGCCTCAACCTGGAAGCAACTAAGAGTCTCTTTCACGCCCTCGGTGCAAAGCTCACCGTCCGCGAACGCTCTAACCAGGGCACTACCTGGACTGTCTTTTTGCCCTTAGAAACCAGCGGCCTTCAGTCTTATCCGATTGTTTAAAGCTGATTAGGATCGAGGATTAAACAATCTGCCTTTGCGGATCGGTTGGTTTTGGCTTCGACTACGCTCAGCCATCGGGAATGCCGAGCACCGAGCCCTGAGCGGAGTCGTAGAGCTTTGCTCTTCTCGCAGAGTAGGGTGTCTGGCTAAAACGGTCAGGTTATTTAATCCTCGTCCTTACTTAAAGTCGATTTTTTAAAGTCTGAGCAAACCCTGAGAATTGGCTGGGCGCTTTCATCTAAACCTATTCACCTTTTCTCAGATACCCCTTAAGCTCTCCTCAGAAGCTCCTTGCTGATTGCTGGCATTCTTAAATCACTGAAGCAAACAAACCCAGTAAACAAATTTACTGATTCCTCAAGGAGCCAATCTCATGAAAAACGTTCTCTTTTCCGCTCTCGCTCTCGCCGCTGCTACGTTCACTTTTGCCCCTATCGCTAACGCGGCTGAAGTGCTGCCCAACTCTATTCAGCAGCGCCGCCTAGAGTTTCTAGATACTCAGTCTAAAGCTGTAGAAGATATTCAAGCGACTCGTTTAGAGTTCTTGAACAATCAGTCAAAGGCTGTTGATAACATTCAGGAAACGCGCCTAGAGTTTTTGAATAATCAGTCCAAAGCTGTTGAGAATATTCAAGAGACCCGCCTAGAGTTTTTGAACAATCAGTCAAAGGCCGTCGATAACATTCAGGCTACTCGCCTTGATTTCCTAAACAATCAGTCGAAGGCTGTTGAGAATATTCAGGCTACTCGCCTTGATTTTCTAGATAGCCAGTCTAAAGCTGTCGATAACGTTCAAGAGACTCGTCTTGACTTCCTCGCTAATCAGTCTAAATAAGTGAACGTGTCCAATTGCTTATTATCGGCTGGTTTTGGCTTCGACTCCGCTCAGCCATCGTAAATGCTGAGCACCGACCCCTGAGCGGAGCCGTAGGGCTTTGCCCTACAAGAAGAGTAGGGTGTCTGGCCGAAGCGGTCAGGTTATTTAATCCTCGATCCTTACACACCTTCTTTGCAGCCTATGAGAGATTTCTTGAAAGATTTCTCATAGGCTATTTTTTATGCGCAGCGCTAATCCTCAGAAGACTTATCTTGTGCAGACGGATCGTGTCCTCTCAGCAATGGAAAACGCTTGTATGCCTCGATGATCAGCGTGACAAAGCTTTCCTCGCTAAAGCGTTCATCCTGCATAAGCTGAAATGCACCAATGATGCCAATAGCGAGAAGGGCGGCGATGACAATGACAGGCAGTATATACCAGGGGACAAAGTGACTCACTACTGCGAAAAGAGCAGTTACCGCAAATAGCATGAATAGGTAAAACAAACCTGAACTCCAGGGCGATCGTGATCGTGCTGGCTTCAAATCAGGTACTGGAACCGGGGGCGGGTCAAATCGACGATTGAGATCCTCGCGGGTTGCCAGCCGCTCTTCGCGATCTTGAGAGGTTTCAAGCCCTGCTAGCAAATCTTGTACCTGAACCTTCTCTCGTAGCCCGGAAGGAACAAAGTCCAAAACGCCCACCGCTTCCATGTCGAGCAGGTTTTTGTAGTCTACTAATACATCAGGGCGGCTGGGCAGCGGCACTTTTTCTTCGACTTCAATGCCAGGAATAGTGCTGTGAATGTAGTCGAACTGATCGCGGATGCTTTCTAGCAGAATGCGGCGGGTGCTGGGGTTGCCTTTCACATAGATAAAAATTTTGCGGTCTTCTTTGTCGGCTTTTGCTAGTGCTTTGTTGCCGCCTTTGACCAATACGACACCATTACGCCAGTAGGTTCGCTTCGCGATTAGCTGATTCATCCGCACAATAAAGCGAGACATAATGCTGCTTGGCAAAATGTTGTAGTGGTACTGAAAGGGCAATGCTTCATCCCAATCGCCTGTTTCGGGTTCTTCTTTACTCAGCAGGTCGGGCAGCAGGTATTGCTCATCTGTGAACCCTTCGAGCGGAAAGCACAGCTCGAACTTGCGCATAATGTCGAGTATGAATAGGTGCTTTTCGGTAGGGTAGCGCTGGGAGGCTAATATATCGGGCAGCATAGACCGAGCCAAGATGCCTTTTTTCTTAGTCATGAGGGCGTTGTCATTTAGGATGGCGTAGACGGCGTTGGTGACCCAGTCTGGGTTAAGCACGCTGTCTTGCTGTAGGCGAGGGTCATCGCGAAAGTTGAGCGCAATGCCCAAATCGTGCAAAAAACTGATGAGTGTTTCTTGGCTTTGCGCTTTATTGACTTGCTTGTCGTTGCAGATGGTTTGATATTGATGGTATTCGATGTAGTCGTCGTCTAGCTGTTCTAGCTTTGTTTTTACCGCAAACCAAGACTCTGGCAGCATATCGAACACATGTGGCAGCTTCGCAACTTGTGCTTGAATTTCTTTCTCAAGCTGAGCAATCCCCTTATGCCTGGGGTCGCTACAAGAGGTTTCGATGAAGCCCACAATGTTGGGATACTTTTTCTTTAGCCCTCGGCGATCAATATCTAGCGATTTTTGATCGACCTGATTGCCTACGATGATGACTGGAGACTTGCCGCCGAAGCTGTTGATGATTTTGAGCCAGTATTCTACTCGGTTGGCTAGCTCATCTTGTCGGGCGCTCAGCACTAGCAGGTACAGGCTGCGCTTCGTTAGAAAAAACTGATGAGTCGCGTGCATAATTTCCTGCCCGCCAAAGTCCCACACGTTCAGTTTCACCGTTTGCCGATTTGCGCTGATTTCCCAGGGGCGAATGTTGATGCCTTCCGTCATGCGCTCGTCTTTATCAAAGGTGCCGTCGATCAATCGCTTAACCAGAGAAGTTTTACCGACCTTGGCTTCACCGACTAGCAGCACCTTGGCCTCATTGAGCGGGCGGGAGGGCTCGTCTTGGTTCTGAAAATAGTAGTTGATAATCTTTTGCGGCTCGTCAATTTTATCGACAATCTCAGGTGGAATAGGCAAGGATGGGTTAGCGCGGAGATCGAGCTGTAAGAGGTTTTGCAATTGCCCGATTTCTGCTGGCAGGCTGCTCAGTTGGTTAGCGCGGAGGTCGAGCTGAGAGAGGTTTTGCAATTGCCCGATTTCTGCTGGCAGGCTGCTCAGTTGGTTAGCGCGGAGTTCGAGCTGAGAGAGGTTTTGCAATTGCCCGATTTCTGCTGGCAGGCTGCTCAGTTGGTTAGCGCTGAGGTCGAGCTGAGAGAGGTTTTGCAATTGCCCGATTTTTGCTGGCAGGCTGCTCAGTTGGTTATCGCGGAGGACGAGCACTGAGAGGTTTTGCAATTGCCCGATTTTTGCTGGCAGACTGCTCAGTTGGTTACGGCTGAGGTAGAGCACTGAGAGGTTTTGCAATTGCCCGATTTCTGCTGGCAGGCTGCTCAGTTGGTTATCGCTGAGGTAGAGCACTGAGAGGTTTTGCAATTGCCCGATTTCTGCTGGCAGGCTGCTCAGTTGGTTATTGCGGAGGTAGAGCTCTGAGAGGTTTTGCAATTGCCCAATTTCTGCTGGCAGGCTGCTCAGTTGGTTATTGCGGAGGTCGAGCACTAAGAGGTTTTGCAATTGCCCAATTTCTGCTGACAGGCTGCTCAGTTGGTTATGGCGGAGGTCGAGCACTGAGAGGTTTTGCAATTGCCCGATTTCTGCTGGCAGGCTGCTTAGTTGGTTACCTACAATCTCCCCCCTCTGCTGATCAAATTTACCGAGCGTCAGTTTCTTTAGCTGAGTGAGCTGGCCGATCTCTGGTGGCAATTCCTTCAGTTCATTTCCAGACAGGTCAAGTTCTGTTACGCCATTACGCGCCGCCTGTCTGATTACCTGCAACAGCTCGTCCTGCGTCATCAGCGATCGCCTCCTACCATGTCATCCCTTAGATACTATATTTTAAGTAGAGCATCTGCTGATAAAAGCTATCGATCTGACGCAGCAAGCCCTGCGCGGCATGACACACTCAGCCAAATTTGACATAGCTCTTCGCTCACACACCAACGAGGCTTAGCCGCACAGCGTGAACCCTTACTTACACGGCTGCAAGGCTTTGCTGCACCCCTCAAACCCTTATTCGCAACTCTGAAAAGCTTAGCCGCACAATGTGGACCTTTCCTCGCACGGCTGCAAAGCTGACTCGCTCAATGCAACCCTTTTGTTCCGTTGAGAAAAGTTAATAGTGCAATTAGGTGATCAACGATGTGAGGCTTTGCAGCGGGTGTGCGATCGCTCCATCCCCGCCTCGCGCGCCCAACACTCATCCTAGCTTCATCAAAACCCTTGCTTTCCTCTCGCAGTCTTAACACTGCGACGATGGTATCTTTTTTTACACCGGGCAATCTATGACTAAGCAAGACCCACCTAAGCGCTCACCGCACCATTGCCGGAGGAGCCGAGCCTGGTCTTAGCCCACACTATCCACCCAATTTGCAAGGGACATCTTTACTATGAACACCGTCAACTTCTCTCGCCGCATTGCACCCAAAACCATCACCGCCGATATCACTGCCTATCACGGCCTCACCACCATCAACAACTACGTGCCCGTTCGCAGCACAGCCACCCCCAAAAATATCCAAGCTGCCTACGATACGATGGTCGCCAAGCAAAAAAAAGAGACTGAGCTGACCGCCAAAGCCAAAGCCGCTACCGACGCCACCCGTCAGGCCGAGGCCGAGTTTCACGCCGCCGTCTTAGCCATGAAAGAATCTGTACGCGGACAGTTTGGCCCCGACAGCAACGAAGCCCAGGCAGTCGGCTACAAGAAAAAATCTGAATACAAGCGCCCCCGTCGTCGCAGCGCTTAAATCTGCACCATTTACACGCTTTCCTTCTTTGCATATGAGAGACTTTGCCGCCTATGAGAGACTTCTTAAAAGATTTCTCATAGGCTTTTTTTACGTCAAAATTTGAACCAAGATGCGCAAGAGATTCTTAAGATCTGCTGGGACACGGTAAAGACCAAGATCTTGAGTGACTTCAATAGGCTACTGGCCACATCATTCAACCTCTCGATGGCGGCAACACGATTACTTCAATCCTCTTAACTATTGTCAACCGAGGCCAATACTAGACAGATTGGTCGCTGTTTTGGGTACTTTCTGCAAAGGGAAATCAACTTCTGTTGGTCTAATACCTTTTCCCAGTCCAGAAATATTGATGACTCATATGCGTATTCTGTTAGCTTCGGTTGGCGCATTTTTGACCTGTGTGATGACTGCTTACACAGGTTTTGCGCAAGTTCAACTGCCAGACGATATTGCCGAAGATATTGCCGGAACGGTTACTTCCGAAGCGTCGCAGGACAGAGACGTCGCTGACGAAGACAGCCTGGTAGAGCCTTCTGTCTTGAACGCTTCCTTGACAGTGACAACGACTGCTGATAGCTCGAATCCTGAGCTGTGCCCAGTTACAGATCGTGTCACGACAGATCAGGTATCCATAGGTCATGCAGCGACAGACCGTACAGAGGCGTCTGTTACTGGGCTATCTGAATCTTCTTTACTGGCTCCTACCGTACCGGCCTCTACCGCACAGGCTTCTATGGCAGAGGCTCCTGCGGCAAAGGCTCCTGCGGCAGAGGCAATCGCACCTACTCCCTCATCATCTACCGAAGCCTCGCCAGATCAGCACCTCGCAGATGCTCCCGATTGCAGCCAGGAGGCCACAGTCCGTACGCCCTTACAGCGCCCACCAGTAAGGCTGTTTAATTTAGAAACGGCAAACCAGCTTTCAGCAGGTGCCCTACTGCTCTCACTTGGCGCTCATCAAACAATTCCAGACGCTTCGCCCGGTACTGGCAGCCAGCTTTACTACGGCAGAATCGAGCAGGGTATCACCGACGACTTGCAGGTAGGTTTATCTGCGCAAGTGTATGACGATCCGCCCACTCAATCGATCAATGGAGAATCGCCTAATATCACGCTGATTTCGCTGGCACCTAGCCTAAAGTATCGCCTGATCGAAACTCAGCAGCTCTCGCTAGCACTCCAAGGATCTATCGAGCTGCTATCGCTTTCCTCCGGTTTGTTTGACACTAGCAACGGCGAGGGCGTTCGCGTCGTTGGCTCTGTACATACCCCCCTGACTTACACCGCTTCTCCAAATCTGCAATTTCATCTCACCCCAGGCGTTGCCTTCCTTCCAGACAGCCTAAAAGATAACGATCTGTACGGGACTCTGTTTACATTAGGCACAGGGGCAAGCTGGCAGCCTACAGATCGGTGGCTGGCCTACGGCACGCTAAACCTGCCTATAGGCCCTGGCGGAAATACACTCGAACGCGATCAGTCTATTGGCCTTCAACCTGTATGGACGCTAGGCACTCGCTATAATGTCACACCTAAAACAGGCATAGAGCTTTATGCAACCAATGGCCTCGGCGTTACGCCTGCCACAGAAACGCTGACGTCTATCCCAGGCGGTGACGAACTCTTACTTGGCGTAGCTCTAAACTACACGCCCGATACTGGTTTGGGCTATCTCTCTAGCTTTAGAACCCCCCCTTCCACTCCTCTCACGGCGCGCGATCGCCAGCTCACAGCCGATGGCATTACACTAACGACAGCAAATACATTAGCGCCTGGAAATATTGCCATAACAGCTAGCGGCGGAACAGATGGGAATTATTCGGCAGGCGTAGCTTACAGCCCCGACGAAGCCTTGCAGCTAGAAGCCATGGTGGAAAACTTTGGCTCAAATAGCAATATCAAAGATATCGCTGACGATGCGCTTCGGTACATGCTAGGTGCCAGGGTTCAACTGCTTGATCAGCGCAGAGGTGATGCCGTTTCTGTGTCGGCGCGAATACTAGGCGGCCGCGATCTAGATTCGGTCAGAACAACAGGCGTACTGTTTGTTGATTTACCTGTTACCTATCAGCTGAGTCCTCGCGCTGCGCTCTCTTTTAACCCTAGAGCGGCTGCATTTGCGGAAAACGTTGATCTGGGTCTGGGCTTTGGCGTTAACTATGAAGTGGCTCAAGGCTGGCAGCTCATGGGTGAAGTTACGCCTGTGTTTGGCGGAGCGCGTACGGTATGGGCTTTGGGCGGGCGCTATAGCTTTCCGACCACAGCGGTCGATCTCGACTTATATGCCACTAATGCGGCAGGCCGTACGGGACTAGGAACCCTGGTCGGTCAATCTGATGCTCAAGTTGGCGCTGGGTTGCGCTGGGTGCTGGGCCAATAGCCCAGCCCTTTCAAAGGTGACCGCTTTCACAGGTACGCTTTCTCGGTAGCTTCGACACTGACCCAGGGTGCCCTCTCTCAAATATCTCGACGCTCGCTTAGCTGCGATCGCCGCGAGGCTATCTAGAGAGTAGCTGGGTAACCTAATAAAAATGATTGATGAACATGCCCTCTCTCCGACTCTCCCGGTCTTCTGTCCGGCTTTCTGCTTTTTGTCTTGCCGCCGAAATCATCCCTGTTGTGAGCCTTATTGTTGCGCTCTATCGAGGTTGGCAACAGGGATTTAGCACGCTTGAGCTGAGCGTATGTGTGGCGATGTGTGCGCTCACGCTGCTAGGCGTTGAAGTGGGCTTTCATCGTCATTTTGCGCATCGCTCTTTTCGGGCGCATCCCGCTGTGCGAGCAAGCCTAGCAGCCTTGGGTTCGATGGCGTTTCAGGGCTCTGTTGTTTGGTGGGTAGGCGTTCACCGCACGCATCACAAATACAGCGATCAGCCGCTCGATCCGCACTCACCAGCAAAAGGCTTGATGTACGCTCATTCAGGCTGGCTGTTTCAACCTGCCTCTCAGTATCCGCTGCGCTGGTCACGTCGCATCAAAGACTTGTTGAAAGATCCGGTTGTGCGAACTGCTCACTCTCACTATCCAACCTATGTCGCACTTGGGTTTGTTATGCCAGCGGCTTTTGTCGGCGGGCTGACGCACTCTTGGGATGGCGCAGTCGGTGGCTTTTTATGGGGCGCGATGATCAGAGTCGGTGTGGTCAATCATTTGATATGGAGCATCAATTCGCTCTGTCACAGATTCGGTACGCGCCCGTATCAAACGAGCGATCGCAGCTACAACAACCTCTGGCTAGCCTTGCCGACGCTAGGTTTTTCACTGCATAACAACCATCATGCCTTTCCTAACGCAGCTATTAATGCCCACCGCTGGTGGCAAGTTGACATCAGCGGCTATTGCATTCTGATGTTAGAACAGCTGGGCTGGGCTTGGTATGTTCACCGTCCGTCGGCCCAGCAAAGGCTAAATAAGACTGTCGGCACCGCCCAAAATCTCTCCCAAAATCTCTCCGAGTCGCTTTAGGACGACTGCCTGCGATCGCCCACCGGAAAATGAAGTCCCCGCCTTCTCATCTAGCCTAATTAGCTCAATGTGCCAGCCCCAGCTTTGCAGCGTGTTGAGCTTTGGCAGCGTCATGTTTTGATAGCGCTCGTCAAAGCTTGGCAAGCCGCCAGTATTCACCGCAGATGAACCAATGCGAGAAACGGCTAGCAGCGGCACGCCGGGGTTAAAAGGCGTAATATTTTCAGCGAAAAAGGGATCGCTCTGCGCGTAATAACGCTGATAGAAAGGTGAGCTTACAACAGATTTTAAGTCGCCCAGGCTCATCCACTCACGCATCTGCGGCGTACAGACCCAGTCTCGAATGTCTGCGCCCGTGGGGATGCGGCCAATGTCTGAAGCAACGGCTGATTCGAGCAGCGGTGCAAGCTCACTGCGCACAGGCGGCACTAAGCGAGAGGCGAAAATGCGATCGCGCCCGCCCACCGGTGTTTCGACCGGCTGTCCAAAGAGGGCGATCGCCTTAGGCGTAAAAAATTCGCTCACTGGCCAACCTTGTTCTTTTGCCAATGCCCAGGTCGTGCGCGACCAGATGCACCGCATGGCGGCAGCCATCCGCCCGGTTAGCGTCAGCAGATACGGATTGAGATAGCTGATATTGTAGGCCACGCTAGGCTGAAAATCGTCTGCAACTAGCGATCGCACCGTTCGAGTCCCTTCAAAATCTCGTAGATGCGCCGCCAAATATACCAGCAGCGGTGAAGACACACAGTCTGAGCGCAATACCTGCTGCTGAAAATTGAGTGCGATCGCCTCATCGTATAAATCCGACAGCCTTGCAGGAAACTGCCTCAGTGCCAACAACCCATCGGCAACCGCCTGCGCGTTACGAGCCAGCGACAGCGGACTGTAAGACATCAACGGTTCGGATGGCCCCGCTCCTGGCAACCAAGGCATCAACGTCGCGTAGCCCGAATGTGCCCAGCGCCCGGTCAAATAGCCGCGTGTGTCTTGCCAGCTATCGGCTCTATTATTAGCAACGAACGGCCATCGCCGAAAGTCCATCGCCGGATCGCCTAAGCCGTGACACCATAGCGTTACTGGCCAGCCTTCTACTGGCGCTTTGCCGGTTGGAACAAACAGCTTAGCGGCAATTTGACTGCCGCCTGAGGCTGAGCTGCGATAGGTCAAATAGTAGACCTCTGCTGAGCGCAAAGAGGTATCGGGCGATCGCACCGTCCCCAGCTTTCTCACAGACAGCAGCTTGCCTGCCGGGGCAATCTCAGTCTCAGCGGTTTGACTCAAAGATATAGGAGAAGATATAGGAGAAAGCATAGGTTCGTAATAAATAGATCTACATTGTCTTTTAACCGCTCATGCTGCAACTTCAGCTAAAGCCTCTGGCGGCAGCGCATACGACTTGCCCACTAGCAACTCATCATCCGGCATCACCTCAGGAAAACAAACGCCCTCAAGCGCCTGCACCGCAAATATCTCTTCTACGCCCGACTCAAACTTTAGATGTGCCACGGTTTGCCCGGTGTCAATGTCTACGACCCAAACCCCGCACGTCCTTTCCTCCAATCGCTCCGTCAGTGGCAGACCGCTAAACGTCGCACTCTCTCTTACCTGCGAAAGGCCAATAAACGCCAGCGGCCCCACAAAATCCACTCCCCTGGTAAACCCAGGGCACTGCGCTACTGTCTCTAGCCGCCCCGTTGCCAGATCAACCGTCGCCAAACTGCCCTGCCCTGACTCTAGTACCCACAGGCGATCGCGATACCAGCGTGGCGAATGCGGCATCGAAAGCCTCTGAGCAACTATTTCTCTGCTCTCAACTTCCATTAGCAATCCCCCGCTCGCTTTATGCTCGCGCCACCCCTGAGCCTTATCGCTTTGTCCCAAAGCGCTCACATACTTGGGCCGGTTTTCAACAACAGCCAGTCCGTTTAGATGGCAACGATCTTCCGGCGCGTAGGCACTCACAAACGGCGGTCGCCAGCGCGGCCTAAAGCTATAGGCCATATCCAGCGTGCACAGACAAGAAAAGCGCGTGTTGACAAACCACAGCTCATCGGTTGCCCAGGCCATCTCATGAATGTCAATATTGCCAGTAACGTGGCTGTTGCGAGGAATGTAGCAGGCATCATGCCGATTGGGTGGCTCTAGATGTGGCGTCACCGCTGGCATGTTGTACAGCTCGTGAATATGGAAAGCAGTGCCAATGGCCAGCCGAGTGTGGTTAGCCGCAAGGCCCATCGCCTTTTGAAAGCTGCGAAAATGAACGTTGAGACTGCCTTGATCTGCCCGCAAAATCATCAGCTTACCGGCCTGATAGGTTGAGACCAGTAAGCTGATGCGGTATTGAGCTAACAGCGCCTGAAAGTTAGCAGAAGCGGATATTTTTAGGGGACTGCTGGCTGACATACCACACTCGAAGGCGAAACCGTTCCCGTAATCGTACCCGTGTTAGTACATTTAACATCATCGCCAGGAACGTCGATGGTATTGTTCAAGAACGTCACATCGCCATCGATACTAGCAAGTCCAACAAGACTCAAATTACCGAAGTCAATACCGTCATCTTCTACAGACGTTAGTAAGTTATTTGAGAAGATAACTGAGCCATTAATCTCTTCTAAGTTGATAAACAAAACGCTGTCATCAACAGAATCCACGCGGTTGCTAGCTATCGTGACACCATCGATGATACTGGCCTGATAGCTAGATGCCCCACTATTAGGAGGATTTTTAGGAGGATTTTGGGTATTGACCACAGCAATCCCGTATTCGCTAGAGTCCAGAATGGTGTTGCCGGTAATGGTCACGCCGCCGTTAACAGTTGCATCTGCCTCGTCAGAATAGTTGGCGATCGCAATTCCAACCGTGCCTAAGTCACTAGCAGAAGGCAGTCCTGGGCTGCTAATATCCGTATCGCGTCCGTTGACTTGAATACTCTCATTATTAGCGATTGTAATGCCGCCTTCTGTAGGGCTGCCTTCAATTGAGCCGTTTGCGTTAAGAACAGCAATACCAAACACTGACGCTGTATCTCCACCGTCCACTCGAACAGAGCCGTTATTGCTGATATTAACCCCACCAGCAATCGTACTGTTCCCCCCATTAATCACTCCAATACCTACAGCCGCGTCCCCAAAGAGCGAAATTCCACTGCCGCTGCCTGCCACGTTAATCTCGGTATTTCCGGTAATCGTCACGCCGCCTTCAATTGTCGATTCGATGTCATTTTCACTGTTGCTGTAGCTATAGTCGGCGTAGTTGACTACGCCAATACCGACAGCTTGCGCCTCAACAGCATTGCCGCTAATCGTGATACCCTCGCTGATACGACTGCCTGACTGCAAGGCAAGAAGACCTACATAGGGTGTATTCTCTGCGTCTTCAGTGCCAATTGTATTGTCGCTAATCGTAAGCTCGCCATCTAGCTCACTGTAGCTGTAGTCAGTCGTGATCCCAATAGAACCCGTGTCAACAACATTACCGCTAATAACAACATCGCCAGTAGAATTGCTTCCTCTACTACCGAGCGTGATGCCATAACTATACGTGTCGCTATTTTCAACAATGTTGCCGCTAATAACGATATCGCCGGTGCGGTTTGTATTGTCCGCCGTAACATTAATACCGCCACTAGTAACAATGTTGTCGCTAATTGTGATATCGCCTGTAAGCGTCGTAGCAGAGGTATTTACGCCAATACCTGAGCGCTGGCTAACAATATTGTTGCCGCTGATGGCGATCGCGCCTGCGGTTTGCGAATTTTTGGCTACAACTTCGATGCCATTACCAGCGGTGCTCACTGTATTGTTGCGAATGACGATATCGCCTAGTGAGTTGTTAGCAAAAATGCCCCCGTTGATCTCTTCACTTTCTGGTGGGGTTCCTTCAACAGCGTTTTCGACGGCATCTTCAACCGTAAAGCCTGCTAAAACTGTTGGGGTATCAGCATTGCTAGTTAGGGTAACTTTCCCAGAAATAAGAGGAAACTCGCCGCTGCCAGAAAAAGGAAGTTTGACTTGCGTAGAGCCACTGTAAGCGTCAATAAACTGCTCTGGTCCGCTTGAAAGTAACTGCACGCCTCCTGATAGGGTAAAGGGACCAGAGAGTGCCGTACTATCGGTTACGTAAATAATGCCGTTGCCGTCAGTCGGAACCGTTGCGATCGCACTATCTAAATCTCCATGCGGCGCTTCAAACGTCCCGTCACCGCTAGCCCCTGCCACGACATGATCAAAAAACCACGGCTGTCCGGTCGCCGGATTAATCACTGGCCCAGCGGTCACCGCGTCTGACTCAATTTGTTCGACGGTCACTTCGCGCTGACGATCAACAACAATATGGCCATCGCGCCCAATGGATTCGCTAAGACGCGATCGCACTTCATCTACTTCACCACTGGCCGTCCGTGCAGGCCGCCTTTGGGGTAGCACTGCGCCAATGTTAAAGCGCACATTCGTGCCAAAAATGTCGTCGTTTTGAACCGCTAGGCCCGTCCGTAAATAATCTGTTGGCTCTGCTTGCAGCCGCACCCGCCAGCCAAGTGAGCCACCAACAGCCGGGCCATCGTAATAGTACAGGCCGCCGAAGCCTCGCAGTGCCCCTTGTTCACCGATATCGAGTAGCTTGCTGCCGACCTCTAGATCGAATCCGCCAAGTGCCACGTCGTAGTCACGCACGTCTGCCTGCTGCGGTGTGCTAGTTGCCGTTAACAAATTGCCAACGAAGGCCAGATCGGAGATCTGCGTGCCTGCATCGACGATATTGCCGTTAACTAAATCGCGGCGATCGCCCAGCGGCAAATATCCGTTCAATCGCACATCCCAGTTTTCGCCCAGTGTTTCTAACCCAACACCAATCTGATCAAAGCTAGCTGCATCGGTGCCGCGTTTATCAAAGGCCAGATAGCCACCGTATATTCTTTCACTGCTAGGAACAAACCGGCGGTAGCCTAGCTGAAGGTTAGTGCCTAAGTTGGCATCTGTATCAAAGGAAAGCTGACCTTGAAAAAAGACCAGGTCGCTGCCGACTTTTTGCCAGATAGGAACAAAGCTCTCGAACTGGGTAAATGGCTCAGCGCCCCCGCTTGCGCTATCAAAGTCCAAACCAAAGCGAGGACGAACAGCATTTTGTGTTGCTAAAGCTGCCTCATCAGCCTTTGCCCCAGGCACAGCGGATAGAAAGCTCACCAGTAGCGTAGCGATGTAGGCAAACCAAACAGAAAGTTTCATAAAACAGCGGCAACTAGCAAGAACGATATATCAGACTTTTTCAATTTGCCCGAAATGCGATCGCTATTTCACTCTTCTCTAGATATTGCCGAAAGTTTCCGTGTATTCCCCCTACAGTGCAGATATGCTCCTGCTTGCCTTGCTTTTCCCTGCTTTCGTGGATATGAATAAACACTCCGGGCGTTACAACTCTGTGCGTTACAAGAGAGTTAGGTCAAGAGATCTAGGTGCGGTTCACCCATAAAAAGCCCCCGCTTCGATTGCTCAAAGCGGGGGCTCAATTCAAATTCCAACCAAAACTATAAGCTTGGGCTTACAGCGCGTTGCCGCGAGGTAGAACCTCTTCAGGGAATACAAATTTCTCATGGGGCTGGTCCTGAGGACTGAGCCACGCACGAATACCTTCATTCAACAAAATGTTCTTCGTGTAGAAGGTCTCAAACTCAGGGTCTTCCGCCGCG
>Ga0115546_1000045_pt1 | contig 104108 bp, 156 predicted proteins | sample COGITO_mtgs_1004_FD_87186 | JGI IMG/M metagenome (GOLD analysis project Ga0115546, IMG submission 87186) | Pelagic marine microbial communities from North Sea - COGITO_mtgs_100413 | ecosystem: Environmental > Aquatic > Marine > Epipelagic | place: Germany:Helgoland, sampling site Kabeltonne...
GCGCTGATGGCGACGAATGGACCAAGCCCTTTGGTCATGGCAAGCTCAATCTAGAACAAGCCATCCTTGCCACCGGTAACGGTAGCACTGCTACTACTCACCAACATGCAGCGCTATTTGGAATTGCAGGACTATTTGGTCTTGCTCTTTCCATCTTCGCCAATGCGTCTCGACGCTTCATGTTCCAAACTGCCATTACGAGCGCCTTTATCGGCGGTGGTGTCTGGTTCCTTCCAGAACTACCATTCCTCGATGGTGCGTTTGTACACATTATCTCTACTCCTCTTTTGGAGTGGCCAAATGTAATCGCCTACCCAGGTGCAGCAAACTTCCCGCTATGGGCTAGTGCTGTATTTCCCTTGATTGTAACCTTCCTGTTTGGTCTTGACCATCGGGCACGTTCAATTGCTGGAGGCATTGCTATTGGAATGGGTGCAAACCTACTCTGGGCTGCAGCCGCTGGTACCATCACGCCATGGGCTCTCCCTGGTCTTGCTGGAACCGTTTGGCTGACCGTCAATGGCATCTTTGCTCTCGTCCTAGGACTTGGCACTATTGGTGCTCACAACCTAGAGGCATCTAACAATGCCCGATAACACAACTCACACTGGCGTACTCGAATACGTTGACCTAAGTGGAGGATTCTGGAAGCTTGTTACCGAGACTGGTAAGTCGCTTGTACTGAATCTTATACATGATGATGGTCAACCTTTTGAAAACTCTGGCCAACAGGTAACCGTCCAAGGCACTGTCGCTGACAGCTTTGGTATCGGTATGACCTCGGATCAAACTCTCAATGTATCTACATGGTCCACCCATGTTGACGCTGTGAAACCCACAAGCGTCTGATCCCAAACCAATAACGATGATTTCATCAACCGCTGGCATAGCGGGACATAATACTATGCCAACCATCCCTTTAAAAATAGAGTATCTCATGAACAATTGGAAAACCGTTGACGCTGAATCAGATCCGGTACCCGCACTTTCCCTTGTCCAATGGGATAACAATCAGATTACCTGGACTCCCGTAGCTAAAATAGACTTCTACTCTCTTGCTCGCACTACGTGGGGCAAGTGTGGTCCACCACGCCCTAAACCCATTCGAATTCGCTTAATCGAGCCACCACCTGGAGATGATCAATGTCAGAATACTATGTGGTCTGCGTTCGTATCGATTTTCACACCATACCCTTCTCGTACAAATTAAGCTTCAAAGAGGCAACTGAACGTAGTATCTACTATGCATTCAATAATCCAAAATTTCGCTTCTATGTAAAACCGTTTAATCCGGGCTTATAGCTCAGTTGGTCAGAGCAGGGCGCTCATAACGCTCATGTCCCTGGTTCGAGCCCAGGTAGGCCCACTATCTACAACTCAAGGACAACACCATGTCAAGACAAGCAGCCGGCGTACTTATCTACAAAGACGGCCTAGTATTAGCTATCAATCGCTCCGATGGACGCGGTTACGGATTCCCCTGCGGGGGAGTAGAACCTCTTGAGCTCTTACAAGAAGCCGCTGTCCGAGAATGTTACGAAGAAACAGGCCACATTGCATGCATCGCTAATAGCGACAAATACATTGAGGCATTCGAAACTGTAACTGTTTCGATTTTTCGAGCTACTACCGTCGCTCAAACCCAACCAACACATCCCGAAGAAGGTACTACTGAGTGGATCACACCCCGTACTCTAGTTACCAAATCTCCATGGAACGAATACAACCGACAAGTCTTCAAGCACTTCTGCATTCCTATTTAACAGCGGTATAGTATCATGCATCGTATCACCCTCATTCTACTTCTAGCTTCTGCAGCCTGCATGGAACAAGGTTACCAAAGCGAAACCTTTGAACCTCGTACTGTCCAACCAGAGTTGGATCTGCCAATCGTAGATCCAACTGAAGAGCGCTTCTACGATCCAGCTAATAGACCCGTCAATATGATCTTTGCTATCGATCGCAGCGGCAGTATGGGAAACGATGAGCAAAGACTATGGGATAATATGGATGCATTCCTTAGTATTCTCAATGATAGCAATATCGATTATCGCATTGCTATCATTAGTACCGAAGGTCGTTCTGAAACAAACGCAGGGCTTTTCAAAACTTATGCAAATACAAGATGGATTACCCCAAGCACTATTGATCCTTCGGCAATCGCAGCAGGATTACTTTACCAAACTGCTGGCTATGCAGAAATGGGAATAGACAGTATGTATGGGGCCTTGGTCACAAACTACGATGACAATGAAAACTTTTGGCGCGCTCATACTCCACTTCACCTTGTAACAATCAGTGACGAAGCTGACCAAAGTGAAACAATTGCTCCCTGGGAGCTTGCCAATGCAATTCTAGATTATCAAGAATCCAATAACGCTCCCGTTACATACTCGGTAGTCGTCAACCTACCCAACCCTTATAGTAGTTGCGGCTACGCAGTTATGCCAATCGACTCTGTGGGAGCTGGTTACATTCGACTTGCTGCCTATTTAGGTGGCAACATTACAGATATCTGTGAAGAAGATTGGACAGAGTCAATCAACGACCTTGCTCACCTAGCTACGGAACAACCTTACGAGTTTTATCTCGGAGATATTCCAACGCCAGATAGCATCGAAGTACTTGTAGAAGAAGGCGAAGTTACCTTCGCCTTTTCACAAGAGGATTGGGTCTTTGACCCTATCGCAAACAGTATTGCCTTCGTGGAATACACACCTAGCAACCAACAAGTTGTTATTGTGAAGTACACACCCGCATACTAGCTCATCGCGAGGATGGCGGAATTGGTAGACGCGCTGGATTTAGGATCCAGTGTCTTCGGACGTGGGGGTTCAAGTCCCCCTCTTCGCATTACATATATCAAGGAGAACAATGGATTACTCATTAAGCAACGCATTAAAAGCTTTTGCCCAAGCTACTACACGCAAAATCACATCCTTACCAGTCGCTGAACTAAAAGACGCACTTGAAGCTTATACTGATAATCAAAAAGCTCAAGCTCGATATTACAACAGCAAACACTAACACCTATGGTTGCGTGGCTGTCACGCCTAGTACCTGAGTATTCTTCGGAATACAAACTAGTTAACAGCAGCATGGGAATGTCCAACCTTAGAGGACACACAAAACAATACGCGGGACCCCCACCTTCCGGTGGGGGTCTCACACAACCCAGGAGACACACCATGGCATTAACCGATATGCTTTCTCGTAAATTTATGGAAGGCATTGTAAAATCAGCCGTCACCATGACTGCTGCTAGCTACACTGCTAAGGGAATCGATCAAGGTATCCAAAAGATCCTTGGCGTTTTTGAAACCGCAGAAACCACTGATGAAGAGCAGAGCGACACCCCAGAAGCTCCTCTTTTCGATGCACCTACCTTTGACTAGGTATTTCAAAAGGAAAATCATGAAACGAATTCTATTTCAATCTGCAGAAACTGCAGTCGTCATCACTGCTAGCGTTGCCGCTAGTGTTTATGCCGCTCGCGCCACTCGCTATGCATTCGAACGTCTTCGCGATTACGTCGGAGAATAATCACTCAAACTACCTGGAGGTACCATGGGAATCGAATTCATTGTTGGTATTCTTGGAATTATCAGTGCTGTTGCTACCATTCTCATGGTCCTTCAAAAACTCCTGAGCTAATGCCCGGATGGTGGAATTGGTAGACACAGGAGACTTAAAATCTCCCGCCCCATAGGGCATGGGGGTTCGAATCCCCCTCTGGGCACTACTTCCTAAGGAGCAATATGTCTTGGAATATCATTACATACAAAAACTCACAAAGAACATGGCGTTTCGCTACAACAGATAGCGGTAAACGCTTTCTTGATACTCATATGCTAGGTACTCATAACGCTCGCGTTACTGTGAATATTCATTCCAGAGTCATAGCACTTGAAACACACAACAGGCGTAAACAAACCGATCATGGTGAAGTTCTCAATGTTGGTCAACGAAAGATAGAAATTTATCCTCACCAAGCTGCCGAAGTATGCGACATGCTACTAGAACAGCACGATATCGATGGTTGGATTTCTTTTCCAACCAGCGAATTCACAGTCTTGTCTTCACCGCTAGACTATGCTGCAATCTTTAGCTTCGCCGCCGAACTAGAAGAAAAAGATAGACAATTATCCTCAAAGCATTCCAATGCTTAACATTCGAAACCATTAGGTTTCTACAACAAAAAGATATACAAATGAAAATGTTCTCCATGATGGGTCTAGAAATCAGTACCGTTACCGTTTACCCTGTCACCAACAAGACTACCGGCGAACTCACCTACTGTAATCAGAAGGCTGCCCAAAATCTACACGATGCTGGAACTCATACTGCTAGCCAAACTGGCAAGATTGTCTACGGTCATTTGACGTACCTTAAGAACGATATCGATTGGTGGGTTCCTCTCGCCAATGCCCCTACCATCGAATAATTATATCAGGAGATACTATGGAAATCGGTCAAACACTTTTCGAAGAAGTTGCTGAACAAAAAGCAGCAATTGGCGATGCCATAGTATCTTACGATATGACTGGTAAAATCTACTCAGTCAAGACTACTGCTCAATTGGAAAACAAAGTGAACCTAAAGCTGGAGGAAGATGCTTCCTACACCGTTGCAAAACTTCTCTTTCCACAAAACTGTAACTAGGTAATTCCAACCAGTAACATGTTTCAATCCAATACCCAATCGGAGAAACCACATGTTTTGGGCCTACACACTGCTAACAGCTACAGCAAACCAACCAACCAGTCATCGCATTTGCAAAACTAACATTGGCCCCGGCATCAAAGACATCCGCAATGGATGTGTTTTCATTGTCTCAGTTGCTATTGTTCAACACCTTGCGATTCTCGCAGGAAAAAGTCCTATTGCTCTTTCACCCGAAGACATTCAGCACTATATCCTGCAACACTACAACACTTAACCAACGGATGAACAATGGCAAGCCATGTTATTTGTACCAATTGCGGCGGCACCGGAAAAGACTCCCATTACGGAAGAGACTTCTGCGTCACTTGTGACGGTACCGGACGCCTCGAAGTAATCCCACTAGGAGACGAAAAAGTCTTCAAGTGGAATACACAAAACGTTCCTGTTAAAGAATTCGAAACGGATATTCAGCTTTCCCATGATATGTTTATCTGGGCTAAGATCGAATATGCAGGCCAAGATTGGTACAAAGTGCACGCCACTATGCCAGTAATGGCTACTATCGAATGTACTCTACTCGACGCAGGGAAAATCAATCTTCTTGATATTCCTGGCGGACCTAACAACCACAATGCAACTGAAATGCTTGGGCATGCATCAGATGCTGCTATTCGTCAAGAGAAAGCTAAAGCAGTTGTCGCTGCTCAAGTTGAAGAAGCCGCCAAAAAGAAAGGCTATGTAGGATATCGTGATAAACTAACACAGTCCGCCGATGCGGCAGCTAAAGTTCACATTCCCGACGCAGTCGCCCCCGTTCTAGACCCCACACCAGTATCAGCACCAGCCACCTCCGAGGAGCCCACCATGAGTAGTATTCCAGATCGCCTTAAGCAAGGCGGCCGCACGATCGCAGACGTAGTCAAAGAGGGCGCCCTTATCGGTACCGTCACAGCAGCCAATAAAAGCGCTATCGACATCTTGATTTTCAAGCTAGGCGATAAGTGTCCCGAAATGTTCAAGACGCCAGCTGGCCGACAAGCACTAGAACTACTCCTACCTGCCATGATGCTCATGGCTACAGAAATGGATGATGGCAATCGTATTCCTGGTAAGGAATACGTCTCCAAGGCCGCTACTCTTGCTCTCAAGGGTACCAGTGCCGAAGCCGCAGAAGCACTTTCTGGCGCACTCATGGAGCACCTCGGCATTATTATGATGACGTATGCACAAGTCGGCAAAGAGCTTGCTGATAGTGAAGCGGCTCTAGAAACCGCATCCGAAGCTCCTGAATTTCAGGAAGTCAAGGCTCCAGCAATTGCTGTTGCCCCTCCCGCCGAAAAGGCTCCCACTTTCGAGTAAGGGTTCACCATGATTAGCCTATTCTCTGGGCTAGTTCTTGGTATGGCACAAATTGGTTCTTCCACTTGGCGTACGGTACAAGTAATTCACGGGAAGCCGCTAGGTGCACTAGCGGCTTCCCTTATTATTGCCATAACCTACTACTTCAGTATCTCCTTTGTTATGTCTGATAACCTATGGGGATACCTCGGTTTCTCATTGGGCTCCACCATCATCACAACAGGACTAGCTTACTACCATGCAATTCAAGATCAAAGAAGAAGAAATGGAGATTAACGCCCTCGGTGTACTCCGATGGCTTGGTCAGTATTTCACCAAATATAAAACGCCAGCCGACAGTGTTCTTTTGAACAACGACGACTACGAAACAAGTTTACATTTCCGCAACTTAAGCGGATGTGCGCCAGAACTAAAAGATAAACACATCGAACCGCTTCCTTAGCTCAGCTGGATAGAGCAACGGACTTCTAATCCGTAGGTCGCAGGTTCGAGTCCTGCAGGGAGCATCACTATGAAAACCTTTGATATATCTCAAGCTGATTTACAAACAGCAGGCATCATATCTAGTCTCAAATTAGATCGACCAAGATGTATTTGGATGAGCACACCCCACGACACAACAAACCAATTTTATGAATGGTACAAGAAGGAAACAACTATGATTACTGAAGACATACCCCCGACCAAATTCAAAGTCGGACATATTGTTGAGCCCAACGATGCTGACCCATTCTTGCGAGAGCACAAATACATTCGGGGTACCGTCTTCCGTGTAAACGAGCACAGCATTGAAGTTCTATTTTCTCCATCAAATCGAACAATGCAATGCTGTCCATCTGAATTGAAACTAGCTCCAGCACCATCATTCGAAGCCATCCGTGTTACTACTGACCCAAAGAACCAGCATATGTTGCTTGTTAAGCCTTCAGCGCTTGATACAATTGGACGACATAACATTCAGTTTCTTGAAACTCATTACTACATGGCATACAACAAGCACATTACTTCTGAATGGTTGGAAACCCTTGCAGCCGACCAACATGCCGTTATCGGCGCTAGAGGACAAGAACAAATTGCTATTTTGTTGAACTCTCGCCATCAGAAGGGAGAGCACTTCATTCGTGTTATAATGAATGGCCCTAGTTCAGATGTTCATTATGGACAATACACTAGTCCATGGATGACTCTAAGTTACAAGGAAGCACTCATTCAACTCGACGAACGACATATTTAGCTAATGACTACACATCGTGATTACTGCAAACAGACAGCTACATGGCTTCTAGATCAATCTAGTATTGATCTGGTAAGCTGGGAGCTTAAGTATGTGCGCGGTGTGTACGACGTCATTGGTGTAACCAGCAAAGAATACGCTAGGGTTACAAAACTAGTTGCAATTGAAGTTAAACGCACACGCAGCGACCTGCTACAAGATCTACGTAAACGTAAGATGCTTAAGTATGAAGCTCGTGCTACTCATTGCTATCTAGCGGCTACTCCTGAAGCCTTAAGGCTTCATAAGCTATCAAATACAGAAGCTCTCAACGATCTCAAAACCCGTGGACTACCAACCCACTGGGGCGTACTGGTATTAACCGGTAACCCTCTCAAACCCATTCGAGTACTACGTGGTGCACGCAAACACAAAAGCATTCGCACCTCTACTATCCGCACACTCACTCGCAAGATAGCTCGATCATATATGTACCGTATCATGTCTCCCCGCAGTCCAATGACCGAAGGAGATCACGCACTCACCGACTAGCCTAGGACATCCTTATGAAGACCCCTGTTAACACCTACGATACTTTCGAATACCTTTGTAACGAACACGGCCTGATGACTAACACCGCCCGCCAGGTTTACTTGAATCAAGCCGGAGCAGCAGGATGGGAACTAGTTAGTATCAACCCTGCAAAAGCGAAAGGTCTCTTCGGTACTGAAGCATTCACTTTCAAGCGTAAGCTTGGTGTCCGATCAGTTCCTGCCGAACAATCTCTACCTGTCTCTGAAAGCGAAGACCCAGGTAAGCGCACACTATAAACGCATATGCACTGGAATGCTCATGACTTACTCTGAAGACTTACAAAAAATTCGTGATTACTACGGACCAAATAGCAACTCGAATTATGCTATATGCGAATCAGCGCAAGACTGCTTATCCGCATATCTTGCTAACTACTATAGAGTATTTTCTGACCGAACATCAGCAGGCGACGGGTTGACTAACCCACTTGACATCGTAAAATTCTTTGGAGTGAAACGATTATGACCTACACCGAAAAACTTCAAGCTATCAAAACAGCTCTGTCTAGCTCTGCTAGTAGCACTTGCCATCATGCTGCTTTTTCACAATGTAAGTCTGCATTAGATGTCAAAATACTCTATATCCCCGTTCACACAACACGATTCAAGAGTATCCCTCGGGGACTTGCAGAAAAAGTCCATAACCCTTTGGATATCATCAACTACTTTCAAAGGTATTGGAAATGACATATTCAGAATCACTGGCTAAGATGAGGGAAAGCCTTACCAAACCGAACGATACTTGGAATCTTAGTCACGGTACTGCATACAACTGGTGCTCTAGTATCCAAGACTACGCGACTCAATTTGGTAAACAATACCATGGGCACAAAAACCCAAACCTCGATCCTATACCAAAATTCAATTCCAATCATAACCCTTTAGACCTAATGGATGCCTTTAAAGACAATGGATGGACAACGTAATGCCAAAAACCTACACCAAAAAACTTCAAGCTATACGGCACCACTGCACCACATCCGACATATTCTTCCACCCAGGTACTGCTTTTCCCTATACTGATGCTCACTCTATTCAAGATATCGCAGATGTATATTTAGCAAATTGGACTGAGAGAAGTCCAAAGATCAAATCAGGAATGGTAGGCAGAACTAATCCCTTAGACATTCTATCCTTCTTTGGACACGGGTACTAATGACATATTCAAAATCACTGGCTCTCCTGCGTAAAAATCTTCAAAATCGCAACAACTACCCACTAGCTCACAATACAAAATACCAGTCATGTATCAGTATTCGTAACTATGTCGAAGTCTTTGCAGAACAACACAACAAATACAATGCTATCAATAGCTCAATACTAAAATTCGATTCTACAAAGAATCCTTTAGATCTACTGCGACAGTTTGACATGAACGGTTGGCTAAGCGAAAACCTATGACGTATCAACAAAAGTTCGAAGCAATTAAAAACTACCTTGTTCAAAATACAATAGAAAAGAACGTCGTAAATTCATATCGTGCCAACACTTCTATCCAAGAGATTATGAACACTTTTATGCATCACCAGAATATGCGCTTCGGGAGCCCGTGGCCGTCCTCTGAACCTGATGTAACCACAAATCCCTTAGTGCTAATGGACTACTTCAAGCCCTTTCTCCCAAGGTGACAACAAGTATCCCTATGACTCCACCAACAATTCATGACTCTGTAGCTTTAGTATTCAAATGGTATCTCACTACAAGTTACCTGTACTACAAGCATCATGTCTCTTATGTTCCCGACACACTCTACGATAGCTGGTGTGCTTACCTAGCTTACAACTGGGATGTTTTTGAACATCAGCACAAGCACTTAGTGACCAAAGACGATCTAACCGCAGGTACGGGATATGCAATACAGTACCCGCAGCAAGTGCAACATGCTGCTTTGTACCTACTAAATCAAGGGAAATAGATGACATACAGCCAAAAACTGAGCACATTGAAAAGCAAACTCTCGTCACCCGATAGGTCCTTGCTGTCACATCCTGATTTTGTTTCCTGCAACTCAGTCCACGAAATCTTAGATCTTTATATAAACGAATTCACAACCAAGTACCTCTACTGTCCGACCATGGCCAAGAGTCTAACAAATGCCAATCCTCTAGAAATCCTAGAATACTTCAAAGGAATCTGGAATGACGTACAGTGAACAGTTCGATCTCATTCGCAAAAACATTGCTAGTTGCAATCCAGAAGACCTTAAAAAGCTAGCAACAGCTAGTTCGATCCAAGAACTAGCTACACTCTATAACGCTCGCATGATGATGGGCTCATTCTTTGAAATTCCAATAAATTCAAATCCACTAGAAACGATAACAACATTCGGTCAATTCGGCTGGTTGAACCCTACGCTTCATCTCCAGAACACTAACCAAAGAGAACAATAATGCGCTATACAAACAATGATATCCTGAGTCGTCTCTCCGAAAAATTGACCAAGCAACTTGCCAAGTACGGTAGCAACAAGCCTATCAGCATTTCCCTCTGGTCTGAAGACGTAGCACCTGTTACCTTCATGGATAAGATTTACCATGTATTTGGTAAATTCCATTCGAAATCCTACACCTCCCTTGTAGTACGCTTTAGTCCAGAAACTGGGTATAGCCTTCAAGGCGCTAGCTGGGATCAAATTAATTCCCGGCTAGACTGGAACGTCACTACTCTTGCCAAGACCATTGCTCGCGCCATTCACAGAGATTATAACAACAATCACGGTTGGGAGAACTCTCTTACTGACACCATGGCAGAACTGGACGAACTGGAGCTATCATGAAACTTGTATTCGTAGCAAATCTTCTGCTCGATAATGTACTTATCGCAAACAACCCTCGTGTTGCTGCGGTCATGAAAGGTCTGGAAGAGACCTGTGACAAAGATACCGTCCTCATCGTTCTGGGCAACGTCGGTCTAACTAAAGCTTCTATCAGAGCAGCACGTACAGTTTTAGCTAACCTTCCCTGTAGTCACAAGCTATATGTTGCTGGTCGTTATGACCTACAAGCGCTAGATAGTAGAACAAAAAGCTACGAATCTATACTACAGCAGGAACTAACAGAGTACGGCTTCCATTTGCTAGACCATGCTCCCTATATCATCGAAAACCATGTCTTCGTTGGTAACATTGCTTGGTACGACGGAACACTTTGGACAGTACCATCCGATACCTGGCCTATTGTCCCAGCTTGGCCTCGTATCCGTACGGATGCAGCTAAAGGCTGGAATGCTTGGTTTGCTACTCATCTTAAATCTTCACAAGATGAATTAACTTCCAACCAATTCTTCCACAGATGCCAATCTCGACTCAGAACCCATCTAGATAGCATGGTGCCTATCTTGAGTGTTCCTGAAAACAAGCTAGTGGTATGCACAAACTCTATGCCTGCTCACTCCCTCTTCACAACGAAGTACACTCCTAAAGAACATTATAACCGCTATGCAGCCGGTTGGATTCCTCAGGCTGGCTGGGTAAAAATCTTGTCAGACCTCAAAGCACAAACTTCTTGGTTTGCTGGTTTTAACCAAGACTATGCAATTGGGAAAATTTCATTGCGCGGACATAACAACAACAACTATCAATACCGGAATAACACTCCAGACCCCAATGGCTTAAAAGTTGAAAACGTAGGTTCCTCAAAACCTTTAGTAGTTATCATTGACCCAACTGCAGAAGTTAAGGCTTCTCAACCTTACGTCATGTAGACGTGGTATCTATTACAAAGTATAGTTAGTAAGGAGAACACATGAACACATTCAAAACACTTTTTTCTATCTTCTTACTTCTATGCTTTGTAGGATGTACTCAAGACTACCAAATGCATCAAATCGAAGGCTTCCACCTCGTACCTGGTGATGAAATCGACATCATGATGGTGATTGACAACAGCTGCAGCATGCAAGGTGGTCCTGCCAATTACGCCTCTCTCTCTGTTGCCGAAAGCATCAGAGAGCTACAAAGAGCAAAAATCCACTGGGACCTATCTATTATCTCATCTGACCCAACAGATGAAACCTGGTATCCAGTTGAACAAGGACCTGACTCTAGTTGGGACCTACTGTTTGCTATGACAAACATGCAAAGCGAAGCTCGCTCTGGTGAAGCTGGCTTTGATGCTGCCCTAGTCAAACAAGATGCAAACTCTTCTTGGTTTGATAGCGGGCACACCCTCATCTTTTTCATTAGTGATGAAAGGGAACAAAGTAATTATTCTGCTGAAGAATTTCGTACCTTCTGGCCCACACCTCTCATTGTAGCTTCAATCACTGGACCAGCAACAGCGGGAACTGCAATTACAGAACCTGCCAACCCCTGGGGTTGCGCAGGTGATGCTGCTCCAAAATACAACGAAGCGTCAGACTTCCATGTTGATATATGTAGCGAAGAACCATGGTCAATACATGATTTTCTAACTATTACTAATTGAGCGACCGATAGGGTCGCAAAGGCGACTCTATCTTTACTTACAAGCAAAAAACTAAAGCTCTATTATCAATGCTTCACCCAAGTAATACATCAATAAACGCGTTTAGCTCCCCTGTTCAAGATCCCGCATACAGTACTGCCGGTACAATTCAAAACATTGTAAGCATTTGGAACGAACGCCTAACTGCAAAACGGCTAACAAATCCCAGTTATTGGGACCACACTCGCGGCATTACTAAAAACATGAATCCTCTCGATATCATGGCAGCTTTTGACAATCAAGACTCAATTAGCGATTGCATCCGCAAAAACCAATGAGCTATAGCTCAGAATTAAATCAAATCCGGTTCAATCTCATAACCAGTAAAGTTCCACACTTAGGTGGAATCTTCTACCTGGGAAAGAATGCATCTGAAATGGCTAGGGCATACGCAGAACAACTACCTACAATGCGCGCACTAAACCCAAGCTACACCCGATCAACTATTAATAGTGCAGACAACCCACTAGACATCCTAGCTGAATTCAAACACCTAGGATGGGATCATTTCGACAGAGGCACTCCATGAATTACAAACACAATTTTAAACTTATGGTCGAGGCTTTAGCTGGTAAGGTACCCCACTTCAGTTCATGGGTTCATGATCCAAAATACCTTGAATGCAAGAACATTCAAGATGTTGCCACCATGTGGAATGAATCAATGGCTAAACGAAAATTAACATACAAATCCCTCTGGGACGATTGGACGCCCAAAACTACAGATATACCCTTTGTCACTCTAAAAAACTTCATGAACACCCATCCAATTGACGGAATGAAGCAATGACCTCCCATCAGGAACAATTCGACAACTTGCGTAAAACTTTCGGTACTCGTAATCCTTATCTGAGCCCACGTTTTACACATCCTGATTTTTTAGCATGCTCCAATATTCAAGATGTCACTCGCCTTTACACCGAAGTAATGAATGAACACTTTGAACTCTTCAGTAAGAGGTTTGTACCTAATCCAGACAACAACCCCTTGGATCTCATGAAGGATTTCTATAAGCAATATGGTAACACTATCAAAAATACATTGAAATACCTTGGGCACAAATGACCTATCAACAACAATTCAACGACCTACGCAATGCTTTTGCTGGCGATCGCAATCGCTATGGCCACTCTTTAGCTTCGTGGCTCACAGACTATGAGTTTGTTTATTGCGACACCATTCAAGAGCTAACTACTTTGTGGCTTTCTAAAATGCACGCACAGCACCCAAAGGGTTTGCCACAACAATGGGGAAATATAACGCATACCAACAACCCACTTGCGACTATTAAGCTATTCGCTTCATTATACCACAGTTATATACTGAACCCCGAAGGAAACAAATGAAAGTATTCGTATACCACTACCCATGTGCTGATGGATTCAGCGCTTACTACGCAGCACTCCTACGCTACGGTAATGCGGCAGAGTATCTGCCAGAAACCCCCGGCTATCCTGCTACAAAGGCCCTCCTAGCTCGCCCAGACATTGCAGAGCTAGATATTACGTACTACGATTGCTGTCCCACCAGAGAGCTGCTAGAGCAACTAAATGCCCTGGCTAAGCAAGTAGAAGTACGAGACCATCACCTTACGGCAGAACGCACTTGTGGTGACCTACCCTACGTGCATATCGACAAAACACAAAGCGGTGCAGTTCTCGCATGGAAACATCTCTTCCCTAAGACCTCGGTACCCGTCTTGTTTCAACTTGTTCAAGACAGAGATCTATGGGAGTGGAAGCTCCCCGACTCTCGGGTCTATAACATCTGGCTAGATACCCTAACCTACACTTACACCAACTGGCACCAGGCTCATGCCTTCTTGGAAAATAATGCTGTACGTGAACGTATCTTAAACAAATACCAACCCGTCTACGACTATCAGCAGAAGATCATCAATCATCATATTGTCACCAACAAGAACATTCGCAACCTAAAACTTGGCAACCACACTCTTGCTGCAATTAATAGCTCTGTCTTTAAAAGCGAAGTAGGAAAAGCTCTCTGTGAGCTAGCTCCAGCTGCTGCGGTATACCATCGCACTCAACAAGGATGGAACTTCAGTCTACGCAGCACCAGCCAAGGACCCGATGTAGAAAGCCTCGCTCGACTACACGGCGGAGGAGGGCATAGAAACGCCTCCGGTTTTCGCATCGACAACCTGGATAAGCTCGTATTTGAAGACACCTAAACACCCCAGAAGACAACATGAAGTACTCAGAAACATTCCGAGCTGTAGCTAACGAACTTAAATACAAAGGTTTTCAACCAACAAATCGTAGTCTGTTAGCATTTATCACAGCTTACAACCAAGACCCCCACCTGGGCGCCTTCCGACATTTAGGCCCAAATCCTAATCCGCTTGATGCCTACAAGAAACTAAAAGCGAATTGGAACTTTGTACTATGAACTACACGGACAGCATAAACCGCATAGCAAGGATAATGAAAGTCACTTCCCTCCAGGATAATCCTTTTGTACTACGTGACCCTTCTATACTTACATTCATTGACGCTTACCTCGCACAAGGATCTAATCTTAAAGCTATGAGAGGATTAGGCACAAATCCTAATCCTCTAGATGCTCTCCAATCGCTAACTAAGCATTGGAACTACATTAACACTTTTGAGTAACTCAATGACATATACCGAAAAACTACAGATGGCATACAAGCAATTATCCATCTATCACGAAAACTTCCACTCAGACCCACCGAGTCGTCCAGACTTTACCGGCCCTGCTACTGCGCTTGCTGTACAAGCCGCACACAGCGTGATATTCCCTCACGTGTATCTGGATATGCAAGAAAGGAAAAATCCTATCGAACTAATACGAGCTTTGGAAAAACAATCATGGACCAAAGACAGATTTTCACCCCTTGGGGAAACATGACTTATTCACGAGAACTAAAAACTCTACGCATTGCCTTGTCTAAAAAAATGGGATACCATAATTTCCCAGCATCGATTACATCGATATATCAACTAGTACAATACTTCAATAGCTGCCCAAAAGACCTTGGTGGCTGGGTTAACCCACGCCACCAACCGCCTACAGCTTTATTGAAAACTATGATAAACCAAGCCAACACTAATGGCTTTCGTCTCTAAACACATTGTCCTTGGATCGAGTACGATCACAGGCGTCTCGTACTGACAGGTGTCAGCCGATCTAAATTTAACTACTATAGGGTTCGATACCCCATGAGGACACGTTTATGACACGCAAACCACGCAAACCCAACAGACCAAAACCACCAGTACGCCCCCGTCAAGTTCATCAAGAAGAACTCTTCCAATGACATATACGCAACAGCTCGAATCGGCTGACAAACACCTCAGCGTATTTTCCTCTGTATTTGGATACGTGCCTCCAGTGACCCTAACAGCAAAAACACTTATGACCGCATATAATAAATTTCGCGAAGAACGTGGCCGATCACTAGTGCCTGCGAACATATGCCCTTTGCACTTTGTGCACACACTACAAGCGCGAGGATGGGTCTATTGACATACACTGAATCCCTTTATCGTATTCATAGGCAATTAGCAGAATCATACTCAAAGAACTACTATGTGCCTCCTGAAATCGTGACGGCAAATAGTCTTATCGATGCTTATATAACTACATGGCCAGAATCTATCTACCTGATAAAAAATAAAAATATCAATCCACTTGATTACGTTGCAAAACTCACAGAGTGGGGCTTCAATAAAGGATAATCGATGAAATACAGCGAAGAGCTTATTACCCTAGCTGAAAACCTCCACCATTGGTTTGGCTCAACCTATTGCCCTCCAAGCACCCCAGGCATTCAAGCCATTATCGAAAGCTACCCTAAGGACACTTACGATAAACCACCTCGAATGCCACTCATCGCATTAGAATGGTTCAAATCAGCGGGTTACCTCCATTCTGATTTCAAAACACGCTACAGTGATAGAAGTAAGCTATCATAATCAAATTCACGTACGGCCGTCTAGCTCAGTTGGTAGAGCCGCTGATTTGTAATCAGCAGGTCATCGGTTCAAGTCCGATGGCGGCCTTCCTTTACCTATAGGAAGCGCAATGCAAAACGCACACAACAACAACGAAATCACTAATTCACCACGTCGCAGAAAACTAGCCTACTGGAGTATCCACAGCTATCCAGCTAAAGATCCAAATATTACTATTCACTGCCTCCGAGGCCGTGTAGCCGAGGAAGTAGACGGATTTATTCCATCAATGCGCATTACACACACAAGTCCTATTGCTGCTTGCAATGGCCGAGTGGTAACTACTGCCTCTGGTAGTGAGTACACTCTTGGTACACCCAATCCGGGAATGTCAAACCTTCATCTAGAAAACGATAACATTATCCCCTCTAGATACCTAAACCCATGGATTAGCGGTAACAACTGGCTAACCATCTAAAGGAGTATTATGTACGATTACCAACCACAGCAGCAATCACAACACAAAGCATACGAGCCGACTAAACTCGAATTGGAAATTGAAGCCAAATACAAACCCGCTTTAGATGCATGGGAAACCAAAGCACAAGCATACTGCAACGCTAATCCCATCCCACCTATTTCTGTAGAAGAACAGCGACAAGCGGGCAACGATCTATTCGACACTCTAGTAGACTACGCCATGCCTCATTACGAGCTTATCGGCAAAGCAACTACTGCTGGTGTTAATGCATTCCTCACTATTATCCCTACGGGTTTAATTGTCCGTGCTAGTCGCAGTATCATCTCTGATCTCAACAAGAAGAATCCTGCAGCTGCTCGTCAACTAGTACGCGATATTGGTATTCCCTTATCCGAGGAATTGATTCCTCGTAAAATCATCGAACTACAAACGCGCTTGCAAACTGCTTGGAAACAAGAACTACTTGTACTCGACGCTCAAGATTAATTATCCAAAACACAACAACAACAGAGCAAACACAATGACTAAATTCAAAAACGAAATCCGCGAAGCTTACTTCGGGAACACCTAATGGACTGCTATAGCGTAACTATCTTTATCATTGCCTTAATTGTATTCTGGAGTGTCCGATGACAGACGACCTCGAACAACTTGTTGCTAAAACCAAAAACGCAGATGCTACTTTGCTAGCATCAGTAGAAGCATGGGCTCCTGATGAAGCCTTCAATGCTTTGCTTATGCAAAGCTATTCTAGCAAGAATCTTGATAGCATTCAGGAACTTCGCAAACAAGTATTCCAAAGCTTCTACACAGACGATCTCATTCTCGACCATCAGAAACTCAATACCATGGCTGGGGAACTCTCAATCGAGGACTACAGGCTCTACCTATCCATGGGTTTGTCTGCCGAAAACAGCGTACTTGTACAAGCTGTCTTCCAAAAGAAGCTTCAAGAAAGCCTTACTATGCTAATGGCGGGGTAAACCCATATGGATGCATTGACATTCAAACGCTTCCTCATGATTGATGGAGCACTATACAACCCTAGAGCAATAGGGATCAAACTCGATGGCGTCCTGCACGACATCAAAATCGCTGCCAACTTATCCCGCTATTTGACTTGGAATGAGCACACCTTCATTCAAGAAGTTCCCAAGATGCAAACCAAATTAGGACGGTTGCGCTTGGATGGACATCAAATTACCCGTATAATGAGACCTAATCGCCCCTGGGGGCTGATTCTCAACGGCAATATCGAAAAGGACTAACTATGTCATTACCAGATCTACCAGAACTCTTACCCAAAGATATCTCTCCTGTCGCCAAACGCGCTCCTGAAGGAATGCGCACCTTTACTGTGTACAGAAGCAATGATACTTCGGGTGTCAGTGGTACTGGCATCATCATTCAAGGCTGCCTCTTTGCTAATGGTAGCGTAGCTATCCAATGGCTTGGCGGTCCAGATCCTGGTGATGTCCAAACTAAGGAATGGGAAAAGTGGCTTGCAGTACATGTTAAAGCACACCCTGAAAATGGTACAGTTATTACCTTTGCTAATGGCGATCAACTCGACTTCCGCGAAGAAGTAGCCGAAAACACAGACTAGACTACTGGCTCCTAGTGTTTATATTGCATCCTGGAGGTGCATATGCACGCACTAGGACAATGGATTATTTGCGAGAAGACCGAAGGTAGAAAACAAACAGAATCAGGATTATTCCTTGCACCAGGTACAGCTGCTACAGAACATGTAGTTGTATCTATTGGTAGCGAAGTTGACCTCGAAATCACCCTCAACCAGAAAGTACTCTTTCGCATGGCTAATGCTCTTGCCTCCGGCAATTACATTATGGTTCATCGAGATGACATGATTTCTGTACTGGATGGCTAATGAACAAACCGCCCGCTGGATTTAAACGTCCATTCAAAACCGATAGCATGTCTATGTATATCTGGGATGCCCAGGGCTACATGGCTGCTGACGTTCAAAATCAATCACTCAGAGCACGCGGCTGGGGACGCATTCAATACCTAGACAATCCACATGTCCTCATGGACAAATGGGAAGCTTGGGTTGCTCAACGAACCTACGGCATCCTCAACTTCGAAGACGCTGTGGAACAACTCAATGCAGTCTAAAACAGTTCGCGTTCCCTTGCTAACACCACAACAATGTAAGAAAATCCATGCTCATGCCATGGAGCATGCTAAAAAAGAAAGGAAAAGGCTATGGGAAAACTTGAAGCAATAACATTCATCTCTATTACCGCAATGTTCTGCGGCACAACACTAGTTGTTTTCTTTACAGCTCTCTGCACAGGAGTTCTCTAATGGTCATCGGACACGACTACAAATACCATTACGTGGTAATGGTAGTGCCAGGCAAAGGCTGGACTGACATTTACTGCTCAGAACCACGTAGCCTAAATGATATTGTATTCACCCAAGGTAAAACCGGCATCGACCGTATCTCCTTGAATGGAATCTTAGTACCTGTCGACTCGTGGGACAACGGAGACCTATTACTAACAGGAGCAGAAATCTGGATTATGGGTCATGCTAAACCTCATCCTGATCCAAATAGACCACCAACATTCAGTCCTGAGACAATCATTGAGTCTCATAAGAATCGCCAAGAACAAATAGTCAAAGACAGCATGATCAACAAAATCAAAGCAAGTCTGTAACACACTAAGGTAGCTTAGCTCAGTTGGTAGAGCGCCTGACTGTTAATCAGGAGGTCCTAGGTTCAAGTCCTAGAGTTACCGCCATTTTACCCCACAGGAGACACTATGAAAGAACTAAACATCCACGACCTTGCACCCGGTGACAAAATTGTATTTACCTGCCAAGGTGGTACCAGTTACGATAAATCAGAAGCTACTGAAATGCTTACTCTAAGCTCAGTCTACACCATTGCTACTGTTGATATCGGCAATTGGCGTACAGATATCATGCTAGAAGGGCTACCCAACGGCAAGTTCAATAGCTGCTTGTTCTCCTATCCTCCAGCCTAGGACCCAATCATGGAATGGCAAGAGACGCTAGTAAGTGTGCTGAGAGTTTGTGGAGGCGACTCATGGGTCAAAGAGGAATCTCGTAGTATCTGGCACAAAGTCCACTCTAATATCAGAGGCCGCACCAACTGCGGCACTCGGATTCTAAACGCAAATAACATTCCATATACTCGCAATGACAAGACCGACCCAGTAAAAGCTCAACAGTGCGTAGTTTGTCAATTTGACCTACCACATGTACACCTCATGGAATTCAAACCACCCGCTCCACAAGAAATCCCTCCGGGATACATCCCAACAACAGCATAAATAACGGAAAAACCATGTCACCTACTCCAATTATTGTAACTGCAACACCTGATATCCACCATGTAGACAAAACGCCTACAGCCAAAGTACCTCTCACAGCAGAGGAACGCGCAATCCTTTACCCCTGGATTGGCGACAAGGCTAAGTTCTTCCACTACACGGATCTCCAAGCGCAAACTCACACTTGTACTGGTAAGCCTAATGTCTATGGTAATGGTACTCCCATCAGGGAAAGAGTAGCAGCTACAGTATGCTACCGTAGAGAGCGTGTAAGCGCTCACTCAGACCGCCTAACTATCGGATGGGCCTTCTGTTGCCCAAGCGACCGGAACGTCTACAATCGCGCTAAGGGACGCACTATGGCATGGAAACGCATGACTGAGAACCCTACATGTCTGACCATTAAGGCAGACATGTCTCCGCCAACTGCCGCACTAGATTTTCTCAAAAATACTATCAGTCTAGTAAGAAGTCACTACGTGCTACGACAGCAAGGTCTTTCCTTCTCTATTCCAGATAACAGCATCATTAACGGCTTGCCACGCTGGTATCAGCTGGATACCTGGGCACAAGAACAACTTTTCAAAACCAAAGCGCAAAGGAACAATCAATGACTAGCCCACTGAAAACCCGCAAGTTGCCGGTATCTGATTTCACACACATGATGCATGAAACCCACCAGGTCACAATCAATGAAAATACACTCATCGCTGATGTTTTAATCATGATTGGAAAGGTATGGGGGCAAAATATAATCACCTGCGGTAACGGAAAAGACGGGGGACTATATTCAGCTAGAAGACAAGTCGCTGTTCACGAGATTGCCACTACTAAAGTTTGGAATTTAACCCAAATGACCATTAGCTCTCTCAGTTGCAAAAGCAATACCTTAGCCAATGCTAGGAAGCACGGCTACAAACCACCCGTGAGCGCTAATGGTCACCCCTACAATTGCGTTTGCAATATCTGCAAACGCTTACGCGGTGAAAACCTCAAGCATGAATCTAACTGCAAGTGCACAGACTGTACAATTGAGGAAATGTCCGCAAGGTCTACCAGAACCTGGGATCATGGCGCTGACATTTCTATCAGCGAGCCAAACGCAAACCCTTGTGCTGAAATCGCTCTTAGTCCTGCTGGCCCATGCCTCATCGAATTTGAGGCAATTGCTACCGACATTCCAACGGAAGCTATTGAAGCTCTATTAAAGGTCTATACCCTTAATGAGATCCTAGAAAGCATTGTGACAGTACTCAAGTCACAAAAGAACCCAGAGCGGTACATCTTCGAATTGTACCTATTCGCCAAGCGAACGTTCTTTGGTTTCGCAAAAGATAAGGCTGCAGGAATCATCGATGTTCTCACCCCATAAACCACCATGGCACAAACCATTATGGATCTCTATACTGGTTTTGAACTTCATACTACTAGCCGCCCAACTTACCATTGGTAATGTTGGGTCTGCAGGATTATCAGTTTGCTTAATCGCTCTATCTGCCTTTCAACTAACTAGTAATCAAAAAATCTAATGCTTGACGCGTAGAACTGATTTTGTTTAATTTTCAGTTTGGCGTTTTTTGAAAATCACCTTTTTCAAAAAACAGAGGTACCGAAAAGCAAAAAAGCACCTGGGTTTCCAGGTGCTTTTAATTTCACGAAGAAATCTTAGTCGAACGTAATCGCTAGGCGTTTACTAACACCACCGCTAAGTGGTGTCACGAGAACGTGCACTGTCAAACCAGAAGCAGTAGCCACATCAGTGACACTAAGTTCGGCAGCACCATTAGCATCAGTACTGATGATGATACTAGGACGAGCAGTAGTGCTCACCTCTGCTCCAGCACCTGTCTCAGCAGCCGTAAAGGCACCGACCAGTGCTAGTTCAGCATTAGCATCAAGCACTTCACAGAGCAGCTCTTGGCTTTCAGCGACAGCTGTGCCATCACCCTCTTCAAGTTGAACTGTAATAGCAATAACATCAGCAACTTCAGCCGCTGCTGTAAGCGCTACTTGCGCAGTAGAAGTAGCAAGTGCACGAGCACTAACGCTACCAGCTCTAAGAAATCTCTCTTTAATCCATCCGTGTGCCATTATGGCCTCCTCTAATATTAAAATATTCTGACCGCCAGCACATTAAGTGACTGTTCCACAACAGTATTGGTCAGCAAATACATTATAACCTTTACTTAAACCATAAACCAAGGATTGCATGACAACTACACCACTTGTTCCTATACTCTTACTTGAGCAACTTGTCCACTCTTTACGTATTGACAGGGTTCTACCTGAAGAATACTTAACAGCCTACGAAGGCACTAGCGTTGGACTGGATTTGTACAATGCAGGCCCTGACCTCCATATTCCCCCCACTACCATTGATATTAACAAGGACTGGGCATTCGGCGAGCGAGCCGAAGAAGAAATTGTCAAACAACAATTCAATAAGACTTTCAAAAAACTCATCCCTACAGGGTTAAAGATTTCTGTGCCCGCAGGTTGGGTCGCTCTTATCCAAGAGCGAGGCTCCATTACCAAGACTCCACTCAAAGTAAGAGCCGGAGTAATAGACCCAAGTTACACTGGAGAGGTCTTTGTTAACTGTGTTAACCTGTCTACTAAGCCATGGGAGATTCCCCAGGCTAGTAAGCTACCCTTCCAACTTGTAATCGTACGTGCTAGCACAAACTTCAAGCATGTAAGCCCTGAAGAATATTCAGAACTAACCCAGAGTTCAACTCGCAAGCATGGAATGATCGGTAGCTCCGACAACAGTAAGTAGGGGCACGCATTGAAAATCAGAAAATTTAAACTATCAGAACAGTTTCTCGAACCATACAAAACGAAAGCAGTCCCATGGGGACCAGTAGGATATGTCACTTACAAACGTACATATGCTCGTCGTCTCAATGAAACTGAACCTGGTGCTACAGGCACCGAAGAATGGTGGCAAACATGTCGCCGAGTCATCGAAGGAATGTTCAACCTTCAAAAACAACACATTGTAAGCACCGGCTTAGAATGGAATGATGCAAAAGCGCAACGCACAGCCAAGGATGCCTACGAACGTCTCTTCGTCCTCAAGTGGACTCCTCCAGGTCGTGGACTCTGGATGATGGGCACAGACTTTGTCGAGAACCGCACTGCTGCTGGTCTCTTCAACTGTGCCTTCCGTAGTACCAGAGAACTATCAACTAAAGGTGGTTACATCTTTGGTTGGATGATGGATGCTCTCATGCTTGGCATTGGAGTAGGCTTTGACACCCTCGGTGCCGAAACATTCACTATCCAAGCACCAGGGAGTAACGCTACTAGCGTTAGCATTCAAGGCGAATGTCACAATACCTACTACCTCAAAGATGATACATGGCAATGTGAAATTGCAGACTCCAGAGAAGGTTGGATTGAAACCGTACAAGTGCTACTCAATGCATTCTATACTGGTTCAGCACTACCTGTGTTCGACTACTCTCTCATCAGAGGAAAAGGCGAACTCATTAAAGGTTTTGGCGGTACAAGTAGCGGTTACAAACCGCTTGAGCAACTACATAAGGATCTCATCGACCTCTACACTCCGACAATCGGAGAACTAATCAGCTCTGTTACTATTGTAGATACAGAAAACCTCATTGGAAAATGTGTTGTCGCCGGGAATGTACGACGTAGTGCTGCTCTAGCCATGGGCAGCCCCACTGACTGGAACTATCTCACTATGAAGAATGACCAGGAGAAACTCAGAAGTCATCGCTGGGGCAGCAACAATAGTTTCCATGCCACTGTCGGTATGGATTACACGGAACATGCAAAACAATCAGCCATCATGGGTGAGCCAGGTTACATCTGGCTAGACAATGCCCGCCATCATGGACGCATGAAGGATCCAGCCCGAGATGACGACCTTATGGTCATGGGATTCAACCCTTGTGTTGAACAACAACTCGAAGACGGAGAACTCTGTTGCTTAACAGAAACCTTCCCTGCCAAACATGATTCGTTTGAAGACTTCAAACAGACTCAAAAGATTGCTTACCTATATGGGAAGACAGTCACTTTAGCACGGACACAATGGGCAGAAACCAACGCTATCATGCTTAAGAACCGCAGGATCGGTCTAAGTATGAGCGGATTTGTACAAGCCATGCAGAAGCATGGTCGACGCAACATGTTTAACTGGTGTGATGACCTCTACGCATACATCCAGGACCTAGATGCTGTATACAGTGACTGGTTTTGTATCCCTCGCAGCAAGCGTAGAACAAGTATCAAACCATCAGGTACAGTCAGTAAGCTCAATGGTAGCACTGCTGGTATTCATTACCCTGAAGCAGAATACTACATTCAACGCATTCGATTCAGTATGGATAGTGACATGGTTCCAACTATCAGAGCCGCTGGATACCATATTGAACCATGCATCTACAGTCCGAACACATACTCTATCTCCTTTCCTATTCATGCTCCTCTATTTGTTAAAAGCAAAAGCGAAGTATCAATGTGGGAGCAAATGGAACTAGCTGCCAATCTACAGTATTACTGGGCAGACAATAGTGTTTCGGTAACCGTTACATTCAAACCAGAAGAAGCTAACCAGATTAAAGACGCACTCGAATTCTACGAGACACGTTTAAAAGCAGTCAGCTTCCTACAGTATGATGACAATGGATACGAACAAGCACCATGGGAAGCAATTACCAAGGAAGTATTCGAAACTATGAGTAAGGACTTGAAGCCTATTCTTAATTTCAATACCAACGAACAAGGAGCTGGCACTAAATTTTGTGACGGCGACAGTTGCGAAATAGACTTCTCGTCTTTCGCTCAAAACTAATTTTATAACGCTCACCTTATGGTGAGCCCTTCTTAGGATAGATATTATGACAGTAGCAGAAACACAAACACTACTTACAACAATTGACGGACATCTCGCTGGCAAAGCTGGCACTATCTACGGAGTAAATCTCTCCAACGGAGAGGCACGTGTAAATATTGACTGGGTTGCTTTTAAATCAAACTTCAGCACACAAACTGCTGATAGAGTTGGAAACATCTGGTCTAAGACTGTAGGCGCTATCACCTATACAGCGAAGGACACTAGCTCAGCAGATAGCGACACCGTACCAGCTTAATGGCAGCCATCAAAGAAGGCAGTCGCGGTAAAGAAGTCAAGGAGCTACAAGTATATCTCGGGCTTACGCCCGATGGATTCTTTGGTCCAGCCACAAAAGCTGCAGTGGTAGTCTACCAGACTGCACGAGGCTTAACAGCAGACGGTATTGTTGGACCAGCCACCTGGCTGGTCCTGAACATGCCAGCTACCTGGCTCAGAGATAACGTTCGACTCCAAGACACAAGTTTAGGATTCGGTCCCGGCGTTACGAGTACAGCCAATACCGCAGTGATTAATTCAATTGCAAATTATGGTTTACTCGCTCATGAAATAGCTCCACTCCTAGGCATTAAACAAGCAGCCATTCACGCTATCATTGCAGTGGAAAGTGCTGGCTCTGGCATGGAAGACAAACGTATGAAAATACGTTTTGAAACCCATATCTTCTGGAGAAAGTGGGGCAAAAACAACCCCGATATCTTCCATGAATTCTTTTCTTTTGATAAAGAAAAGCCATGGCTTAATCAAACCTATCGGGAAGCCCCCTTCCATGGCAGGCAAGACCTAGAACAATATGTTCTAAAGCACGCACTCCAGCTCAACGAATCTGCTGCATACGAATCTATAAGTATGGGCCTGGGACAACTCATGGGCTTTCATTGGGAGCAACTGGGATTCAAATCAGCTAAAGATTTCTATTACAATCAACTCAACAGCGAACGCAACCAAGCTCTAGCTCTATTCGATTTCATTAGATCGGATACAAAGATGCTTACTGCATTACAAGAGTACAACTGGTATGACTTCGCGTATCAATACAATGGTAGTGGACAACCAGAAAAATATAGTGAATGGCTTAAGCATCGCTATAATCTTGCCACTATTGTTTTGGATCCCTTTCCATGAACATCGAAACAATCAAAAACTTCCACCCTGCTAACGTTCTCTTTAAGACCGTATCTCAAGCGGGCAGGACACTACAACAAATCATCTATAAATTAGATGGCACCTCTATCCAGCTCTGGGCTGGATCAAATTCTAAAGTACATGAAGAAAAGTTTAATCTTGCTTGGCAAACCATTTGTCAACAACAAGCTAGTATAGACCTGTTAAACACACGCATCGACACGCTAGAATCTAGCTCGAAAAATGCACCACTTTATGATGGTGCTTATGAAGAACAAAATTAAGGAGAACCAATGAGTAAGCAAGACTACACCCACCTCACTATTCTAATCGACACCAGCAGCTCTATGAGCACCAGCATTCGCCAGGTCAAGCAAAGCACACTAGCGCTTTTAACTGACCAGGCAGCTCTAGGCAAGGACCTTACCATCTCCCTTGGTATCTTCCCTGACCGACACAACCATCGGAACGGCGCATCTTGGGGATCAGAACATCACTTCCTCACCCCTGAAGAAGCCAAGCAAGTCGTCTCAGGCATCCAAGCCGCAGGCGGCACACCAATGTGTGATGCCATCGGCAACGTAGCCACCACAGTGGCGCAGAAGATCTTTAGCATGGCTGCTTCAGAGCAACCCGAAAAGATTCTCTTTGCAATCATCACTGATGGTGAAGAAGGTCACAGTCGCCAATATAACCTGGCTGATATTGCACGTATCGTCACGCATCACGAAGACACTTACAGCTGGGAGTTCTTGTACATTGGTTCCAACCAGAACGCCTACGATGTTGGCAAGGAAATGGGCATCAAGGCCGGCAAGGCTCTTAGCTTTGCCAGCTCGACTGACGGTCTAGCTCAAGCTATGAGTGCAGTCTCTGCCTCTGTCCTTCGTTTTCGTCAGAATGGTGCACCTCATGCTAACCAATTCTTTAGCTCTAACGATCACAATGCACAGGCTGCATTGGGCGCAAGCTCCTCTCCGATCTCCGGTTAGTTCTTTTAGTTTGACACTAACATAGTAACAAATTACATTAATTACCTTGGAGGCTTTATGCGATGGTCAGTAAGTGAAGGATGGGCTTTTGGCCCATTCAAGTGTACAGTATCAAAAACAGGAGTCAGTCTCTCTGTTGGTGTACCTGGTGCACGCGTTGGTATTAATTCCAGTGGCAGAGCCAACATTCGTGTTGGCAAGAAAGGTTTTGCATATACTAAAAGCAAAAAGCTTTTGCCCAAGGTAGCAGACTTATTCAAGTCTGATTAAACAGTCGGGGTATGGCGCAGTCTGGTAGCGCACCTGCTTTGGGAGCAGGGGGCCAGAGGTTCGAATCCTCTTACCCCGATCACTTTGAGGAATACATTATGCGATACGAAAACATGACAGTAGGAAACTATTACGAAGTTATCAGATTAGTAGGGTCCTACGGTCCTGCTCTGCGTCTTCACAATGGACCCGGACTTCCCCCAGAGGTCGGTATGGTTCTAGAGTGCACAGCAATCCAAACTGGGTACAATAAGTATACAGTCTTGCGACTGTGCACAGACAACAACGAAACTCCTACTCACTATCAGTGTAATCATCATGGCGTACTAGTGGAAACTGATAAGACGACAAGATCGTTTGGTGATCGAGACAAGGAAGCTCGATCATTGAATTCTAGTATCTTTTCACTTGAAAAACAAATCTCGGCACATAAAAGAGAATTGAATAAGAAACAGAAGGAACTCTCAGAACGAACACTACGTCTAGAGAGCTTAAACAAATACGAATCTGATGCAGAAGCACTAGTTGATGTACTCAAGAACGTAAATACAAAGAACATAAGCCAAGCTGATGTTACACAGCTATTGAAAAAAGTTGGTATCAGTATCGCTTAAACAATGATGCGGGATGGAGAAGTCAGGTATCTCGTCAGGCTCATAACCTGAAGGCCGCCGGTTCAAATCCGGCTCCCGCTACCATTTATACCTACATAGAGAGCTGAGGATGGCAATGTTAGCCGCCGAAGAAGCTCAGAAGAAACAGCTGGAGTGATCCACCAGCGGTATAAAACGGATCTAATAAACACCAAGGACAAACAATGAGAAGCTTCACGACTACATTTATTCTCCTGATGGCTGCATTAACCATCAGTACTCCAGCCATTGCTATGCCAGCTGAACAATTATGCAGCACAGAACTCTCTAGTCTCGATTCAAAATCAGGCTTCTACCTTGGAGTTCCCGTCGCTACAGTCGACAACAACATTCGCATGTCACCCTTAGCCTCGCATAAGTTTAAGCATGCAGCAGTCTTTGTAGATGGTGAAGATATTTATGGTATCTCTGGGGTACTCCAAAATTTAAACCATACTATCAAGGTAGACAAACGTCTACGCCGTGCCTTCGGTCCACCAGAAGAAGCCCAATGGGGCTGGTACTGGCCTGGACTAGCCGAAATCAGACGCTTTGAAACCGTACATGTCGTATCGATCAATTGCGAAGCTTTCGACCAAGGTCTCTAACCTACAGGAACTACTATGTCTCTCGCTGAAATCCCATTAGACAAACAAATACAGAAAATACTTGAGAAGAATTTCCCTTATCTGACCATCACCAAGTATACCCACTCGCTATACCGTGGTACAGAATGGACCATTGGCAGAAGCAAAGGTCAAAATACCACAAGTCAATCCAAAGCTCGCAATGATCGCGATCAACTATTGCTAGTACGCCAACATGCCAATGCGTCTTCAGCTCTACGTGTATGGCATATGTTTCCTTGGAGGGGAGAACGAGACTGGATTAATTCTAGCAATCCAGACCTTAGTCGTCTAAATGCCGTCTTGATTTCACTTAAGTCACAAGCAGAACAATCTTTCATTAGTCTATTACACTTTACTCACCGAGTATCCGAATGAGTACTGTGTCTTTGGAATTTCTACAAAAAACTTTTCCCCTCCACACGGTACACCACTGGCCTGACCATAAGCCTATTGAACGCTTTGAAATTTGCAAACGAATAGAAGGGAAAGATTCCATTGTTTTCAAATCACAGCAATGGAGCAGTCAAATCCCTATGCGTCAAAGCCTCGTGCTCATTCAAGGTGAAAGCCGGTCTATTACATGCTGGGAAATCCTCAATAACAGGTCCCGCAATTTAACCTGGAACAGCAGTACTGTTTTCAACGACACCACACTTGAACAAGTTATGGTAGCTTTCAAAGCTAATTGCCATAATCAGATGCTTGAATTACTTAGGCTTAGTGCCTAGGACCCTCTGACTATTACTAGTCAGTTTTCTATAGTCGAATCCGAACACAACTTGGAGTTATTTTTATGATTGGTAATCACGCTAGCATTATTGGCAACCTTGGCCAAGATCCACAACTACGCAAATCAAAGTCCGGTGCTTCCGTATGCAATTTGAGTATCGCAGTAGACCGACGCTACAACAAACGCAACCCCGACGGCTCATCCACTGCAGTCAAAGAGAAAGATTGGCTTCCAGTCGTAGTCTGGGATGGACTTGCCGAGACTACTGCAGTGTGGCTTAAACAAGGCTCTCAAATCGCGGTAACAGGAAGCTTACGACAGCGAGAGTGGGTTGATGTCAAGGGCAACAAGCGTAACGCTTTCGAAATTCGAGCCGACGATCTTAAATTCCTAAAGAATATTCGCACACAAGTAGAAGTAGATGCTCGCGCAGCAGCAGCAGCCGCTGCCTTGGCTGCATAATCTATACTAAGAGAGACTTCGGTCTCTCTTTTTATTACTTGATACCTCTTTCAATCTTTGTTTACAATAGGTAAGAGGTATTACCATGCATAAACATATCCAAGAAGTCGCACAAGTTGGCAAACAATCCTTCATAACTGCAATTAAAAAAATCCCTTCAAGAAGACTCTTCGTGTTTTTGATTGCGACACATATGACCTATATATCATTGCTTGATCCACAAAGCTGGCTTGTCATTGCTCTGTTATACCTTGGACTAATTGGCAGCTCACACTTTACTAATTTGATTCCCAGTGCTTTTAAAGCACCAGCTCCCATCACTTTAGAAGAAGAAGATAACCCTCACTCCCCTCAGGACATACCATGAACTCCATTGTACTACCAGAGCACACCTTAGCCTGGAGTAACCAAGAAGGACACTATAACTTTTGCTATCCCGAAGCCCCAATGCGCAGGACAAAGCATCAGTTATCTGTTAATATACTACCCTGGATGGGGGACTCTACAAGAGCTGCCGTCTATATCCCAGAACATGATTCCATAATCTGGATCAAAAAGGAAACTCTAAATGACATTAGTAGACAAGCTCTCAAGAGCAAACAAAGCATTCCAGCGCGTCAGCAATCAGTACCAAGCAACCAAGACTCAACTGACTGCAGCCCAAGCCGAAATCGCAAGACTTCAAGCATCCATCTCAGTTCTATCTGATGATCGACAGAGCCTTAGAGATTTACTTATTGTAAAGAAGCGAGAGCTTGCCGCTGCTGTAAAGCCAGCACGCAAACCTCGTAAAGCAAAGGAGCCCAGTGACAACCCTAGCTAGTACACTGCTCATTATTTTCGCAGCTATTGGAGCCGTATCTCTCGGGGTGTGGGTGACCTTCTTTATTCAATACATGAACGGTCCTCCCCAAACACCTGCTGAAATAGAGCTTGCTTTTATCAAGACATGTAATACGGATCTTGTAAAACAAAACCAAAATCTAACAGACTTACTTCAATCAGCTCGTCACGAGCTTGATACACTAAACAATACAATCATTGCGAAGCTCTTGGCTAAGTAATGAGACTACCAATCTATCTGATTACAGAGTCAGAAGGGATCCCTATACCAGGAAGCACCTGGGTATTAGATGTTCCTTCTGAGATGCAACCATACTTTAAAAGTCACCTTGTGGGTGATAAACACCAATTGATTATTGGCATTTCAAACCACTACTCTCCAGCAGAGTTAGTCCTCGATCTTACAATGCTCTCTATGTACACTAGTAGAATTGCATTGCTCTGTTCTGTACATACAGTCGAAGACTCTGGTACCTTCCTTGCTGTTACCTTAAGCATTGAAGAGCGCGTATACATTAGAGAACTAGAACAAGTTGCAAAACCTATACTAGATCTCAACGAGATCATTGTTACCTACGAAGAACTCGAAGAAGAATTCCAACCTGATGAGGAAAGTGTTGTAGCTAACCTCATTAAGGTAGAGCAGAATGTTATCCTGGAGAACGAAAATATCTTCCCACCCCAGATGATTAAAGATCTGAACAACGAAGACACTCCCATTAAAAAGATGAACATCATCGCCGACTATACTCTTAAGTCACCCGAACAACGAGTAGAGTACATTCAATCAGAAAGTCATGTCGACCGATTAGATATCATCCTAAAGCAACTTACAGAAAACATCGACAAGCTCGATAGTATTCAAGTGGATCAAGATTCAAAGCGCATCATTAAAAGAGCATCTAAACCACGCCCTCACAATGCTGAGTCCATCAAAGCACGGTTCAAACTTCTAGATTTACCAGAGGATACTCGTGATTACATTCAACGAGAAGTCACTAAACTCGACTCCCTGCCCAAGTCTAGTAATGAGCATAGCTTAGTGCTCGATTATATGACATGGATTCTAGAACTACCTTGGAACACATACTCCTACAAAGACTATGAACTATCTGATTTGATGTCAGACTTGGATAAGAGCCATCACGGTCTTGCCAATGTCAAAGAACATATTCTAGAACACATGACCATTGAGAAAATCAAAGGCTCTAGTACTGGAACAATCCTTTGCTTCATTGGGCCTCCGGGCACAGGAAAGACATCTATCGCTAAAGAGATTGCAACTGTCACTGGACGTAAGCTAGTCAGAATCGCCATGGGAGGCCTCTCTGACGAGGCCGAGATCCGAGGCCATCGTCGTACCTACCAAGGTAGCAGACCTGGTCGTATCGTCACTGGACTTAAGAAAGCAGGTGCTATGGATGCACTCTTTCTCCTCGATGAAATTGACAAGATCACTATGCACAAAGGCGATCCATACTCTGCATTGCTGGAAGTCTTAGACAAGGAGCAACAGGATCATTTTATTGATCGCTACCTTGAAGTTCCTCTCGACCTATCAAAAGCTATGTTCATTTGTACTGCTAACTATGAACAACAAATCCCTGAAGCCTTACGCGACAGAATTGAATTCATTCATTTTAAACAGTACGACCAAACAGAAAGAGCTACTATTGCTGAGGACTATCTCATTCCAAAAGCAATTAACGACCTTGGATTAGGTGATTACAATATCACCTTCACTGATGAAGCTATCGATAAGATATCCAACCTACCCAATGTTCGTAGCATCAATAGACGCATCCACAAACTACTACGCATGTCGGCGGTAGATCTGGTTGTGAAGCACGAAGAAAAGATAATCATTAACCTAGACTATCTATTGCGCCTTGCAGAGAGCAAGAAAACAAAAACTAAACTCGGATTTTAATCCATACAGAGTATACAAAACAAAATGGAGCATATAAATGACTCTCGATACTATCCCACGTAACCTATGGCAAGTCACAGTACCCAACAACACAAACCGCAACCGAGTCTTTACGACTCGTGACGAAGTGCGCGCCTATCGCCGTACTCTTCGCGTTGAAGGTTTTACAAATGACAGAACAATGCGTTTCGCAATTGCATCTGGTACTACTGCGACTCTTTAGTCTGAACTGCAGGTAGCTCCCACACTACACTGCTTACAGACACACTGAGTACAATGTCGTGCTGGTAAGTAGGAAAATTGCCTGGTCCTCGTTTGATTGGAATGCCAACAACGATACCAACAAGCCTTCCCCTGCTATCCAGCACGGCGCCCCCACTGTTGCCCGGAGCAACAAACCCATATGCTTTATCAATGCGAGTATCATCTTCCATACGATACCCAGAAGCAATTCCATTTGAGATTAAAAAATCCCCCCAAGGATAACCTACAAAATAGACCGGCTCGCCCACCCGAGTTGGTTCATTCCGTATACGAATAGGTCTCACACCCTTTGGAAGCGAATAGACAGGCACGATAGCCCAGTCCCCATCAAAAGTTCTATCGCTTGTCCCACCACCTCTATAGCCCGAATAAAAAGGCATACAAGATTGAATAGCAATATCAGAACAAGCCCTAGCTGGTCGACTTCCAATAGCATTCATTACATGCTCCGCAGTCAACACTGCATACTTGGGTCGCCCACCCATATACAAAGCATTCTCTTGTCGCACTACAGTCCCGCTACCGACAGTAGCCCACTCTAGTGTACTAGGATTTAACAACTGAATCCCCACAGTGCTATGCAGCGCATGCTGCAAAGTATACTCTACGGTACTACCCGGAGCATTGCTCGGAGCACATGCAGTGATCACAAATAGCAACAAGAAGAAGAACTTCGCAAACTTTTTCATTTCAAATGCCTCATTAAAAAACCAACATGCTATAGTACCACATGAAATATTTCTGTATCGAGCACAATGAATGTGGCTTCTTCGCACAAACGTATGATACCAAACAGTTTGAAGATCTAATCTGTCCTCTTTGTTACTCTCCTCTACTGATATACAATAGCAAGGACAAGCCTGACTGGATTGATATAAATCAAGATAGTCAGCACTCTTACGAGCGCTAGTTCAATAGAAGCTACACTCAAGGATTACTATGTTACCATCTTCATCGAAGGTAACAAATCCACTAGGGTTAGGCGATAGCAGTTCTCCTCTTGTTGTGAATACTCTCAACCAATACAAAATTTGGTTACCTACACATACAGAAGCAACTCGACTATTGTTTAGAGGCTCTAAACCACTTTTTCGTTTAGAAAAATATAGTCCCTTTACTAGTATACAACGATCTGAATTAGCATCCATAGACATAGAAGTAAATGACAACGCTCTATACGTAGCCGGTTTAGTATCCGTTCAAATGAAAGAAAACCTTAGCCCCTGTTTGTCTCTATTGCAAAACGATATTGAGCAACAGATTTTAAAGCTATGGCGCAACGGCACAATCCATACCATGGTGCGCCGCTATTACAAAGAACAGAAAGCATTGTTCAATTGCAAACAGCCATCTACTCTACAGATTAGACGCAGCTTGCAAGAATTAAAACATATGCAGAATAGCATTGGACTCCTCTTGTTACCAAGAGACTTCTTAAGTCTCCTGATCAACCCCAATGGATTTGTTACTACTACGTTACATCACATTGGCATTTATGCTTTAACTTTTATCCAGGATATCGACCCCATGTTTCTCATCAACATCGAATCCGATGCACATACAGAAACGGATACTGACTTACATGAAGACGTTACACTCGACCTCGTTGACCAGCTTTCAGCAGGAAAACTAGTAGGCCCAGCTAACACCCCATTGTATTCCAGAGTATCTCCAATTCCCGAACCACGCACAGTTCACTATCCAAGCCTAAACAAAACAAGAAAGTTCAACAACCGACAAGCGGTTGAATCCAAAGCACGTACTGCTGTGCGCCTTTATAACAAGCTCAAGCCCTTATTGAAGCACATGACAGAAAAACAAAAGAGATTAGAGATTGCTAAAATTCGATCTATGCGTCCTGCTATGCGTACGCTCAAAGCTTACTACCGCGCACAGGGAGATTCAGAGCAAATTGCCAGCATGCTAGTTACTCCTAAAACATACCCTGACCTGCCACAAGTAAAACTTACCAAACGTCACCATCAAGTCTTACTAGATGTCATCCGTGGTAAAGAAAATTTACACACCACCTTCATTCAAAAAGGTTTCCTCTCATGATCGCCTACGAACAAAGCCAATATTTTGACCTTGCGTATATGATTCCAATCATTCCATACGCTAGCCAAGATTACGTTAATGATAACACTATGCAGCAATGGCTTGATGCTAACTTCTACCTATGCGGTAACTACCAAACGAAGTTCCCCATTCCACGTGGTCTACATCGTCGACAACCAGGTCGTTTTACAACCCCGAGTGGAGAAATCACTGCCATCGTCCTTGACGTTCCACCTACTATTTCCTGGGGAAGTCGGGGTGGCAGGGGGTTCCCTGGCAACCCAACCCAAGGCTTCCTTCCTATTCATACTCGCGATACTAAAGATGGAGAGTTTACACAACTATCCGAAGGATGCGTAGAGGCACTTGATATCATCGACCTGACACATTCCGAAGCATTAAAACTTTGGACGATCGATGGCTTGCCGAACGAACTTCAATCACGTCGAGGTTCAAGCAAAGCTGCGGGAACCGAGCTTATCAAGCAACCTTTACGCACTGACAGTATTGGCAGCTTTAGTTTCTTCGGCGACAATGGCAAAGTGCGCTGTGATTTCAGCAGCAATGCTCCTAAAGAATTTGCTGGTATCCTTCTAGAGAGTCTCTACAGAGGCAAAGGCGAAGCAAAAGCCAAGGTTACGACTGTAACAAAGAAGCAAGTTCTAGACGGTCGAGCAATCTTCTTGTATAAATCAAAGGTCCTTACGCTCAACCAGACACAAGGTATTATTTGTTATCGCAATGCTCTTTCACTTGGTAGCTTTTTGACCTTTGCAAGTATTCTCAAGTTCAAAAAATCTAGGGAATTCATGAACCAACTCATTAGAGATCTTTATGATGCTCCAATGAAACGCTTAGATCCTGCTGGCTATACCAAGCTAATTGAAACACGTACTGGTCCCTTCACCAACTATTGGGAGGGAGCCACTACTATCATTGACTTCACAAAAGTCGATGACCTTCCAGTCTTGTACGATCTCGTAGCCGATACCTTCAAGGAAGAAACCTATCTGTCCAATGAGGCTCTTCGCACACTTGATGCAAAGCGCTTCTCGGTATCATCTACTGTTGGTAAAAAGAAGCAAGCTACGCAGGCTGCTATTGATTCTGCAACTAGCCAACGCGACTCTGCCAAAAAGGCTGTTCTAGTTACACAACAACGCCTAGACGTTCTCACTGCGGATATTGTTACCCGAGAAGAAGATATCGACTTGCTTACTCAGCGTGCCACGCTCTTGCAAGCTGAAAACGATACCATTCTTACATCAAGAATCCCTCAGGCAGAAAAGCTAAAAGCAGAAGCAGAGGAAATTCAACTCGAACTAAACACTGTGCTCAAGACATTTAGAAAAGAGCACAAGCAAGCCATCAAAGCATTCTCCAAAGAATACAACCACTTCCTTCAAAGCAACACAACTAATTACCACGATTCCATGTTGCGGAATGATGTCATCATCAAAGACATTCACTTCCGTAATGCTAAAAATGGTTCCATTGTGTCTGTCAAAGACGATCCAACAATTACGAGTAGTGCTGATTGGTCCATGTACACTTTGCTAATGATTACTACCAAGCCTTCCTGTATTCTCGTTGACCAAATTGAAAAGGGTCATGACGCAGATCAGATTGCTGGTGGACCGTACGACATCAGACTAACCTTAGGTACTGATGGCGTTCCACTCATGGCATTGCGTCTTACTGGTCACAATAGTATCTTTGGTAAGATTAAGTTTGGTAACGAATGGCGTGCCAAGCCACATCCTCATACTGACGTAACTATTGTTCGCCCTGATATGAAGTCTCTCACAAACTTCATTGAGCAATGGGCTAACTGTTGTCTCGGTTCTACAGAAGGCACTATCCAAAAAGGTATGCAAGAAGCTAATCCAAAGATTATCATTGCCGCCGTTCTCTCTTGGCTCAACAGTGCAAACTCTGAAGACCAGTGGGGTAAACATTGGGATTGGTTCCCCGCAGTAACTGACGTCAATATGAATGGTAGAGATGCTGTTGTACCTGCCAAGGATACTCCGGCACCTGTCTATAAACTTGATCCCAAAATTCAACAAGCTCTCTCCTCTCTCCAAAATAAAATCGCGCCGGCACCGTCCGCTGCAATTCCCGTGCCGTTCTAGAACGCATTCGGAGCCAAAATGAAAGTTCATGGAAAACTAGAAATCATCTCTCCTATTAAGCCCATCGTACTCTATGATTACGAAACTCTACTGAAGGTACAATACCTAGTTGACAAGCAAGATGAAGAGTGTCAATGGTTTCATCGAGTAGACCGCATCATTGGTAACAATGGTACTGTCGCTTACCACATTCACGACTTGTTCATTCCAGACCAAGTCGTAGGCAAGACGGACGTTGAATCAAACCCAGAAGCCATCCTTAAGATGTGGAAAGAAGTTAAGACTGAGCGTGGAATTAAAACGACTAAAGAGCTAAGTATCTTGTCCAAAAACACTAGTTGTTGGTGTCACAGTCATCACACTATGCCTGTCCATCCAAGTTCCACAGACAAGGAACAATGGATTGAGCAGAAGAAATTGGGTGAGCATAATCCAGATCAACCTCAAGTCATGCTAATCTTTAACAAGAAAGACGAAGTCTATTCTCGTGTCTGGGATCCGAAATACAATCTTGAATTCGAACGTGTTGCGATGCACAGCCAGAACCCAGCTTCGTTCGCAAGCATTGACAAGATCATTGAAACTCGTTTTCACGCTATGCCAAAGACAGCTACTGTTGCAGACGTAAAAACAACAAACCATGCAGTCATTAGCAGCAAGGGTAATCAGTATAAAGGTCGTGTAGTTACTAACAACGGACATCCGGTCAACTGTATCTGTGTCCCCTGTAAAACTGCACACCATGCTAGCAATTGCCAATGCGCTCAATGCAGAGGTAAGTCTAATAAAAAAAAATAGACGACTACGCAGGCAAGAACGAAGAGTGGAGGAACAATATCTACGACGGAACCCAGACACTCCCTTCTAAAAAAAACACAAGTTCACCGTCCAAAACGGTGAACTTGTCGCCTCCGAGTAAAGGGAATTTCTATACTCGTCTAGATGCAAAAGCTCGCAGTCTCATTAGCAGTTTAGTCTCAGTACTGAACTCTGAAAAAAAACACACAAGGCGCAAAGCAATCGCTGAGAAAATCGTTGATACTCTTAGCGAAGAAATCGACGAAGCTGACATGTATCCTCTGCGATTACTAATCAATGTAGACGATAACCTAGGCGAACTCTATAGCCTCGAAGATTATTACTTTGAGTCAGACGTTCCAGTGCAAGATCAATTCAGTTACAACAGATTGGTCATGACCCTGGTTCAATCTAAATTCTTACCACGAAGCTACTTATCTGATTGTGTAGAAACAATGATGCGCTGCGAAGCTGTATCTAATACTGAAGACATGTCAGACATCATCAACGATCATGTATCGAACTACTACAACATATTCTTTCCTTTGGACACATAATGACAGACAAAAATACTCAAGCTAGCGTATCCTTCCTTCGGCACGAAGGCTGGGTTGGGCCTAACGACTTCACAGACTGGATTCACATCATCGGATGTGGTGCCGTTGGCTCTCACATGGCACTAGCAGCTGCAAAAATGGGAGCACACAAGTTTGTCTTGTGGGATGTTGATCGCGTGGAATCCCACAACTTGTCTAACCAAGCATTCGATGTCGAACACGTTGGGCAAACCAAAGTAGCAGCTCTCGCTGCCGTACTGCAGCGATTCAATCCCCTTATCGAAGTAGTGAAACACCCTTACTTCTTTGAATCTTCCAAGCATAAAGAACTACTGGAAGGTCCTGTTGTAATTGCAACAGATACTATGAAAGCACGCAAAGACATCTACACTGCAGTCAAAATGAACTCAAAAGTTCAAGGCGTATTCGAAGTACGACTAGGTTTCGACTACGGTGAAGTCCATGCATTCGACAATATCAACTTGAAAGAATGCAAAGACTGGTATGAAAGCCTTATGGATGATTCAGAAATTCCCGACGGGCCATGCAATCTTAGGATTTGCACGACCCTAGTACTACTATCCTCTGCGATGGCAGTACACACACTATGTAATCGTTATGCTGCCTTACGGCAGCAGGTTCCATGGAAATACAAACGAAGAGTTTTCCTCAGCCTAACCGACCAGCTATATGTAAGATCAGTCGACTCGAACTAAATATAAAAAAAGGAGAATATTATGCACACAATTGGCCTAATGATTGTTCCTGGTGCTGGCTACCAGGATATTGAGATTAAAAGCGGATCTACCCTTGGAGACCTTGTCGCAAGCAAGAACCTTCATGGCCGCACCATCAACATTGACGGTAAAGTCGTCAAGCCTGATGACTACGCAACGACCATCCTAGATGGCGCGGGCGAAGTCTGGGCAACCGGTGGAGCCAAGGGCGCTTAGTCCTACTTAGAGGAACCTGAAAGGGTTCCTCTATTTTATTTTAACAACACAGGAGAAACACATGACAATCTACACTCAAGAAGAAGTAGAGCGCGTTGTAGAACTAGCTAGAGAAAATCCACGCGGCTTCCTTAAGCTGACTAATCGATACTGCACTACTGTTAGTGTAGGAGAAGTTGAGCGAAGTATGCAAGCGTGGGGCATTGACCCTACTAAAGGCTATACTCGCACTAAGAGGCATGCTAAAAGTTCAAATAATCGGACTTCCCGGAGCAGGGAAAACATCAGCTATTAAAAGATTCTTTAACAAGAATCCAAATACTACAGCTTCATACTTAGACATCCGTACCTTCGACGGCATTAACAGGAACACACAGTTCCAAAAAACATTTCGTACCACGCGAACACCATGCATAGCTGAATCAGCATGTGGTGTTCACTGCCCAACTAGTATAGTAATCAAACTACAACCTCCTATATCAACAGTATATGAGAGGTGTTTACTAAGAGATAATCATGTGGACCCAGATTATTTAAGCCTCTTAGCAAGCGAACAAGTACCAGCACACTATATACTAGAGGAGCCTGACGCTCTTGTCAGGGTACTCACAGACCTCTTTACTGATGTAGGAATCAATACGCATGCTGACCATACTGGAGAGACACGTAGACGATAGCAAAATTCAAGAAATATACACACAGGGCTTCACCCATATTGATCTTGATGAAGAACAACCAATACAAAGCTATGCTATTTTACGATCGCATAGTAATTCAAAAAGCACTGCCCTCGTAAGACATGCTGGAGACGGTATGTATTTTCGCTTAGAAGATTCCGCCTCCCAATTTAAGTCCAGTGTAACGCCACGAGACAGTAAACAAACTGCCTTCGTTAATGCGCTACACAATCCCGAAGTATTACTGAGCGTTGCTGTTGGCGCTGCTGGCACAGGTAAGACTACTCTAGCTATGGCCCATGCAGCACAACGACATCTTGAGGGCAAACGTATTTGTCTTACCAAGTCAACCACTACAGTCGGCAAAGGCAAGGCCTTTGGTCCTGTCCCTGGAGACATTGGTGAGAAGTACGCTCCGTATCTCGCATCTTACGAAATTGTATTACAAGACGTACTAGGCGATAAGCATTACGTTGAGCGCATGAAAGAAACAGGCCAACTAGAATACCTACCTATCGAAATGGTACGTGGGTGTACCTTCAAAGACTGTACATTTATTATCGACGAAGCACAGAATTTAACTTGGCACGAACTCAATACCGTGATATCACGTATGGGTGAAGGCACAGAGTTAATCATCCTTGGAGACCTCAATCAAATTGATACACGGTCAACAAGGTACAACACAGGACTGTATCAGCTCGTCAGCAGCAAAGCATTCCAACGCTCTGTAATTACATCGGGAATTGAACTGACTACGCAGTACCGTAGTCCAATTACCCAGCTTGTAGCAGATGTTGATACAGAACTAAGGGCAAAATGGGACGACAACAAGAAGAGCAACTCGTAAAAGACATAGTAAACCAATTCGATGCCCATCAGCTAGAACTTCCAGCAAGACTGGAAGTTCTAGCAAACGTATTATTAAGGGAAGGGTTAGATCATATCCCTCCTGAATATATTCCAGACGCAACTACCCCCGAGAATCTTATCAGCACTATCATGTTGGCAAGAGAGAAGGTGGGTGAGACCCTTGGTGTTGCAACTGCACACCAGGGGCTTGTGTTATTGATGTGGTTAGAAAGTATTAAGTAGAGGAGTAAGTAATGGAAAAGACAAGTGGAGTATTCTCCATCTTTAAAGGAACAGGCGCAGCTAAGTTTAGCATCATGTGGCCACAACGAGGTAACCCTCGGACACTCAAGAATGGTAAACAAGCAGAAGGATTTATCACCAAAAATGGTGGCGTCCTACTCGAAGCCGCACCTGCTGTAGGTAAACGCCCTGATGGGCTACCCCTATACGATTGGGAACAGAAGATTACCTTTGGTATTGGAGTGCCAGACATCGTAAAGCTTCTAGATCCCAAAACACAAAAGTTGATTCACCAAAACGGCGACGTCACAAAGAGTCTTTCATTCCAACCCGGTGCAGGAAAATATGCTGGTACATACAAGCTCTTCCTATCGGCTAACGGTAAAAGCGTTTTTGTACCCCTCGATGCTGGTGAATTCACAGCACTACAACGATTACTCGTAGGTGTCATGCCTAAACTAATGGCCTGGTAAATGCTTTGGCAAATAGATACAGATAATTCTTCAATTGAGCTAACAGCTTATCAAGTGATCAATTCTCTCACTGCTCAAGTCATTGCAAAAGAACGACCAGACCACGAGGTTCTTTCTAGAGCCTTTGCAGACTACCTACAAACCAACGAAGCATTGACCGACGTATCAGTCGCTCAACTCATTTCAATGTCCTTTGAACTGGGATACTTCTATCGCATTATGAACAAACAGAACACGGTAAAAATTATAGAGGACAACAGTACACATGAAGCAGATATTAGTTCAGGCAGCAGCACACCCACAAACTAAGATTGCAGCTACAGCAGCCTTAGCAGAGATTACCTCCCGAGGTATCCCTCACATTTATGATCAATTTATGGACGCGTTTGCATACAAGATTGCACTAGCTATCCACACAATGGAAAAACAAGAAAAATTAGGAGAAACATAATGAATTTTGATTACGACGTATTCGTACGACCCTTTAATGGCACAGGCAAGACCCGTGCTTTTGTACAACTCACAGTGAATAAGGTTCTTTCCATCGACGGATTTAAAATCGTCGAGGGTAGCAAGGGGCTGTTTGTTGCAGCCCCTCAACACAAAGGCAAGAACAAGGAAGGCGGAGACGCATGGTACGACGACGTACGCTTCCTAGGTGAGAAACCAGAGGGCGTGTACCGTACACCCTTCCAAGAAGAAGTCTATGCATCTATGATTGCAAAGTATAAGCAGGTTACTTCCAACTCTAATCGTGGCACCGCTGCACAAGCGCATGCTTCGACACAAGAGACGCAGACTTCTGGTCTCTGGTAGCACTACCTCCTTTGAATGAACTAACCTCGGGCGCAAGTCCGGGGTTTTTTTATTCTTCTCTTTCAATTTGCGCAAGTATGACCGGATGAAAAATACAGATGACAAAAACAGTAGAAGATTATAAGCAATTAGTACAACCGGAACAGATTATGAAAGAGGTACTTGATGCAGCAGCTGCTCATGCCGCTGCTACACAGATGTTCACACAGAAGTTCATGTTCTATGGCAAGCCATTGAGCGAATGGTCTGACGAATTGGCAGTTCCAATTGCTAAAGGCATACAGCCAGAGGGAATGCGCGATCTATATGTAAAGCTCGCTAATAACATTCAAGTCGCTAGCCACTTTCACTCTGTAGCAAGCACAATTAACAGCACCCTTGTAGGAGGAGGTCAGATTAAACATTCTGACCTGGTCAAAGCTATCGTAGACAGTTACCTTAGCAAGAATGCAACCCGACCAGCAGCCAGCATCATTGATGAAATGGCTAAATCATACATGAGGGACACCACTAGCACACGTGTAGCTTCAAAAATCGTTAAAGATTTCTGGAAACAAAAGCTAGATGCGTTAGTAGAGGTACGCAAATGCTTAGAACAAGTAGGCATTAGCATTCATTCTGAAATGAAATACCTTCAGAACAACCTATAGATATAGAGGAACAGCACATGAGCAAAGAACAACTACTCGAACAACTTAGTTCGATCAGAGTAGACTTATACATCAAAGCCCTAGAGAAAAAGCGTAAGCAAAAAGAAACCCAGGCACAGCTCTGGAATAATCTTTACACGCAAGCTCGATCAGCATCTCTCATTCACAAACAGAGAACTCAATGATCGAAGGACTCGTACTAGGCGGCATCACATGGTTAAGTTTACTGCTCACCTGGTTCCACCTACCCTCCCCATTCAAAAACTTTACATACAGACATCCATTGCTTAGCGATTTCTTTGGCAGCGTTACCGCTTATCTTGCTCTCAGTGCAATTTCAAAGTCACTAGTCGCTGCAGTGGGTGCCATCTTTTGTGGATTACTTATCAACTTTACAATTATGGGAGCCAACCTAACCAATGACCGCCGAAGAAATTCTAAATAAAATCGCCGCTGACGAAGAACTAGTTACTAAGTTTACAGAAGCATTCATCGCAGACCTTGCTAACCAAACGGAACTACTCGACGCGGAAGTAGATGCAAAAGAAATCTTGACAATCTTTCAAAAAGCTACTACCATGGGTGGAGACGCACAAGAACTACTAGCGTTCCTACTGGGGGTTGGAGAACTCGAAGACTGGCTCAACGAACTCCTTTAATATGCACGATACTACTGACGAACAAGACCACAGCAAGCTTCTAGCAGCCATTACACGGCAAGCAATCGACGATTACATAAAGCTACAGCATCCTAAATATAGGAAAAAGAAATACCTCACTGAGGCATACCACCAAGCCATCGATATGTTCTTTGACGATTCATATCGTTTCATGTTCATTCCGAATGACGATGGCGAAGACATGTCCTTCTTGGAAATGCTACGCGCTACCTTGAAGACAGAGCATGTGAAAGTTCATAAAATTCGAGACCATGTTATTGCTGAGGCAATAACGTTCTGGGACACCAAGACAATCAAGACTGTCGACATTCCAGAAACACTACAAATTAATGGCCATGTATACCATGTCCATCATACCGATACCATCGGTTCATATACCGTTGATTATCAAGAGAAAATTCTCACTATCAACAAGCTTCCAGATAGTACTAACGAAGAACTATTTGTTGAGGCTACATTCGAAATCCTAATGTACCACGAAGATATCCCTATCAAGCCACAGCATCTTGCTCAGCTATCGAAGGGATGGTTCCGTACTCTAAAGCTCAACAACTGCTTTACAGGATCAAATTAAAACACTGAGAAATCAATCTGAGAGAACGCAGACGCAGTGAGCTTATCCAATAGCTCACTGCTATTCTGTATCTTCTCTGCAGGCTGGATCACTACCTGCGTGTCCGCTTCAAGACACGCTGATGCCTCCGGTAGTTCCACGCCCCTGTAATCAGGACCCTTTACATAGTACTTGGGTTTAAGCTTACGAATCAATTGACTTGGGTTGTTCTCGCTAAACACTACTACCTTATCCACAAATTTAATGTGGCTAAGAACATATGCTCTATTCGCAAGCGGTATAGCCAGGTCACCATACTTAGTATCTAAGTAGTTATCAGCATTAATACCTACAGTTACCTTGCCAAACTTAGATGCAAATTCTAATAGCTGCATGTGTCCAGCATGAACTACAGCAAAGCAGCCGGAAACTAAAACTTCTGTCCGCACAAGGAACCTCCATGGAAATCATAACTATACTGTTAGCTCTACTGCTAACAGGTTTGTCATCATACCACTATCAGTATAAAAAGAATTCAATCGCAAGAGAAAGAAAAGCTAAAGAAGCTACGGTTACAGCCGTAGGTATAGCTCTTGGAGAAAGAGACTCCATGAGGGTCCAGTTGGATTCATCTCAACAACAATACTTACATACTGTAGCCTTGCACAACCAGGAGTATCTTACCTGGACGGTAACTCAAGAGAAAGAGATCCGTGCTGACGCTAACAAGCGCTCACGCGCAACAATGCGAGGGCAAGCCACTGAACACCTTGCTCCCTACATGATAGAGGGTCTCAACGCTAAGGACTATCGCTTCATGGGTGACCCACTAGATTATCTAGTGTGCGTTGGTAGTAGCGCTATTCACGATGGAGAAGCTGACGCTATCGAAGAAGTTATACTCCTCGATATCAAGACAGGCAAAGCCCAACTAAGTAAAGTCCAGCGTCGTATCAGAGACGCTGTCGTAGAAAAAAGAGTAGTCTTCGCCACATACAATACAGACACAGAGACACTAAGACGATGGCCTACGTAAAACAAACCATAACTGAACTCCTTTTCAATTGGAGGTTTCGCAAAATCTTCAACGCTATACCCAAGGGTGGCAGCATCCCTTTCGAACAAATTATAGCTTCGACACCAATGACATCTACCACTATCAAAGCATACCACCACTCAAAATGGAGCTACCCAATATGAGACTAAATAAATCAATTCGCAACCAACTGGTCAGATACGCAAGTACATTAATCGATAACGAGACTTGCGAAAAAGAAAATCTTGCATTCGTCGAGCTTAAGACAGAACAACTACGCGCTACTGCATTGCGCCTGGTCCTTTCTAACTGCCCAGCCGAAGACGTAAAAGTTTTGAAGAAATACAACAAAGTCAATACCTTTAGCGGCAACGACGACGGCTACTCCTCTATTATCAATCTCAACTCTAACACCAGTTGGTCTACTTGCAATTGGCAACGCTACTATCGCTTACAGTTGAAGACTGACGAAATTGTTCACCTACCTGGCAACGCCATGCCGATCAAACCCAGTCATCCTTTCTGGGATGACATGGCTAAGTTAGAACTACTAAAGGACAAGAACATACAACACTTAAAAGATAGGCTACGACCATATACGAATCTCATTCATGGGTCTACCAGCCTGAAGCAAATCATCTTAGCATGGCCTGAGGCCGTTAACGCTCCTATTGCTGAAGCAATTCAGCTCCCAGCAAGGCTGTCAGCAAGCGATACAGAGGCTATCAGTAATGATATGTTCGCACGCGCTATACCTAAGGAGAAGTCTGATGACGAACGACCAATTTAATTACGTATGGAGACGTTTTCGTAAGCACCTCAAGTCCAAAGGTATGGAAACTATCCGCAAGCAAGAACTAAAAGGCTTCTTAGCTATGATGGACGTGCACGATAGCACACCGCTAGCTGCACATGAATTCTCAGACCGAGCCCTACTGGAGTTCGATAAGTTCCTAGACAAAACAAACATTCAAAATCTAATGGGAGAGAAAGTCAATGAGCTAGAAACGCTTATTGATTCACTCAAACTAAACCTGGAGGAATAATGGTTGATGCATTCGACATGCCAACAAGAGATGAAATTACCGAGCATGTCTACTCTGCTAATAGTTGGGATGCCAATGCAAAAAAGGCACCCCTCCGTATGGAGTGGAAGACAGACATCCGCGAAGAGGATGAGCTTGTCGCTGACCCAGAGACAGGTGCTCTCAAAGCAGATGGCAACAAGCTACGTTACGACCTCATACCTGCTGGCCCTCTTAAGGAAGTAGTTAAGATCCTTAGCTACGGAAGCCTCAAATATGATGATCGTAACTGGGAGAAGGGCATGAAATGGTCGCGTCCTTTCGGTGCTGCTATGCGACACCTATGGGCCTGGTGGGGAGGAGAAACCCTCGACGAAGACACTGGCTGCAGTCACGTAGCCCACGCTGCTGTGAACTTACTCTTCCTCTTAGAGTTCGAAAACACTAAGCCAGAATTCGATGATAGACCATGACGCAAAAATCTTTCATCAAAAGAATACTGAAGATTCTCGAAGACCCAAGCGTTCGCTACTCTTACACTCTACACAGATTCGAGCGCTGGGGATCCAGCTGTGAAGTAGTAGACGAATATTCATCTACGCAAGCAGCTCTTGATGGATGGGAAGCTCATCCCGATTCAACATGGATAGATGACTATTACTATCGCATGTCAATGACACTGCACGATGACACGCTCCCTGATTTTGCACCCCTACCAGAAGATCTTCAATTACTAATCAGCAAAGGACGATAAGCATATGATTGATTACCCTAAAGGAACCATCACTGCCACCCTCTTACCAATAACAAACTTCTGTTTGGATTTTCACCATACAGAAGACTGTCATTCACACTTTGATGACGTCGGTCCAAGAGATATTGTAGAATGCAACGAAGATGAAATATATCCAGGAAGCACGAAGCCGCTAGATAAATGTTCAACCAAGTGGGAACTTGAGAACCAAATCTACCTAGTTCCTATCCCAGATGAATGGAACTCAATCCCTCACTGCACTAAGGTAGCAGAACACAAAGACCATATGAAGGTATTGAAGTATGTCTATGATATAAACCCCAAGAATAATGATCACAGTAGATCATGGGATTACTTCAACCAATTCAAATCCAGGGGCTATCCATACGCATCTTGTCAATGGAAAGGCACTACTGCTTCACTAGACTACACGTGTGAATGTGGTACTGAGTGTATTGTCAGAGACCAATGGTTCTTGTACAACGTCATGTGCCCTCAGTGTCGTAAAATCTACCACCTCATGGAAACAATTCACATCTCAGAACGACCATAAAACAAGGAAAAACAATGTCCAAAGCAACAAAAGATCTCACAATCATTACCTCTATTGTAATGGCAGGCGGCCCTAGGGGCGTCGCAGAACATCGCATCGTACAGACTAAACTAAACTCCATTACAGCTCGTCTCAAGGCCCTAGAAGCCGCTCCAGACACCCAGGCTGATACAGATGTAGACTCGTTGGCTCTGACACGAGCCACTGCTAAGGTCAAAGAGCAAGCACTTGCACTACGAGACCTACAACGGTCAAACGATATTCTAGAAGAGCAAGTAACTGATCTTACTACTCAATTGACAGCAGCTAAAAAGACACACAGAAAAAAGCCTGTGCGACGTAACACCAAAACACAAGTGAGTGCAGATGTCACAGAAGACTAAGAATTCTATCGACATGGTTACCTGGCGAGGTCATACTGTTAACTTCCTCAAGCCCGAAGATACTATCGTAGACTGGGAAGATATCAAGGTTCATACCGAAAACATCTGTCGCTACAATGGTGCATTGGATTGGAAACTGCAGGAGCATCTAGCTCTATGTACTCGCCTAGCCAATAGCCAAAAGGTACGCGAAAACGGAAGCTTCAACATGACCCAAGACGAGGTCACCCTTCAAGCTGGCTACTGTGCTACACATGATTTTCAAGAAATCTATTGTACAGACGTAGTCTCTGGGTTAAAGAAGTACTTACCAGAATATCGCCGCATCGAAAACATCTGGGAAGAGTATGTCCACGAACAGATCGGCCTACCTCTAGGCGGTAGAGACAATCTGTTTGTACGGTATATCGACTTACGTGCGCTCGCAGTAGAGATGGCTATGCTTGAGCATCCGGCCGCCGAACTAGTAGCTTCGCGCTACGGTGGACCTGTACTACACAGCGAACAAGAAGCGTTCAACACTATTCATAAACGCCGGGACTGGTCGCCTGAGAAGACCTATAACTGGAAAAGCATTACGAAGTCTTATTCAAAAGCACAACAGATTTACATCAAACGCAAAGGATACGAAGTAGAAGTATACTAGGAGATAAATGGCAATTAAGAAAGTAACAGGTGATCCAGGAATTGATGCAATTATTGGATCCTTAGAAAAGCAATTTAGTAAACCAAACATGATTACCCTCGGCCCATCACGGGCCAAGATTGGCTCTGTACCTACTGGTGCACTCAGCCTAGATATTCATATTGGTATTGGTGGTGTACCCAGAGGTAGAATCACTGAAATCTTTGGACCAGAGAGTAGCGGCAAAACCTCTATCGCTCTGTCTATTGCATATCAGTACGAACAATTCAAAGCCTCATGGGGTCACGATGACAGATGGGTACTCATTGTAGATGTTGAACACAGTATTACTATTGAACAAATCGTAGGGATTGGTCTGAACCCAGATAAAATCATCTTCGTAAGCCCTGACACAGGGGAAGAAGCACTTCAAACCATCATGGACCTTGTCAAAACAGGACGTATTGGTTTCGCGGTCTTCGATAGTATCGACGCTGTTCAGACAGAAGCTCAACTTAAAAAGAAGATGGGTGAAAACGAAATGGGCGGAGCCTCTAAGATTCTCAATCGCTTCATGCGAGAGTTCTCTAAGCACTGCAAGAACACAGACACTACAGTCATCTTCATCAATCAGTTGAAGTACAATCCAGGCGTTATGTTTGGAAGTCCAGAGGTAACACCAGGTGGCACAGGACTTAAGTTCTACGCTAGTCTTCGCATGAAAACCATGCCTGGCAAACCAAGCGACAAGCAGTCAGGAGCATTCCGAATGCGAGTCAAGATCATCAAGAACAAGGTAGCTCCACCAAGGAGCGACCCAGCAGAATTTGATTTCCTTTATATCAAAGGACCAGACCCCTGCTTCGACCTTGTGAATGTATCCAAAACCTTAGGGATTGGTAAGCTAAGTACAGTGTTCTCGGTCTTATGGCCAGGTGACCCTGACTTTACTACCATTGCAAAAGGTGGACTGGCAGGAGCCATTGACTTCCTACGTGCTAATCCTGATGTACAAGACAGACTACGCACTGCGTGTCTAGACAAGGCTACAAATGGATAAGGCAAAAAAAGAACAGCAAGAGCAAGATTTCTTTGAGTGGGCAGCAGAACTCACTGAAAGACTAAACAATGGTGAACAACCACCACCCAAAATTAAACAACCAGAACAACTACCACTCTTCAAAACGAGAGAGGACGTGTTCTAACCCATTAGCAGGGCCTTCACGGGCCCTGCTATTCGGAGTATTGATGAGTAACAAGTTTGTACACACACACCTCCACACGGAATTCAGCACTCTGGACGGAATCAACAGAGTTGACACTCTGCCTACATACATTAGAGACACACTCGGTCAAGACACCGTAAGCATTACAGACCATGGCACCATGGCTGGTAGCTATAAGTTCTTCAAATCATGTAACAAGGCTGGTGTGAAACCCATCATTGGCATGGAAGCATACTACGCAGTAGGCGATAGAACTGTGCGCGAAGCAGATCACCTCGGTAGCAGATACCACCACATGGTATTGCTTGCCAAAAACAATACAGGGCTGCACAACCTGTACAAATTGTCTACTGCTAGCTTCACCACTGGCATGTACTACAAGCCACGTATCGACGACACACTCTTAGCTGACCTCAGTGAGGGTCTCATGGCTACCAGCGCCTGCCTAGGCAGCTACAGTAGTCAACTCATCCTGCGGGGCGAGAACGCCGCTGCAGAGAAACTACTGGACCATCACGCTGCTATGTTCAAAGATAACTTCTTCATTGAAGTGCAACTCCATGCAGACAAGCAACAACAGACCGTCAACAAAGTCCTGTTGGACATTGCTAAGCGTAAAAACTATCCGCTATTGTTGAGCAACGACTGTCATTACACTCACGAGTCAGACAAAGACCTACACGAACAGAGCCTCTGTATGCAGACTGGTGCAGTGATGAGCGATCCACCTTACAATCATGATATTGCTAAAGATATCAAACAAGGCAAGACTCGCTTCAGCTTCGGAGAGATTGACGTTCACGTCGCTCACCATGATTGGATGTGGAAACATGCTCAAGCTCAAGGTATTCCCTATGAAGCTATCAGTAACACTGTGGCTCTCGGTGCGTCCGTTGCTAGTGATGATTACTTCAGTGATCGTCGCAACAGGTATCCTAAGTTCCAAGGTCTACCAGAAGGTATGCCGCCATGGACGGCATTAAATAAGCTGGCACATAAGCAACTACTCAAGAAGTTTAGTGGCTCGCCACCTCCAGGTTATATCGATAGACTCAATTCGGAGCTTAAGGTCATCAAGAAGATGGGCTTCTACGACTACCTATTGATTGTTAAACAATTCCTTGATGGTGCTCGTGAACTAGATGTGCTAGTTGGACCAGGTAGAGGTAGTGTCGCAGGTAGCCTAGTGGCTTTCGTGCTAGAGATTACCGAAATCGATCCAATTAAATATGGCCTAGTCTTTGAACGCTGGCTAAACATTGGCCGTGCAGCTCGCCCCATGCTAATCCCTCGGGCTATGATGAAACAAATAAAGGAGGCAGAAGATAATGGATCTCGGAACACTCACACATGTGGTACTCATGACAGCAGCAACAGGAGCAATCCCGTTCCTGATGTTCGACCTGTTCTTATACAGCTCCCTCGCATTCCTGATCTTCCAAAACTGGAAGTCCCGGAAGAAAGCGTCAAAGAAAGAGCAATAGAGTATCCAAAATTAGGACTCAATCTGTTAAAATGTTTTAAGCAGGGCAAGAAACTACAGGGATAAAAACATGGGCGCTATAGACGAGATTTCAGTAACTATCGAAAACGTTGGCACAAGCTTCGTTACCGCCAGTGTAACAGGCCCAGCTAAGTACCAAATACATAGAGCCCGTGCCACTATTGTAAGCGGTGCAGCCGCTACTGTAGCTCTTCGTGTGAGACAGAAGTATGTCTCACACGAAACAAAACTAGAATATAGTTTGACCGCAACAGAAATCGATAGTATCGAAACGCAAGATAAAATCCTAATCCATACCAAAGCTAGAGACAGTCGTGCGAACGGCCAAGGAACTACTATCATTGGTGTGCAATGCGATGCTGGTACTAATACAATTTATGTCGCACTCGACATAGAGGTCTTAGCATAATGCCTCGTACTCCAGAACCAACAAGAATTATCCCTCCCTATAGCGCTACTGTCGCTGGCACAGACCACGGTCTCCTAGCTGGCCTAGCAGGCGACGACCATCCTCAATATCATAATGATAGTAGAGCTTTAACCTGGCTTAATACCCAGGTAGGCACACTTGTACAGGGGTATGATGCTGACTTGGATGCTTTAGCATCCCTAGACAGTAGTGATAGTAACTTTATAGTTGGTAGCGCAACTGGTTGGATTGTAGAAACTGGAGATACAGCTCGCACAAGCCTTGGTCTTGGTACCAGTGACTCTCCTACCTTCACAAATACAACGCTTACTGGTTTCCTTCAACTTGATGACGACGACAGTAGCAACTGGGTAAGGCTTGCAACTGTAGCCGACCAATCGACAAATATTACTCTAACCATGCCAGAAACTCTTGGTGCCAAACATCAACTAATGCATACTGATGGCAGCGGCACTCTCAGCTTTGACTGGGCAGACAGAGTAATTGTACTAGCTCGTAACTCTAGTGGTGTAACTATCAACGAGGGCGATCCCGTTTATATCACTGGCTACAACAGTGGTCAGGAGCGAGTAGAAGTATCAGCTGCAGATGCTGCCAGTTCAGCAACAATGCCAGCGATGGGCTTGGCCGCAGAGACAATGCTTAACAACAGCAACGGTACTGTGATTATCTCTGGCTTCTTAGAAGATGGAGACACAAGCGTATACTCTGTTGGAGATAGCCTGTATGTCGCTGCAGGTGGTGGCTTAACCGCCACTAAACCCACCGGTACTAATTTGATTCAAAACATTGCTTTTGTATTAGAAGCTGCAGTGAATGGCACTTTGGCTGTCCTTTCCCCAGGTCGTACTAACGATGTCCCAAATTTAGCTCAAGATACAGCCTGGCATGGCAGCACTAGTGGCACAGCAGTAGCCAGCACCACTCCTCGTACATTAGGTTGGAAAGCATTAGAACAATCCACCACTCCAGCTACCGCTGTTACAGAGGGAACCTACTGGGTTAAAGATGATGGCCCTACTACTCCATGGTTCACAGACAGCACAAATGCTCCGCACCAATTAGCATATTCTGCTTCTCCTCTTGCTGGTATAGCTGACTCAGATGGAGACTTCCTTGTCGGAACGGGCTCTGGGTGGGTAGTCGAAACAGGAGACACGGCACGGACATCACTAGGTCTAGGTACTGGAGACCACCCTGCGTTCGCCCTGCTAGACGTGACGGGTGGGAAGATGACGATGACCTCCGGTTTCTCAATCGAGTGGGAGGACACTGCAATCCAACGCGGTCGCATGTGGGTGAACACCGGTGGAGACATGTTCTTAGACGCCGATAACACAATCAAGTTATACCCAGGCGGCGCAGAAGAGGCATTCTTCCGGGTTGGCGGGGGCATGCAGCTTGTTGAATCGGCTGCAGCGCCATCCGATGTTGCTGGTAGAGGTACCTGGTGGGTAAAGAACGACATCCCAAATACTCCATGGTTCACAGATGACTCCGGTGTCGACTACCAACTAGCTTATACAACGACTCCCTTGGCAGGTATCGCTGATCTTGACGGAGACTTCCTCGTTGGTACCGGTTCTGGCTGGGTCGTAGAAACAGGAGATACCGCGAGGGTATCTCTTGGAGTTGGCACCACGGACACGCCTTCATGGGCAGGCATAACAGTCAGTGGTCTTGGCGCATCTATTGCTTTCTCGGGAGAATCAGCAGGAACCAGCCAATTCATTGATTTTGGTACAGGAGGGTTTGCAGCACCCAGTTTCACAACCAGATCAATTGGTGCGAAGCTAGTTATTTACGACTACCTAACCGCTGCCAGAGCTGATTGGGCCATTGGTATGATGAGCCAGCATATGTGGTTTGGCGTACCCGAGAATACTGTCAACCAAGGGTTCAAGTTCTATGGTGGTGAAGACGAGGCAGCATTACTGACTGGTTCTGGTGAATTGCTAATACGTCAGCAATTAACTATGGATGAACTAGCTGCACCTAGAAATGTAGGAGCTGGAAAGGGTGCGTTCTGGGTCATGAATGATGCTCCAGCCACTCCGCACTTCCTTGATGACGCAAGCGGTGATCACCAGCTTCAGTACCAGGCAGACGGTCTAGACGATATCGGGGCGCTGGCGCTAACTGATGGGAACATCATCGTCGGTGATGGCACGAACTGGGTTGCGGAAAGCGGAAATGTTGCCAGGACATCACTGGGTCTTGGGACTGCGGATAGCCCCTCTTTTTCAACCACCACATTGACTGGTACGGGCGCAGTTCTAAATATTAACGGCGCTACAAAACATATTGATTTCAACACCGGTGGCATTGGAGCACCGACAGTAACTACAGTATCGGCAGGGACTAAGCTACTGCTCTGGGATAATATTGGCGCAACCATGGTGGGACACGGCATTGGCCTTGAAACCAACCACACTTGGTTCAGCGTTGCTACGGACATTGTGAACCAAGGGTTCAACTTCTACTCCGGGCTGAGTAAAGTAGCATCTATCCGAGGAGCGGGCGACGGTCTTGAGCTACTAGAGACTTCCGCGCTAGGTATAAATCCCGCAGCAGGCTATGGTAGATTCTGGGTTAAGAATGATACACCTAATGTACCTATGTTTAGTGACGATGGTGCTACTGCAAATCAGCTACAATACCAATCTGCAGCGCTAGACGACCTAGCAGCACTGACTCCCACTGACAGCAACATCATCGTTGGCGACGGGACGAACTGGATAGTCGAGACAGGTGACACGGCAAGGGTATCTTTAGGAGTAGGCACTACTGATTCACCAACATGGACAAGTGCAACTCTTACTGCTACAGGAGAGGCTCTATCCCTTTCGGGCACGAACAAATGGATCACATTCGAGACGGGAGGCTCTGCAGCTCCAACGTTCACGACAAGAAGCACAGGAACGAAGCTGGTTCTTTGGGAAGGTCTATCGGCTGCAGCTGCTGGGTATGCTATAGGTATGATGTCCGCCAATCTTTGGCTTGGTACGTCTGCTGATGCCGCTACACACGGAATTCATTTCTATGGTGGAGACAGTAGGACGGCCTCAATTCGTGGTGCTGGAGATGGGCTAGAGCTGCTGGAAACAACTGCTCTTGGTCTAAACCCCTCAGCAGGATTTGGTAGATACTGGGTTCGGGACGATGCACCGAACACGCCGATGTTCACTGATGACGCAGGTACAGACTTCAGGCTTGGTCAGCGTGGCCTAGGACAACTCCGAGAACCATGCACTGTGGCAACGCAGAGCAATGTTGCAGACTTAGCTGCAGGAGCACCAGACACTGTGGACGGCCAAGCTCTCACAGTCGGAATGCGGATTCTCGTGAAGGAACAAACTGCAGGAGCAGAGAACGGAATCTATATAGTCGACACCGTAGGCACTGGTGCCAATGGTACTTGGTCTCGGGCTGACGATTGGTCAGACGGCATTGAAGACAGACTGGCATTCGGTGTGACAACTATCATCGTGCAAGGAACAATATCACAGGGCACCCTTTATACCCTGGTCACTGCTGGGGCAATAGTCGTTGGGACTACTTCAATCTCATTCGAATCAGTACTCCTATTTGGTGGCTCTTCAATGGGCACCACTGACAACACCCTTCTGCGAAGCAAAGGGACTGAGGGTGGCTCAGTTCAAGGTTCTGGAGTCCTTCTAGACGACAACGAAAACTTCACTGGCGTTCTGTCTGTACAGATGGGTGAGGCATCAGCTCTAGCTCTCACCCCAGCAGCAGGAGCAGGAGCATTTTGGGTCAAAGACGATGCGCCAACCACTCCACAATTCACGGATGATGCAGGGACCGATCATCAGCTTGCTTATGCAGCAGATGTAACGACAGTCACTACCTATAAAGATCCATGCAGAGTAGCTACCGATACTAACATTACACTAGCCGGCGGCGCACCTGACACTGTAGGTGGGGTTACACTCGTAGCCAACGATCGTGTTCTAGTACCTAACCAAACCTCTGGTTCCCAGAATGGTATCTATTACGTAAGCACCTTAGGTACTGGCGCTAATGGAACCTGGACGCGCGATGAAGACTTCAATGATGTCGCTACTGATAACATACAAGCTGGTGTGATATCATACGTACAAGAAGGAGACCATGCCCGTGCAAGGTATACCTTAATCACCACTGGTACTATTGTTCTCGACACAACAGTACTAGAATTTATTGAAGAGGCACCTATAATGAGAAGTGATGCAGCAGGAACAGATGTACTTGGAAGCTCTGGTTCACCTCAGACTCTAGCCGTAGCTGACACTTGGTATACAGAAGCAAGCACTACGACTACTAGAGATCACAGAGATGCTATTTGGTATACAACCATTGCAAACAAAGGTACAGCAACTAAAATCACTGTCAAAGTTGAGTGGCTCGAAGACGGCACTAACCTTGGTCCCCAAGGTACAGAAGCTATCTCTTCTGGCACAGCAACCTTATCTGTATATGAAGCAGAATATGATATCTCTGCGCTCACAGCACCGTTCAATCTGCCAACTATATCTTTACCAACTGCTGGGCCAGCAGCAAAAGTATCTGTCAAAGCTGACATAGGCACAACAGCCACATGTTACGTACGAGTATGGAGGAAAGCATAATGGCCAGAATACTGAATGACCCCTTTGAACTTGCGGATAAAGCCTACACAGGATGGGACGTAGGCCCCAACACTTCGATCGTCACATCACCAGTCCGAGCCTGGAAAACTTTTGGCGGCGCACGCTGCCTGCGGGGCGGTGCTGGCGGCACAGGCGGAACTACAAACTCCCCGTCTTTCCTTGATCATCGACACTTATTCTGTAAAGTCGGCGTCCGTTGTGGTGAATCAGGTTCGGACATCGAAGTCAGATTCATAGATGCGACTGGTGTATCTATAGCGTGCAGCGTAGAGAGCGCAAACCTCGGTGTCTGGAAAGCGTACAGGGGAACAACTGAAATCGCAGCAAGCGTGGTCAACCCACTGATCAACACTTGGTACTTGCTGGAGTACGAAGTATTCCTGCACGACACGCTCGGCGTCTTCAAGGTCTGGGTCGACGACGTACTGATCATCGACTTCTCCGGCGATACTTACAACGGCACGGTTGACGCGGGCAGACTTCAACTAGCAGGGGACAACACCCCCCATTGGGACGATATCGCAGTCAACAGCATCACAATGCGATACGACACCGAAGCCTCTGGCCCCTTCACCGTGGGGGAGACCATTACAGGCGGAACTTCAGGGGCCACCGCAGATATCACAATCCTTCAGGACGATGGGACTACTGGCGTCCTCACTCTACATGGGTGGGACGGCACGGCGTTCACCGACGGCGAGACAATCACAGGGGGAACGTCTAGCACGACTGCGCAAGTCGACGCTCCAAACGCTGCCTTCGTCAACGGGTTCGAACCTAATAGCGGGCGCATCGGCAATGAATTTATTGTAGCTGTTCCACCAAATGCTAATGGAACGAATAGCGCCCTAACCGGCTCTGATGGCAATAGCACAGACAACTATTTACTAGTAGACGAACGAGTGACAGCTGTTCCCGTAGATTACGTGGATGCCACTGCCGCTGGCCAAAAAGATACATACAAAGGCGATATAACCGGATCTCTACCTACGGCAGTGTCTGCAATCACATTTCTAGGTACAGCGACATACGCACAATCCTCGCTCACAGGAATCGATGGATTAAATACAGTGGTACGCATAGGCGGTACGGACTACGACGGTGATCGCGTAGCACTAGGCGCAGGGTATGCCCTAACAATAAATACCATCCAAGTAGACCCTGCCATTTCTACTGCCCTAGATCAAAGCTGGTTACTTGCTACAATCACAGATAGTACCTTTGAATTCGGTACTAAGTTTACAGCCTAATGGCGAATAGAAATAGTACTAATCCGCTTGCTGTCGGTTTCGTCCCAGACGATACTGCCACAACAAGTACTAACAAGCTTGCTGTAGGTTTTATCCCCAGTAACATCGCTGTACTTGCCTCTAATCTACTCACTGTAGGTTGGATACCCGTAGACCCCAGCTCCCAAATGGGAACTAATTATCTGGTAGTCGGCTTTATACCTGTGCCTGACACAGCAGTAGAAAATATTATTGGCGCGTCACTGCAAGGCGTAGGTCTCATTGGATCCTTTGCCAGAGCACGTAAAGTAAGCTAACACACCCCACAAGGAGACACATGACAAACGAGGCCGTAGAAGGTCTAAGGGATTTCTATATCCCAGAAAGACTACGAGAGATAGACCCAGACTTCCTAGAGTTCGAAGAAGAAATGGCGGACATAGAAGAATTGGATATTGTCCTAAACAAATGCTACGACCTATTCTCTGTCGGTGGCATTGGTCCGCTAGATTTACAATACTGGGACAACCAGCATAACAGCATTATCCTGTATATCACAGGATTAACCAACGACTTTGACTTCGACCAAGGTCGCAGTCACACCATCGACGGCTCACCGCCAGATATTGATATCGACTTCGATAGCCTAGACAGACACAAGGCTATTGAATGGGTCGTAAATCACTGGGGCAGAGATAACGTATCGCAGATCGGTACCTTCGCTACCTTTAAACCCAAGGGCATGGCAGACATCTGGGGTCGTGTAAATGAACGCCCAAGAGCTGAAGTCCAGGAAATCAAGAAGCTTATTCCCGATGACGTGTTCGGCAAAGCTGCTGAACTTAGCTCTATCGTAGAAGCAAACCCCACATTCCGTGAGAAGTATCCTGAATATTATCATAGTGCTACTAAGCTAGAAGGCATGGTGGTGCGCTCTGGCATTCACGCTGGCGGTATCATCATCAGTGATTTTCCTATCACTGATGTAGTTCCCCTCTCTATGAAGAAGGAGAAGACAGACAAGTACAATACCAAGAAGATTGAGAAGTGGATCACACAACTCGATATGAAAGAGGTTGAAGCACTTGGGCTAATCAAGTTTGACTTCTTGGCTGTCGAAAACCTTAGTATCATTAAGGAAATCTGCAAGCTTATCCAGGATAACAAGGGCGTCTACATTGAACCCCGAGGTCGCAACATCCCAGAGGATGATCCTAAAGCTTTTAAGATAATGCACCAAGGGCTAATGACTGGGTTGTTCCAGATAGAAACCAGTGGCTCTGCTAAAGATTTAATTCAAAAAGTCTTGCCTACAACCCTCACAGAGCTAAGCGATTGCGAAGCTCTGAATCGACCTGGACCTATGTCCGCTGGTCTCGATACAACATACGCTGACAATAAAAACAATGGCTATGCGCCTGCAGACCTACCTCCTGTAGTGGCAGAAATCCTAAAGAACAACTACTGGACTCTAATCTACCAAGAAGATGTAATGAAGCTAGCTACTGACCTTGCAAACTTTACTTTGCAAGAAGCTGACGATATTCGTCGTATCATGGGCAAAAAAGATGGCAAGATGCTAGCCAAATGGCGCACTCGATTCGTCGAAGGAGCCGTTAAGCATGCTAACCTTTCCAGGAGCTACGTGGAAGAGCTATGGGAAATGCTAGCTGGAGATCCAGAAGATCCAGACAACAATGGCTTCGCTGACTACTGCTTAGCAGGGGATACTGAAGTTATTGGACCAGGTGGGGATAGCTGGCCTATCAAACAGATTGTAGACAGAAGACATCCAATCAAAGTAGTTACCTACGACGACAACGATGAGGAAACTACGGGGCGCGTTACCCAATGGCATGACAACGGTAAGCAAGAATGCTTTACCTATACCATGGCAGACGGAGACACAGTGACATGCACTCCCAATCATAAGTTTATGACTGAAGATGGCGACTGGATTGATATCGATACTGCGTTTAAAACAAAAGTCCTTCTACGGAAAGACTAGTTACCAAACAACTACGTCAATATCCACTCCACTAGAGAGTGTTAGAGTAGTCACTTCAAAACTGTCTACTCTGATACCATCTTGCGTTACATGTTCTAGCTTGCCTGTACCACGGTAAATACTGTGGTGCGCGGCACTAGACCATACCTCGATATCGATATCAGCTCCTGTCTCTACATGCTGACGCATACGCTCAAGGTTATTGAGCTTAAAGTCAATAACATCTGTCGTTGCAGTCATCTGAAACTTCATGCCACGTGCACTTCGGCCCAATATGGCCTTAACATCTACCTGATCTCCAACCGCAACATTACTAATCAGTGCTGTTCTGTGGGTAGAAAAGACTGAACCTGGTACTGGTGTATAGCTCGCCATAAATAACTCCTAAAATCACACAGGGTGATACAATCAATTGATATCCCATGTTATCAGAAAACCATAACACAGTATAGTCATCGAGGTTCATAATGAGATGCTTAGTGCTTAGCGGAGGTGCATTTAGAGGGGCAGCACAGCTACCCGTAATCGAGCATCTCGTACAACAACATAAATACGACTACATCTATGGAGTATCTGTAGGTGCAATTAATGCCTCGATGGTAGCACAAGATGAACTGCCTCAACTGCGTGCCATGTGGGAAGACATGAATAGCATTGGAGGATTCCTCCAGCTAAAATGGTACTGGCCATTTCAAGGAGCCTACAGTATGGCTCCTCTGCGTAAGAAGATTGAAGACCTAGTGTCCCTAAAGCGAATCAAGACACCCTTAGGCGTGGGCCTAGCGTCCCTCACAGACAACGGGTACTACAATCTAGATACCAGTACTATCTTCTCCAACAAACAGCTCTGGGACGCACTACATGCGTCCTGTTCTATACGTGGACTTATGGTTACACCTACTATTCAAATCCAAGGTACTCTACATCGTGGATCTGATGGTGGCTTTCTTAACAGCCTGCCTATACCGCCCTCTAAGGGCTTCAAAAACATTGATGTTATCTCTTGTGTACCTTTTAGCGACAAGAATAAGGCTGGCCCGGATATTATCAACGGTAGTATCAGAACCGTAGACATCGCAGCTCTCAAGTACATGCATCCGCAAGCCGATATCAGGCTATACCACCCTGCTGTAGACCTTGGCCCATCGTTCCTTGCAAACAAAAAGACAATCAGGTGGAGAATGGATCAGGGTAAGCTCATGATCAAAAATCCAATCACAGTCTAGATTAAATACCAAACAGTGCGTTAATCTTACCCAAAAGTATAGCAATTCGCTCTCCAAAACTATTCACAATCACATGGTCGGCAGCCAATTCATCCCATACTGCCCCACCCACAGATTCGCGAGATAACATATGGTCTTCGACAACCATAGTTCCAGTTGAGTTATCAGTAACTTCTCCGACACCATATATAACCAAGGTGCCAGCGGTGCAACTAGCTGTAACTGTAACACCGCCTTGATCAACGTTCATCTCTCTCGTTAGCCCAGCTGTATCACCAGAGATAATAAGATCTCCTCCGTACTTACGGAAGGCTACGTTAGAACTTCCACCATTGAAGTCAAAGGTAGTTCCAGCTCCAGTGCTTACACCTGTAGTACAGTTTGCAAACTGCACATTCTGCGGCGCAGAAAGCCCATTCCTTAAAGCACACGTGCCTTCTAACAAGGTGCATTCCAAAAACAAACTAGGTCCAGCATCGGAGCCAATGCCTAGAACATTCAACAATCCAACCTTTTCACCATAGATACCACCACTAACCGTTCCAGTTAGGATAAGATCTGTAAACCTAGTAGCCTCTGTCGAACAGCCAGACAAAACAACAACAATGGTTGTGAGGGCATGATCACCGACAAGATTATATCCGTCAACATTATCTGTAGGCAACAGAACAAGCGTTCCAAGCACATGCAAAGATGTAATTCCCCAAGTCATCGCAATAGATTGAGCATCTGCTAGTGTTTTGGCAGGATACTGCGCCGTCCCAATAGGGAACTTAATCCCAGCAGAACCACCGACTGGATCAAGATGCACAATGTTATTAAAGGATGCCAACTGAAGCTGTTCTGCAAAAACAAGCCCAGATGTATCTACTATAGTTCCGTTAGAAGAATCGGCTAGTTTGCTAATTCCCCTTACTACTACTGTGCCGGTAGTACAGGTATTCGCTATAATAATATTTCCGCTTGTCATATCTACAGATGTAACTGGCCCTGCAACATGAGAGTAATTTCTAATCTCCATCCCACCTGTATATCTACGAGCAGACACATTTACATTTGCTCCGGCAAAATCAAACACAGGGGTCGACAGTCCAGAGATGAGACTAAAGCAATCTAGGAATACATACTCACCATTAACAGCTGACGTCAGCGTGATTGTATCTTCAAAACCACAACGAGTTGAAACCGACTGGCCAGCTCCACCAGCACTATCGATAGTCAGTGTATGGAAATGTACGTTATTAAATGATTTTGGATCAAGCAAAGTTCCTTCAAGTTCGCAATCAGCGAAACTTGTATCAGAAGTACTTGCTCCAGCATCTACAGTCATTATCGTTCTTCCAGGTCCATCCCCAATCATTGTAAATCCATCAATGCTTTGAGTCGCAGTGATAGTTATGTCTCCGATGACATTCATAGCGTCTAGCCCTCTAAAGCTAGCAATCAATTTGGCATCCGAAAGGTTATTAACGGGCTGTCGTCTTGTTCCAACAGGATAGCTTGTTCCAGAATAGCTACTTAGAACATCGATTGTAACAAATCCTTCAAAGGATGCAAACTCAATAGCTGGATTGCTAATCAATCCAGCACTGTTCTGACTACGTACAGATACCTGGTTAACGTTAACAACATCACCAACGTTACTGTTAGCTCCTACTAGATTGACAGCATATTGTCCATCTTCAAACGTAACAGTGTACGGCGCAAGAATCTCAATGACTCGTGCAAAAGTAAGTCCACCCAAAGTGACTTCCGTATTGTGGCTATGAGTCTTAGTCCAAGGCATTCCCTCAAAATCATCTTCTAGATTTTTGAGTGTCAATCTAAAACCATCCAACTGCAATTCGTAAATCTCAGTTGGAGCAGATTGAACAAGTGTCATATCTGCCTTAGGGACAGAGATTACCCCCGTAGGCCAGTTGACACTAATCGCCACTAGTACTGCCTCCGCCAAAATTCTTAGTCAACAGAAGATTATACTTTTGTTGAAGTTGGACTAGGGCTTGTCCCTGCGAAGAGGCAAGGTTTTCCAAATGAGTAATCCTACCCAAAAGCTCATCATGAGTTCTCTCAGCTTTGTTAATTGCTTCTCGTGAATTCCGTGTAGCAATTTCCTGATGGGCTCTAATCGATGCGTCGTTCATAATACTCTCCTATTGGTCTAAAGGCATAACTGCAGATACAACATAACCTGTACTTGAAGATATAGCACCAGTCAAAATACCTTCCTTGTAATACGGAGCACCGCTCATCTTCCTTGTCCATCCTACTACAGGTTGGTCAGACGGGTAAACTCTTGTCGTACTAAGAACACCAGTTGCTCCATCAGTCGTACCTTGAAGAGCAACAAAAGTACTTGTTATTGTCCCGGTAGCTGGTGTCACAGGTGTCCCCGACACAGTATAAGAGTAACTATTAGCATCAATAAATGTAATTTGTTTGACGCCGATATACTCTGGCTCTGTTAATTCTACACCCCGAATGAGTACCTTGTCATTGGAGGCCATCCCATGGCCTGTATGAGCTACTGTGGCTACAGATCCTGATCGACTAATACTAGTGACTACCTCTTCGAATGGGAAAGGACCCGTGCCATCTGCGGCAGCTAACATGACACCCGCAGAAACCAATACTGTTCCATCAGTCTGGATAGTTGTAACCGATACTGTTACTGGAGAGATGATAAGTGATACGGCAATACCCGCAGCATCATCTACACTAAAGTTAGCAGCACTAGCATCTACACCGTTGACAGTACAACCCACAAGACTAAGATTAAGAGAGCCCGTTGTAGCTAAAAACCGAACAGTAGAATCGTTTGCATCGTCCGTACTGCCAAACCCTTCAAAGTTACAATTTCTAAGGGTGATGTTAGAAGTTACTGATGTCCCAAAGTCAATCGCATGATGACTAGCCGCACCCATTTCAAATGTCATGCCATCCATTACTGTATCTGGATCTGTAGCAAGATTGAAGCTCAAGGAACCGACGTCAGCGGCAACTGTGGGCGATAGAATAGTACACCCACCCATATCAGCACCGTTATGCGTGATTACGCCACAGCCAGAGAAGATTGTACTTGTGCAAAATCTACTTGTACCACCAACCGTTGGGGATGAAAAGGTTTCTAAACCACTCATTGAGCAGGTATCGATTTCTAAAATATCAATCTCTGTATTAGAACAATCAAAATCTGCTGAAGTGCCCGTGCTAACTATAGCAACGTTAGTAATGACAAATGAGCCCGCATCAGTTGCATTTGCAGTAACGCGGAAAGGCATATGAGTTGTGGCAATGGCACGTCCGCCAGCATTGTCCCCAATCCAATACCACTGCTCACCGATAGCTGTAAAATAATGATCTGCTGCTGCTGCTGATTCGCCCCACTCTGTAGGTCCAAAGAACTGATACTGTGTTCCGAGAGGGTTAGTAACTAATGCCCAGCCATTAGTTACATCATCGGTAGCTACGTCAGCCATTGTTTCTGGCGTACCTATCGTTCCGCCATTGACAGTCAGCGCATAAGAGTCGTTGGCAATATGGTAAAAACCATCCATGATAACGTTATCAATAGAGCCAACTGCCTTGGCTAAGTGAATTGATCCATAACCAATTCCTGTGGCTGCGGCTTGATTAAGATTAGCTTCTGTTCCTGAAAAGTTTGTAAACCCACCAGGTGTTGTTATTGCCTCGGAAACATCTAGTTTAAATGCACTAAATCCCAGCCTATAAGGCATTCCCGCAGCGTCGTTCCCAGCAACATCATATCCGATGGTATCTGTACCGTCGCTAACTACAAACTGAATTCCACCAGCGGAGTACGCGGCTCCCAGATTGTCTTTGATGACCATGTACAAAGTCGAGTCAGACCAATCTAAAGAAAATGTTCCTGCGCCTACAGAATCTTGTGTGGTGAACATGTGCTCATCACCGTTAGATAGCTGCGTAGATAGACCACCTGACCCCTGAACGAAAGAGCCTGCTGTAGAGATAGGATTAGCAGTATCATCACCACTCCAACCAGTATTGGCCTCACAATCATTAATTAATGTTCTATTATCCGTGGACATACATCACCATTCCCGCAACAGTTACAGCCATCATATCAGCTGATCCTGGAGTTGTGATGTGAAGAGCTATTTCTTCACCTATGAAGTTTACCATAGTTTCTTGAGGCGAGCCAAAGCAAAAGACAATATCACCCTCTGGCAATACAAAATCCGAAAACTCTACGCTGTGTTCCACCCTCCCAGGCGGAACTAGGAAAATCTTTGTGCCTTGTACTAAATTCAACGCCTCTTGAAATGTCGCATAGTGATGCGGAACGCATACTAGACCACATTGGTACGCACCCTTTATCTGTCGATAAGCGAGATGCTCGAAGGTACTTTCGTACCCTCTCTCCAATATGCCTAGTAGCGTAACCACAAGATTATGCGTCCGTAGTACGAATCACTGAGGTAGAACCTCCATTCGTACCCATTGTACCAGAAGTGATGTACTCCTTAATTGGAGAACCACCACCATCACGAACGCGAATAACATGCTTTCTGTCAGCATCGTAAACGTAAGAGAACTCTTCTGGATCAGTAGTAGTAAGCAAGTCAAGGTAGGCGATGAAGATATTGCTTCCAATTGCAGCTTCGTTGCCCAAGAAGTCTTCCTGACCAGACACTTCGTCAACCGTAAACGTTACTCCACTAAATGCTGAGTAACTAAGCTTACGAAGGAATCCAGCATCATCCTGAACTCGGATGAATCCAGTAGCGGGAGTGTCGGATGGGATAGTTTCCTTGCAAACAACAGATGTAATACCATTAGCTACCAATGCTGTATCAAGCATCAACTGAGACTGAATAGTCCGGTTGCCATCCGCAGCCCCAGTGACATCAAAGTCTTCATCACCAGTAGTTGTATCAACAGTAAAGGTTGAAGTTGCCCAAGAAGTATAGTGCAATCGTCTAGTCTGTTTGGCATCATCAATAACTTGAATGTAACCATCAGCTGGTGTTCCAACTGGAATAGTTTCATTAATAACTACTGACACAACATTAGCTGTCGTCAGCGCACCATTGAGCGTCCACTCTTTGTACAGAGAAGGATCGCCGTTAATATCAGTAGAGGTACCGTCCCAAGGTCCAACAAGAATGTAATCCTCGCCGGTTACAGGACCGTTAACACTGAAGGTAACGTTATTAGGAGGAGTGATCTGGGTATTAGTAAGGTCGAAGACTTTATCTGTTGCAGAAAGATCTGTCGTCTGTAGTGTCAGCCCATAGGAGCCAATGATTGCCGAACCAGTAGAAGCACCAACGAATGGTGTTTTGACCAGCGAAGATCTATCAGTAACCGTAGTATTGACGGTTAGGGTAGCACCACTATTACCACCAGTAATTACGCCACCATCACCTGGTGCCTGACCAGTTAAGAGCTGGACCCACATCTTGGTTCCGGCAGTAGGACTATCGACTGCAAGCATTTGTCCTGTACCAATAGCACCACCAGTGCCAGCAGTCCAACTAACAGACTCAACAAGATCGAAAGTACCAGTTGGGGTATCCACATCAAACTCATGAGTGATACCTCGGAACAACTCACCCGAAATTCCATACACGTAATGATTTGTAGCATCCGCAGATAGATTCTTCGTGTATTCGAAGAACTGATTAATAGTAGCTGCACCACGATCCCACTGAGCGTAGTAATCTTCATTTGAAGCATTATTATCAACATCAATCTGTGCGAAACCAATATTCAAAACGTAAGTTGCTTCGCCACCAGCAGTTGCTGTTACCAAGTCCCTATTAAGTGTCAAAGCATTAGTAGCGATAGACGTAATTTTGTATTCTTGATTATCAACTGCAGTCATGATGAAATCGCCATCAGAGAACTGAGTGCCATCAGACACATTAAGCACTGCCTGTGCAGCAGCATTAACACCAGATACTGTTGCTGTGGTCACCGTACGATCAATAAACACATCAGAATAAGCATCAATAGTTGCTCTTGCCGTAGCATTGTTGAGGTCATTAGCGTCAGAAAGGGCAAGGACATTGTTACCACGCGCCGTACCATTAATCTTGAACTCACCGTAAGTCTTACCATACGTTCTATTGATACCGAGGAGACGTCTACCATCAACATCAGCACCAGCTGCACGCGTTTGGACCAAGAACCTATGGGAAACACCCTGAGCAGAATCTCGATTCAGACCTTGACTAATCAAGTAAGTGTCACCACTGTCCCAATCGTTATTAGTTCCGCCAAAGAGTACGCCAGTAATGGTCGTAGAAGTATTAGCAGTAATAAGCGCCTGCGATCCATCAGTTACATTTTTGATAATGTAGCCAACGAATTCACTTGCAGTAAACACAGCAGCAGAGTCAGTCAAGAACGCAGCAGCAGTCGATGTATCATCGGCTCCACCGATTCCCCAGTTCCACCAATCATCAGTCACAACAATACCATTCTTATGAAGCTGAATGACAACTCCTTGGTTACCGAAGTTAACGATGCCATCGTAGTATACTTCACTACCGCCAGTCCCTTGGATAATGGAGCCATCGTAAAGATGCTCAGCTGCAACATCATCGATGTTGTAATCTCCAAGGAAGGTGATCAGGTTATCAGTAGCTCGACTAGACGGTAGAACATCTGTCATATCTAGTTCATCATCGCCACTAGAAGTGCCGTTATCAGCAAGATCACCTAGCCAGCGATGCAGCTGAATGACAGTTGCGTAAGAAGCAGCTTCCAGTGCAGTTCCTGTAGTTCCGCCACCAACACCGGTTGCTACAAATTCAGTTCCAACATCACTATCTGCTGCTCCAATGAGAGTGAAGTCAGTATCCCCAGTAACTTGAATACGATAAAAGGTTCCTACTGAAAAGGCACCTGTAGTAATTATAGAACCACCCTGGTGGTCCTCTCCGATATAACGGACGTTGCCAGTCTGTCGATCAACAGACCAATCAAATGGTACAATAGCCATGAGTCTTCTCCAAAAAAGTATTTGTATTTACGAATGGGTTCAGACCCACATTGCATTAATGATTTATGATACCCGAATACAATTCAAAATATCTAGCATCATGCAACGACTTTTGTCGTGTTGACTAAGTCATTGCCGGAATAAACCAAAGTCAAAGTCAAGGTATCTGTACCTTGCTCATCTACTGTCACTACTGAAGTGACGTTGTTACCAGTATAACTCAACGTACGAGTAAACAACTTAGTTACCTTGCCAGCATTCTCCCAGATATCAATAACAGTAAGATTGAAACCGACATAGGTGAACTCGGTATAATGGTTATTAAACGCCACACTGAAAAGTTTCTCTAGCCCTAGGCGCGTGCTGACATCGCTAATGGTGGACAACTCATCATCGATTCCCTTAAGATGCGCAGTGAGATCCTGCATATCTCCTGCTTCTACTGGCGTCGCATTCCGCACATAGGAACTAGGAATCCAGTCAATATGAATCTGATCACCATCTAGATTTAACTCTAAGGTTTCATCAGCCCCTGGATTTAAAATGGCTAATGCAATAGGAGTGTCAACATGCACGACAAGACTTGTGCCTAAAAAACCTGCGGTCGTATCAGTCACCGAAATCTTAACACGTTCATCCGTGCCACTTCCGCCAGTGCCACCGCCTAACAATTCATTGGTTGGTGCTGCCATTTCATACTCCCGATAACAGTTAACTCATTATACATTCAACAGTAGGAAAACACATGCCACCACGTAGAGTCGTAGTAGCTCGTAGCCCTGAGGGCCAAGTCACAACCATCAATGTACGCTTAGGCGAAAAGGGTGTGCCCTTTGGATGGGAGTATATCACCTGTCAAATTAAAGACGTACCTGTAACCAATAAGCTAGAAGGCTATTGGGACTCCCTAGCCGTAGGCAAGAAGATAAAAACATCTTCCGCTAACGGAGAACGCCGCGATGCATTTGAATATTCAAAACCCATTCAACTAGCAGAGCAACACACGCGCAACCTAGATAACCAAAGACTCAATATGCTTAGAAGCCTTGATATAGAATACATGCGGGCGCTAGAGCGACCCATGCAGCACGACAAACTTCGTGCAATCGCACGCTTCAAACAAGATCTACGCGAATTCGTCACAGACCCAAATGCTTTCGATAGCGACCCCGAATACTGCGCCTACACGCCTAGTATATTTACATACACTATCGAAGATTATATGCCACTTGAGAAATCTAAGCTATTGCCATCCATTGGCATCTTCATTATGATAGCCTCTCTAATCATCCCAACTCTCATCATTTTACTATAGGAAGACCAATGAACACACATGAACAAAGCATGCACATTTTAATGCAAATCAAACAAATCCTCGCGGAGTACCCTGGCAGTCTCAAAGACCATCAACAGCGTATCAATAGCACCGACTACCTCCAGGAGCGCCTTGAGCTTCTAGACTCACTAGAAAGCGCTCAAGTACCAGCGGAAACCCTTGTAGTCGAGTAGCTTTTACAAGCTACTTTTCCACAGGAGAATTATGAAAATACTATCTAAGAAACCCGCAGGCCTACTTCCCGTATATGACATTGGTGTGCCTAACACGCACAACTTTACTCTAGCTAACGGGCTAGTAAGCCACAACTGCTTTAACAAGTCCCATTCAATTGCTTGCAGTAAGATCACATACATTGACGCATGGCTGAAAGCCCACTACCCCACTGAATTCTTCTGTGGCCTAATGACAACGCGCTCTCGATCCTTGCAGCCAAAAGACTGGGCTATTAAAGCGCCAGAATACATTCACGAAGCTCAACAGCTTGGTGTTAAAATCCACCCACCTACTATCAACGCTAGTGAGCTTGGCTTCACTATCAGAGACAACGATATCTTCTTTGGCTTCAATGCCATCAAAGATGTAGGCGCTGTCGCTGCTAAAAGTATTGTATACGCACGTGGCAAGCAGCGATATGCTAGTATTCAGAACTTCGTAGAAAAAGTTAACCTCACTAAGGTTAACTCTAAAACTTTTGCAGCCCTTGTAAAAGCTGGCGCATTCGACAGAATGGGATATATTAGAAAAGAATTACTAGCCCGCACCACAGATATCTACGAGTGGGTACGGCATCAAGAAGACCAACGAGAACGAGTCATTCAAAACAAAGAACGAGAATTAGAGAATGAGGCGCTAGACTCTCTCATTTCCAAGCGTCACGCTTTGCAACGTATTCAGCGACTTAAACGCGAACGCGATCTGACCGAAGACGAAGTTCTATACTTGGAACAAACAAAAGGTACCCGGCGTAAGAGTCTACTCAAAGTAGACCCCGAACCTATTCCTTTCCCCAGTGTCTCACGGCACCCGCGCATTTCCCTAGGAGTCACGGAGCTTATGCAGCAAGCTGAATTTATCGGCTGTTACATCGGTACACATCCAGCTACTATCGTTTACCCCAAATGCATACGTATCAACAGAGCGCAAGAGAACGAAAAGCAAAAACTTGCTGGCGTTGTCTCTGCAATCAAAGTGATCAAAGATCGCAACGGACGCAAAATGGCTTTCATGTCCTTCGGAGACGGAACTGCTATTGCTGAAGCTGTCATCTTTTCATCTACGTATGGAAAATTAGAGATGAATAATAATGTACCTGCACCTGGTGATCTAATCGAAATCTTCGGAGAAGTAGATAAGATCGACCCAGAAGTTAAGGTCAAGCTGTACAGCGTACAGAAATACAGGAGTCAAAATGACGAACCCGAAAAATAAGTGGAGCAAACCCCCAGGACCCAAATGGACTCCTGAGGAGGAGCACCTCTTACGGCTGCTGCGTCCTACAAACACATACCCAGAGATTGCAGCTGAGTTCCAGAAGCGTGCAGACAAAGGTATGGTTCACTATCGATCGCGTACTGCAGAAGCCATTCGCAAGAAATGCACTAGGGATAATATCACTGATCAAGCAACAACAGACTATACGCCTGCAGTGAACCCCATTGTTGAGCAATGGCAACTGATCAAGGACATTCAGAAGGACTATGCTTCTAAGAGTGTTGCGCGCACTAGAGGTGTCTTGAAGCCTGGTACAGCTACTACAAAGATTCTTTGTCTATCCGACCTGCACATTCCTTTAGCTCGTCTTGATATCATTGCTCAAATTCTTACTGAGCATGCTGATGCTGATATCGTCGTCCTCAATGGAGATATCCTAGAAGGATACATCTACAGTACGTTTGAAAAGAGTCGACGCATTGCCGCTCTAGACGAATACCGAGCCGCATTTAACTTGGTTAAGATTCTCTCTGAGAGTTTCCCACAAGTCGTGCTAACAGAAGGCAATCATGATGACCGTGCTGCAAGAGCCCTCAAGGGCGTCGGCATGGGCAAGGATGCCAGCCAAGTACTTCGACCTAATCTACTAGCTCGTATTGCTAATGGAGAAAGACTCGATGCAACTGGAATGCTAGTTGAAAAACTAGACTTCAGTAACGTTCTATTCGAACAGCGTGAAAGCTGGTACGTGAAGATTGGAAAGACTCTCTTCATCCACCCCAGTACTAAAGGATCAGCTAACCCTGGATTCACAGTACAAAAATGGTACCGTAAATTTGCTCAACGGTACACCCGAGAAGAATTCGATTCTATTGTTTGTGGCCATACTCACCAGATCTATAAAGGTATCTGGTGTTCAACTATGCTCATTGAACAAGGCTGTTTGGCTGGCTTGCTTGCTTACAGCTGGAAAAAGAATTCAATCTTCGACGGCAATAGTCAAAATGGTTACGCTGTTATCTATCAGGATGCTGATGGAAATACAGACTTCAACCTAAGCGGACCAGTGTTCGTAGGAGAAATGCTCCCACCCAAAAAAGCAGTTGCACTCTAGGAGATCTAATGAGAAAAATTCTCAAGAAGGAATTTCAAAGTTCTGCACCTAACAGCCTGGAGCTGTGGCTCGACGTCGTCGGGCCCTCTATCGAGATTGTAGGGAAAACAGAAAGGCCATATCGTATGCAAACGAGACGTGGCTCTTTCAAAGAAACAAATACGACAATTACAACAATCTATTATAAGGAGACACAATGAGTATCATTGATCCCACTACAGGTCTACCAACACAAAAAGAATACAACCTCAACACAGAGGATCTGATTAAGATCCTCTCGGCTCAACGTGCCAAGATGGATATGCTCAATCAACAGAGCATGCAGCTCGGTCTCTATGTCGAGTTCATTGTAGAGCATCTTTTGGCTCTTACTAATGCTGATGGCGAACCATTGCTTGTTATCGATACCGAAAACTTCCAGCCATGGGCCGAGAAGCGCTTCGCTGAAATTCAGAATCAGCTTGCCGAGCATCAAGCCGCTGCTGAGACCAGTCACGCAGCTGACGTTTTGAGCCAACTCCCCGAAGGCATGGGCACTCCCATTAACTTAGAGGAATAGATGGCCTGGAGTTTTATCGAACATGTCACTGGATATCTTGCTAAGCCCCGCATGGGCGAAGGCAAACAACCTACCCTGTGGCCCAGTGAAGCAAGTGCTATTGTTGTAAACCAATGGGGAGAGGAAGAAGTCGTAGGCCGATGTCGACGATCAACCTTCTTTCGCTTTGCAATGGCTAACTACGCCTATGATGAAAACTTCAAGCATTTAGAACTCTTGATTGCAGAACTCAAAGCACGAGTGATGCCTATTGAACCGCATGTCTACTGGCTGTGGTCAGCAGGTGAACTCTACGAAGAGTATGTTACCAACATGGCTAAGAACTCTGGCGTCTATATCGGTGCACAGGTTCCTATCTATATGAAGGAATACAACATGTCGGGTAAGCTCGATATTGTTGCCATCAATCCTGAAACTTGCAAGAATACTATTGTTGAAGCCAAGAGCGTTTATGGACGCGGCGCAGACAAGGTACTCGGCAGTGCGTTTGAACGACGTACTGGCAGTATGGGAACTCCAAGAGATAGCAACCTAATGCAAATCGCATTGTATGATTGGCATTACGCTAAGCCTCGTGACAACTATGAAGATTCACTTCTTCTGTATGGGTCCCGAGACACTGGTCGTTTTGCTGAATACAAGATTCGCACAGAGAAAATCGATGGCATAGTCAAGATTTTCTACACTGGGCAAGCCCCTGTAGCTACCGCAGAAGTCGAAAGTAAAATTACTGTCGACAGTATCCTAAACGATGGATACGCATATGTTACAAACCATCTCTTAGCGGGAGTCGTCCCGCCGAGAGACTTCGAAGCAGTGTACTCTGAAGAAAAGATTCAGGTCCTATACGAAAGAGACAAAGAACTACCTCGCAAACAACAACGTCTAACGAAGAAAGACCGAGAGCAAGTCGAAAAAATCGAAGCTCGGAAAACTATCAATGCCGACAGGATTGCAGCCGGAAAGCTACCATTGAAACCACTCAAGCGAGTGATCAAAGGTGACTGGGGTTGTGGATACTGTCAGTTCAAAAACGTTTGTTTTAACGAGGACAACACACCAAGAGATATCTAATGGACACATTCTTCTTTATTCATGTCAATGTAGAGGCTCCAGTCGTGACAACCGTCCGACTGGGGCCTTATGCCACTTTCGTTTCTGCGGCTGAAATCCTAGTAGACTGCTTACCCAGTGTGCTGAGTGCAGAAACTCATTCCAAACAACCAATTTATTATGAAGCGTCGATATCCGAATGGATGATTCTAGACGGAGTGTGGGAGCGTTTAGCCACACCAGTCACAGAAGACGTCAGGGGATAGTATGCGCGTACACCAAACTACCACTGAGTGGCCAGCCACTCAGAATGTATCGCTGTTTGTCGAGAAGGACATCCAGCCTATGAAACCTAATCCATTCTGCTTATTCACTATTGGTGATCCCATTGTAGATATCTGGTCATGCGGCTGGGAAGACGAAGACGGCAAGTGGTGCAGTAAATTTGTCGAACAGCGCTCAGGTGGTGCTCTCAATACCAGCTATAACGTCAGCAGCATCAGTAGCCATTGGAGCCATCGCAACTGGTCTGCGCTACCACATACACCTCGTCAATTGATCAGACTTGAATACCCTGAATCTCAAGGAGGAAAAATCATCAAGCTTTGGAATTATTTTGGAAACCACAAAAACATGTACCGCTTCCCTGGCGGCACTGCTATCTTTAGTATCCAATCTTTGCGATATGAACCCAAAGGCTTGGTTGTCAGCGACTACAACAAAGGCACAGTCAATAGCCCAACCAAACGAGACTTACCAGTCTTCGAATTTGCAGTTGTAGATAGCAAATACAGATCGTTAGACATGAGCTGGCTGCGTACTAGCAAGGTTAAAATCTGGCATTGCACCGGCTCGGAATACGACGATGTATGGAGTGAGAACTTTAACTACACCATTCATACCGATGGAGCCAATGACGTTGCTATCATCTGCAATAAAACCGCACAAGCAGTCGAGCTATCTGTCCCCGATACAAAAGTCGTAGACACCATTGGCGCAGGAGATACCTTTACTGCCGCAGTAGGAGTTTGGCTCGCCCATACTAAAGAATTCATCCCAACAGACGACATCACATTCGATGACGTCTGTGACGCTGCACGCTTTGCAATCTGGTGCTGCCAAGACGTTATCACCAAAAAATTCACAGCAATCTGCACACGAACACTCATACAATACCTGGAGGAAACAGTTGTACATTAAGAACACGGACGAAGTCATTCCACTTTTACGCGAACGACTCGACGATTACTTAGCTTTGCAAGATGTCAAAGCAAGACATATAAAGAAATTTGCATGCTTCATTCATGAAGACAACACGCCTTCAATGGTTATGAATCCCAAAACCAACTTCGAAACCGCACACTGTTTTGGCTGTGGCGAAACAGTAGACATCTTCAAAGCCGCCGCCCATCTGGAAGGACTACCAGAGTCCGGTCCCGAGTGGATGACAGTAACGGTACCCGCCTTAGCAAGCAAACTACAAATCCCACTTGCCTTTGGGGAACCTACTATCCAAGACACCGCTCGCCTTAAGCTGTACAAGCTAGCTCTTGATATTACGAACATCGTTGAAACTCCTGAGTTTGTTAACACAGAATACGCTCACGAGCGCAACTGGACTAATGAATTTGAAACCGGCAGCAGCGTAGACGAAGACATTCTAGTAGGTAGGTTAACCGACCTAGGCTGGACGATGAACGACATCAACGACAGCCTCATGGTTCGTACCTCGAAGACACACTTCTTCGGTCCTAACAAGTTCACCTTCACTATCCGAGATTCCAGAGGTCGACCAGTTGGATTTCAAAGCAGGAGCCTAGATGGACTAGGCTCTAAGTATGTGAACACCCCAGAGACACTCATCTTCAGCAAGAGGAATACTCTTCTTGGTTTAGACAAAGCAGTCAAGACTGCAAAGTTCCATGGTATCTACGTCGTAGAAGGTCCAGGAGACCGTGCTCAGCTGCTTCGACTTGGTATCAAGAACGTAGTGGCTACAATGGGTACAGCCTTCACAGAGGAGCACACAGCGCTCTTGAAGATGCATGGCATTAAGGATGTATTCTTCTCTATGGATTGGGACAAAGCAGGTGCTGCCGCCACAAGCAAGATCTTCGAGGAAGCACTACGCTCTGGTGGTGGTATCAACTGTTCAGTAGTTGCACCGCCCGAAGACATGGGAGAACGATTCGACCCTGATGAGTACCTCAAGGAATCTAAAGACAGCCGGGACTTCACTGGCTTACCTAAGGTTACAGCCTTCGCTTGGGTCATGGCTAACGCTCAGGGTACCGACAATCCAGAAACCATTTGCGCCAAGATGGTTCCTATCATTGCTAGCGAAGATACAGCAGTACGTCGTGAAATTCTCACGAAGATCCTGCAAGAGCATACAGGCATCAGCTATCAAAGTATCTCTGCTGACATCGCAATCATCAGAGACAAGAAGCACGAACGTCGCAAGGAGCAACTGCTTGCTGCCACGGAACGCTACAGACTTGCTGTCGAAAAAGATCCAGACGATATTCTAGCTGCGATGACCAAGCACGAAAATGATGTCGATCGCATTGAGAAAGAATTTTCCAAGCAAAGCATGGGTATCGCAAGTCAACTTAGCCGCTACGATGCTATTCAAGAGTTGAAGAAGCCATCAGAAGATGGCATTGACCGCACTACCTTTAAGATGGATTACTTTAGCGACTTTGCTGCTGCTCTATCTGGAGGCATGGTCTGGACTATCGGTACGGTCATCTACTTTGGTGGGCGCGCTAACAGTGGCAAGACAGCCAACATCATTATGATTGGATTAGATGTCGCATTAAGCGACCCTGATGCCATCGTGGTTATGCACTATACTGACGATAGCTACTACCTTATCGAGCCACGGTTGAAAACAAATATCGCGGTACTCACGAACCCAGCCAACAAAGATAAACTCTCCATTGGTATGACAGCTTCACCCTATATCAACATTCATGACAGCACACACAGTGCTCTCTACAAGAATGCTGATATGATTCTAAGAGGATTGATCTCTCAAGAAAAACTAGTTGTCATCGACAGCGAAGATGGAGCAACTCTCTCTGTGCTAGAGCGGCACCTCAAGTACCTGCGTCGCAAATACCCAGACAAAAAGATCATGTTGATCTGCGACAATACTTATAATTACAATGACTTCATGCACCTGATGCCAACCGACCGCATTACGCAAATTGCAAACGGTCAGAAGAACCTTACAATCAAGTACAGGTGTTGCATGCTAGCAACAGCAGAGTACCGTAAGAACTTACCTGCAGATCAAAGCAAACTGAAGCTTCCAGTCAACGATGACCTCGCCGACTCAAGAGCTATGATGTATCGCAGCAATGCAATCATCCATGTTTACAACGATCTAAAAGATAGAAAGGACCATGCAGAATTCTTCTACATCGATCCAATGACTCCCGATGAACTCAAGCCACGACTACTGCTAGTCTTCGGCAAGAACAAAATCACTGGATTCGACAAAACCCTTTACGTTGACCTTGATACAAACTCAGTAACTCTGAAACAAGTAGACGTTGAACAAGCCAAACAGGACTTTCAGAAATTCGCGAAGAGTAGCACTGGCGTTCACAATGGACGACTAATGCTAGAAGCTTCCGAATGGGAAGAAGCCGAGGATGATAGACGCAGTGGATGATGAAGTACAAAATATTATCAAGCAATACTCTTGCTTTCACAAGGTTCACTCTAGCGAGCTAATAGTCTTTAACATTGCACACTGCGAAGGATGTGATGTTGAAGCCTTGGCTCCTGGACCAATGACCGTTCAAACTCAACCCTATGTTATTGATGGGCTTATCTCTTTGTTAAAAGAAGCAAGCTTTGCAATACTACCGCCACCTCTACCATTGCGCTACTGCAAAACGCTTAGCATCACTACCTGCAATGACTGTTGGCTATAGGAGAAACAAATGACAATCAAGGAAGACGTGTTGGAGCGTATCAAAATCGCGCAACAAGAAACTCAGGGTTTGCGCACGTGGTTGGATTCTGAATTCCAAAACGATAGTAATTTAAAAGACAATCAGAAAAAAGCCTTAGTATCCATTCGCTATGCTTTATCTTCTGCTAAAGAACTCATCGAATATGAAGTTAAAAATAGGTAAGGCGCAATGAATCATAAACAAATTCCAGTAAATAGTTCTGGTGGTTTCGTACGACTAGTAGACCACATGGGTGACGATAGCTCTCCAGCTCAAGCCGCCCGTGTTAGTTACGGTGCTGGTACTAAGACCATCACAGAGGATAAAGACCTCACACGCTTCCTCATGCGACATGAGCACTTCAGTCCCTTTGCTATGGCACAGGTTAAACTTCATATGCGCTTTCCTATCTTCATTCATAATCAAATGGTGCGCCACGATCGGTTCCACTGGAATCTTATGTCAGGTAGATACTCCGTTATGCCCGATGAAAAATGGATTCCCGAAGAAGAAGAGATTCGCGCACAAGGCACAGGTAACAAGCAAGTTGGCAACGCTATGATGCTTGATTACCAAGCTGAACGAGCGCATACGATTCTATCGTATGCTAACAATGAAGCACAAGACTCCTATGATTTATTGTTAGGTCTAGGTGTATGCCGCGAACAAGCACGCACTGTACTTCCTATGGGTCAGTACTCTGAAGGATACGCTACTGCCAATCTTGGAGATTGGCTATTGTTTCTCAAGCAACGGCTTGCTCCAGGTGCTCAAAAGGAAATCCAGGAATATGCTACAGCTATCCGTGACATCCTGCGGGAACTATTCCCCACCGTTATGCAAGCTTGGGAAGACTACCAGCTCAATGCTGTTACCTTCTCTGCTCAAGAAATGATTTGGATTCGAGAAGCATTAGCTTCTAATGTCAAGCTACTTGATGCCAATCCAGATACACGTAAACAATCTATCAGGTCCGTTGGTATTACTAACACTAGAGAAGCACAAGAGTTTTGGAAGAAGCTCAAGTGAGCCACGTCAAAGCAGCGCTTAAGTTTCTCAAGGATGATTCCGCAGAGACTACATATTCGCTGTATCGAGCTGACGTCAATTTTTGTAGCGAAACAAAACATCTACAGGGCTTGTATGGGCTTGCAGAAGATGCGCTTGAAGCTTTAAACAGTCAACAGTCAATCAACCACATAATGGATGGCGGTCACTACTACTATATCTATGCCAATTTTAGAACGTATGATAACGGTTATGCCTGGCGTCCATCAAAAGAAGACTTACAAAAACTAATCGACAGGGGTTACTAATGTGGAAAACAGAAGACCCCAGGTATACCATTGGCAAGCGTGCAATTATTATTATCTATGCGCCACTGTCTCATAAAGCCTGGGTGGGCGATGTAGAAACTAAACATGGATTCTATATCCATGGATACAAGCACCACATCAGTGCCGATGATAATTGGCCTGATCATTTAATGTGGTGCTACGCGCCAAAGGATAATTAAAATGAACCGTATAGCTAGGGACATTAAGAACTGGAAGTGGTGGGCAGGTATGCGCGAAGCCAAATGGGGCGAACGCTACCACCCAGACAGCGGCGCCTGGTGGGACAAAATCCCAAACATTTATGACCCAGCAACACAAGGCTGGATGTCGTATCAATGTCGAGGAATCTACGGTCCTGAATTCTTCGTCTGCTTTACAGATGGACAATGGAAAGCGTGGTCCTGTTGTATGCATGGCTTTGTAGGGGAGACTAGCCCAATCCTCGTTGGCGAAACAAGAGGTGAAGTTCTTCTTGCTGCCATCGAGGCAGCACCATGAAAACCCCATGGCTACAGAAAGCTGTAGAAGAAGCACTATGCGAATACACACGCAGTACCATCAGTGGCTATGAAGACAAAGCTACCAAGACTGCCATTCATTTCATAGACAACGATGGAGTCGTTGTCTACTGGTGGCATTCATATCCTGCAGAAGAACAAAAAACGAATGGCTATGTTACATACACTGCTCAAGAAGCTCTACGAATATTCTTGGCAAGTTGAGAGCTAAAGAAGTATAATACTCCTAAACCTTCATAGGACACCTGGAGTAACCATGCTATCACTAGATACAGCCTCTGACATTGTACGACCTCATCTTGATTCCATCTCCGAAGCACTGAGAGAAGCCACTGCTCATCTCAGCGTCGAGGAGTTACAAAAAGAACTCACTGGCGAATTCCTTGATGGCTATACTTGGAACTGGAGACCTGATGTTGGAATGATTTCCGTTCAAGCTCCCGACTCTCAACATACCTTCAAGGATAGTGCTTACGAAACCATTGGCAGTTTTATCGTACAAACGATTACTAACTTTGTATCTCGTACAACCCGAGCAGCTGTTGATGTTGTTTCTGAAGATCGAATTCATTTTGAATTTGATGTAGAAGGATACGAAACAGCAAGCATCGAACTTGCTACCAAAGACTGTATGTCGATGATCCAAAACCCCACAGGGGAAAATGCTATCGATCTCTTGGAATTCATTACCGAAACAATCGGTATCACTCCCGAAGATGTAGGTACTCTTTCCTAACAGGAACATGAATGACCAAAGAACTTAGAGCTGAACGCTCTGACCACTCCTCTCACGTCCAAGCTATCACAACCTCTATTGGCCTTCCTGCCGGATTGGCCATGCCAAAAAGAGTTGATAAGCGCTGGGGCTGGGAGGATATTTATATCAACGACGCTATGTATTGCATGAAGCGTCTATACATTAAAGCTGGATGCGAAACCAGTATGCACTTTCATGTAATCAAACATGAAACATTACTAGTCTCCTCTGGTACTCTGACTCTGTCTTACAAAGATGGTCGCGGTGGTGACCATACTGTGTTACTACCAGAAGGCGAAGCATTCGTAGTTCCACCGGGATTACAGCACAAACTTATTGCAACAGAGACGGATGTAATGCTTGTAGAAGCATCTACTACGGATCACCAAGAGGACTCTGTTAGAGTCCATATGTAAGGAAGAACATGGCACGACCCATCGAAGGCATCCTTTGCCGCAAAGACAGAAAATTCTATTGGCTGGAAACTGGCCCAGCCCCACGGACGAATACCATCGATCGACTTCGAGGTGTTTTGCTTCGACGAAACCTCATCTCTTATCATCGCACTGATCCTAATGACCGTGGACCAACGTATAAGATTATGACCCTGGACGAAGCCAAGGAGAAGAACTTGGAGATCGAGGTAGTCTATCTCAACAAACATGTTGAAGCTACAATCAAAGCCGCAAAGACAGCAGAGACCACAAACCCCTGGTCCAGCTAAGCAAGACCCATAGTATCCTGAAGTATGCAGCCATCGTCTTGGTTGCATGCTTCATTTTATTTGTGGGCTACGGACTCTCAACCGCCCAAGCCGATGCACGATACAACAATTTATTGGATACGTATCAGTCGCACCTTGAAGAAGCTGAGGTTGTCCGAAATACAAACAAGACTTTAAGCAATGCTATCATTGCCCTAGACACAGACAACGACGATCTCAAGTCGCTCATCGCTGAGCTTAATGCCCAGCCCAAAGAAATACAATACATCACCAAGACAGAGACCATCTTGATCGCCTCTGACCCCATCGTGATAACTCCTGACCTACCAGATGAACATATGTTCCTATTGCAAGATGGGATTACAGTGGCCAGGTTCTCTCAAGAGAACCCCGGTTACAAGTTCGAGACTTACAACCTAAGCTTTCGCAATACAATGATCATCGCTAAAAATAAAACAGCTGCATCTCTGCAGGTGCAGTCAAGCTATGACCCAGATGTCTGGCATGAAATTCCTGTCGACGTAGCAGTCAATAGAATTTCAGAACAAAAGCTCTTTGAGCCCCATGTTGGCCTAGGTATCACAGGAGGGTTTCCCTCACCAGATATCACAGGCAGCGCATACGTTAGTCTACTCCACCCTGCTGACCCTACGGATCTATTATCTATTAGGTTGAGCGCTAGTCAAAACACTGTTGCTTTAGGTCTAGATCCCGTGGGCTACAACCTCGGAACGCATCTGCCTATCTTCACTGACCTATGGGTATACGCAGGCGTTAGTCTCAACACCCAACTACAAGGTCAAGCAAGTATAACTATAGGAAGTAAACTATGAAGCATTTGATACACAATACAATGAAAGAAATTCTATGGCTACGAAACATCAGAAAGTGTTCTTCTCTAAGCTCTATAATGAAAGAGCATGTCGACAGTGTACAAAGAGCACTGTGGGTCCATTACAGTACTGGCACGACTGGCATCTTTATTGACTCCTACAACCAAACTCGCGTTGGTGATCTCGCAAACTGTAAGCTGCTCTCGGGCCACGGGGAAATAGCAATCAAGCTCAATGACAACAAAACTATTATGGGTCTTTACAAGGAAAGATTATGAGCTTATCAATGACTGAGATTCTTCAACTAAAATCAACTAGGGACTTCTGGGGGGTGCAGCACAAATATCTTGGCTTCGGCCAAGTGATTGATCGAGTGCAACGGATGACGTGGGCCAAGGACCCTGCCTTCGTATTGACGACTGAAGAAATAAGGTCGGGTTACAAGATAATCGAAGGTGCATACGGGCTCACCAGTTGGGGAATTCAATCTCCAGCTGGGGGATGGCAAGCGTTAGCGATAGATAGGGTTCCAGACCAATGACTATAGAACAAATCTTGAAACTAAAAATGTGGCGTGGGTTCAATGCAGTAGCAAGTAACTCTATGTGGAGACTCAGGGAAGAAGTAATGCGCACCATATGGGAAGCACAACCTGATGATCCCACAGCAGTGTTAACTCGTTTGCTGTTAAACAAAGGATTCACCGCTGTGCGAAAAGGCACAAAGTACACACACTACTATGAGAACGCCAAGACTGGCGATATACTCAGCTTCAACCACAAGGACATTACATAATGTATGAAGAAATCCCACATATCAGAGGAAGTCAGTATACTAGCTTTAGCGGCGGTGACATTCGCACCACCGTCAATCCGCGTAAACTAACCATTCCCAAGATCGTCAAGCTCGCTTGGTATCGTGAACAAGGAAAAAGGTTGATCCACGGCCAATCGGTTTGGAAACTTCGAGAGCAAATTCTACGCTCAGTATGGACATCTAATGCCCCCACTACGTCAATCGCTCTCAAAGAAGCACTCGGTGAATTCGGGTATCAGGTTCTCACCCGCCCCAATTCTAGTAGAAGTTTTGCATGTCACAGCGCAACAAATAAACAAACTCCCTATATCTTCTTCACACAGAATACACTAGATGGAATATTCAAATGAACATGGAACAAATCTTAAACCTACGACAGATGCGACAGACGCACGCAGAGACGGTTTCCCACTATGACGATCCTTGGACATGGCTTACCAGAGCTACAGTCCTGAGAAAAACATGGAATGATACTGAACCAGTGGATCGCCTTATCAGCACAATGAAGCACTTAGGATACAAACTTAAGAAAGGGTACCTGCACAACTACGAGTTCTTTAACGCTTCTGCTCCCAAGTATAAGACTATCTTGTTTTCAAAAGCACTGATAGGAGCATAATGCCACTCTATGAATACCAATGTACTAACCCTTATTGTGAAAAACTAGCACAGTCACATGAGCGTCTTGCCAAGGCAAGTGTTCGAGACGAACAAACATGTCGTGAATGTCACGAAGAACTCACTAGGCTTATTGGTGTCACTGCCGGTAGGCATGCTACCTGGAGTCAATGGAATGTCATATGAATCTTAACCCACACCAAATCTTGAACCTTAAAACTATCCGCGATATTGCTGAAGAATTTAATACTCTACCAGGCCTCGATATCTTACTTGAAGCTATCGAGGAAGACGTACGAGCTACGCTGACAGAGGTCGGCCATGATGACATGGCCACTCAGTCTTGCAGGGAATACATTCAGGAGTTAGTAGACTTGTATAATAAGTTCCACGAAGGCGAAGTAGTCTTCTCTGGGATGTTCAATGCAGGACGACTCGTCTTCAATACAGCCGCTGGTAAGTGGTTAGGTTCCTCAAGATTCTTTGACATCCCGAAATGATTCCCAAAACAGCAGGTAAGTTTCTCAATGAAGACGACTTACGTGCATACGCTAAGTGCTCTAGGTATTATCACCTAGGCGGAGAGCACACAGAAGAACATCTGGTAGCAATTATCAGATATGTATTCGAAGCTCTCACGAGTCATAGCATTCGGAAGGACATCAAAGACACCTTGTATACGATGCAAAAGTACATCTACCGCTCAATGAAAGAGCTGAAGGTTCAAGAGAACCTACTCGATAGTCAAGTTCAAACCTTACATCGCAAGGCTACACTCATTCTATCTGAGATCTTCCTGAGCTTCAGTCTCGATCAATACCTACCTGTCTATGGTCCTTTTGAGTACAACACAAAAGTAAACAAAACACCTGTGACTTTAAAGGTCAGCGGGTTATATCGTTCTAAGAAGAACCAAACACTTCACATAGTATGCTTTACCCCATACACGCACACACACGCTGCGCTTAACGATCCCGTTATGCAGCTCAAACTACAAACGCTTAAGCATGTTGTAAAGCCACACGGAAGTGGCCGACCACAAGCCAAGCTACATATCTTTGGACTTAACTCCAAATCCAATTTATTCTATACGTCTCAAGACTCAAGAGACATTAACAAAACTACGCTACACCAAGTCACGCAATTAGTAACACAGATAGAGACAGGCAATCACTTCCCCCTGGTGCCCTGTCCCTATATGTGTAAGTACAAACAGAACTGCTACCCGGAGAAACAACATGAGTAAAGTATTTGGTAACGATTTTATTATCCTGAATGATGTCATTCAACCACTAGACACCAAGGTCTTCAAAGGTGGTCCATGGGAACACCTAGTCACCGTTGGGCGAGGACTACGACAGTACATGGCCTTCCGTAGGCTAGACCGTCGTCATGACCCTGAGCGTGGGCTAGACGGCAACGAAGTCTGGATTGAAATCATCGACCCGCACGAACTAGCTCTCACCAGAATCAAAGAGGATAGTGAATGGCTAGACGTTGCTAACTTCCTCAAACATTCCAAACTATTAGAAGTCGGTGTCGGCAGGGAGTTTCGAGTTGCCAACCCCAGCGTCTAAGACGCGCAACTCTTGGAAGACACAACACCAAGTGATTTCCAATGCATCAAAATTTCACAACAGAGTGAGAGAAATCTTCATCACCGATCCATACTTCAAACGCATGAAGTGCTACCAAGAAGTTAACGTCGCCGACCTAGTGGAAGGCTATCCTCATCGCAATCATCACTTCGATTGGTTCGTTGAAGAACTTCAGATGATCGTAGAACTTCACGGAACCCAGCACTACAAGGCTACCAATTTTGGCAGCATGGGTTATGATGAAGCTCAAAGGGCTTTCAAAGATATGCAAAGCCGAGATTCCCAAAAGAAAACAGCTGCGCTAGAAGCAGGATACGACTATGCCGAAATACCATACAAGGAATACAAAAAACTAGATGCCAAGCATCTCCAATCTCTAATTTTCTATGGGACATAATAAATGGATAACACTCAAGACGAGGCAACAGTAACAGAAGAACTAGAAGACGCAGTAACAGAAGAAGAGATGACCGAAGAAGAATTGATCGCGCTCCTCCAAGGAGCAGGCGGTCCAAGCGATGATGAGGTATGGTCCTCTACCAGCCTCAAGTACTACGGTAAAAAACATCGTACTCTTCTTATCTCAGGTGAGGTCGATGACGAACAAGCCAATGCAATCGTATCTCAAATCCGAGCACTCAATGATGACGACCCCGACGCAGTAATCATTGTACATATCAATACAGTTGGTGGCTCTATTGTTGATGCTCTGGCTATCTACGATATGCTGCTATGTGTATCTAACCCCATCGTCACTGTTGTGAATGGTGGTTGCTTTAGCGCAGGGCTGCTTCTCGCAGCCGCTGGATGCAAAAGACTAGCAACACCTAACAGCATGTACTTCTATCACCAGACAGTCGTACAGGTGGCTGGTATTGATTCCGCCGCTGTCATGAAAAGCACAGCTGGCTTCTACGATTGGTGTAACGAAACCGTTAACAAGATCATGATGGATCGTATCGGTATGTCTGAAGCAGAATGGGATGAGCACTTCGGCCACTCTACTAGCAAGTACTTTGACGTAAATGAAGCACTAATATATGGCTTCGTTACAGATGTCATGGAACATGCAGAGAAACCAGAGATTGCTCTAGTCGATTCAAACGCGGTGGAAGAATGAGAATTATCGGCATTGATCCAGGCACTATGTGTGGTTGGGCAATCACAGAAGATGGCAAGCGACTCGCTAGTGGAGTCTGGCAACTCAAGACAAACCGCCACGAAGGCGGTGGTATGCGATACCTACGAGTACGTAGATACCTAGAACAACTACTAGAGTTCTACAAGATTGATGCGCTTGCATACGAAGAAGTTCGACGACACATGGGTGTAGATGCTGCACATATTTATGGTGGTATTGTAGGTCAAATCACTGCTATCTGTGAAGACCAGTCTATTCCTTTTCAAGCTATCCCTGTTGGTACTGCTAAAAAACTAGCAACTAAGAGAGGAAATGCTTCTAAAGATGATATGATTAAGGCAGCTAATAAGAAGTGGGACCTAGAACTCACTGATGATAACGAAGCAGATGCCCTTTGGATGGCCTTTACACTAGAGAACGAACTTACAACTTAGAGCGATGTAATGTACAACTACAAAATCTTGCCAACTAATAAGAGATCGCTGCCATTGCAGGTAGATCCTAAAACCTTCTCCTTGGAATGGAGAGCCTGCTGGCAAGATAAAGATAGAGACATGACAACTCTCATGGGATATGCCACGCCAATGATTAAACATTGGCGTGCACTACTCCAGAGAACCGCTCTTCCTGATATTAACTTTGTTAGCCTATGCGCTCAGCTATCACCCGATGCCGATGTCGCCTTGCGCAAAGTTAATCGATGGTTAAGATGGGCTACTCACTCTAGCTCAATTGAAGAAGAGCTAGAGCTTTTGTTTATCACTCACGTCAGAACAGCAAACTACTTTCCAAAGTTTGCCAACTATGCGATGGCAGAGTATGTAATAGCAAAGGATTTTCGATCTCGCCTCAAAGACTTTATCAACAAAGCGCACATCCAGAACATGGAATACATTCTGTTCGATACAAGTCGATATCAAATCGCTGTTGAGCCAGACTATCCAGACTACTTCTTACTCAAACACTTACATCTAAATAAATGGGAACTGTATCTATTCCAATGGATGAAAACTGGACACTCCTCTGCGGACTTCACACGAGCGTCACACATTCCATTCGATACATTCAAACATGAAGAGAGAAACATATGGCGCTTACTAAAAAAGAACTGCTACAATCCGGCGGAATCTCAAACCAGCAAGCTCTCGTAAAGAGACTACAGGAACGCGTTAAGCTTCCTCCTGTCAAACGAGAGATTCCTGGCGGCAAGAGGCTACTGGAGAACCTTGACCAAGACACAATGGAAAGAGCTGTATATAATTGGCTCCGAGGCTGTAGAGCCTTCTCTGAGGTCACTATCAGTTTTGCTGCAGACCCAGACAAATTCCAATGTCGTGTCAAGAAAATGCGCGACCTCACTGCAACCAATGGTCGTGAGGAATGGGAAACCCACCCAGAGGGTCGTAAGATTCTTGCTCGCTACATCTCAGAGATTCTTAACAACCATCAGATGGTTAAAGTCGTTGCAAAAGCAGACGGCATCTATCTCCACCAGGATGTCAACGAGACCTTCGGGCCTTCTCGTCAAGTCACAGAAGCAGACTTGGCAGATCAACGCGCTGTCGTTGCCGAAGTAGAACAAGAGATGATTGATGCTGGGGACGACCCCAGTACGTTAGTATATGACAAGTTGGTTGTAGGAGCTAATGTCCCTTCTGAAGACTGGGCACCCTACATCGAATTTATTCCGAAACGCAAACAGGAGTATGGACGATGAGTTTAGAAACAGTATTTTTGAAACGAGAAATCAGAGAGCTAGAAGACGAAGCATTTGAACTCTATGACCTGGTTGACGATCTAGAAGAAGAAGTTTCCAAGCTGCGACAAGTAGTCAAAGCAGCAGAAGCGGAAGCCCCAGAGCGAAACTATTGGGAAGGCACTATTACTGCCCAATCGCTAGACGTAGATTCGACTATCCTAGATACCTCATTGCAAAATCTGTGGGGGTTGGCTGACAACGTGGTCTTTACAAACGACAGCGGTGATGATATTGCAGTAACGCTTACTCTTGCACCTAACGGAGATTGCTACTAGCAATAACTATTAGTTACAAACACAAAGGCCGCCCTCTACGGGGCGGCCTTTTTAGTTCCTGCCACTAAATTTATGTTAGTGGTTCGTTCTCAATCGCTTCGACTCTATCGTTCAGTGCAGTTACCTGAGTGTTAAGATCATCCATGTCCGCTTGCAACAGCGTAAGCAATTGGTTCATCTGCTCTAGGGTAATGAATACTTCCATAGCCACAACTACATCATTGTGTGCATTTTCTAACGCGGTGATGCGATTCAGTAATCTATTGTACTGGTCTGAGGTAACAGCCATTTAAGCTCCCGCAATGAATTTGAGCAGCAACATTACCGCCGAAGTGATAGCGCCGGCAACAGCGCCAGGGCCCAGCTTGCCTGCCATGCCAACCTTAAGGTCACTAGAGACAGCCTGCAGCTCTTCCGACTTAGACTCAAGCTTTGCAACTCTCTTCTCAAGATCTTGTTGAGCTTGCTTGGTCAGTGCAACTTGTGTCCAGTACTTATGCTGATTAACAAGGAGTAAGTCTAGCTTTCCGCTCATCTCCTCAATAGAAGTTTCTACTTGATCGAGACGAAAAACCACCAGTTGAACCTGACCTTCTTCCATACTACCCGCCCTTTAATGAACTACGATTAAGAGTTTGCATGTCCTCAAGGACCTGGGCGTATGATACCAGAAGGATAGCCTTATCATCAATGTAACAATCAGCTGCTGGCTTACCGAATAGCAGTTCATCGTACTCGAAACCCCACTCTGCTAATTGAGAAAAAGTTATTGCTCCTACCAGGGCGATAGCTTTCGATACGCTACCATGGCTCCGCCCCATCCCTCTGGCTGTATGAATGATTATAGTATGGCCGTCTGCCCTCAGCTTACTTAAGAATTCTTTAGCCTCTAGCATAGGTACTGCATCTTTGTATGGATGACCAGTACATAGGGTCTTATCTAAGTCAATACAAACTCTCATGGATATGGATCCCAGTGCTTGACATTCGCATCAAATGTTGGGATAGAAACCAAACCCAATCCAAGCTGATTGTTTATCTCATTCGTATAGAGCTTCGGATGCTTAATCATCAAATCGTAATTCACTACATAAGTAGAGCAGCCAACTGTATTTGCAATTGACTTTAAAGATTGAAAACCGTCTGCATACCAATCAACCAAATCATACCAGAATTGATCTTGCGTGCCAGCATACCCAGCTGTCACCTTTGCTTTTGCATTTAAACGAATATCTCTGTAGACAAGCAACACAACGACCTCATCACATCTCGCAAGACATGACGCCACAATAGAGTGAAGCGATTTATTACCGTAACTCTTACCCTCTGGCACTGCCCAATAATCTGGATTATGTGTTTTCCATACATAATCTTGAGTACTGGAAGGCCATATACCATCATCCAACCGCTGCGTAAAGCCATTGGTATGATCAGCGGGATCACCCCAGTAGCTATTTTCTAAAAACAGTCTAGTTAAATACCGTGTGCCAGAATTACTTGGACCGCAAACGATTACTGCGCGTGCCATCTCTAGTTGAGGAGTCTTCTGCTGCAAGCGACAATATTAAACAGATCGTGATTAGAGCAGTGGGGTTTAGCATCCAGTTCAGGACATACAAAATGCTTCAGCACTTTAGCTCTAAACCCTTCATACGTCCAATCATGATGCGGCAAAGCGCCACAATGAATTTCGCAAACTAGGTAATCAACTTTATCTAATTGGCTGTCGGTCATTTCTTTTAGAATAGAAAATTCAGATCCTTCGCAATCAAGCTTTAAGATATCAACCTTATCTAGCGCAGGTAACAAATTGTCTAACGTATAGAAATTCTCAATATCGACCGAGGCTTCACCAACCCCAGGAGTGTATGCTTCGTCAGCATAAATGATACCCCATCCACCAGTAACTCTGTTCGCCTCCAGTGCATTAATCACAAGTCGCTTGTTGGTTGGCTCCTTGCCAACCAGTGCGCCTTTGTACAAGGTAACCTTATGCTGGATATCTTTCAAATTCATCTCTAGAACTTCCCAGTTCCTAGAATTGGCTTCGTAAGTGTAGTGCTTTGCGTGCGGCCACTTCCATGCAGTCAGCTTAGTGAATGCCCCAATGTGACCACCAACATCTACAATATTCGGATTACTCCGAAGATGTATTTGTGAAATCTTGTAGGGATCGCCAGCAATAACTTCATCTAGAACGTTGATATCAACTGTGCCCTCGCGAACATAGAAAGGAATTCCAGATTTCTCTACTCTGGTAAGCTCATAGCCGTCTGTCGTTTTCATATCTAACTCCTCTTGATCTAAGTTACAATCATGCTCAATAGTTTAGCATAAACTGTTTGCCCACTGAGCATCTTCATACACTTCTCAGCAATGGGACAAGCTTCGTACCAACATCCCAAGCAAGATAACCCATTGAGTTGAATTGCGCTATGCGTAGGGTAGTGGTTGATTCGGGCTTCTGGGGGGATACTACCAAACACAACAAGTGATTTGACTCCCATAGCACCAGCCAAGTGCATAGGTCCACTATCTGGCCCAACGAATACATCACACTCAGCAATAAGTGCAGCCATCTCTCGTACCGTCGTATCAGAAGCACCAGTGCAATTGGAAAACCGATTCATGTCTCCCAAGATTCGATTGAAATCGAATACAATGAATTCGATATCTGGTCTACGCAATGCGCACAGTTGAATCAAATCAATTTGATTCTTTGCAGCCCAGGTTCGTTTACCTTCAAAAGAAGCGGTATGCAAAGCAACCAAACATTTACCATTCTTCTTGTGATGGCTCAAGCGTTGTTGCGCAATAGCCTGCTCTAGCAATTCCACCTTATAGAACGGAACCTTGTTTCTAAGATTCACAACCCCGCATGCCCTAGCAAACAAATCAATACGGTTAATAGCAGGGAGACCTCTACGTTCGTAACGAATACAAACTGCAGACAAGTCGACAACTGCATCATACTCATTGCGCTTTACATATCTGGCGTCTATCACTTCGTTGATGAACCATGCATTCTTTACCAATTCACCGTACACATTGTTATTCACTCTATGTTGATCTACCGCATACGTAATCTTGAGCAAAGGGAACTCGCGCTTAAGCTGATGCATTACCGGAGTGGTCATCAGCACATCGCCAATGCCGCCCACACTACGAATGATACAGATATGAGCCTTGCCACCACGACGCTTGATCTCGGCATATACTGAACCGCCACCAACTGTACGAACAGCCGGTGTGATCTCACGCTTCATAGCTTTGGTTCTCACCTTTTGAAGAAGTACCTTCTTGCTAGTTGCTCTGCGCACTAGCCAGTCACCTTAACAAACTCACCACTAAAGACCCAATTGATTGTCTTGGCAGCTTCGCCAGTAACATCAATTTGAAGTGCATCATTAGTATCGTTCGCTAGTACTTGAACATCCCAAGCTGCAGTGTCTTCATCTACCACGACCTTGGTAACTGCACTAACCAGCGCTGTAACTCCAGCGTTGCGGTCAACAGTACCTTCTAAAGTATAGTGCGCGGACTCACCATTCACATCTGTGCGTCGAGCAACACCTCGGATGAAGAATGCATAAGTGCTATCATCGTCAATTGCAAATCGAACACTAGAGCCATCTAAAAACGCCTCTACATTTGCAGTAGCATCGGTAGTCTGAATGCGCCACAAGGCTCTCATGAATTGAGCATCACCAACTGCTGCAATCTGACCAGCACTATGAGCAACCACACCGTGGTTGTCAGTGCTAGCTTCTTGTCCCATGGCAGTGCTGTAGGTGCTATCCGCTACGTTGTTCCCTCCGCCTACAACCGTTCCGTAGTTAGCAGTGACCGAGTTCGTATCACCACCAGCAATAGTGGCGTACGTTGCGCCCGTAATAGTACAGCTACTACCGCCACCGACAGAAGACAACTGGCTAGTGCCCGTAATAACGTTATCAGCACCACCAGCAATCGTCGCATAGCTCAGAGTGTCTGTACCGTCACCGATCTCATTACCAGAGCCACCACCAATCGTCAGGTAAAAACCTGACGTAACGTCAATAGTGTTATCGGCTCCTCCACTAATAACTGAACGACCTGCGGTATCAATTGTGTTGGCTAAAAGAATATTCGAAGAACCACCACCTGCAATAACATTGTAACTGCCGCCATCAATCTTGTTGTTTTGGCCTCCTCCCATAGTGGAGTAATCCGAAGCAGTTGTGCCTCCAGCGATATTTGCAGCTCCACCTGAAATTACATTAGCGACCCCACTCGTTACAGAGTTATTGCTACCACCACCAATAAAACTATCATCACCACTGACAGTATTTGTAGCGCCACCAGCAACAGTAGCATGTGTTGCCGTTGTGATTGTATTATTGCTACCGCCGCCAATAAACGAATTAGTTGAAACACCAGTTGTACCAATGCGATTCGTTAGGCCACCACCAACAAAAGCCCCAGTGCTAGCCCCCACGGTACCGATCTCGTGATTTGTACCACAACCGATAAAGGCCAACGATGAAGTCGCCCCAATAGTGTTACCACTACCACTAGCACCACCGCCAGCAATGACAGAGCTTAAAGCTGCAGCAACATTCTCAGTACCGCCACCAACGAATGATGCAATGCCAGAAGCTGTATTATCTAGACCGAAGGCAGCACTAAACGATCCTCGGCTAGCTAAGTCCCACATCGTTCCAGTCACGCTGCCAGCTCGGAAAGCAGCAGCACTTTTATCAAACAACATGCGATTGTCATGAGCGACTACACCAGCATCATCCAGAGTAGTAGACCCATGTACAAAGTCATCTGCTGTAACATCGCCTACGGTATTGCTTGTGATATTAGCAGCAGTAGAATATGCGCCAGAGCTTGCAGCAATACCAGCATCAAGAGCTTGGATAGCCCTCTCTAGTTGATGACCATCGGTCACTGTGGTGATAGCACCATGAGTGCTATAGGTAGGAGCAGTGTCCGAAGAACTAGACATGCCAGTATAAGTCTGCACATTTGTAAGAAATGTGCCTAGACCAGTAATTGTAGAAACAGGTACTGTGGTATCCAACACTACGTCGGAAAGGTTAACTGCTAAGGCCAGCGTCGGATAGACTGGAGTACCAGGATATGTATTCCCACTCCCTGGGTAACCGGTAAAGAAGGCACCCATTGCATCAATAGCTTGGCTTAGAGGATACGTAAGATCTTTAGCTCCATCATTATCGAAACCATAGTTCTCGCCCATAGCGTCTAAGCGCAACTGCTTTAGGTTCAGCGTGTTGTTGTTGACCAATCCAGTAAGAGCTGCATCGTCATATGCCGCAACATCAACTGTAAAGCTAATCTGATTTTCTAAATCAGAGATCTGCGTAAGCAATACGTCTACTGTTTCCTTGATGGTTCGTGTGCGAGCAAGACCTGCGTCCCAGTAAGCGCTAGCATCTGCAGCAGTAGCCCCGATGTGAGTGAACAGGACATTGCCAGCTAGCCCCAAGGTTAGAGCGTTAGCAGCGTCTGTGCTAGAGAGTGTACTGAACAGAGGGTAGTACACGTTGTTCATTTGATTCATGACGGAAGCAATATCTAATTTGATACCGGTCCTGAAGCCAGCAGCCTCTGCTTCGTTCTGAGGAGAGCCACTAGTACTACCAGTTCTTTGTGTTACTAGATCAAGAGTGTCGTTGATGTTTGCCATTAGATTACTCGTACCTTAAAATTTTCAATTACTGGTGTTTGCGCATTGTCAGATGCGCTAAGAATTGCTTTCACATAGATTAGATTGCTTGTGTCTGAGTGTACCAACCAGTCCACATCGAACTCTTCGTTCTCCCAAGATGCATCAGTGCGATCCACCTTTACTCTAAAGTACATGTTACCACTTGGGTTGTCTACCGTATAGATGCCCAGGTCAGTATCAAAATCTCCAGTGTTGAATTGCTCTGGTGCTACATACGTTAATAGCCGTCCAAAGTATTCATTGACACCATTATAAATACGCTCACCTGTATAGGCTCCACTGTAAGCATACCCTTCAATCATATACTTGTGGTTGTAAGGATAAAGTGGATCGGCTCTTTTGAGAGCCCCTAGCGTTGTGAGATCATCTGCAATTGTATACCAGTTGGTATCATTGGTTGCGAATACAGTGTAACCTTGGCGCAACAGGACTTCACCGGCGACTAGGTTGCCATTAATGTAGGCTCCTGTCGGACCCAGATCTAACAGCCTACCTTCCGCTGCGTCAGTATAAATCGTAGTCGTATATTGTCTAGTGCTCTTATCCAGGTACCACCCCGGTGGAGCCTCATAGATATTGTCTGTCTGTGTCAGGCTAACAATATTTCTTTTGATTACAATGTTACGCAGGGAGAGATCACCTACGAATGCCTCTGGTACAAAGATATTCATTGCTGCTTCATACGTAAGGTCCATGTCCTCTAGACCTGCAACTTCCTCAACTAAAGCACCTTCTATCAACGCAGAGTCAACGACATCGAAGCTACCTTCTTTAGCTCCACTAGCAAAGCTTGCATAGTTCAATCCACCACCTGTTACATCTACTGGCAGCCAGAAGACATTGTCTTTGCTCAGGAAGAAGTTAACAGACGAATCATCATCGACTCCAATACATGCAGTGCAAGTAGCCTTGGTGAAATACACAGGATCACCCAGCTCATCAACAATCTCGTAAGGACCTGCTCTTACTTCTGATACTGCTCCGGCAGTATAAGCATCAGTGAATACTCTTAAGCTATCCAAGTTAAAGATATACACGTATTGGTTTGCGGTAGTCGTAACATTGTCTGACACATTCTTTGAAAGCATCAGTCGAACCTTTTGAATACCATCCAGACCAATGTTAAATTGGTACTCGTCTCCAGTCAGCGCAACCTCTGCAGGTTCTAAAGCGGTAAAGGTCTGTCCATCCAGAGAGTACAACAGCGTCGCAGTCGTGTACTGGTTCACTGCAACATTACCACCTGTGAATCGCACGTCACCTATGTAGGCAGATGTTTGGAGATCTATCTCTACACTTACGCTTACTCGCCCACTACGTTGCTTGGTATAAACTAAGTGCTCCCACAGGGTACCATCGTCTTCTTTAAGGAAGTCGATCTGTGATGTATTCTGGGTACCAATGTATCCCTTCTCGCTTGTAGTACTGTAAGTGATTTTAGCATTAGCTAAATCGAATGTACTATAGCCGCTACGACCAAGCGTTACATATCCAGCCTCTACTGAGGCTGTAGTATTATTGAAGTCGATCTTGTCTTGCAGATCAAAGGTCTCTTCAATGCCATATACGAAAGCATCTACGTTGCCATTGAGCAACAGTAAGTTATCTAAGCGCGCCTCAATCTGGCTCAATGAATGCTTAGTCCTGCGCACTGTGCCGTTGAAGCCTCTAAAGCTATCGTCGAGCAGTACGTTAAGATTATCAATACGTTTAGCTACTACAGTGAGGTCATCAAACAAAGCGATACGGTTTGTGTTCTCCTGAGCTGCGGAACTAACTTCTTGGAATTGTGGCCGTTCAAGATCAAAGCCAGAGATTCCCACCTCATCCACGGAGGGGTATCTCTTGTACTCTCTGAGGACCAAGTCTATTAGCTCGGCATCAGTAGGTGTGCGACTGTTCTCTACAACAAAAGCAGCAATCGCACGTTCCTTAAGTTTCTGTTTGTACGCTGGGGATATTGCCATTCTTAATTCATCCTAAAAGCTAAGACGTTAACAAGAGGACTGAAGAAACGCTTCAGTTCAAGAAGCTCGGAGGTAACAGGAGCTTCGGTCCATATTACCTTAACAAGGTTGTTGATAGAAAACAAACCTTCCGTTCTCACACTCACCACATTAGTGGTGGTGTCATACGAGTAAGTATCTATTTCTCGTGCAATATCGTAAGACGCTTTGTAACACCCAGCTCTATAGTTGATGATCGCATCATCATTCATATCTGTATGAGTGTATAGCACACCATTCTTGTAATCTACTGAGTATTTGTTAGCCGGATCAAAGCTTGAGTTGCGATAGAAGTAGCTAATAGGAATGCCGCTTTGCAGGATTCCACCTACGCCAATATTAACAACTACAGTACCATCCAGAGATACAGAGTAATCTCCAACTGAGCCAACCTTAACATTGCTTGAGTATACTAATTCATTACCGAAGACAACACTGTTGGAGAACACCACGCTCATATCGTAATGCCATAGGCTCCGTGCACTTAGTGAGAAGCTAACCCAGGTGTTAGTACCCGATTCAATAGCTACTGTCTTCTCAGAGGTCATAGGAATCAAACCTAAGAACTCTGTATGCCCATCAATAAAATCTACCTCTTCTGGAACAGTAGTGGTATTCACCAAGTCATCTGTTACAGACAAGGTGCCTTTGATAACGCAATCATACGTCAGCGTTTTTGCATCAGCCGCTCCAGTAAATGGATCGGCTCTAGGTCCATACACTCCAGTACGGATACTAATGTGGGAACTTACCGACGATCCAACAGTCTCCGCTTTCTCTTGGGCTTCGAATCCCGTCTTGCCAATACGAATTCCAGTTGGAACATTGTTCTCTATCACTACATCAAAACGATCCGAAGACAATGCTACTTCAGTCTGATGGATATATGTAGCTCGAACAATCTCAGAGCCCAGCTCTGCAGCTAGATAGAGTACACCGTTTACGTAGTCTACATAGTACTCTGCAGCCACGCTCGCAAGTACATCGGCCTTTGTTAGTACTTCCGTGTACGCAGTCCCTGAGGTGCTTGTGAGAGTAAAGTCATCAGATAGCAGATACTTGTGCTCGAAAGGAATCACGACCTTGTTGCGAGGCAACACAACGATGACACGACTAGCGTCTCTTGGCAGGTATTTGACTTCTATGTTTTCCTTATCGGGATCAAACAATAGATTCATTGTATGGTAATAACCATCTGATCTTTCTTCTAGAGTCAGCAGCTCTTCGTTAAACACGACACGGATCTCGCTACCATCTGGCAGGGCAGACCCAAAAAAGATCTCTCTGAAATCATCAGACAACGCCCACTCGTTACTAGCAATGATTGTATTATCTAGGGCTCGCTCATACTCACGCCGTGCTACGAAGACTCGTAGGTCGTCAATATCCAACGCGCTATTCTTTAGAGAGAAAGGCAGTTCGAAACTGACACTTTGGCCACCACCTCTACCCACGTAGATACCCCTGTATCTGTCTCCACGCCGCGCTACTCTCGGCTGGATGGCGAACACTCTTCCATCCATAGGTATTTCACTCAGAGGAATATTTACCGGAGACTGATTGCGATTCACAGTACGCAGCGAAGACTTAGTAGTCAGCAACGGATCTACTGTTTCTGTAAAGGACGTTAGGTTAGCAAAGGCTGTATCGTTACGCTCTAGGCTCAATCGCCACATGAACGTTTTCTCGGAACCATCCATCAAGACATTAGATGGCTCATCGTTCGTCGATAGAGGTAGAGAGCTAGCCTTCCAAGAAGAACCACCATCAGTGGAAACCTCTAGCCAGTCAGTGAAGAAGGAACGGTTCTGTGGCCAGACATCAGCAAATGGTAGTGCGCCATAGAGCCCACCAGGTATGTTTAATACTTTGCTATTCATGCCGCCAGACCTATCGTACTCAATCTGGTACAGCGAAATATCTTTAATCGCAATTGCGAATCGCTTTCTCTGTACAGCTCTATTGTCAGTAGAGGTCGTGTTGATAGTGTAGCCTTGTCTCTGTCTGAACTTGAAGCTAACTACGCTAGCCTGGATAGGCAGGAAGCTTAGAATCCATGCGCTATCATTACCTATGCTTTTTACTGTGAAGAAGTCAGGATCAAATTCGCTACTCACTAAATCGTGTATAGAGGTTTCAAGACTGCCGCTAGTATTAAACGTAATATCTACAATGTCAAAGGGCATCGAAAGCCCAAGGTTAACCGGCTCAATCGTCAGGTGATTGATGATCTTAGCTTGCGAGAACTCCACTGTAAGCGTAAGGTCCGCTGGACCCACGTCCATGCGTTCGTACTCAAACCAATTAACAGGATCTCCGTTCACGGCAAACGTGGGAGCATTGTTATTCGTCTGTACTTCCTCATCAGAGTTACCCGGTTGACCATTCGAGTCAGCGCCAATACGTGCTGTCTTGGGAACCAACTTGGTCTTGCTGAGAATAGGAAGCGTTAGCACTCCTTGGTTCGTATCTACATCGGCTTCGCTTACAGAAGTGAAGCGACTATCGAGCGCATCAAAATTCAAGAAGTGTTCAGCCAGGACGTACTTAGCTGAGTCTCTGGTCCATAAAGATAGTGCAGCTCTCTTCTGACGAATCCGCTTCATCATACCCGTTAACTCTAGCAAAGCAATCTGTTGAGAATTGAATCGCTTTAAGAATTGCGTAGACAGAGTATTCATCTTAGCAGAGTTTAAGCGCAGCATGAACTCGTAGTCGCTGTACACTCTACCCAAATCATTGATATCAGGATGGACACCAGGTGCTACGGAATCCATATAAAGATCCAGCTTAGACAACCTTTCAAAGGTTGCTACAGCATCAGCCTCAACCAAGAGACGCTGCTCCAGTGTACTAGCGCCTTGCCAGCTAGGAATGTATCTCTCTAATAGAGAAAGCAGAGCTTGAGTCTCTGCTAAATATGTTTGTCCAATCGTACTATTGAGCGACATTTTCCCTCACCTTCAAAGCATAGAAGAGTACGACTGGTGTTACCAGAGGATTACTGTTCTCTGCCCTACTAATAATTACTGTGCTTATAGTACCCATAGTACCACGAAGAGATTTGTGGAACACCACTCGGCCATTCTTCAAGAACACCTTCTTGTCACTACTCAAGAACTGATTCTTAAGAGGACGATACTCAATCCAATACACCTTGTCGTATGTAGGATTCAACATCTTGATTTTAAAGTTACCAGCAGAGGGGTCAGTCAAGGCATCTGTGTACGTTTGCCCACGAGCAAACTGACTATTCCAAGTACTACCTCCGTCGTAGCTGATTGTGTAATCGGTACCTATTGTAAGTGCCTCACTCTCCAGGTTCACAACGAAAGGAACATCTACTACAGGTAGAGTAGCAGCAAAAAGTCTAGGCACAGTAGCTTCCGAAGATAGCTGTGCAAAGGAAAGAGTATCTACCTCAACCTTAAATGTGCTTGTATCCACTTCTACAATTGTATGAGTCCCACGCATAGGGTGTTCCGCAGGACCAAAGATATAGATTCGATCACCGACCTCATATGGATGAGGTAACTCCGTCGTGAATTTAATAGCTGCTCGCGAATCAAACAAAGCCCACACTGATGTTAGCACTTTGAACTTATCAATGTTCCACAGCATGTCAGGGAATAGCTTTACTTTAGCCTCAGAGCCCACCAGGGGGAGGAACTCTCTCTGCAAGGGGTAGCTGTCAGGGACTGGCACCAAGTCTCTAAAAGCGGTATGTCCTGTCGTGCTCTTAAGATCGATACCCAAGTAGTACTCATTTAGAACAACGCCTTCAGGCAACGTAAAGTCAACACCATAACTGCGCTGATCGCTTATCACTTTAATAGTCTCTGAGCGCTGAGAGATTGAAACTCCGACAGGAGAGTTAACTTTGATTGGAGCGCTACGATAAATACCCAGAGGTTCATAGATCGTCAGCCCAACACTAATATTCTCAATTGAGAAATCATAGACACGACCCTGCAGCACTTGGTTCTTCTCTTCCAGAAGCACGGACCACCCAGCTCCTCTAAGGATATCGTTCAGTTCTTTCTTAGACCAATCAACTGCGTTGTATTCTGTCTTCGTCACTGGTGCATGAGCTTCAAGCTTAAGCTTCAGGTACCGTGTCTTGACAGGCTCGAACAATAAGGTCTGCGTAGTTTCGATATCTACTTCAAGAACTTCAAGAGGAACTGACTCACCGCTTTCATTAACAAACGAAAGCTCCTTGATAGTCAGACCACGTTGACTGATAGGCTTGATATTGATGTAGTTAATCTCTTGGAGATTGGGAAGCTCCAACTGAATAGTACAATAGCTAGGAGTATGGTTGTACTTCCTAGAGGTTGCATCGTGTTCGTGTCGCATGATGACATAGCGGAAAACCTTGTCGACTAAGAATACATTGCGTGGGTCGTTAGCAACGACAGGCTTTAGACTATCGCCTACGTCTGTTTCTTCTCCAACAAGCACAGCGCCAACGATAGGCACCTTCACTCTGTCTCTCACGGGTAGCGTGATACCTGCTCCAGGTACAATATTTGCCATATGGTTCACCATGAAACTAGCGTTCGTCTTGTAATCGAAAAGCCAATCCTTCTGAGTGAACGATAACCCCGTGTCTCTTTGACGAGCGAAAGCATTGAAGTGTACAGAGTCGTAGTTCCCCAACAGCTTGATCTCTTCTTCCGATATCTGCGAGTTCATCGCATTGATTTCTTGCTGGATATCTGCAAGTAAACCGAAACCACTCTTAGAGCTATTGCGAATAGATGTTTCTAACTCAACTAACTCACTACTGTTTAGGCCAGCAAAGAACTTAGCGTCTCGTAAGAACTCACGAAAGTTCTGAGAGGAAAGAACTTCAGCATTGCCCATGCTGGGAAAGGTTAACTTCTCTTGGAACTGTAGGTAGTGAGTGACAAGTTTATCTAATCGCTCCTCGCTAACAGGACCAGAGCCACTATCCCGGACACGTCTACGTGCCGCTCGCTGCAACGCATTAAAGTTGTTAGCTTTTGTTTTGAACTTGATAGGCATTACTCTAACACCAAATCAATATACATCCGACGAGCAGTAACAGCGGCTGGGGTCTCTAAGTGAACTGTGAATTCAGCAACAGCACCAGAAGCCAAGTCTGCAAAAGCCAGCTTGTTACTCTTCTTTGAGCCTTGCTCTCTAGCAACATAGCTCACAATGTTTGCACCTATAGTCTGCGGCAACGTAAGTTTCACACCACCACTTCCAGTCAGACCAGCTACTACCGATTGACCCCATGTCATTACATCCTGATAGTCTGTCTCGGGTGGAAAATCTGCAGGGTTGTCCACATCTCCTACCTTGGTAGACGTTACAATATACATACCCAAGCCAGTCAGATCTTCAGTCCCTAAGTTCGTTACGCTAAGAATGGTTGTAGTTGCAGACACCAGTGTTACGGGGTCATACACTGTCGCCCCAGTAGACACTGTCTTGAATATCAAATCTTGTACGCTCATTACCTCACCCTTATTGATACTAAATTGCTTTCTGGAAACGCGATACTATTCTCTGTAACCACTACAGAGTAATGGTACACCTCGTCGCTCGTCACAGTCGTGTCAGTATAACTGATAGTAGCCTCTGCTGGTGAACTTACTGAGTACACTAAGACCTTATCTCCCAGAGAGTTGCTACTCCGGTACAAGTCATAGGTTAACCCAGGTCCTTCCCAAGTCCAACTTAGTTCGGCGCCAGAGACTAAGCCAGCTTGACCCGACAACTCCGTATCTGGGTATGTCCAGTTTACAACTGCGAAACCAGAGACTGGCATATCCCTCTTCACATAAGATTCTGCATTGTCTTGAGACAACACTCCACCATAGTCTTCAAGTAAAGTTAGCGGAGCGTCAATAATCATGACTGCATTCTCGGGAACCTCTTGACCCTTGCTACCATAACCCAAGGTACTTTGTAGGAGCTTAGGATTAGCACGAATCACATTGGTAAACTCTGCAGCTGTTGGCACACCGCCTTTGCGGCGGACATCAACGAAGGTCTGATCTTCTACAATAGAAGTATCAAGTGTTGCTGTCTCAGCCATCACCATGTATCCATTGTCATTCTGGAATCCAGCTGTGTACCTGGTAATAAATGTATCCGTTTCTATATCAGAGATATACTTCAGACCAATCACTGTGTCTGTGTTATAGTTACCGGACGCGTCGGTGAGCTGTAGGTTAGGATAGTTAGCGCCACTAGGCCCCTGGCTTGCCTCTACGATAATGCCACCATGATCCACCACCAAGTGGAAGACAGAGCGATCATCTACGTGTACATCTGGCACGATGTAAAACACATGCGTGTGATCGTAGGCTCGTTTGTTGTCTACTGGATTAAGTGACACTAGATTGTATTCGAAGTCATCTGCTTCGTAATAGTAAGTCGCTGCAATACTCCAGCTACGATGAATGTCTACGCCCAAGCCAATGAATCCACCTTCATTATCCCAGCTGACGATCTTGTCAACTTCGTAGAATACTTCGGTATCAGAGTAGCGAGCGCCATCTTTCGAAACATCAGTCGTATAAGCTCTAATGATAATGCCATCCACATCCTCAACGAAGATAGTAAGATGCAATCCATTGTCAGGATCGATCTTCAAACTATCTCTTGTCGCCGCCACTACTCTACGATTAACTCGTAACAAACTAGTGTATGGACTATATACAATTGGCTTGCTAGGGATAAAGGACTGTGCGTCGAATTCAGGAATCGTATAGCGTCTACTCTTGTTGTTGACCAACGCTACAAAGTTCCCAGCAGTGAATCTCATGAACCATGGATCGTTAGGCTTGCGACCAATAGGTCGGACAGGTTGAATCAAACTCTTTGCAATCGGTCGAATGTACCACGTGTCTGTATCATTGAAGTAGAAGTTCCATCCACCAGTACCACGCTCTCTACTATAGACAGGGTAGTCTGTAGTAAGCTGCCCGGTAGCGAGATCGATATCTTCCCAAGTAGCTAGCTTAGCTACTGGCTGAGCATTTAATAGATCGTGAGTTACAACTCCATCTACGTCAGTGCAGACAACAAAATATAGCTGATAAGCCCCAGTGTCTGAGTCAAAATAGTTACGATAGTTCGTGAACAAGTTAGAAGTTTCTAAGTCGATAACAAAACCGGTATCCAGTTTAATACGGTTACCCTTACTGCGCTTTAAGATTTCGCACTGCACAACATTGTCAGGCAACTGATGTCGCAAGAACAATGGGCGCACGCGGCCACGCTCATCAACGAATGTTTGATTCGTGACGAGAATCTTTTCATATGGTGTTGAGTACGCACTGCTTAGAACAATAGCCGTACTAGCTCTCTCTGTTGCAAGGCGAGGACTATTAGCTGGTACAGAGTACGTGCGATTACTAACCTGTAGATTCACCCAAGAGTCCAATGCCTTGTTCTCTAGGTAAGCTACAGGGGCAGATGCTGAACGTACAGAACCTGTATACAGAAAACGCTCTACGCGTTTATGCACATGGTTGACCAACGGTAACTCCAATGGAGTACTAATACTATAGTCTGGATCTTGATGAGCGATAAGCTCAAGAGTAAGTGTTGGCATTAGTTATTATACCAGACGACCAACCTAGCCAGGTTATTTGCACCAAACAAAGTAGCCCCTACATCCGGGGTATATACAATTGCAAGAATAGCTCCCGTATCCGACAGCACACTTGTATACTCTGCCGTTCCACCAGCACCCTCGTGATACCACGTATTGTTAGAACCCTTGACGGTCAGTTCATAACCATAAACATTGTCCGTTAGTGCTAATCCTAATGTCACTAAGTTGATAGTGTTGGTAACAGTCCCATCTAAAAAAGTCACTTCACTAAAGAGTGGTTTGGATTCAGCATTAACGTAGCTACCGACACCAGCCAGCAGGCCAGCCTTACCTCTTGGTTCGTTACCGCCCATGCCGCCTTCGAGAATGAGATGTCCACCATTGTAGCCGCTGCTAGTAGCGCCAATAATTACATCTCGATTTACGCTGTCAGGCATCTCGATGCGCAGATCATTAGCAGTTGCACTGATATTCACATTCGCATTGCCAAACAAAACGGCATGTGTCGGGCCACCGGCATTGATACCTGTACCTGGCGCACTGATAGTTCCCATAAGCAATGGGCCACGCATAGCGTTCATATCATTTGTACTAACATCCACCCCAGCAAACCAACCATCTCTGTGAAGATACTGTGGTGCAAAGTTACCAGGAATTTCACTAGGAACCCAAGACCCAGTATTACCTGCCTCTCCAATGAATCCAGTGATACTATCCACACTAACAAAAGGTTCACCAAAGCTACGATCATGGCTGTGATAGCTCTTGACTCTCAAGTCATCGATAGCTGAGGTAATATCATTGCCAACAGTAATGGCAGAGAACGTATGTCCCGCCGCAATATCAGTTGTAAGATCATCCTCTAAAATCAGGAAGGTAGTATCGTTGTTGAAGTAATAGGTAGCGTCCTCGTATACCTTGTTCGTTGTGTTGTTCTTTACAAAGAGATACCCTGGAGGGATCTCCTCTCCAGCAGTGAAGCTATCAACCAAGACTACCGGGAGCTTGAGTTGGACTCCTTCGATAAGATCGTCAGTAC
>Ga0115546_1000047_pt1 | contig 102754 bp, 77 predicted proteins | sample COGITO_mtgs_1004_FD_87186 | JGI IMG/M metagenome (GOLD analysis project Ga0115546, IMG submission 87186) | Pelagic marine microbial communities from North Sea - COGITO_mtgs_100413 | ecosystem: Environmental > Aquatic > Marine > Epipelagic | place: Germany:Helgoland, sampling site Kabeltonne...
AATTCTTCGGCGCACAACTTCACGGTTTGCCTTGGATGGAAGCGCTCAACCTCTGTTCTGTAGCCGCTTTGGACAAGTTGATGCCCGATAGAAATTCGTAGGCACTAATTTTAGATCTATCTGGATGTTGTAGGTCTTAGCTACGCTCAGTTCTGCGGTTTTACTGTTTCCGTTGGCTGAGCGCAGCTATAGGCCTTTTTGCTTGTCCTTGCTGCCTGTAAAGCTAGCTGCCTGACAATTACTTACTCACAAACCGCCACAACCTGCATTTGATACCAACCGCAAATAGCTGCGTCCAGACCTCTGCTCTTATAATCTTGTAAAAATATAATCTTGTAAAAAGTAGACCCACTCCACCGCCGTATCCCTTATCTTACAGACTCATAGCAGAAATGGCAGAAATACTCATGGGGCCGCAACCGTTGCAAACACATCTTGCTCAAAAAGTTCTGATCTACGACACAACCCTTAGAGACGGCATCCAGCGCCACGGTATTTCTTGCACGCTTGAAGACAAAATTAAAATCCTCAACCGTCTTGCTCAGCTAGGTATTCCCTTCATCGAAGGCGGCTGGCCAGGGGCAAACACCATCGACACGCAGCTATTTGAATATCTCCAAAAAGAGCCCTTAAGAGACACACAGGTTGTAGCCTTTGGGTCTACCCGTCGCCCTCATCAAACTGCGTCCGAAAGCCCAACCCTACAAGCCTTGCTAGCCGCCAATACTCAATGGCTCACTATCTTCGGAAAATCCTGGGATTTGCACGTTACCGATGCACTCAAAGTTGGCCTAGATGAAAACTTAGCCATGATTCAAGATTCGGTTGAGTTTTTACGAGCCAACGGACGGCATGTCATCTATGACGCCGAGCATTGGTTCGATGGATACAAGGCGAACCCAGCTTATGCCCTCAAGACGCTAGAAGCCGCAGTTCTGGGCGGCGCTGACTGGCTAGTACTGTGCGATACCAACGGTGGCACGCTGCCCAAAGAGATTGAGGCGATTGTCACTGATGTGCAAGTCTGGCTGCAAACCCACTACTCAGATTTAGCCGAGCTACCCCAGATAGGGATTCATACCCACAACGATAGTGGCACAGCCGTAGCCAGCGCTCTATCGGCCATTGATGCGGGTGCCCGGATGGTTCACGGCACCATTAACGGCTATGGCGAACGCTGCGGTAACGCCGATCTGTGCAGCGTCATCCCAGACCTTCAGCTCAAAATGGGCTATGCCTGTCTGCCACCCCAGCAGCTCAAAACCCTTACGGAGACTAGCCGATTCGTTAGCGAAATTGTCAACCTAGCCGCTGACGATCATGCCCCCTATGTAGGCCGTTCTGCCTTTGCCCACAAAGGGGGCATCCATATCAGCGCCGTAGAGCGCAACCCTAAAACCTATGAGCATGTTGAACCTAGCGCGGTCGGCAACAATCGCCATATCGTTGTTTCTAGCTCTTCGGGTGCTAGTACTGTCCTTTCTAAAGCAAGAAGCTACAATATCGACCTGAAAAAAGAGGATCCGGTCACCCGTAAAATTATTAATCGGGTCAAAGAGTTAGAGGGTAAGGGCTATCAGTTTGAAGCGGCGGAGGCTAGCTTTGAGTTGTTAATGCGTACAGAACTGGGTTTGCATCAGCCTATGTTTCAGCTACGCGGCTTTGAAGTGAGCTACAACGTCATTCAATCGGACGTACAGTGCAACGTGGGGGCTCGGGCCATGATTAAGGCTGTGGTGAAAGGACAAGAAGTGCTAGAAGTTGCTGAAGGTATGGGGCCCGTTGCGGCGCTAGACAATGCGCTACATAAGGCACTGGTTCGCTTTTTCCCAGCGGTTGAAACTTTTTATCTGACAGATTATAAAGTGCGTATTCTCAATAGTGAAGCGGGCACTGCTGCCAAAGTTCGGGTGCTTGTCGAATCTAGCGATGGAGAGCAGCGGTGGTCCACTATTGGGGTATCGGTCAATATTTTGGAGGCGTCTTATCAGGCGGTGGCGGCTGGCATTGAGTATGGGCTGTATCGGGCAACAACCGCTAAGCCGCGCTCAACTGTCCGTAAAACATTCGAGTCTTGTACTCGATCTTGACGAATGCTTGAGCGCTTTCGTGGGTAGTGTTTTCAGCGGCATCTCTGGCGGCATCTCTGGTAATACTTCTGGCGGTCTCTTCGGTGCCGTTTGCAGAGCAATACTGGTGAAAAATCTCAGAGAGCCGACCCAGCATCGGTGCATGGTTGCGATGCCCCTTCTCTGGTGCATAAGAACTAGACATCAGTCGCCCTTTTAGTCCTTCATAGTCAAAAAGCTGTTGGTAAGTGACGACTTTTTCTAACCATGCCTGCTCTTCAAAAAGATCGTTAAGTGCCGACTGGTGCACATTCTTATGGTTTACCTGCGGGTACTCTGCGCAGTACGTTTGTAGGAGTTGTTCGTACTCAGCTAGAAAAGGCGTGGCGTGAATATCGCGATCGTTCCACACCAGCATCACCCAGCCACCTGGCCTCAAAATGCGTGTAAATTCCTGACGTGCTTTTGCTCGGTTAAACCAGTGAAAAGCCTGCCCTGCCACTACAAAGTCAACGCTCTGTGATGCTAGGGTCGTTGCTTCGGCGCTCCCGTCGATGCTCTTAAAGTTAGGGCTCTTAAAGTTAGAATAGTCTTGGCAATATGCCTCACCTGCTAGGCGCATTTCGCGGTTGGGCTCTACGGCAAATACCAAGTTGTTGTTGTTCAAAAATAGCTCGCTTAAAAAGCCTGTTCCTGAGCCAATATCGGCCACAACAGAATCTGCTGTGAGCTGACAGTCTGACTGTAGTGTCTCAATTACGGCGGTGGGGTAGTGCGGTCGATACTTTAGATAGGCGTCTACTCGGCTTGAAAAGCGCTGTGTTGCGTCCATTATTGGTCTAAGTGCTCAACATGATTTTGAGTGCTGTCGGTTAGCCTGCCAGTCAGCCATTGAAAGCTCATAGAGACAGTGTTCTCCCAGTTTGCTGCCTGCCGGAATGCTAGGGTGCATAAATGTTTTGGAGACTCGGTTCATGCCTAGCTTTTGCATTACGGCTTCAGAGCGTTTGTTGATTGTCGCGGTGAAAGAGACTATTTTCTCTAACTTTAAGGTTTCAAAGCCGAAGGCCAGAGCAGCTTGCGCGGCTTCGGTAGCATAGCCCTTTCCCCAGTAAGGAAAGCCCAGCCGCCAGCCAATTTCAACGCAGGGCTGAAACGGCAAAGCTGCGGCAGGAACACTGATGCCTACAAATCCAATAAAGTCATGGCCGATAAAGTCATGTTTACTCTTAACTTCGACGGCCCACCAGCCCCAGCCTCTTTGATTGAAGGCGCTGATAATTCTTTCGGCCAGCGCATCGCTTTCTATTCGTGATAGCGGCTGTGGGAAGAACGCCATTACTCGCGCATTAGCATTGAGCTGAGCAAATGATTGCTTATCAGCCTCTTTCCACTGACGGAGGCGGAGGCGCTTAGTCTCTAGCTCATAAACCTTTACCATGAGATCAAGCCATGAGAATTAAGTCACGAGATCAAGCTAATCGTCCTTAGAAATCTCTAGCTCTTTGAAGCCAGTTTTTTCATCCATCACTCGGTGAAACTGAACGCCTGAGATCAATCCAATCACCAGCTCTAGCGTAGTGTTTACCCGACAGCCATGCACGACGTGCCCGCCTTTGCACTGACCCGATCTATTCGCCACGCTGATGTGTAAATGAACGCCCTCTTCTCCTAGCGTTCCAGACAGGGTCAAGATCTCGTACTTGCCCTTTAAAACCGTGTGTTTATCTTGATCGGCAAACCGTAGGCAAACCTTGGAAAGGCTACCGACTGCGCCCAAGACGACAGCCGCCGAGATGTTGTCTCTTTGGACCAGTTGTTCTAAGTCTTTGCGAATGTCAGCGCCTGACTGAAGGCGTAGCGATACTAGTTCCATTCCTGCATTGGAGTGCATATACAAAAATCTATTGTAGGGCTTGTGGTAGGACTTATTGACCGGGTCGTTGTTGACAGATCGTTTCTATTTTTAGAGTGATTGAGATCATAGACAGTTAAGCGCATATTAATGGTTTTCTAGTGCCCTAGCTGCGCCCCGTTTAAGCTGCTGCGCTACAAGTTTATCAGCCTCCCTAATTGTTGACTCAGACACTTGTTGAGGGAAGTATCGGCCCATTAGGGCGTAGCTGACAATCCCTAGACTTTCACGAAAAGCTATAAATTGGCTGTGGTTAGGAAACTGGCTGTAGTTGGGCTGTGTGTCTTCTGCTAGTGGCACCGGGTGGGCAATTATCTCAAAGCCAAAGCTTTTGAATGTTAGGAGCGATCGCAACATATGCAGCGGATCGGTCACTAAAATAATTTTCTGCAATCCACGAGAGCGCAAAATGGCTGCCGTAAACTCCGCATTTTCTTCCGTCGTCGTAGAGCATCTCTCTTGCACGATGACAGCTTTAGGAACCTTTTCTTTTTGTTGAAGCAAGCGGGCCATCTCTTGGGCGTCCGTCTGTCCGCTCGAAAAAATTAAAGGGGCTCGGTGCGATCGCCACAAAGCCGCGCCCGCCTGCGCCCGTATTACATTTTCCGTAGATCCTCGACCCAGCATGACAATTACCTGCGCGGTCTCGCCAGAATCAGGCGGAATAAAGCTCACCAGCAGCCAGCTCCCTAGCGCGGGTGGCAAAGGCGAAACTAGCACCAGCCCGGTTAGCAATAGCCCTAGCCCCCACAGGCGCAGATACCGTTTTCTTAAGCGCCCGCTCAGATAACGGTGCGCTATTCCCCACAGCAAACCGATGAGCACCATCATGCCGATCAGTGCGATCGCAGGATGCGCAAACAAATATGCGACATACGCCCTTATTGCTAGCCAAAGCTGAAAAGCAGGTTTTTGCCCTTGGCACAGCGCAGACTCCAACGTAGCAAGCATCTCAAAGAATCTCCGGGCAATAGCAGGCTCAGCTTAGCCAAATTAGCCAAGCCAACCCCTCTGGTTATCTATTTTTGGTCAGCTGTGTTTAGTCAGCTATGTTTAGTCAGTTGTGTTTAGTCAACGATGCATGACGCCAAGTAATACTACTTAACATCTGCCAAAAATAAACCAGATCTGCGATCACTTCTAAAGAACTTTAAGCAGCTAGGCTAAACCTACGCAGTCAAACCCTATGCAGCCAAATCTATATAGTCAGACTCGGCTCAAAAAAACCTACGCCAGCCCCACTAGCTTTTCGCTCAGCGTCCACAGCTTGCCAGCCTTGTTTGCATCAGCTGCTTCATTCGACACCTCTTGGCAAAACGCCTCGCGGTTTTCGTCTTGCCGGTTGCCCCAACTCCAGTACACGCCCGACTTATTAAAGCCTTCGTCTGCCACTACCTGAGCCACCCGTCGCCCCGACTCTTCTTCAGTCACATAGCCACCGGTAATGTTCTTTTGAAAAAATGGAAAAATGATTTGAAACAGCTTCGGCGCATCTCGAAACAAATCCGACTCTGCTACGCAGCCAGGGTACAGCGCATTAAACACAATGCCTGTCTCATCGTGATAGCGACGGTGCAGCTCTAGCATCGTCAGCATATTGCACAGCTTGCTGTCTTTATAAGCCTTGCCCGGCTTAAACTTCTTGCCGTCAATCATCGCAATTGGTGACTTAAAGCCCAGCTCCATCCCCTTAAGATCGCCTAAATCTGGCGGTGCAGGAATTGGAATTTTGCCGCCTAGCTCCTTCGGGTTGGCCGTTACTGTCCCCAACGTCACCAGCCGAGGCTCTGGGTGAGCCGACTTTTTCATATCTTCTAACAGCAAATTGCACAGCAAAAAATGCCCCAGATGGTTAGTGGCCACGCTGATTTCATAGCCATCTTCGCTGCGTTCTGGCGATTTTAGGCTGGGTTTATAAATCGCCGCGTTTACCACCAGCGCATCTAGCGATTTGCCTGTAGCCCGAAAGTCATTGACAAACTGCCTGACGCTCTCTAAAGCGGACAGGTCTAGTTTCATCACGGTGTAGCTGCCCGCCGCCATGCCGACCTCTTTCGCCACCCGCTCTGCCTTTGGCAAATTGCGACAGGCCATAATGACATGCCAGCCCCTCTGAGCTAGGGCCTTAGCAGCATAAAGACCAACACCGGAGGAGGCACCTGTGATAATCACGGTAGAGCTCGAAGACTGTTCCATAAGGCTTAGATAAAGGCTTAGATGACGGTTGCTTAAGCCGCTTAAACAGCGGCTGGTGGACTAACTAGATGGCGGGTTAGCCACCCTTTATGCTGCCATATTGTTGAACTAACACAACCAATCATTACCTTTTGCAACCTTTTGCAAAGTTGGGTTATGCGCTTGCAATCAAAAGCTTCTTAAAGGCTCCTCAAAAGGCTCCTCAAGGGCCTATCAAAGGTGCCACCTGAGCGGCAAACCAGTGGGTCAGCGTTAGATTCTCTGCCCCTTGCAGGCCCCCTTGCAAGCTTGCTAGCCGCTCAGCCAAATCGTCAAGCAAGCTTTTTCGGGTGTCATCGGGCAGGGCAATGTAGTCAGAAAGGGTGCTGAGCAAGGCCACGTATTTTTCAATGCTGTATTGAGACTGGTGCGTCTCTAGCTCAACGGCTGTGCGCGCAAACCATTTAGAATCGCCAATCATCTGGGCAAATTCGTCAAAATTCGCCTGATAGTATGCCTGCTGCCGTGAGTGATACTGAATTTTATCTGCTAGCTGATATTTTTCGTAGATAGGTTGCAAAGCTTCGCAGAGGTCTGGGTTTAGCTGTGGCGGTGTGGCCCATAGTAAGATTAGCGAGCCGCCCGGATTTAAGGCCGCAGCGGATTTGTGACAGGCTACCGCTGGCGATACCCAGTGAAAAGATGTGGCGGCTAGCACCGCGTCGAAGGTTCTATCGTTGAGATCAAAAGCTTCAAAGGTGCTGTTTGTCACGGTGACGTTGCCCGTAGAGTTGCCAGCGACCTGGCGGGCGAGTTCGCTGGCGGCTGGGCTGGGTTCTACGCACTGCATTTCAAAGCCTCTAGCGGCAAATGCCTGGGTGGCTATGCCAGGGCCACAGCCCATTTCTAGAATAGAACTGCCGGTTTTTAGGCCAGCTTTGGCCACGACTTTATCTATAAGCTCGTCTGGATAGGTGGGTCTGGCCCATCTGTAGGCTGGTGCGATCGCGCTGTACCACTGCTGGCGTGCTTCCGGGCCATGATGCTGGTCAAATTCTTTATACCAGTCGTACCATTTGTTCTTTGGAAGGGCGTCGTTTGAGAGCTTTTGTGGCGTCTCTTGTAGCGTCTCTGGTGGGGTTTCTAGAGAAGCCTCTGGGGGCGTTGTTTGGGGCGTCGTCATTAGCGCTCTTTCCTCGCTGGCGGTTCTCGTATCGTAGCAAGCCTTTTCGCCGCAGCCCGGTTCTCACTACTTCCCTGATCCCACCCCGGATCTTAGAATAAGGAGTATCAGCTCAAGAGTGACTTTCTTATGCAACTGAAGCGTCCCATTTTAGTCGGTGGTTTAGGTCTTTCAGCCAGTTTGTGGCTGCTAAATATTGTGGGGCACTCGCCAGTGGGCTACGCGCTCGGCGATGGCTCGGCGCTGATGGGTATGGCCGTTCTTGGCAGCGGTCTTTGGCTTTTTAAGCAGGGCAAAAGCGCTGAGCTAGCCATTGACCCCCCGCTGGCACTTCAAACTGTCGATAGATCGGCTGTCGATAAAGTAACTAGCCGTATAGAAGCTACTATTGCTACGCTAATCGAAGAGTTGCCAGAAGAGATAAAAGAAGACAAAGCGCAGCCGATTTGGACGCAGATAGAACAGAAGCGACAGGCTATCAGCCAGGTCGTTAAAAATATTGAGAGAGAAAGCCTAACAGTTGCAGTTGTCGGTAACAAATCTACGGGAAAAACAGCCCTAGCCAGCTACCTGAGTGAACACTGGCAGACGGCTCACCCACAGGTTGAGAACATTACAGAAACAGAGGGTGAAGCGTCACTTCCGTCAGCAGATGCCGATATTGTCCTCTTTATGACGGCTGGCGATCTTACCCAGTCAGAGCTACAGCGCATTCATACCTTACTCAAGGCTGGATATCGTACCCAAATTGTTTTTAATAAGCAAGACCAGCTAGCGCCTGCCGACCGGCAGTCTGTTTTGCAGCGTATTCAAACGCGGGTTGAAGATTTAGGCATTGGCGTCAGTGCGATCGCAACTCAACCCAATCTAATCAAAGTTCGCCGTCATCAAGACAATGGCGAAATCGAAGAATTTACCGAACGGCCCCAACCTCAGCTCAGCAGCTTAACTGATAGACTCACCCATCTAGTCAACAGCGAAGCTCAGCAGCTTGTGCTCACCACGACCCTTCGCCAAGCCAACGCACTCAGGGCAGACACCCAAAATCTGCTCAACGCCCAGCGTCAGCAGCGGGCTCTCCCCATCATCGAACAAATGCAGTGGATTGCCGCCGGTAGCGCCTTTGCCAGCCCAATGCCCAGCCTAGATTTGCTTGCCGCCACCGCAATCAACGCTCAGATGATTGTTGATTTGGGCAAGGTTTACGGCCAAACCTTTTCTTTAGAACAAGCTAAAAAAGCCGCTGGAACGCTGGCCGAACTGCTGGTTAAGCTCGGTTTGGTCGAGCTGTCTACTCAAGTACTCGGCAGTCTGCTTAAAACCCACGCAGCTACCTATCTTGCAGGTGGCGCGGTTCAAGGGGTGAGCGCTGCCTATCTCACACGGGTCGTGGGGCTTAGCCTGGTCGAATTCTTTGAAGAACAGAGTTTGCTGCCGGTTGAAAAGCGGAAATTTGCCTTTGATAGTATGTTTTCTGACAGGGGATTTACCGACATGGGCGATCGCCTGCAAACCATCTTTAAAACAACAAAGCAAAGCTTGGGCCTACAGTCTTTTGTGCAGCAGACCCTAGCGCATCTACCCGTCTCAGAAAAAAATCCAGTCTCAGAAAAGAAGCAGGTTGCTGCCTAGTCAAGGCTTCTAAATGAAAGCTGGATGAAACCCTATGACCTCACCCGAGCTGACGCCTAAAAGTCCGATTTCTAAGCATCCGATCTCTAAAGATCCGATCTCTAAGCCTCCGGCTCCCAAAAAACCGACCTCCAAAAATCCAATTGTGGAACAGGCTCGCGACAGCCTGCGCCAGGCGATTGATCGCTATATTCCGCAGCTCAAAATGACCCAGCTCACAGACCAAGAGCTGGGCCGACAGGCTGCTGTCAAAACCGGGATCGATCAGCTCACGGCCCTGATGAACAAACTCGATGGCTCTCTGCTGCGAGTTGCGGTTTTTGGCTTGGTTAGTCGCGGAAAATCTGCGGTTATCAATGCCCTGATGGGCGAAAAAGTGTTAGAAACAGGCCCGCTAAACGGAGTAACGCAGTGGCCCCGGTCGGTCTACTGGCTCCCCGATGAGGGCCAATCTACTGCAAAAGGGCCGCTAAAGCTAGAGCTAATAGACACCCCAGGACTCGATGAAATCGAGGGTCGCTCCCGTAGCGAAATGGCCCAGCAGGTTGCTCAGGAGGCCGATCTGATTCTGTTTGTGGTTTCTGGCGATGTCACCCAGACAGAGTATCAGGCGCTGCAACAGCTGTATGCCACCAAAAAGCCGCTGCTGCTGGTTTTCAACAAAGTAGATCTTTACCCCGAAGCCGATCGCGAGACCGTTTCTAACAATTTGCAGACCCTTTGGCAAAAAGCCGAGGGCAAAGCCGACTTGCCGCCCGGTGCTCGCCTTGTTGACGATATTGTGATGGTCTCGGCAGAACCTGCGCCGCTTCAGGTTCGAGTGGAATGGCCAGATGGCCGCATTAGCGAAGAATGGGAAAATCCACCGGCTCAGATTGAGCCGCTAAAGACGACTTTGCTCAAAATTGTGAAAGAAGAAGGCGCTACCCTGGTTGCACTCAATGCGCTGCGGCAGGCTGGCATTATTGAAAACAAGCTGTCTGAAGAGACGGCTGAACTCAATCAGGTCAGTGCTGATGAGCTGATTTGGACGTATGCAAAGTACAAGGCGATCGCAGTTGCGTTTAACCCGGTGGCCATTCTTGATATTCTTGGCGGGGTTAGCTCAGATATCGTCATGATCCGCGCTTTGTCAAAGCTGTATGGCTTTCCAATGACCCGGTTTGAAGCGAGCAAACTTTGGCAGTCTATTATTGGCAGCTCCAGCACCCTGCTGCTGAGCGAATTTGGCACGGGTCTGATTCTAGGCTTTGGTAAAAGCGGCGCAGCCGTCTGGAGCGCGTTTGAAAGTTTTTCTGGCTTTACTGCCTATGCCAGTGCGATGACCGCGCAGGCTGGTGCCGCAGGCTATGGCACCTATGCGGTGGGTCAGGCTGCTAAGCTCTACTTGCAGCAAGGCTGTACTTGGGGGCCGACGGGGGTCAATACTGTGATGGAAAGCATTCTGGCTAAAGCCAAGGCAGATTCTACCTTAGAGCGATTGCAGGCCGAGATTAAGGAGACAATTAGCCGTCCAGCAGCATCAGAACCCGTGAACACAGAAAGCTAGTCTTCTAACCAAGTAAGGATGCAGTGTAGTAATGGTTTCTTTTGACGCATTGCCTGGGCAATCTCCGCCATTTGAAAAAGTAATGAGCGCTGAAAAAGTAATGAGCGCTGAAAAAGTAATGAGTGCTGATTTTTTGCGATCGCTCAGCTTCGCGGCTGACAAACACCGCCATCAGTGCCGCAAGGGCCGCGGCCAAATCCCCTACATTAATCACCCGATTGCAGTCGCCAGCATTTTGCTCAACGAGGCCAAGATTACCGATGAAGTGGTTCTGATCGCGGCGCTGCTGCATGACACCGTAGAAGATACGGACGCTACGTTTGCAGAAATTGAGCAGCACTTTGGCCAAACTGTGCGAGATGTCGTCGCTGAAGTGACAGACGATAAATCGCTGCCCAAGGCCGTGCGCAAGCAGCAGCAGATTGATCATGCAGCGGGTTTGAGCGATCGCGCCAAGCTAATCAAACTTGCCGACAAAACGTCTAACCTGCGCGATATCGTCCTCTCTCCGCCCGAGGGCTGGTCTAATACCCGGCTAGCCGAATATCTAGACTGGGGAAAGGCCGTCATCGATCAGGTGCGGGGGACGCACCCTCAGCTAGAGGGGCTGTTCGATCAGGCGTATGAGCAAGGAAAAGTAGCGATCGCATCGTTAAAAGAGGACATGAAATAAGGCCGCGATGACGGGTACTCATCCATTGCTTTGGTCAGTCAACTGTCGTTTCTGTAGGATTTTGTATCTTGCCAAGCAGCGTGTAAAACGGTTGCCAGTCGTCTTCTTCGGCGATGCGCGCCCACACCGCTTCAATTTGAGGGCGCAGCAACACAGTTTTGGGATTTGTTGCGCGCAGGCATTGCTGAACGGTTTCTAGCTGATCGGTAGATAGCTGGCTGAGGCAGTGGTGATAGATCTTGCGCCACTGCTTGAGCTGCTCTGCCGCTTCAGGTTCGGCGCTGTCTATGGTGGCGGCCAAAATGAGGCCTTCATCGGCTTGCCACTGAGGGGTGAACTGCTCGGTCAGGGTGAGGAAGAAGTCGGGGTAGCTGACGCGCGTGGTTTCGAGCAGGGTGAGGGTTTGGTTGATGAGGTCGCGAGGAAGTGTCGGATTGAGGGCTGAAAGCTGCGTGTGGAGCGCGGTGGGGATGCCAAGCTTTTGCAGGGTGCGATCGCAAAACACTTCGGCATATTTAGGCTGGTACTGGGCAAGTCCGGCTTCCATGCGTTTAGGATCAATTACCTCGGCGAGGGCGACGGCAAGCTTTTCTAAGTTCCAGTAGCAGGCACCGGGCTGATTGCCGTAGCAGTAGAGGCCAGAGTAGTCGAAGTAGGCGGCAGTAAAGCGAGGGTTGTATTCATCCATAAAGGCGAAAGGGCCGTAGTCGAAGCTTTCGCCGGTAATCGACATATTGTCGGTGTTTAGCACCGCGTGGCAAAAGCCTGCGGTCATCCACTGGGCAACAAGAGTAGCTAAGCGTTCACAGAGTTCGCTGAACCAGTCGGCGTAGCGGGCCTGCTCGTCGTTAGCCGTGGGGCTGTCAAGCGCCAGTAAATGAGGATAGTAAACCTCAATCACATGATCTAACAGCGTTTTGGCCAAATCAGGGCGCTGGATGTAGTGCAGCCGCTCGAAGGTGCCAAAGCGAATGTGAGAGTGGCTAAAGCGCACCATAACCGATGAGCGCGTCGGGGAGGGTTCGTCGCCTCTGGTGAGGTTTTCGCCGGTTTCTATGAGGCTAAGCGTGCGGGAGGTATTGACCCCGAGGGCATGCAGCGCTTCGGAGGCTAAAATTTCGCGCACGCCGCCTTTGAGCGTGAGCTTGCCATCGCCGCCGCGCGAGTAGGGGGTAGGGCCAGAGCCCTTGGTGCCAAAATCGTAGAGTTTGCCGTCGGTGCCGCGAAGCTGACCGTAGAGAAAGCCGCGCCCGTCGCCAATAAAGGGGTTGTAGCTGCGAAACTGATAGCCGTGGTAGCGCAGGGCCAGAAAGGAATCGTGGCCTGTGAATTTGCCAAAGGCTTCGATAAAGTCGCGATCGCTGACTTCCTTTGCCGAAAGACCTATTTTTTTGAGCAGGTCGTCATTGCGAAAACGCAGGACGTGATGAGGAAACGCTGCTGGCGTAACCGCATCGTAGTAATCGCTGCCAAGATCAGCAAGGGCTGACTGGTACGGGAGACTTAAAAAAGGATTCGATGAAAGAGGGTTTGATGGCAAGGGCTAAAAATTCTAATCCACAGATCTAATCTACAGACGTAATTCGCTTTAGATTCAAGACATCTGAAAGCTTACGAATCTGAGTAAACGTTTGATTGAGATGAGCGTGGTCACGAATATCAATGCCCAAATCAATTTCAGCAATCTGGTCTGGATACGTTTTGACCCCGGCCTTATGGACGTTAATTTTAAGATCTGACAGTCGGGTCAAAATATCTTTGAGCACGCCTACTCGGTCAATCACCTCAATTCTAAGCTGAACTGGGTAGGTATCTGGCTGGCCCTTGCTGGCCGCATCTGGCTGGTTCCAGCGCAGAGGAATTAGCCGCTCACCCGGAATTTTATCCACGTTAGGACAGCCCTGCTTGTGCACCGCAATGCCTCTGCCCCCGGTTGAAACCACGCCCAAGATAGACTCGCCTGGAATAGGATGACAGCAGCCTGCAATATAGTGCAGCAAGCCTTCGAGCCCGGCAATCGGCGCGTGGTCTAATCTGGTTTTGCGGTTAGCAGGCGCTTTCACCGCCGGAATCTCGTCCTCTAGCGTCGTGATTCCTTCTGATACGGCGGGCTGCGTCTCTTTAACGGCCTCTTGCAGCCGGTTGACAACCGCGTTTAGGGTGACTTCGCCATAGCCCAGCCCCGCTAGCAAATCATTGACAGAAGAGTAGTTACAGCGCTCGGCGGTGGCCTGAGCGGGGGCGGTTTTGAGCAAGGCATCTAGGCCGCTTTTGCCCATGACTTTTTCGAGCATGTCATGGCCACGATCGCGATTTTCGTCATGGTGAAAGCTTTTGTACCACTGCCGAATCCGACTGCGCGCGCCCGTACTCACCACAAAGTTCATCCAGTCGAGGCTTGGGTGGGCGTTTTTGTTCGTAATAACTTCGACAATGTCACCGTTGTGCAGCTCAGTGTCGAGCGGCACGATGCGACCACAAACCTTAGCCCCCGCACAGTGATTACCCACTTCTGTATGAATACGATAGGCAAAATCGACCGGCGTCGCGCCTCGGCTGAGCGGAATCACATCGCCGGTTGGCGTAAAGGCATACACCTCTTCATCAAACAAATTGTTCTTAACGCCAGAGAGATACTCCTGCGCGTCTTTGAGTTCGTTTTGCCAGTCTAAAAGCTGCCTTAGCCAGGTAAATTTCTCTTCATCCGCGCCAACGGTCGTTTGGCTGTTGCCCGACTCTTTATATTTCCAATGCGCGGCAATTCCATACTCAGCAATATGGTGCATCTCAACTGTCCGAATCTGCACCTCTATAGGGCGACCGTGCGGTCCAATCACCACCGTATGCAAAGACTGATATCGGTTGGGTTTTGGCAGGCCAATGTAGTCTTTAAATCGGCCCGGAATCGGCCTAAAAAGATCGTGTGCAACCGCTAGCGCTCGGTAGCATTCGTCTTTGCTGTTGACGATTAGACGAACCGCCGCGATGTCATAAATCTCTTTGAATTCCTTGCCCTGCCGCTCCATCTTTTTATAGATGCTGTAGAGATGCTTGGGTCTGCTGCTCACCTCTTCGCACTCAATTCCCAGCTTGTTGATCCCCGCTTGCAGTACGCTGCTTACCTGCTGCAGTCTGGCCTCTCTATCTGTGCGTTTATCAACAATGAGCTGCTTTAGATTGCGGTAGGCATCGGGCTCTAGATACTTAAAGCAAAGATCTTCTAGTTCCCACTTAAATCGACCGATACCTAACCGGTTGGCTAGGGGCGCAAAGATCTCTAGCGTTTCTCTGGCGATCCGTACCTGTTTATCGGGGCGCAAATGCTCTAGCGTCCGCATGTTGTGCAACCGATCGGCTAGCTTAACGACGATGACTCGAATGTCTTTTGCCATGGCCAAAAACATGCGGCGAAAGTTTTCGGCCTGCTGCTCTTTTTTACTCTCGAAGTTGAACTTAGAGAGCTTTGTAACGCCTTCAACTAGATGGCGAACTTCCGCGCCAAACAGAACTTCAATTTCGTCTGCACTGACTTCGGTGTCTTCGACCACATCGTGCAGAAACCCAGCGGCAATCATGGCGCTATCGCCACCGAGGCTGCGCAGCAAACCCGCAACGGCCACAGGATGCGCAATATACGGATCGCCAGAGGCTCGCATTTGGCCTTTGTGGAGCTGATAGGCAAACTCAAAAGCGCGGCAGACTAGCTGATCCCCGCCTAGCTCCTCGCCTGCGAGTGGTGCGATCGCTAACTGATCGCGCTGCTGTTTTGCCGGTGTTTCTAGCCGTGTTTCTAGTCGTGTTCCAGGCTGCGTTTCAAGCTGTCCTTCTAGGGCCGGGTTTTCTAAAGGCGCACTTCCTTCGGCAGCAGCCTCTAACGCTCTAACGCTCTGACGCGTGTCTGACGCGGTTCCATGTTCTAGTAAGCAAGACGATAGCCAGGCAGGGAGCGAGCAATCTTGAGGAATGGCAAGGTCTGTTGGGGTCATGGCTACACTCTACTGATTTGAGCGAATGATTTGAGCGAATGATTTGAGCGAAGGCGGATGGAGAAGAAAAAGCTAGCTGTGGTCAGCCGTGACGGCTGAGGCGATCGCGGCTAAGGGCTGGTCTAAAAGCTTTAAAGGCAGCGGCTATTAGAATTGCAAAGAAAATTAAAGTAAAGATTCACTCTGACAGGATAAAAATCACACTTGAGCGGGCCTGCTTAATTTTTCCAGCGAAGAAGGAAGAGGGTGAGCAATCCACTAAATGTTTAATGAATTGGCTAACGAATTGATTAAAGGCGACTGACTTTAACTAAGCTGATATTTTAACGTTCTCTCACGAGTGAGTAAGCAGTAGATAGGCGAGCAGGTAGCAAAAAGTCTGTGAGGCGATGTCTTTGGGGCTAGCAATTGCATGTTCAGTCGCCTGCTTGGGTTTCAGCCGACTTCTTAGTTTTTGTGGCTGTGATTTTTTGTGGCTATAGTTTTGTGGCTGTAGTAATGAGTGATGAAAGTTGCAGTAGTAGAAGTCAACTCAGATTTCAATCTGGTCACTTTTAGCCCGATTACGATTTAGCCCGATTACGATTTAGCCCGATTACGATTAGCCTGATTGCTAGCCTGATTATAATTTTTTAATTGTGTTTAGTTTAAAGGTGTGTATGGGGCAACTATGTAGCCTTATATACAAGATATGTGTAACCAATCATAAACAAAACTGTCCGCATTGATCGACAGATATTGATGACTGATGAAAGATAATGGTCTGGTACGTAGACCTCCGGGCTTTTGTGAGTAACGATATCGACTTATGTCATCAGTTCAACACTTTCAATCAATCGCTCAGTGCGCTACAGCAAGCGATTGAACCAATCACTAAACCTGCGGATAAACCCGCGACAACTCATTTAGACGCGATCGCTGCCTCTGAGATCTGCGAGCAGGTAAATAATTTGCAGCAACAGTTTCAATCAATATTGGTGGCTCTCAGCAGCGCCGTGAGTGAATCGGCGATCGCACCAGCGGTGGCACAGCGAATTGGGCCTTACCAAACAGAAGCTCATAGGCGAGTGCGACTGATTTCAATTGAATCAATGCGGCTGAAAACCGCGCGGCAGCCCGCCTTAATCGATCGGGTGCGATCGCAGCTTTTGCGTCATCTCAGTCAGCTACAGCAGTTTATGCAGGCTATGACGGCTGAGGTCTGCGAAGCGGAGGATAGCGGTGTAAGCTAATCGCTATCGACAATCGCTATCGACAAATGAGGAGTTAGCTGTGCGCTGTCCGAAAGAACCTATGATTGACCTGGTGCCTGGCGAGCTAACCGCAGGGCTGAGCGCGCAGCACTGCCCAAGCTGCGAGGGCAACTGGATTCCTAAGTTCAACTATCAGCGATGGCAGGATGCAAACGCAGGTTTAGAAGCGGTTCCAGCGGATGTGCTGCCGCTGACGTTAGCAAGCGACTACGAGGCCGTGCCGTTAGATAAAAAAGCTGGCCTGTGCCCGGAGTGTGGGGCCTATTTGAAGCGAGCGCGGCTGAATTTGGAGCGGACCTCTTTTTATGTAGAGCGCTGCCCGGTTTGCGATGGGCTGTGGTGCGATCGCGGCGAATGGGAAATTTTTGCAGCGCTTGGCCTGCACATTCAAATCCCCATTGTGTTTATTCCTGATTGGCAGGCCAAGGTACGGCTGCTAGAGCAGGTGGAGCGGCAGCGGCAGGCCGTGGTCGAAAAACTAGGGCCTGAGATTGCAGGGCGCGTCTTTGATCTGGGCGATTTGCTGGCAGGGCATCCGCATGGCGATTTTGCGGTGGCGTATTTGATGAGAAAATTCGACAAGAAATAATTTGAATCTATGAGCGCTTTTCCCGTTTCGCCAGATAGCTCTGCTTTCTCCAAAACACCTTCTGCGGTGCCTTCCGCGACGCCTTCTACACTGCTGGCGCTAGAAGATTTTCGCGTTTCTTACCCAGGGCCGCTGGCCTGGGCGGTTGACGGGGTTTCGCTAGCGCTGCAGCCGGGCGAAAAGCTAGGCCTAGTGGGTGAGTCGGGCTGTGGCAAAAGTACGCTGGGGCGAGCGGCGATGCGGCTGTTGCCTGGGGGCTCGCGTATTGAAGGCAAAGCCACGTTTGAGGGGCGATCTATTGTTGATTTTTCGGCAGATGAGCTGAGGAAGTTTCGCGGTGAGGCGGTTTCACTGATCTTTCAAGATCCGATGACGCGGCTAGATCCGCTGATGACGATTGGTGAGCACTGCATAGAAACGCTGCTGGCGCATCGACCTGATTTGGATCAGCAGGCGGCCAAGAAAATTGCGATCGCGACCCTAGAATCGGTCAGCATTCCTGCTAGCCGCTGGCGACAATATCCGCACGAATTTAGCGGCGGCATGCGGCAACGAGTCGCGATCGCCCTAGCGCTAGTGCTCAACCCTAAGCTAATTGTGGCTGATGAGCCCACTACTAGCCTAGACGTCACGGTTTCGGCGCAAATCTTAGAGCTGCTCACAGCGCTGTGCTCGGCGCGCAATATGGGGCTGATTTTGATTTCTCACGATTTGGCGCTAGTGGGTGAGTATTGCGATCGCATTGCCGTTATGTATCAGGGCAAACTGGTCGAAACAGGCCCCACGCAAGCGGTGTTTTGCAACCCACAGGCAAAATACACCCAGTCTTTGCTTGCCGCTGCCCATCAGCTTCAATCGGCAGGGGCCCAAAACTCGGCCACAGCGCAGGCCAGTGAATCGCCAATTTTGAGCTTGAAAGGTCTCACAAAGCATTACGCCTTAGAACAGGGGCTGCTGGGCAAGCTGCTGCGTCAAGAGCCGCCTGATCCGATTAAAGCGGTTGATAGCGTTTCAATCGATCTCTATCCAGGTGAAATTTTAGGGCTGGTGGGCGAATCGGGCTGCGGCAAAAGTACGCTTTCTCGGACGCTGCTCAGAATTGTAGAGCCCACGTCTGGCAGCATTACCTTTCAAGGCGACGATTTTACTAGCCTATCTCGCTCAGCTTTGCAGGCGAAGCGGCGAGACATCCAAATGATCTTTCAAGACCCTCATGCCTGCCTAAATCCGATGATGACAATTGGCCAGGGCATTGCCGACCCGCTGCTGATTCATCGGTTAGCGAGCAAGGCAGAAGCAAAGGTAAAAGTAGAGGCCATGCTGGAGCGGGTGGGGCTGACGCCGGTAGAAGACTACTACAATCGCTATCCAGGGGATATTTCGGGCGGGCAGCAGCAGCGGGTCGCGATCGCGCGCGCCTTGATCACGCGGCCCAAGCTGGTAGTTTGTGATGAGCCTGTCAGTATGCTAGATGCCAGCGTGCAGGCCCAGGTGCTAGAGCTGATGCTAGATCTCAAAGATGAGCTGGATTTGACCTATTTGTTTATTACGCATGATCTGTGGGTGGCAAAGTATTTGTGCGATCGCATTGCCGTCATGAACAGTGGCAAAATTGTAGAAATGGGCCCCACCGAGCAAATCTTTAACGCTCCGGCTCACGCCTACACAAAAACGCTGCTAAAGGCGGCTCCTTTGCTAGCCGAGCGAACGGGCTGACGCTTAGTTATCTAGCGGCTTACTAGCCCCCAATTTGAGACATAGTGCGGCTGTAGGCTCCGGTAACGCCAGATTCGCGCATTTTGAAGTTAATGTCCGGTTTCTCCTGGCGCAGGGCGGCGACTCGGTCCCGTAGCTGGGAAAGGGGAACGCCAGCGCGTAGGTCGCTGCGTAAGTCGATTTGACCACTTTCATTTAGCAGACAAGGGCGCAGCATACCGTCGGCAGATAGGCGCATACGGTTGCATCTGTCGCAAAAGCACTCGGACATCTGGCTGATAAAGCCCAAGGTGCCTTTTGCGCCTGGAATTTGAAAGACGTCAGCGGGTCCGTTGCCGGTGACATGCCCCGATTCTAGGCCCCAGCGCTGGGTGATTTGGCTGCGGATGGTTTCACTGTCTATCCAGCCTTTATTATCAAAAAGGGCGTCATTGCCAATTGGCATAAATTCAATAAAGCGGATATGCCAGTCACGTTCAATAGAGAGCGCCGCGAGATCTAAGACTTCGTGATCGTTAATGCCTGGAATGACGACGACGTTTAGCTTTAGTGGCGAAAAGCCTACTTTATGAGCCGCCTGGATACCGGCCCACACGTCTTGCCAGCGCGATTTTCCGCGACCACCAATGATGGTCTTAAAGGTTTCTGCATTGAGTGAATCTAAGCTGATGTTGATGCGTCTCAGCCCTGCTTTATGTAGGGGCTGGGCTAGCTCCGCGAGTAAAAAGCCGTTGGTGGTCATGGCCAAATCTTGCGTTTGGGGCAGCGAAGCGATCGCCTTTACCAATTCCACAATTCCTGGCCTTAGCAGCGGCTCACCACCGGTTAGCCGAAAGCGGGTAAAGCCCACTGGAATAAACACCTCGCGCAGCAGCCGCAAAATTTCGTCATGGGTAAGCCAGTGCTCTTTGAGCGCATACTGCAAGTCAGCGCCTTCGGGCATACAGTACACGCACTGAAAGTTACAGCGATCGACTAGGCTAATGCGCAGATAGTCGATCGGTTTGGGCGCTAAGAGCGGTGCTCGCTCAAACCTTAAGCTCGCTTTTTCTGAAGTTGTCTTTTCTGAAGTTGTCTTTTCAGTGGCAGCCATGAATTACGCAGTACGCAGGTTTTATCTGTCTTCTATGAATCTATCCTCTACCATTGGCCGAAAAATGACACGATGGAGAACCGGCTGATACCCAGAGATTTTGTGAATGAGCGGTCCTAGAAGTGGTTATACCTTGCCTGTGTTTGCCTGTGCGGGTGCGATCGCAGCTCTCCGCCAGCTCACTACAGCCTCGGCCTCAGCCTCAGTCACACTCGATCTGGTTGAACCTGCCAAAACCGCAGATATTCCAATTGAGCAGTCGTCACTGCTGTCACCGACCTCGGCGCTAGCCATCACGCGTAGCGATCCCGGTGATAATTTGGACCTGACTCGCCATACGCCCATTTGGTCAGTGGTGAGCTGGGCAGACGCGGATCAAATAGATCCGATTTGCTTGGTAGGCGGTGAAGGGATCGGGCGACATGCGGGCGGCGATGCTATCTATGCCTATGCTCGCAAGCTGCTGTGGGCAAACCTTTTGCCAGCGTTAGCGGCAAATCAAAAGATAAAAGTGACCATTATTTTGCCAGAAGGTCGCCGTCTGGCTAAGCGCACCTCGAATGAGGCTTTTGGCGTAATAGAGGGGCTTTCTCTGCTCGGAACCAGCGGCATTGCCCAGCCGCTGAGCGCGCCCGCTCAGCTCACCGCCTACCGAGAAGCGCTGCGGCAAAAGGCGGCTGACTACCCAGATCTGGTGTTTTGCCTGGGTGAGAATGGTTTGGATTTGGCGCTTAAGGTTGGGATTGATGCCAACCGGCGGCTGAAGACGGCTAACTGGATTGGGCCGCTGCTCGCAGAAGCTGGCACGCTGGGCGTTCGCTCTATTTTGCTGTTTGGCTATCACGGCAAGCTGATTAAGCTAGCGGGAGGCATTTTTCATACGCATCATCATGTGGCTGATGGCAGGCAAGAAATTATGGCGGCTTACTGCGCTAAAGCGGGGCTAGAAACGAAAATTGTTCAGCAAATTTTGGCGAGCCCAACGAGCGAGGCGGCGCTACAGATTTTGACGGGGCTAGATGCTCAGACTAGTAGCACCTGGGTGAGCGCGGTGTATGGCATTTTGGCTGAGCAGATTGATGCGCGATCGCACGCCTACATTCTCACGCACACCGAGCAGCCGGTAAAAGTTGGTAGCGTCCTGTTTGACCGGCAGCGGCAGATCATTATCAAAAGCGATCGCGCCAAGGATTTGTTATTGACTCAGCGCTGACCTTGGCACTGGTCTTGCTCCCTGCTAGATTCTCCTCAATCTTTCAATGTTTTAAAGTCAATGGGTTTGCTACTGTAATTAGAAAGCAAAATTAACAAATCATGATCTATTCGGCAGAGCGTTTTACTAAACAGTAAGAAAGGCCGACTGTAGAGGAAGGCCGACCGTAAAGGCTGACTTTTCCTTACTCTCATAATCTCTAGAATAGATACTTTTTCAGTTGTCTCGCGTCAGACGTGTAGGCAGTCCAAACGGTTTCTCCTTTCCTAAAATCTGGATGCCCAACCGGTTTGCTGTAAGCTATCTCAATCTTGCTGGTTAATGCCTAGCTGATAGATAGAAAAGAAAGCATAAAAGACGCTCAGCCGTTGAATTTCGTTGCTTGTTCTACAGACAATCTAAAGCCCCCACATTCAAGTACCCATATTCAAGTACCTATCTTAAAATCCTCACATTCAAGTACCCCACTTTTAAAGCTAACTAGTCAAAGCCTGCGCACTGCTTGGCGGTGTTAGCAGTCTATTTCCAGCAGTACATTCCTAGCCTTACATCCGTCTTACATCCGCCTTACATCCTAGGTGCGGCTCAATTTAAATCAGCCCCACCAGATCAGCAAATCAGAAAAAAGGGACCATTGTGACTTCTAAAACGCCTACCTCACAACCTCAAACCTCGCAACCTCAAACCTCACAACCTCAAACCTCACAGCCTTTAGAGGCTTCGACCAGCACCGTTTCTACTTTGAACCGTCAAATGCTAGCCATTTTAGACTTTGGTTCTCAGTATTCTGAGCTGATCGCCCGTCGCATTCGCGAAACAGAAGTCTATTCAGAAGTCCTGTCCTATCGAACCAGTGCTGAGCAGCTACGCCAGCTAAACCCTAGAGGCATTATTTTGTCGGGGGGGCCTAGCTCTGTCTATGACGTCGGTGCGCCGGTTTGCGATCCTGAAATTTGGAACCTGGGTATTCCGGTACTGGGCGTTTGCTACGGTATGCATCTGATGGTGCAGCAGCTAGGCGGTCAGGTTGAGCGGGCTGAGCGGGGCGAGTATGGTAAGGCGGCGCTGCTGATTGATAATGAGGCCGATTTGCTGACGAATGTGGTCGATGCTTCGACGATGTGGATGAGCCACGGTGATTCGGTGACCCGGCTTCCGGCAGGCTTTGAGGTGCTAGCGCATACAGAAAATACGCCGCAGGCTGCGATCGCGCACCCCGACAAACACTTCTACGGCGTTCAGTTTCATCCAGAAGTCGTCCACTCTGCCCAGGGCAGCGAGCTGATTCGCAACTTTGTCTACAGCATTTGCCAGTGCGAGCCAACCTGGACAACTGAAGCCTTTGTTGAAGAAGCCATCCGCGAAGTCCGCGCAAAAGTTGGCGATCAGCGGGTTTTACTTGCCCTTTCAGGCGGCGTTGATTCTTCTACTTTGGCCTTTTTGCTGCATAGGGCTATTGGCGATCAGCTCACCTGCATGTTTATCGATCAGGGCTTTATGCGCAAGCGCGAGCCTGAGCGACTAATCGCAATTTTTGACAACCGTTTTCACATCAATGTGGAATACATCAATGCGCGCGATCGCTTCTTAGAAAAAATTAAAGGCGTTACCGATCCCGAAGAAAAGCGCAAAATCATCGGCCACGAATTTATCAAAGTCTTTGAAGAAGAGTCCACCCGGCTCGGCCCCTTTGACTACCTTGCGCAAGGCACGCTTTATCCAGACGTAATCGAGTCGGCTGATACTAACGTCGATCCGCAGACCGGTGAGAGAGTCGCCGTCAAAATCAAAAGTCATCACAACGTCGGCGGCTTGCCCAAAGACCTGCGATTTAAGCTAATCGAGCCTTTGCGTAAACTCTTCAAAGACGAAGTGCGCAAAGTCGGCATAGCGGTTAACTTGCCCGACGATATTGTGCGGCGGCATCCTTTTCCAGGGCCCGGCCTAGCGATTCGAATCTTAGGGGAAGTGACGCCAGAGCGGCTGCATATTTTACGAGAAGCCGACTATATTATTCGCCAAGAAATTCGCCGCAGCGATAGCTATCACGATTTTTGGCAGGCATTTGGCGTCTTGCTGCCGGTGCGCAGTGTTGGCGTTATGGGCGATCAGCGCACGTATGCCTATCCCATTGTTTTACGACTTGTCAGCAGTGAAGACGGCATGACCGCCGACTGGTCGCGCGCGCCCTACGAGCTGTTAGAAAGTATCTCTAACCGCGTTGTTAATGAGGTTGAAGGCGTTAACCGCGTCGTTTACGACATCACCTCCAAGCCGCCTGGAACTATAGAATGGGAATAGAAGAACGGGGATAGACTGCCTTTCCTGGCGAAAACCAGCCTTTTCTTCCGGTTTCTACCCGCAGCCTGATACCCACCCACCAAAGTTTGCGGCACAATATATCTGAGTAATCTCCGAGGCACCCACTATCACCATGAACCCAGACTCCCTGCTCGAACTCATTCAAAAAGGCTACCGTGTCACCCTTGGCGCAGCCTCCACCGCAGCAGAAGCCGTCCAAGATCCTCAGCGGGTCTCTGATGAATTTTCAGCAATCGGAACTGACTGGGAGCGCCTAGCAGACAAGCTAGAAGTGCGGGGTGCGCTGACTGAAAAAGAAGCCCGCGACTTTGTTGAAGGCGTTACTAGCCAAATGCCCGAGCCTTTCCGCAGTGTGTCTTCTCCGTTTACTCAAAGCCAATCACCCACGCCCCCGACCGTGACCACCATTGCCACTCCAGTAATCGATACTGAACTGCAAGCAGAAGTTACGTCTTTAACGGCTGAGCTGATCGCTATTCGCGAAGAAATCGAAGCGCTCAAGAATAAGACTAACTAGATGTATCGTCTAGATACGCAGTGTTATCTAGGTTCAAATGTTATCTGGATTTAGATGCTATCTGGAGTCAAACGTTATCTAGATTCGTTCGGATAACGCGAGTCGCAAAGCAAAGGCTGACACTAAAAGGCTGGCACAGTTTAGTGTCAGTCTTTTTTAATGCCGCCGCTATGTCGCTGATATGCTAGCCGCCGTCAGGCCAGTGCTATGCCAGTGCGCTCCCTGTGCCACCCGCTGGCGGTACGTCTTGCCAGCGCCCTGGCCCCACCGCTCGAATGGCCTGCTTTAAAGAGACATCTCCGGTATACAAAGCTTTGCCTACAATGACACCAGACACACCAGACGGCACCAGCGCTAGTAAACTCATTAGATCTGAGAGCGCGCTAACTCCGCCAGAGGCAATCACGGGCGTTTTGATTGCGATCGCAAGTTCCCTCAGCGCTTCTAAATTTGGGCCTTTCATCGTCCCGTCGCGCTTGATGTCGGTATATACGATGGCTGCTGCTCCCTGGTCGCCCATTCGCTTAGCCAGTTCAATCGCCATTACTTCCGAGGTTTCTATCCAGCCTCTAGTTGCCACTTTGCCGTCACGCGCATCAATGCCGACAATAATGCGGCCCGGAAACTGAGCGCTAAGCTGACCGACTAGATCTGGGTTTTCGACAGCCGCCGTGCCGAGAATGGCGTACTGCACGCCGAGATCGAACAGCGCCTTGACACGGTCAGCATCTCGCAGGCCGCCGCCGACTTGAATTGGCAGATCAACCGCATCAGCGATCGCGCTAATCGCCTGCCAGTTTTCTGGCTTTCCAGCCTTAGCTCCATCCAAATCGACTAAGTGCAGCCGCGTTGCGCCTTCTGCTTCCCACTGCCTAGCGACTTCTACCGGGTTGTCGTTAAACACTTCGGACTTTGCATAGTCTCCTTGAAACAGGCGGACACAGCGTCCCTCTAATAGGTCAATAGCCGGAATAACATCCATTCAATCAAATCTCAAGCAAACTAGGTCTAGATTGTATCAAGAAAGCTCAATCGTCAAAAAAGCCCAGTCATTAAGAAAGCCCAGTTATCAAGAAAGCCTGCCGTCTAAGAAAGCCTGCAAAGGTGGCAGGCTCAGCACTTTTTTGAAGGCAAGCCGCCAAAAGAAAAAACCTGAGCCGTTAGGCCCAGGTCTTCAAAATATGCGTATTAGAAATCACCAGTTATATAGCTTTGGCTGCGAGCTTTGGCCATGAGGTGAACTTCAGCTACGAGTCTAACTAACTGGCATTAGCTTGCCCTTATTTGCTCTCAAAATTCAACTTTACTTGATATCTTGCTTCACAACGGCTGCTCTTACAATTGCTAGCTTCACAACTACTAGCCTTATAGCCACTGGCCTCACAACTACTGACCTTACAACTGTGGGTTGATGTTTTCTAAAATTTGCTGAATTTGCTGACCGTCTGGGGCCTTGGGGTGCGATCGCAAATACGCCCTCAAATCCTGCTCTGCCAGGCTGTAGTTTTCGAGCCGATGGTGTAAAAGGCCGCGATCGCGCATTTGCTGAACCTCTCCTGGCATCAGCACTAATAGCTTATCAAGCACCGCTACCGCCGCTTCATCGGCCTCTAGCTGAAAATAAATCGCCTTCAGATTCATTAGCATCCGCGCCAAAAACGCCTTCGGCATCACCCCGCTTAAAAAGGCCAGGTTCCATTTCATCTGTGGAAACATCTGCTCAAAGCGCGTTTGGCAGTCGGCCACAAACATCAGCTCGCCACTGCGAAACGGATCGACAAACACCTCCATCTCTTCCACCACGGGTCGAATCAGAAAGTGACCCGGCATTCCTACGCCGACCATCGGAAAGTCAATTCGCTTAGCAATTTCTAAATAGACCAGCGATAGCGAAATCGGTATTCCTAGCCGTCGGTCGATAACGCAGTTGAGTAGGCTATTGTCTGGGCTGTAGTAGTCTTTTTGGTTGCCTGAAAACTTCAGCTCTTCAAACAGGTAGGTGTTGATCACCTGGATGACTTTGAGCGGATAGCGGTTTTTGGGTAGGCGCGATCGCACTGCTGCCGCCATATCATCCAAAGCTTCCAAATAAACGACTGGGTCCATATCCCAGTATTCTTCTTGGGCGATGTAGAGCGCCGCTGCTGCTAAGTTGATCCTCCCCTCGGCCTTTTGTACTTCTTGGTAAAAACGTTGCCCGGCAGGGGAAAGTCTCATGAATTCTGATGAAGTGGAGAAAAGCAGCCGGATGAGGGCTGCTTTATTGTATAGCGCGCAGGCGGGCTTCGACTACGCTCAGCCCTCGACAGTGCCCGACCTCTTAAAAAATCCCGATAGAAATCCCGATAGAAATCCCGGCCTCCTGATAGCGACCGATCTCCCGACAGCCCGACTTCTGACAGTGCCCAACCCCCGAAGCCTGAGCGTAGTCGAAGGCTGTACTGTTCTTGCAGAGTCGGCTGGCCAAAATCTACCCGTCTGCCCCATCCGCTGTCGAGCTTTCTATGAGCGCAGAACCCTGACTTCCGTTTTTACTAGAGCCGTTCAGTCCGTTGATTGCACCCGCCAAATCTACGCCCGACGTTTGCTTTAGCTGTGTCATAAACGCTGCCGCCTGCGTTGCCAAATTTCCCGACTGCGTGTCAATGACGGTCACGTTCTGCACGGCCACATCGGGCACTGTTGCAGTCAGTGTCTTTAGCAGTACTTCCAGCTTTTGTAAAAGAAAGATATCGCGGGCGCTGTCACCGGCTGAAAGCCAGGATTCGGCCAAACTGCGGGTGCCTTGCGCCTGCGCTTTTCCTTCTTCAACAATGGTCGCGGCATCACCTTTTGCCTGTGCGATCGCACGCTTACATTTCGCTTCAGCAGGCGCAATCACATCCGCCTTTAGCTGCTCCATCACCTGCTTAATCCGCTCCTGCTGCACCGGCACATCTGCCTGAATTCGGGCCAGCGAAGCCGCGATCTCAGCTTCGGCCTCAGCGACAACGGCTGCTCGCATGGTCAGCGCATCCTGCGTTCTTTGCTCTGCTGCCGCCTGCGAAATACCAATGTCACGCTCTAGCCGTCGTACAGCGGTGATCTTCTGGTTCTCGGCTGTCTGAATCATTGATTCTGCCTTAGCTTCCGCCTCAGCAATTCGAGCATCCCGCTGCAAATCAGCCTGCTGCTTACGGCCAATCGAATCTAAATAGCGCACGTCATCCGAAATATTTTGAATTTGCAGCGTGTCTAAAACCAACCCTAACTTTTCAAGATCTTCTTCGGCTTCATCTAGCAGGCTCTTAGCAAAAGCCGTTTTATCTTCATTTAGCTGCTCGGGTGTGAGGCTTGCCAAAACGCCCCGCAGATTTCCTTCTAACGTTTCTTTGGCAATCTTCTCAATTTCTTTGCGGGGCTTGCCCAACAGCCGCTCAATGGCATTGTGAATGGTGGGTTCTTCACCCGCAATTTTGATATTGGCAACACCGTCTACATGCAGCGGAATGCCCCCTTTAGAATACGCATTCGATACCTTCAGCTCGATGATCATGTTGGTCAGATTCATCTTCATCACCTTTTCTAGCAAAGGTGTCCGAATGCTGCTGCCTCCTTTTACTAAGCGATAGCCCACCTTGCGCCCGCCTGTCTTGCGCGCACTGCCCACAAAAATCAAAACCTCGTTAGGCTGGCAAATGTAATAGAGATTTTTGATGGTGAAGGTGCCTAACCCCCCTGCTAGCAGTAAAAGAACCAAAATAGGCATGGTCAAATTCTCCCAAAAATGTTTCTGATGATGAGCTGAAAAGTCTGCTCTGAAAAGCCTGTTCTGAAATGTTTGCTCTGAAAAACCTGCTCTGAAAAGCCTGCTCTGAAAATCTCTATAAGGTCGCTGGCAAGGCACCTACAGAATCCACAGCCGCTTTGCCATTGGTCTTGCTATTGGCTGGCATCGAAGTTCCGGCTTGAGAAAGCGTGCCAATCACATCAATGCCAAGTGTCTGCTCCACCTGCTGCAAAAACTGCCTGACAATTTCGGGATACACATTGGCCAGGCTTGCGATCGCCTTTCCATCCCCGTTATCAATCACATTGATATTCTCTAGCCGCAGCCGGTGTGGAATCGCTGCCGCCTCATGCAAAATCATTTCTACCTGCTGTAGTAAAAAGATCTGGCTGGCGTCCGCGCCTGTTTCTTTCCATACCTGCGCTAGCATCTCGTTCACGGCTGCCGCAGCTCTTGCGTTTTCTTCAATGCTGGCAGCATCGCCTTTTGCCCGTAGAATCTGGGCTTCTCTTTCTGCTTCTGCCGGAAGCACTTCGTCCGCCTGCAAGCGTAGCCTTTCTAGCTTGGCCCTAACGGTCTGTAGCTGCTGCTCAGCGCGGGCACGGGCCTCTTTTGCGGCGGCGGCTGTGCGCTCTTCTTCTGACTTTGAGCGCTGGTCTAGCTCGGCTTTGATTTTGCGCAGCTCGTTGGTTTTCTGCTGCGTAATTGTCAGCGCCTGCGACTTAAACATCTCGGCTTTTTTCTGGCAGTCCGCCTCTATGCGCTCAGCTTCTCCAATCGCTTCGGCTTCGGCAATTTCTGCATCGCGAACAATTTTGGCAATTTGGCGGCGACCAATAGAGCTGAGATAGTCCATGTCGTCGGTGACGCTCTGCACTTTGAGCGTATCGAGCTGAAGCCCTAGCTTGTTTAGGTCGCGGGCAACGTCTTCGGCGATGCGTTCGGCAAAGTTGAGCCGATCTTCGTTTACCTGCTCGGGTGTGAGGTTAGCAACGACACCGCGCAAGTTGCCCTCTAGGGTTTCGCGGACAACTCGGCGAATCTCAGATTGGTTGTGGCCCAAGAAGCGCTCAATCGCGTTGCCAACAATGCCGCGATTGCTAGAGACTTTGACATTGGCGATCGCCTGGATGTTTAACGGCGTTCCCCCTTTGGCATAGGCGTTTTTTACCTCTACCGGGATGGGCATTGTCGTCATGTCCATATTCTCAACGCGCTCAATTACTGGAATCACAAAAGCGCGTCCGCCAAATATCACCCGATAGCCCACTTCTCGGCCGCTTGGCTGCTTATATTTGCGGCCTGAAATAATCAAAATCTCGTTGGGCTTACAGATTCTAAGGCAGGCTTTTAGCAGGGCGATGACGCTGGCCAAAATAATCAACGTGACGCCAATGGTGCCTACCCCTATCGCTCCGAGCACGGCGGGCGGCGCGGTAACTGGCCGAATGGGCGACGTGGCTTGGGCCAAGACAATCGCAGGCTGCTCAGCGGCTATTGGGCTTTCGACTCGGCCAGCAGCAGCAGGCTCTAGGTGAAAAGAAGGCTGATTCATGGTGAATATCTCCGTAGGTCAAAGAAAGTTATGGTTCGAGTGCATGCTGGTTAGAAACAACCCACAGCCGATTTTGACTACGACCGACCACTAAAACGCGATCGCCCGGTTGAAAGCTAATCTCCTCATCGGTTCTGGCAATCAGGTGCAGCGTACTCCCGCCCACTTCTAAGAAAACTTTTCCCTTGCTGTGGGTGTCAAACGGCAGTTCTACCGTGCCAATTAAGCCCGAAAAATCTTCATTGCGTACCAGGCTATCGACCTGACGATGCTTGAGATAGCGCAGCGCCGCAGCCAGCGCCCCTCCACAGACCACACCCATGATGATCGCGATCGCAAAAACTACAGCACTGCTAAGTCCCGGCTCTAGCCGTGTCATTACCAGCCCGGTCAGGCCAAAGAAGAAACCGCCAAACGTCCAAAACTTAAAGCTGATCAACAGAGAAAGCAGCATTGGCAGTCGTTTATGTCTCTGCGGCTTGACCTTTAGCAGCGCTACGTCCGTATCGACCTGAAAGTCAGTACCTGCATCTACGTCGACATCGGCATCAAAATCAGCATCCGCATCTACATCAAAATCAGCATCCGCATCTACATCAAAATCAGCATCTGCCTCCAAGCCGTCTAGCAGCTCGCCGCCGCCGACTAAAGACAGGGCGACAAAGGCACCGCCAATCGCTAAACAAAACCAGTAAACTGACTGCACAAAAAAGTTGCTCTCAAGGTGAACGATGAACAATGACACCAGAAACAGCTCACACTCGTTCCGATACATCAAAGACTCTTGCTATATCGTGTAGGGTGATACGCAAAATGGGGCTTTGATTCCCGAAAATCTTCATACGATTTTTGTCACGTACAGCTTTCTGCACTTTGCCGACACCACCACGAAAAGTTTCGACCCCTTTTCCATCGCGTAAAGCGCATAGCAATTACTCAAATGCACCCGCGCATGGCCACAAGGTCGATAAAAAAAGGAACGCCCTTTTGAAAGAGCATTCCCTTTTTGTGTGAATTGAGCTTGCGTTTAGCCCCAGATGCTTAACCGCAGACATTTAACCTCAGACATTTAACCTCAGACATTTAGCCTCAGATATTTAATCTCAGATATTTAATCTCAGATATTTAATCTCAGAGCCCTACGCTTAGAAAAGTCTAGAGCAAAGGCAATTGCTAGCTAGGCTTTTTCTCTGGCATTAGGCACTTATCCGAATCACAGCCTGCCGGACCCGCTTCAACCAGCTCACCCGCATCGTATTTTTCTAGCGCGGCGTGAAAGTCGTTTGTTTGACGACGCGATCGCACCGCCACCAACATCTCTTCATATTCAGCCTTACTAATTGGCTCAAACGGCAGTCGAGGAAACATCTGCAAATCATCAAAGCGAGCGAGCAACGCTGCCGATACGTAGCCCTCGTCATTTTGAATGGCAGCTGTAATTCGCTCTGCTAGCGGCTCAATCTCCTGCTCTCGCAGCTCAATCGTCGCCGACGTATTGTGCGCCGTGTAGTACTTCTGCACCTGCATATAAAAGTCGAACTGAGCTAGCGCTGAGAACTGCTCAATAGGCACTTCATCCGCACCGGGCAAATTGGCCCAGTCAACTTCTACTGGCAGCTCTACTAGCCATTCTGTGCAGCGTGGATCAAACGGATCGTTCAGCAAATTGCCTTTTTCATCCTTATCAGACTGCGAAGGAATCACCGAATAGCCGTAGTCCATGCAGGCCAGCGCCACCGGATCGTCCTTTCGGAATGTGATACGGCGAATAAAGCGCTGTGCTTTGGGCGGATGCCAGCCAGACGATGCGCCTGTGAGCAGGCTTTTGGTGCCAGCGGGCTGTACGGTTGTGCAGCGGTTAGGACGACGGATGTTATGGCGATCGCAATACTCCCACACGGTCTCATGCACCACCTGCTTCCATCGGCTTAAGTACGCTTTTTCCTGCGCCTTGAACTCAACGCCCTGCATCGTGTCAGGCCGACCCGCCGCAAACCACTCTAGCCACTCAGTGCCAAATGCCTTGACACAGAAGTCAAAGAAGCCCGTGAACGAAACGCCCACAATCGGATCTTCTTCTCGCGATTTTTGATAGCGATCTTCTACAAACTGGTGATTAAGCAAAGCGGCAACGGCAATACCACCCGCTCTAAACGCATCATTCTGAGACTCTTCATCCCTCGGATTAAGCTGATTTAGATGAATTTCAGCCAAATTACAGTGAAAATCTTGACCTAGGATCTCACCACATGGATTTAAACCGTATCTTCCCTTCCCTTGCGCTCTTTTCTCCGCTTCTCCTGCCCACTGAATTGCGCCTTCGCCAGAATAAAACTGCTTACGAACCGCAGTCTCAATCTCCTCAGCCGACGGCTTCTCATGAAAAACCCGTGTATGATTCGCCATCCGCAGTGCATCTTTGGTTGGGTCTATACTCCAGTTGCCATCTGCATCCTGCCGCCACAGATTTTCCTTCGCACCTGTGGCAATCTCATCGTCACTGTCAAACTGCCTCATGCCTGCGGACCTTCGAATATTGCCAGCAACCACGCAGGCTGCCGCCTCATCAATTAGCAGACAGCACTCAATCGAATTGAGCTGCCGACCAATGGCCGCATTCAAAATTTTGGCACAGCGCCCGTATAGCTCAGGTAGCTTTACCGGGTTGGCCATGCCGCCAAAGCCCTTTAGCTGCTCGCCCGCTGGGCGAATATCGCTCAGGTCAATAATGGCTTCTACTTCACCGTCAAAGCGCTCATCTGTAGAAAGCTCTAGCAGCGTTTGGTAAGACTTTACCCAGCCCTGACGGCTATCGCCTGCAATAATTTCAACGCGGTTGTTTGCTTCGTCTACGTTGACTTCCGCTTCTTCGCGCCGCTGACTTTCAATTGTCATCCCCACGTCACCGCGCATCTTGACGGTGATTTTGTTGCGAATTTTGGGCAGCTGGTTGATGTACTTCGGCTCTAGCACCGCGCCCGTGCCACAGCCCATCATGGCCAAGTCCATCATCAGGCCAAAGGCTTGCCAGTCAACGACGTTGGTGCTTGTGCAGTTGTACGCACCAGAAAAATTCTGTGGGTTTTTGCTCCAGTCGGTTCCACCTACCCATAGCCAGCGGCCAGAGGGCATCGCCTTTAGCTCTCGCTGCATTTTGGAAACTAGATCGCGTTCTTCATCGGTAAGTTTGCCAAGCTCTACTAGGCCAGTAAGCGTGCGATCGCACACATCTTGCCAAGTTTCCCGCCTGCCCCCTTCAAACCGACGGCTGTACGTACGGTAAAACACAGGATAAGCCGCAGGTGCATTGATTGGGAACGGACTGGTCGATCGGGTGCGCTCAAGCTCTTGGACCATAGGATTTGAGGAGATAGAAAGATAGAGAGTGCAATCCTAAATCGCACGCTTATAGCAATAGACATTAGCACAATATAGTGTCTGCTCTTAGGTTCAAACGCTAAATGTGGCGGTATAGCCCTTCAAATCAAAAAGGGCTAGGCTAAATGCTAAGTAGTTAGGCTGAGTGCTCGGGCATATCTTGGGCATATATAGAGTGAATTTAACCCGCAGCCTGCTATGCCTACGTTTGCGATCGCTATTCCTGTACGCAATCGAAAAGACTTTACAACTGCAATTTTGCAGCAGCTAACCGACCAAATAGACCGGCAGGCGTCCACCCAGGCGCTACGGCTATCGCCTGCCCATATCCACATAGTCGTGGTTGATGACGACTCTAGCGACGGGACGCCTGAGCTGATCGCGCAGCAGTTTCCTCAGGTGCATCTGCTGCGCGGCGATGGCAATCTTTGGTGGACAGGTGCGATCGCCCAAGCCATGACTTACGCCGCCGACACCCTTAAAACGGACTACATCATCTGGCTCAACGACGATATTGCTCTGGCCGATAATTTCATAACCCAGGTGATCCAACGCTGCCAAAATCCCGATGCTAAGGTTCTCACCGGCGGCATCATTTGCGACCAGCACCACCCCAACTGGATTGTATTTGGCGGCGTCATCGCCAGTCGGCTCATCAACGACACCGCGCAGTTTACCCAGCCGACGCTCAACGTTGATACCCTCAACGGCAACATCGCCATTCTCCCTACTCGCATCATTGCTGATATTGGTCTGCCCGATACCCAGCGCTTTCGCCACTACGGCGGCGACTTTGAATATATTTGCCGCGCCAAAGAAAACGGCTACACAGCTCAGCTCTCTAGCCATCTGCGAGCCACCACCGAGTACCGGCCTGCCGACGTCATTCGCTACATGCCGCTGTGGATTCAGTGGGCCACTAGCCGACGCTTATCGGCAAAATGGCAGGTGCTAAAAAGTTTGTCTAGTCGGCGATCGCCCCACAATGTTGAGCATATGGTTAATAGCATTCATCGGGCCCAGCCGTCTGTTCCGCAATGGAAATACAAGTGGAAATACGTCACCTTTTACTGTCGCAAGCTGGTAAAAATCATCGGCAGTGAGCTGATCCCCTGGTCCGTTCGGCAAAATCGTATCAAAGCCTACTTCCAACGTCAGAATATTCCAGCCGATATTGCTCAATCCGTCTTAAACCAATCATGAAAGTGCTTCACCTTAGCGCTGCCGACGCCAATGGGGGCGCAGCTAGAGGTGCTTACTGGATGCACAAGGCTCTGCAACAAGCGGGCGTGAATTCACATATGCTAGTTGCTAAAAAAATTACCAGCGACCCTACAGTTACTGGCCCAAAAGGCATCACGGGCTCTCAAAAAATCAAAAGAGGCATTCGTCAAACCGTCGAGTATTGGCCTCTTAAGCGCTACAAACATAAAAGGCCCGGCGCGTTTTCTCCTGCTATCTATCCCAGCAATATTGCTGCTCAAGTCAACGCCATCGATCCAGATATTATCAATTTGCACTGGGTTGCAGGAGGCCTATTGCGCCCGCAAGATTTGCCCCGATTTCAGCAGACGCGCCATCGCCCCTTAGTCTGGACCCTGCGCGATATGTGGCCCTTTACGGGCGGCTGTCACTACTCGGCTGAGTGCACTGCCTACGAAGGCGTCTGCGGTCAGTGTCCAGCTTTGGGCTCTCAAAAGAGGCGCGACCTATCCTATAAAACCTGGCATCGAAAACAAGCTGCTTGGAAAGACTTGGAGATTACGATTGCCCCTTTAAGCGAGTGGCTAGCCGACTGTGCCAGACAAAGCAAGCTGTTTGCCCGTCAGCGAATTCAGGTGATTCCCAATGCTATTGATGCGGAAAAATATCGACCCATTGAAAAATCGATAGCTCGTGACTTGCTCAAACTTCCTGCTGATAAAAAGCTGATTCTCTTTGGAGCCCTCAGCCCCACGACTGATGCTCGTAAAGGGTTCGACCTGCTGCGCATGGCCCTTCAGCAGCTGGCAGCTCAGCCGCAGCACGAGCAGCTCGAAGCTGTCGTCTTTGGCACTCATAAGCCTCAAGCTGATTTAGATCTGAGGCTGCCCGCCCGGTTTTTAGGGCGTTTAACTGACGATACGATGCTTGCACTAGCCTATTCTGCGGCGGATGTGATGGTTGTGCCGTCTATCCAAGAAGCCTTTGGCAAAACGGCAATTGAAGCGATGGCCTGCGGGACGCCTGTTGTTGCCTTTGATACGACGGGTCTTAAGGCCAGTGTGGTCCATCAGTACAACGGCTATTCTGCTCGTTGCTTTGACGCGGCTGATTTGGCAAAGGGTATTAGCTGGGTGTTGGCAGATTGCGATCGCCTACAAACGCTCTCTCAAAACGCGCGTCAAACGGTCGAAGACAAGTTCACCTTTGCCCATCAAGCCCAGCAATATTCTGCGCTCTATCAACAGCTACTCACCTTGCCTAATCACCGCGCTCAATAGAACACGCTGACTTCTATCGCCGCGACAGATGATCAGATAGATGATTCAGACGGATGACTCGCTAGATTGCCAAGTGACTTTCTGCTGTACTTTTTTCTGTAGCTTACTAAGCATTAGCTGTGGCGCAGCGTTGAGTGCCCGCACCACCATCGGAACGCTGCGCCATAGAGATTTCTCTGTTTGCCAAATGTGCCGTGCAACGATCATCGCCCAGGCGCTACGAATGGTTGGTTCTAGAGAGAGATAGGCTTGATTTTGAGGGTTAGAGAAAAAGATATCAAGCATGAGAAAAACGTAGTTTGCCCAGCGCTGATAGTCGGTGGATATGTTCTGATCGTGCATTACTCGCGTGACTAAAGATTCCTGGACATGGGCCATTTCTCCGACCTGTAACAGGCGAATATACAGTTCTCTGTCGTGGCAAATGATTAGGCGCGGGTTCAGCAGTCCGCAGCGATCTAGAGCGGATTTACGCACAACGACTGCCGACATGGTGTAGATAAAAACGTCGGCTAAAGACTGATGAATGAGGTCTTGATACTGCTGTGAGGGCTGATATACACAGTGCTTAACCGCGCCGCTTTGAAAGGTCTCGCGGTGATTGCAAAAAACAAAGCTGGCATTGGGGTTTTCAAGGAGCGATCGCACCTGCACTGCCAGATAGGTCTCTGCCCAATAATCATCAGAATCTAGAAAGGCAATCAGCGAGCCTTCAGCGGCTCGAATCCCTACATTGCGAGCCTCAGCGGCCCCTACATTTTCGGTCAGGCGAATGAGTTTTACCTGCGGATACTGCTTGGCTACCCAGTTAGCCGTGCCATCGGTTGACGCATCATCTACGACCCATAGCTCGTAGTTCTTATAGGTTTGGTTTAGCACGCCCTCGATTGCAGGCTCTATCAAGCTCTGACGGTTGTATGTCGGAATGATGACAGAAACAAGGGGTTGCTGGGTTGCCATAGAAAAATTGTCGGGGAAAATTGCCAACGATGAGTCTTGCGCTGCTATTGTTCCCAACTGGCTTATGTCCGACTGGCGTAGAAGCTTCGATCGGATTTTTTAATCTAACTTTCAAAGGGATAGAAGGAGCGATCGCACCGACAGACACGTTGATATAGGCACTATCTAGGGAAGAAAAACTATATCTCTAGCGCCGTCGCTATTCACCCAAATCTGATCACGCTTAAACCTATGAAAAGACTCTTCCTCGTCGGATGCGCCCGCTCAGGAACGACATTGCTGCAAAGCCTGCTTGCGTCCCATCCAGATGTCGCCTCGTTTCCAGAGTCCAACTTTTTTAATCATCTCTTTCCGCACAGCGAGCCCAAGCGCCAGCGACTCGGCATCATTTCTCGTCGTGCCAAACCCACCCTGGCCAAGTTTTTGAGAGAAAGCGGCTATAAGGGCGATCGCACCTCTCCGCTCATCCTATTTCCCCAGCAGCTCACCGCCCATTTTTCAAAGACGCTCGATCAGCTCACCACCCAGCAAAACAAAACCACCTGGATAGAAAAGACCCCCTCCCATCTCTATCATCTCGACTACATTACGCGGCATATTGATCGGCCTAAATTTATCCACATTATTCGCGCCGGTAAAGATACCGTTGCCTCTCTCTACGATGTCCGCAAGAAATACCCAAAACAGTGGGCCAATGAACCCCCCAGTATTGAGCTAGCTATAGAGCGGTGGATCAAGGACGTTTCTATCAGCTTGCAGTATGCCGATGTCCCTAATCACTTTTTGCTGAGCTACGAAGACCTTGTGGCCAGACCGCAAATCGCGTTAGAAAACCTCTGCAAGTTTATGGATCTCAGCTTTCTCCCGACGATGCTCAGCGGCCATATAGAGACGGCTCATCAGGTTAGCCTCGCTCGCGAGCCCTGGAAAGCGGGCGTCGCCTCGCCTATTTGCAGTGCTAACGCCACCAAGTTCTACAGCTTGTTTAGCCCACAGCAGCAAGAATATATTTTGCAACGCGTATCGGCAATTGATTTGGGCTATTGACCTTACGATTATCTATTGACCTTGCGACTATTGACCCAACAATAAATTTGAGTAGGGAAATCTGATCGGTGGTAGTTCGGCTTTCCTCTATTGCACTCGCTCTAGAATCAAACAAAATAGAGTTTAGGTTTTTACATATTGCAGCAGGCAGCGGAGCGTATTTCTATGACTACGGTTTTGGAACAAGGCAACATCAGTATCCATACCGAGAATATTTTCCCCATTATCAAAAAGTGGCTATATTCCGACCATGAAATTTTTATCCATGAGCTTATTTCCAATGGCGTAGATGCCATCAGCAAGCTCAGTATGCTCTCTCGCTCTGGTGAGTACAGCGGCGAGGTAGAGCCCAAAATCACGATTGCCGTAGACAAAGACGCTAAAACGCTCAGCATTAGCGACACTGGCATCGGCATGACCAGCGATGAGATCAAAAAATATATCAACCAGGTTGCCTTTTCGAGTGCTGAGGAATTCATCTCCAAATACAAGGATGAATCTGATCAGCAGATCATTGGCCACTTTGGTTTAGGCTTCTACTCTTCGTTTATGGTGGCTGACCGGGTCGATATTGACACCCGCTCTTGGCGCGAGGATGCGCAGGCGGTGCACTGGTCTTGCGATGGCAGTACGTCTTTTGAACTCAGTGAGAGCGATCGCACCGAACGCGGCACCACCATCACCCTCCACCTCAACGACGACGAGCACGAATATCTTGAAGACGCCCGCATTAAGCAGCTCGTCAAGACCTACTGCGACTTCATGCCCGTGCCCATCGACTTCAACGGCGAAGTCATCAACAAGCAAGAAGCCCTTTGGAAAAAGTCGCCTAGCGATCTAAAAGACGAGGACTACCTCAACCTTTACCGCTACCTGTATCCCTACGAAGAAGAGCCTCTGCTGTGGGTTCACCTCAACACCGACTACCCCTTCGTTGTCAACGGCATCCTCTACTTCCCCAAGCTCAAGCCAGATGTAGAGCTAAACAAAGGGCAGATCAAGCTGTTCTGCAATCAGGTTTTTGTCAGCGATAACTGCGAGGAAATTATTCCCAAGTTCCTGACGCCTCTGCGCGGTGTGATTGACAGTACAGATATTCCTTTGAACGTGTCTCGTAGCTTTTTGCAGGCGGATAGAACCGTACGCAGAATTGCTGACTACGTTGCGAAAAAGGTAGGCGATCGCCTCAAAGAGCTATACCGTGACGATATTTCTGAGTACGTCCGTATCTGGCAAGATCTTGGCACCTTCGTCAAATTCGGCTCTCTCAACGACGATAAGTTCAAAAAACAAGTTCAAAACTACGTCATTTTCCGCTCCACCGCTGACCTAGCCGAATCAGACCAGCCAAAAGTCGAAGTCGAAGTGGCCGACCAGACAGACGGCGACGATGCCTGGGCAGACGTCAACGAAAAATCTGCGGTAGATGCCAACGGAAACTCTTATACCACCATCAAGGAATACCTAGAGCGTAACCAGGCAAAGCATGAGAACCGGGTCTACTACGCCACCGACGAAGTCTCACAGGCCACCTATATCAGCTTGCTAAAAAATCAGGGTCTAGAAGTCCTATTCATGGACTCCTTTATCGACACCCACTTCGTCTCTTTCCTAGAGCAGGAATATTCAGACGTTAAGTTCTCAAGGGTTGACGCCGATCTTGACGACACCCTGATCGATAGCGAGCAGGAAAATGAAATTGTCGATGCCACTACGAACAAAACACGTAGCGAGCAGGTCAAAGAAGTCTTTGAAAAAGCCCTCAACCGACCGAGCATCAAAATCCGCACCGAAGCGCTAAAGTCTGGTGACCAATCAGCCCCACCTGCTATGGTCCTCGTCCCCGAGGAACTGCGTCGAATGCAGGAAATGAGCGCTTTTCTTCAGCAGCAAGGCGTTGAGTTTCCAGATTCGCACACCCTGCTTGTCAACACCTCTCACCCTCTGATTCAAAACGTGGCCAAACTCAGCCAAGGCAGCATCGTCCAGACCGACGGTGGTGAATCGCCTTCCGCTCAGCTTGCTACTTTAATTTGTGAGCAGGTATACGACCTTGCCCTCATGGCCCAAAAAGGTTTTGATGCTGACGGCATGAAAGCCTTCACCGAGCGCTCTACCAACCTACTCACCCAGCTAACCGAGCGGTAAATATCGTCTAATGCCCTTGGTTTTAGCCCTCTGAACTTGGCTGAAACTTGGGAATAGGGACTCATGCCATCACTCAAGCCAAGGCCAAAGGTAGATTTTTAGCAGTCTGCCTTTGGCCTTTTGACCATAGCTGTCTATAATAAATAACTCCGTTAGCGTAGAATACTCATGTCTAAGAAGTGCGACCTCACCGGCAAAAAAGCCAATAACGCCTTTTCCGTCTCTCACTCTCACCGCCGTACCAAGCGCCTTCAAGAAGCTAACCTTCAAGACAAGCGCATCTGGTGGCCTCAGGGCAACCGCTTTGTAAAACTCCGCGTTTCTACCAAAGCCCTAAAGACCCTAGAGAAAAAAGGTCTTGAAGCAATGGCTCGCGAAGCAGGTCTTAATCTCAATAAGTATTAAATTCGCCCGCGCTGGCAGCGGATTAAACGACTCAAAAAAACTAAATTCTAAAAAGCAGCTCTCTGTGAAATTACAGAGGGCTGCTCTTTTTTGTACTCTCTTTACGGTCTTACTCGATTTCTGTGAACGGCCAAAACCTTCGTTTTCGCTGCTCTTTAGATGGGTAGACTTACTGACAATTTTTGCTACACGGGGTGGGTAATCTGAGCGAGCAGCATCGCAACAAGTGTTTGAAACGTTAGTTTTCACTTTTTGTTGCTCTCTTACTTAGTCAGGAAGCCCACCATGTCCCCCGACAAGCAGACTCGCTACAGCAAACACAAAAGATCGCGCTCTGATTTTCGACGACTTAGCCGTCGTTTTATGAGCGGTCTGTTGCGGAGTTTGTTTTTTGTTAGTCGGCCTGCCCGCCTTAGCAGAGGGGGGTTTGTTTTACCGACAACCGCGCTGCTGTTGCTAGTGCTGACGCTGACAGTGGGCGCGCTTAGCTTTCGCACCTTTAGCCGTTCTACAAGCGTGATGGCCCTACGTGAGCAGCAGGTCATTGATAGCGCGGCTGCCCCGGCTATTGATAGGGCTAAATCAAAACTAGAGTATCTATTCTCGAAAGATAGTCGTTTTCCGGGCGGCGTTCCCTCAAGCGACGTCATTGCGAGCATGATGCTCAATGATGGCAATAACGGTATTCCGCCAATTACCGCGAACGATCCCTACAAATTTCCTGACGAAGAAAGACTCAATATTGGCAGCACTATCGATAATGACAATGCCTGGGTTTTCCCCTCTGATGTTGATGGTGATGGTGAGATTGAAGCTGGAGAGCTGGTTGCCTATTCTATTTTGATGGATGACGAAAATGGCGTTGAAACAATTACCGGGGCGCAAACTTCAGCAAAAGCAGCTGCCTTAGTAACCAGAAATGGCCCAATAAACACCAGCGAAGCCAGCGCAAACTGTGGAAGCTCAAGAGCGCCAGAATCTGGATGGCAAGCAATCAGTTCAACCACTTTGCAAAAGAACTTTCAGGTAACGGCTTTTGTTGCCAATCGAAACAATGCGGATAGTACGGCAACTGCCCTAGAGTTTCAGCAGGTGCGGCAAGCGAGTAGAGGAAATAAGTGGGGTGCCTGGTTTAAGTACGATTTAGAGCTGTTTCCGGGGGCTAGTAGAAATTTCTTCTGGAACGGTGCTATGCACACAGAAGGCAACTTTCTGATTCGAGACAAGTATCAGGCTCGAATGATCAGCTCTCATAACTCTTGTTTGTACACACAAGATGCTGCCGAAATCACACTTGCTCAAGACGGTGCGTACAGAGGAGAGGTGCTATCGGCAAAGAATGGCCCTAATGAATTCAGTGGCAGTAGCTCTAATAACGATAGCCCAAGATTTCACCTGTTTACATCTGATAGGCAACCTCCCGATAGAGCAAATGCTGGCGGTAGAATTGGCACCGATAATGATTCGGTAACAGCGGACAGAGAGGATCTTAGAAATATTCTAATGGACCCAATTAAGCTGTTTACACAAGACCTGAAAGCCCATCGTAGTGACGCTGGCTGGTCTCACGACAACAATTGGGAAAATCGATTGTTCTCGCAGCGTCAGCGAATCTATAGCAGTCCTTCGGCGGTGCCGTATTTAGATGATACTTACAGAGCAGATAACCGCTACGGCCCTAAAGCCGTCTATGACGATAGTTATGACATTCCGAGTGGAATATCTGTGGGCGCACCGATCAGTGGCAATACAGCGCTAACTTCTCTAGATGCTGTAGGTGGTATCTACGGTCTAGATGGTTATTGGGAACGGCGCGCCATTGGGCAAGGCTTGCGGATAGTTGTTGGTCAAAGATTAGAGCTTGGCAACTCGTTTGGCTGGAAAGGCTCGACTGAACCCACTGCGAATAATCGAGATCCTTTATACCCGGTTAATAGTAATGTATTTGCCGAAACGCGGCAAAGACGAAGCCTATATGACAACCTGGCGGCTGTTCAAGGGATGGTTGTTTATCATCATGAATCGGATGGCTCTTTACCGCTTGCTTGTATTGCAGCTACCTCACATCCAGGAACAGCTACTACACTCACAAATAGCCGCACCTTTGAAAATTATATTTCAGGAAGTCCTAAAGTTGACTTTTTGACGGGAAATGGAACAAACGGTTGGGAGTTTGATTTTTACGGTTCATTTGCTAGTCAAGTGGCTGCTGGACAGCCTTTGAGAATCGCTTTGAACAACTTAGCTCAGTTCGCTGGTGACCCAAACGGAGGTGCGCCATCGTTTGTTCCTGTTCAAGATTCTAATATTCATCCTGATCCCTATTTATCTATGTGGGGAGATTTCTCGCATCTAAGACAAGTTACAGAACTCCTGAACGGTGGGACGACATATGCTGCTTTGAGTCCAGCAGACCAATCTACACTACATTCTGCGGCTTGTACTTTAGGTATGTTGGCTTACAATCTTTCTTCTCAGGAGGATGAGGAAGCTGATCTCATGAGCACACACCTTGGTAGCAATGGTCAGGCCGTCACCGTGGGCTCTGAATTAGTTGATGCCATTGGAACGACGCACAGCGGTGTTGATCTTAGCAGTTTGGCAGCGGCTGAGTGTGTCGCTACTCCCTCAGCTACTTATGACTACGACTGTGCGGATGTTGAGATTGATAAGGATGCTATTTTGGCACTGACTTCACTTTCAGATGGGCAAAAGACTACTGTTAAAGCACTAGGAGAGCTAGCGCAAATTAAGCGCGATCGCAAATACGGGTTTGTCTCTCCTGATAGTACTTCTATGATTGAATACATAGGACAAAACGGAAATGGAAACGGGACAACTAGCTATCGGTTTATGTTTCCTTCCGAATGCCACCCCGAGGAATCTGACAGTCTGATTCGTGGCTTGTTTTCCAGTAATGGCGCGGGTTTAAAAGACAATAAGGCTGCACTAGCGCTGCTTTGCACACCGGCTGGCCCAAAATATCCATCTTTGTACTATCTATTTCCGACGGAAAATCATGGTCAGCTAGGTAGCGGATCGCATGACCAAAGTACTCTTGGGGAGGAGTATGTAGATAGAGCCTATATTTCTGATGCTACGAACGGTATCAATCGTAGCGTTACTTATGAAGTGGTTGGTGATGATGGTGCTACAGCGGACGTGGAAGATGCAACTGATACCGGGATTGCTGCGATCGCACTCACCCCGCGTGATTTAGTCTCCGTAACTGTGGATACCGCTGATGATTGGAAGCTCCCGACAGCGACGACAGCAGCTTCTTCTTTTGATCCTGAATCTATGCAGATTGACGCCAATGGTACGCTTATGGAGGTTTCTCTGCTAGATAAAGGCGTATACGACGGGCGTGAACTCATAGGCAACCGTTTGCTAGATGTCGATATTAATAAGCTCTCTGCTAACAGAATCAATCCGGCTGATACTAGCAGCGACCATTGGATTGCTGATACAGATGGTATTGTTTATGCCTTTCGAGAGGATGCTGTTCGTGAAGATGCAATTGTTCGTCCCAAAGCTTCTGGTACAACCTGGTCAAACTGTAACGATTGGGCAGAAGTTTACACAAACAACAATGATTCTACAAAATCAGTAAGTGGGAATAACAGAGATTGCCGTTTGAGGCGATTAACAGTAGCAACAACACCGCCGTTCTTGCAAGATCCGCCACTCACAGATGAGACAGATGGTAGCAAGCTGAATATCAGTATAAAGCCGATCGATTTTTATCCCGACCCTGATCGTCGGCCTTACGGATTCAGATTGATCAACGGGGCCACCTTAAACAGAGCCACGGACGTACTTTCTGGGATGACTTTTGTCTCCGATAACATGGTGTACATTAAAGGAGACTTTAACTTGCACCAAGCTTACGGCAGTACTTTTAATCCGACGGCTGCTAACGCCTGCGCTGGACTAATCGAAGAGTTTACTGTCAGGCTTATTGCCGACAACTGCTCAGATAAAACGCAGGCATCTCCGAGTACAGATTTCTATAATGCTCGAACAGCTAGTGATCGCAACGGCGACAACTTTGCCGACCCTGAACAAGACCAATGGCGACCTGTAGAGATTGTTGGAGACGCGGTTGGTGTACTCTCAAGAGCCTTCCGTGATGGAAATATTGAAGACGGGTTTACGCTAGCGCGTACACAAAGTAGCAGCACGGGCCAAGGTAGTAGCTCTTATCAAAATCAGCATCGTCTGTTTGCTGATGCTGCTGTTGCCTCTAGCGATTGGAAGCATGTTAATCCAAGTGATCCGCTGACCCCCCTACTCATCAACCGAAATGGCGGTTTGATCAGAGCGAATGACTCAATAGTTCCTAACAGTAGCTATATACGATTTACAGACTCCAACGCAAACTATAACGACAAGCGAGGTGGAGATATGCAGCAGGCCGTTAGTACGATTGTCAACGCGGTTTTCATCAGTGGAATTATCCCCTCGCAAGCTGGCCAGACCTACGGCGGTATGCACAACTTCCCCAGGTTTATTGAAAATTGGATCAACACAGATCTGAATATTTCAGGTGGATTTTTTCAGCTAAACTTTAGCACTTCTGCTACAGCACCTTTCGATCAAGCAGCTTGGGAACCAGGCTCAGATCCTCAAGTCAGCTTTGGACGATTCCGCTTCTACGGTGCACCTAACAGAATTTGGGGTTACGACGTGGGCCTGCAATACGCCCCGGCTGGCCCAATTGCCCGTCGTTTTGTAACAGTTGGTCGCCCTCGCAGCGAGTTCTACCGAGAGCTGCCGGTTGACGATCCTTATGTGAACAATCTCCGGTGTGCTACCGCTGCTAGTGCGGGCGGTGAACAGATTGACCCTGCTGCAACCTGCCCCTAAGCCAGGCCGCTCATTTTCCAGCCAAAGAACATCCATTAGAGAACTCCAATTAGAGAATAAGCAGATGCGCCCTCACTCAAAACCTTCAATCGCTGCCATCAGCCGAACCTCTAAAACTGATGGACTGACTTTAATAGAGTGCTTAGTTGCGATCGCGCTTATAGGGATATCTACCGCTGTCATTGCCCCGGTAATGGTATTTTCTGTAGCGACGCGGGTGCAAAGCCAAAAAGCAGAGCAGGCCATACAGGTAGCTCAAGGTGAAGTGGAAAAAATTCGACTGCTGGCTGAAAGAGGGGGAGACTACAGCACTGAACTGGCCTCTTATCCCATTACCTCAACTGCTTCTGTTGCTAGCACATTAACGCCAACTTCTGCATCAACCAGCTTAGACAGCACAACGACCAACGTCGCAAAGCTGGTAAACGTTGATGCTGATGCAGACAGCGAATTTGCTGTGCAGGTTTTCCGAACAGCAGGTGTCCAGCCCGCTGGCTCTCCTGTACCCATTGCTTTTGAGCTAGGCGTACGGGTGTATGACTCGCGAGCTGTTCGGGAAAATAGTTCTAGCTTATCTACAGAAGCGGCTGGGCTAAGCTTTACCAGTGGTGAGGGAGAAAGGGGAACTCGCCCCTTAGCTGTGATCTATACAGATATTTTTCAAGGCGATCGCGATGGTGCACTCTGCGAATACTGGAAATATGTTTCCACACCTTCAGGGTCAACCGCTTCAACCGCTGGTATAGAAGACTGTACTTAGTTGTTTTTGCCGTTAATGTCAGTAATTCTTTAATCTTTAATCTTGTCGGGCTATGGCACTGCCAAACTTGTTTTCTCGTATATCTCAAAAACTACCTTTTAGACGCTCTCGGAAGGTCATATACAACAGAAATCACCCGCTTTCTGCTGGCTTTACTTTGTTAGAGCTGCTGGTCGCTATGATAGTTGCCAGTATTGTGGTCTCTGGCCTGCTTTACTTGGTTGTAGAACTGCTGCAAATTGACCGGCGTGAGTCAACGTTGACCCGAGTCCAGCAAGATATGCAACGAGCGATAGACTACGTAGCTGACGATATCAAAGAGGCTGTCTATATCTACGATGATCTTTCTTGGATTGATGACCCGACCGATAATGGGCTCAATGATTTACCTTCTGGTGCCGTGCCTATCTTAGCGTTTTGGCGTCCTGATGCTATTGATGTTGGCGACCTGCCGAACGATTGCAATACTCTTGGTAGTGCATCAACATCTGATCAGTGTGAAGTGCTCAAAATCAGACAATCTGCATATAGCCTAGTTGTATACCTGCAAAAAGCAAGAGACACTAATGCCAATTGGTCAGGCGAGTCGCGAATTATTAGATACGAGCTTGATAAGTACAGCAACCTTGCAAATCTAACACCTACGCCGGGATACCGAGATCCAGCGCTTGAAGGTGTTGACTTTAGCACATGGTCTTCGTCTGGTATGACACAAGGATCAAAAGCAGTACTTGTTGATTTTGTGGCTGCTCCTACTGCACCATACAACAAAGCGCCTTTGAGTGACTCGTGTAGCTCACTAGGCGCTAACTACAATATTGTTCCTAGTACTGCAAATAGTACGTCGGCAACGAGCTTCTTCGCCTGTATAAAAGATCCTTCGCCTGATCTTGCAGGTGCAGAAGGCAATGGTAATCAAGACGCTTATCTCTTTTTGAGAGGTAGCGTTGATGGCGCTGGCGGGGCGATAAATGCGTTTAGTGATGATAGTGCGCTTCCTACTTTGGAGACTAGAGTCTTGATGCGAGGCGTTATTAATAAAAACCCGGCTGAGTAAAGCCTCGATAGGAAAATTTAAGTCATGAAAGTAGATAAATATCAGACTTGTTCGCAGGATGCTGGCTTTACACTGATCGAACTGTTGGTGGTGATTGTAATTGTGGGCGTGCTGGGCAGCATTGTTGCACCTGGGTGGTTAGGCTATCTCAATCGGCAGAGAGTGAACACGGTACGAACTGAGCTAAGATCTGTTTTGAAGAATGCTCAGTCACAGGCTCAGCAGAAATCTACTAATTATAGTGTTGTCTTTGGTTCATCTGTTGATGGCCCAACTGCAGCCTTGTCAACGACGGGGCAAACATCCACTAACCCTGTTAATCTAGGCTCTAATGCAAAAAATATTCAGCTCGCCGCCGCCTACGGTTCGACAGCATCTACTATGTCTACAACAGATGAGATTACTTTTGACTATCGAGGTAGCATTTCCGCAGATTCTGTTCCTTTTGTGGTAAAAGTTACTTCAGATAGCTCGGCGGCTACACAAAAGTGTTTGATTGTTAGCAGTTTGCTGGGTGGTATTGTAGATGCTGATGGTGCTGCCTGTGACAATCCCGACCTTGGACTTTAAGCGAAAGAAAAGTGGCGGCTTTACGCTGATAGAGCTGCTGATTGTGATTGTTATTGTTGGAATCGTTGCTGCGATCGCCGTTCCCACCTGGCTGCGTTTTCTCGCTAGGCATCAGGTATCTACTGTGGGAAGCCAATTACATCAAGGTGTTCAGCAGGCACAGATGAAGTCTAGGCAAAAAAGCAGTTCTTGGCAGCTCAGCGTTCGAGAACGTTCAGGTACGCTTGAGATGATTGTTCATAGCTCGAATACGCTACCCGGTGATTCTGGCTGGTCAGTGCTAGATTCTTCTGTTCAGCTTGATGAAGAGACTACTTTCGCGACATCAGGAGACCTTTATCTCGTCCGATTTGATGAGAAAGGGAATGTGCGCTACCGATTAGGACGGGTTACCGTTTCTAGCAAAAGATTTCCCGATATTAAATGCTGCGTGATTGTCTCTACGTTGATTGGCGCTACTCGAACCGCTAACGAAAGAACTGAGCCTGATCCAAGCTATAGAACGCGAGATAGATTTTGCTATTGAAACTGCTGTTAATGTTATGCCGTTTCCTTTAGCTTTGTGTTTTTCCTTCAGTCATTGCTGCCGTTGATGCCGTCGAACAGGAGGAAAAGCCCACCGAAGAAGATAGCGATCGCAGTTACAGCCAATATCCAGTCGAGCGAAGCGGTGCTTTCCATAGTTTTACTAGCTTGAGAATAGTTTTACTTGCTTGGGGTCTGTGCGCTGATTATAAAGCTTTGCGAGCAGAGACGAATCTGTCAATGCCAGAGAGATCGGGGTGGAGGCTGATGTGAGCGTAGTCTCCCTGCTGCGCTAAAAGGTTGGCGACGGTGTGGGCCTGACCGTCCATCAGTTCTGTTATCCAGATTCCATTCGGTACGAGATAGCCAGCGCTATCGTTTATAAGCGTTCTGATGCAGCTAAGTCCGTCTGCGCCGCCATCTAGGGCTAGGTGGGGTTCATGCCGGGTGACTTCGGGCTGCAGGGTAAGCACCGTTTGGCTAGGGATGTAGGGCGGATTGGTGACAATGCCGCTGAGCTGATGTTTTAGAGCCGATAAGGGGGCTAGCCAACTACCTTGGCAAAAGGTGATCCGATTGGTTAAGTGATTTTTAGCGGCGTTGTGTTGGGCTATGGTGAGCGCTTGCGAGCTGATGTCTGTGGCGTAAAGGGTGGCTTTGGGGAAGGCGCGGGCTAGGCCGAGGGCGATCGCACCGCTCCCAGTTCCTAGATCAGCCCAGTTTCCTTCCTCATAGTTTTTGGGCTCAGAACGCTCAGCGACTAGCTTCTCTACGATATTGATTATTAGCTCAGTTTCTGGGCGAGGAATGAGAACATCCGGCGTCACCGTAAGTGAGAAATGACGCCAGGGCGTCTCTCCAGCGAGATATTGAACAGGGATACGCTCTTGCACACGCTGCTTCCATTTTTCTGTGAAGTCAGTGAGGGAAAGGCTAATGGGAATAGTTAGCTGATCTTGATAGGTGCCTAGTCGTAGCGACAGGCTTTTGAGCGGGGTGAGCCCTTGTAGCAGCCAGTCAACTTCACTGGGGTCAATGTCGTTCTCTTTCGATAGCTGAATGGCCCACTGCCGCCACTGATAGAGCGCTTGGCCAGATGTAGTTTCAGACATTTAAAGCACGTGCAGCAGGCTGGGAATGTCGATTACCTCAGGAAACTGGCGAATTTCTGTGAGGGCCTGCTGAAAGGCACTTTCTGGAACTTCGTGGGTTACAACAACTAGCTCAACCAAGCCGTCTTGTATGCCGATCTGGACGATGGATTCTAGGCTAACGTCGTGCTGGCCAAAGCAGGTGCCCAGTTTGCCGATGACGCCGGAGGTGTCTTTTACCAGCAGGCGGATGTAGAGGCGAGTGACGACTTCGGTATTCGGAACGATGGTTAGGGCGTGGGTATGGACGCAGCTAAGCAGCGGGTTTAGAGTGTCGGCTGTTTCGATCGCTGCTGTGGGGTTGGCTGCGATCGCCATCAGGTCAGAAACGACAGCGCAGGCAGTAGGCCCTTCCCCCGCACCGGGGCCGTAAAGCATCACCTGGCCGATAGGATCGCCTTCAATGAGAACAGCGTTATTGACGCCGTTGACGCTGGCAAGCGGATGATCTATGGGGACTAGAGTGGGATGAACGCGGGCCTGGATGCGGTTGGGTTTACTGGTGTCGTCGGTCGTGTCGCTAGTCGTGTCGTTAGGCAGCTTTGCGATCGCTAGCAGCTTAATCACAAATCCCAGGTTCTGGGCATAAGAAATATCCGCCGCGCTAACATTCCGAATCCCTTCGCAGTAAATGTCTTCTCGATTGACTCGGCCACCAAAGGCCAGCGCCGCCAGAATAGAAATTTTATCCGCTGCGTCCAATCCATCCACATCGGCAGTTGGGTCAGCTTCGGCATAGCCTAGAGCCTGAGCATCAGACAAGATGGCCTCGAAATCGCCGCCCTCATTTTGCATCCGCGTGAGGATGTAGTTGGTCGTGCCGTTGATGATCCCCATCACCGCCTGAATGCGGTTAACGCTAAGAGATCGTTTGAGCGGGGCAATAATCGGAATGCCGCCCCCGACAGCCGCTTCAATCATGACGTAGACGCCAGCGGCGGTGGCCGCCTCGTAAATTTCTTCGCCGTAGCGGGAGATCACGGCTTTGTTGGCCGTAACGATGTGTTTACCGTGCTCAATAGCCTTAAGAATAAGCGTGCGAGCAGGTTCTAAGCCCCCCATGACTTCGACGATAATGTCTATATCAGGATCGGTGACGATGCTATTGAGGTCAGTGGTAAAAATGGAGTCGGGCAGGCTGACATCGCGAGGCTTGAGCGATCGCACCCCTACCTTGCCAATGTCCAGCGTCGTTAGCAGCGGATGGCGACCATCGGTTTCCAGCAGAATCTTTGCAACACCTGTACCCACAGTGCCCAAGCCTAGCAGCCCGACTTTTAGTACCGCTTTTGAATCTGCTGCCTTTGAATCCAACGTCCTACAATCCTTTGAAAATAACCTCCCAATTGTAAAGGAGGGATGCTCCGGTTAGAACGTCCCTCCTTTATCAATCGCAGAAATCAGCTGCTAAACCGCTTTGTCCAAGCCAGCTTTTGTTTAGCTGGTTTCTGGTCTAGTAAGGTCTAGTAAGTTTCTACATTCCACTTGTGCGCTTTTTTCAGCGTCCGGCGGTACTCAGACCATTCAACGCCTGCTTTAGACGCTTCTGCGGCCATCGCCTCGTCAATTCCATCTTCCATGCCCTTGAGTCCGCAGATGTAGACGTAGGTATTATCCTGCTGAACCATTTTCCACAGACGCTCTGCATTCTCGGCCACGCGGTGCTGAATATACATGCGACCGCCTTCCGAATTCTTCTGCTCACGGCTGATGGCATAGGTCAGCTCAAAGTTGTCAGGATATTCAGACTGAATTTCTTCAAGTTCTTCTTTGTAGAGGATGTTCTCTGTTTTAGGAATGCCGAAGATCAGCCAAGCCTTGCCATTGAACTGGTAGTCAGGGTTCGCTGCGCGCTCTTTGTCTTTAAACATTCGCCAGAGGTAAGCGCGGAAGGGCGCAATGCCTGTACCCGTACCCATCATGACAATATTGGCATTAGGATCGTCAGAAAGCAGCATTTCCTTCCCGACAGGGCCCGTAATCTGCACCTTTTGGCCAACATCTAAATTACACAGGAAGCTAGAGCAAACGCCATAAACCTGCTCACCCGTTTCAGGATCTTTGTACTCTAGCTGACGTACGCAAAGCGAAACCGTCTTGTCATCTACATCGTCGCCATGCTGAGTAGAGGCAATCGAGTACAGACGAATTTTGTGAGACTTGCCGTTTTCATCTTCGCCATCGGGGATGATGCCAATGCTCTGACCTTCTAGGTAGTGCAAGTCACCCTCTGAAAGATCAAACTTGAGATGCTTTACGGTGCCAATACCCCCCTCTGCAACCAGATCGTCGTTGGAAAGACACGCGCCCAAGTAGGGAGTTTTGGGCCTGTAGATATTAACGGGGACTTTTTTCTTTTCTTTGGCTTGAGTCATTGCTTTCTTAGATGAAGATGAGGTTTGCTTCGTGGGCGTGCTATCTCCGTTAGATGATGCAGAGGCACTCAATTCTGCGGCTTCACCGACCGGGCGAATGCTAACAATCGTGCCGCCTAGCTGCATAATGCGCTTGCTTTCTTGCTGCATTCGGTCATAGGGCACAGTGATAGAAGTGGTGCCGCTGCGTCTGAGCGGAGCGTTCATCTCACTAGCTTGACCGCTTTGTCCTAATCCTTCTACTTCGTAAACGTAGAGACGGTTGCTAGCTGAGCTGTTATCGCTGCTGCCAGTGCTGCTGGAGTTATACATCCTTAGTAATCGCCTTAAGTGGCTTCAGATATCTAGTTATGAGCACTAGATTATCATTGTGAGTCGATGGATTTCATCTTTTGTGTGCAGTAAAGGGCCCATTCACTGCCAAGATTGTAGTGCCAGCTTCCAAATTGGAGGTCACCATTCGATGAGATTTGATCTTTTTACTGAGAAGGGTAAGAGGACTGTCAGTCGGAGGTTTGGGGATCGCTCAGGCATTTAAAAGTCGGGTGTGTGCACAGGCAACGCCAGGGATTTTACAGAGCGGTATCGACGGGATCTCCTGAGAGAGCAGGTTGTTCGGACGTCGTGGTGTCTGATAATATTCAATATACGTAATCAAAAGTTTCAAATCATAACGAAGCGTGATTTGTGTTGGGTTCGTTTGAGGTTGGTGGCTGTTGGTTGGTGCCTTTGGGAAGCTTTTTTGCTTCTGGGCGATTGCTTAAGTTGGCTTGCTGACTTGTCTTAATGACCCGTGGACTTAATGACCTGTGGAGCCGACTAATGGGCGAAGATTGCGTTGCTGTGCGAGAACTTGATGTGTGTTAGGTAAAAGCTGGCAGCTACGGGCAAATAGTGGTTTTGGGGTGAGTGCTTCAAAGCAAGTGCCGTTGGGCAGCTATTTGTTTTTGATTCTTTAAAAATGATTTTGACTTTGTTGTAGAGGACCCTATGACCAGTAACGAAGGCCAGGTAGTTTTAATCGGTGTTGCCGGAGATTCGGGATGCGGCAAATCGACTTTTTTGCGTCGATTGGCAGACCTCTTTGGGGAAGAGTTTATGACGGTCATCTGCTTGGATGACTACCATAGCTTGGATCGTAAGCAGCGTAAGGAGCAAAAGGTGACTGCTCTAAACCCCAAGGCGAACAATTTTGATCTGATGTACGAGCAGATTAAGTCGCTGAAGGCAGGCAAGACTATCGACAAGCCTATCTATAACCACGAAACTGGTGAACTAGATCCGCCGGAGAAAGTAATGCCAAATAAGATCGTCGTAATTGAGGGTTTGCACCCACTGTACGACGAGCGCGTGCGCTCTCTGCTGGACTTTAGCGTATATCTCGACATCAGTGACGAGGTTAAAATTAACTGGAAGATTCAGCGAGACATGGCTGAGCGTGGCCACACCTACGAAGACGTGCTAGCCGCCATTAATTCGCGTAAGCCTGACTTTGAAGCCTACATTGACGTACAGAAACAGTATGCGGATGTGGTTATTCAGATTCTGCCGACGAACCTAATTCAAGATGACAAGGAGAACAAAATCCTTCGCGTTCGCTTGATTCAGCGTGAAGACGTAGAGGGCTTCAATCCGGTCTATCTGTTCGACGAAGGCTCAACCATCAACTGGATTCCTTGTGGACGCAAGTTGACCTGTTCCTATCCTGGGCTACGTATGCAGTACGGCCCAGATAGCTACTATGGCAATGAGGTTTCTGTCCTTGAGCTAGATGGTCAGTTTGACCGCCTAGAAGAGGTCATTTACGTAGAAAGCCATCTGAGCAATACCTCTACCGAGCACTACGGTGAAATGACTGAGCTGTTGCTGAAGCACCGCAACTATCCGGGCTCTAACAACGGTAGCGGCCTGTTTCAGGTGCTAGTGGGTCTAAAAATGCGCGAGACCTATCGACAGCTGACGACAGCGAAGGTTCCTGCGAATTCTATGGCCTAGTCTCGATCAACGCGGGTTGAAAAAATAGCGTTAGAGGAGGCTGTTCGTGTTTGAATGGTCTCCTTTTTAACATTTTGGGAATGAGTATGTAGTGAGTGCGCAGCGCGTTAGCGTTGTAGAGTGTTCATGGTCGAGCTGTAAAATAGGCTTGATATTAAGACTAAAGATTGATCATTATTTCGGTATTCGCTATGTCTTCTGATTCTAGGCTCACCAGCATTCTGATTGTTGAAGATAGTCAAGGGCGGCGGGAGATTGCGCTGGAAAGTTCTGTGTATTCGCTGGGACGAGATCCCAAGTGTGATATTCGGCTGGCCTCTCAGTTTGTATCGCGGCACCATGCGACGCTGGTACAGCTACCCCGTGATAATGAGACAGACTACTATCGAATTGTGGACGGTAATTTAAAGGGCAAGCCGAGCGCCAATGGCATGTTGATCAACGGGCGCAAGGTGCAGGCTCACGATCTGATTAATGAGGATGAGATTGTGTTTGGGCCACAGGCGCGAGCAATCTTTTATCAGCTAGAGCGAGACACGTTCTCTGGGGTTGCTCCAGACGAGTTTGATATTACGTTGATTAGTCCGAATATGGTGGATGAGGACGATTGACTTTTGATTGATTTTGGGCCGGTTGGCTTTTGACTGACTGGCTTTTGACTGACTGACTGGCTATGGCCTAATGGCGACTTCTGTCTGGGGATCGAAGAGATGGATTTTGTCTGGAGGGAAGCTGATTTGAAGGGTGCTGCCGCGTTCGATGGGCTGGTCGGCTGAGATCCGGATTTGAAGAGAATTAGTGGGTTGGTAGGCGGCGTCTGAATCCGGGAGGCTGGTTTCGAGGGTAGTGGTGGCAAAAGTTTCGCTGCCGAGGGCTTCGTACTGGATAACGAGGGTGGAAACGGTGCTGGATGTTTGCCCGACGGCGATATGCTCGGGGCGGATGCCGAGAATGAGGGACTGGCCGAGGTATGGCGCGATCGCACTTTGCCATCGTTGAGGGAGCGCTAGCGTAAACCGTGGGTGAACGAGCTGGCCCGCCTTGACGGTGACGTTCAGGAAGTTCATGGGCGGCGAGCCAATAAAGGCGGCGACGAATCGGTTGGCCGGATGGCGATAGAGTTCGAGCGGGGCGGCGACCTGTTGAATTTCGCCCTGGTTCATAATGGCGATGCGATCGCCCATTGTCATCGCCTCGGTTTGATCGTGCGTGACATAGATAGTGGTTGTGCCTAGCTGTTGCTGCAGGCTGACGATTTGCGCGCGGGTTTCGGTGCGAAGCTTAGCGTCGAGGTTAGAGAGCGGCTCGTCCATAAGGAAAACCTGCGGGTTGCGGGCCATGGCTCTGCCGAGTGCAACGCGCTGCTTTTGGCCGCCAGAGAGCTGTTTGGGCAGGCGATAGAGCAGGTCTTCAATTTGGAGCATCTGGGCAACGCTATGAACGCGCTTGGCGATGCTTTTTTCGGCTTTAGACTGATAGCGGAAGGGGCTAGGAAGCTGACGGGTGAGGCCAGCGAGGGCATTTTCTAGCGGGTTGGGCTGGGCGATCGCGTCGGTTTCGCTATCGTATGAGGCTGCGCGAAGCGTGCGGCGTAGGCCAAAGGCAAGATTGTCGTAGACGGTGAGGTGAGGATAGAGGGCATAGCTTTGAAACACCATGGCGATGTCGCGCTGCTTGGGCGGCAGGGTGTTGACGATGCGATCTCCAATGCAAATGGTGCCGCCAGTGAGAGTTTCTAGCCCAGAGATTAGCCGCAGCAGCGTACTTTTCCCGCAGCCGGAAGGACCAACAAGAACTATGAATTCGCCGTCATTAACGCTGAGATTGATGTTGTTGAGGACAGGGCGATCGGTGGGCAAATCGTTATTGAGATCGGCCTTTTTCGGTGTCTTTTCCAGTGTCTGAGCGGGCGACTGGGGAAAGACTTTGGTGATGTTTTGGAGAAGGACGTTGGCCAAGAGTATTTTTTTAGAGTGTGAGCAGAGGGATTAGTCTTCTGAATCGTCAGGAATGTCGGTGATGAGGGCTTCGGTAATGCTCTCGGTCCGGTTAGGGGTGATGAGGCGATCGCAGGGCTGAGAGCGTCCCTTTAAAGGCGCGGTGGCAATAGGAAGCTTGGCACTGCGGCCTTCATCGGTGAGGACAGTAAAGCTGGCCTCTGGTATGGCTGTTTTCATGGCGATGAGCGCGTCGCTTTTGAGCCCGAATTTAAAGGACTGAGATCCGATGCCGCCTCGGTTCGAGGTTTTGAAGTTGCTCACTAAGATGCGCTTAGCATAGCCCTTGGCGGAAATGAGCAACAGCGTATCTTGGGGATCGACGGGAACGCAGCCAACCAGCTGTTCGCTTTTGGGCAGGCGAATGCCCTGAGGGCCTTGGGCGGTGCGGCTCATTTCAGGAAGCTGTTCTTCATCAATGCGGAATCTGAGCAGGCGACCGCCAGAAGAGGCCAGCATCAGGTTGCTGCCCATGTCTGCGGTAAAGGCGTATTGCAGCGTATCGTCACCCTTGAGCTTAACGGCAGTGAGGCCACGCGCGCTGATGCTGGTCATTTCTTCGGTGGGCAGGCGCTTAACCTTACCCTTGCGAGTTACTAAGATGAGCTGTTCTTTGAGCCGCGCTTCGGTGAGCACGATTTGGGTAACGATGCTTTCTGGCGCATTTCCAACAGCACTGGGCAGCAGGCCAATGAGCGGGACGCCCTTGCTTTGACGAGGGCTGGTGATCGGAATATCGTTAACGTTGAGGGTGTAGGCTTTGCCATCAACCGCGAGAACCAAGACTTCTTGGGTCGGTTTGGCCAGCTCGCTTTGGAGCGTTACGTCGTCAAATTCTTCTAAGGTTTTGTGGGTGGTTTTATGCGCAGGATCGGTTTTGGTTTTGCGGCGGCTGCGGGCCTTGGCTGACGTTCGGCGAACGTAGCCCTTGCGTGTAAACTCTAGGACAAACTCTTCTTCGTCTTCTTCAGCGGCAATTTCGGCTAGAATCTGGGCTTCTTTTTTGCGCTCGGCAGCGGTCTGAATTCGGGTGCGCCGGTCGTCGCCAAATTTTTTCTTGAGGGCGCGCAGCTCTTTTTTCAGCGACTTCATCAGCACGGATCGATCTTCAACGAGATCTTGCAGGATGCTGATGCGATCCGCTAGCTCTTGGGCTTCGTCTCGAAGTTTCTGCTGCTCTAGGCCCGTGAGTCGCCGCATGGGCATCGCTAAAATGCTGTCTGCTTGGCGATCGCTCAACCCTAGATCTGCTTGCATTTGGACTTTGGCCGTGGTGCCGTCAGCGGCATTGCGCAAAACGTCAATCACATCGTCAATGTTATCAAGAGCGATGAGCAACCCTTCAACGATGTGGGCGCGCGCCTGCTTTTGCTCAAGCTCATAGGTATATTGGCGAATGAGGGTTTCTTCTCGGAAGTTGAGGAAGGCTTCAAGAATTTCGCGCAGGGAAAGCTGCCGGGGCTGACCTTCTTCGATGGCCAGCATCAGCGCACCGAAGTTAGTTTGCAGCGGGGTCATTTTATGCAGATCGTTCAAGATTAGCTGAGGCTGAGCCTCTCGCTTGAGTTCGATGACAACGCGCATGCCTTCGCGATCGCTCTCGTCTCGGATATCGATAATGCCTTCGAGCCGACCCTGATTAACCAGGCTGGCAATTTTAGTAATCCAGCTTGCTTTGTTGACCTGATAGGGCAGTTCAGTAACGATAATGGCTTGGCGCGATCGCTTTCCTTTTCCGTGTTTAACTTCCTCAAAGCTCGCAATCCCCCGAATCGGAATACTGCCGCGACCCGTCCGATACGCATCGTGAATGCCTTTAGTGTCAATAATTTCTGCGCCCGTAGGAAAGTCCGGGCCAGGAATGAGATCAAACAGCTTTTCATTCGAAAGATTGGGCCGGTCGATCAGGGCAATGAGACCGTCAACGACTTCGCCCAAGTTGTGCGGTGGAATATTAGTCGCCATGCCCACGGCAATACCTGAGCTGCCATTGAGCAGCAGGTTTGGCAGCTGGGCCGGTAAAACGACGGGCTCTTGCTGCGAGCTGTCGAAGTTGTCAATAAAATCGACGGTCGCCTCGCTGACTTCTTCAAGCAGGGCGCTGTGGCCAATTCCGGCTAGGCGAGTTTCGGTGTAGCGCATGGCAGCGGGCGGATCGTTATCGACCGAACCAAAGTTGCCGTGGCCAGAAAGCAGCGGATAGCGGCTAGAAAAGTCTTGCACCATACGCACAAGCGCGTCGTAAACAGCCTGATCGCCGTGGGGATGATATTTACCCAAAACATCGCCAACCACACGAGCGCACTTGCGAAACGGGCGATCTGGCACTAGCCCTAGCTCGTGCATGGCGTACAAAATTCGCCGGTGGACAGGTTTGAGGCCGTCGCGCACATCGGGCAAGGCGCGCCCGACGATAACACTCATGGCGTATTCCAAGTAGGAGCGCTGCACCTCGGTATGGAGGGCGATTGGGACGATTTGCTCTTTGGAAAAATTTAACTGTTTCGCCATGAATGGGTGCCTGAATAGATAAGCGCTGTGTGTAGATAGAGACAGAGAAAAGCTGATTTAAGAGGAGCATGCTACGTTGTTTGGAAGCGCCAAAAAACTGCAATACTCTAGGATAGAGTCAGCGATAGTACGCCATACCGGTTGTAAATCGTGTTGTGCAGCTTCGTCAAACATTTCGTCAAACATTATTTGGACTGTTTTCCGTTTTGTTGGCTGTATGATTGACCGCATTGGCTGTAGACCGGCGCACTTTTTACAGCCAGTGCTCTTTTTCAACTTACTCATTCTCACTGTAAGAATAAAGTCATGAAGACCGTTTTAATTGTGGAAGACGACATGGTAAACGCTCGCGTTTTCTCAAAGATTTTGACGAAGCGTGGCGGGCTGAACGTCAAGCACACTGAGAATGTTGAAGAAGTTATCGGCATCGCTCAGCGCAAAGAAGCCGACGTTATTTTAATGGATGTTTCGCTCTCTCACAGCATGTATCAGGGTAAACCGGTAGATGGAATTGAAATTACCAAGCTGCTAAAAAGCAATCCGCAAACGTCGGCGGTGCCAGTGATTTTGGTGACAGCGCATGCGATGGATGGCGATAAAGAAAGTTTTTTGAATCAGAGCGGGGCTAATGGCTATATTTCTAAGCCTGTGGTCGATCATCAAAAGTTTGTGGATGATATCGCTGCAATGATTCCTAACAAAGCATAAGTATCAGCGCAACGGCTATGGCTGATAGTGCTGCTAGGCACATTCAGTGAGGTTCTTGATAGCCAGCTTCTTAATAGCCAGCTTCTTGATAGCCAGCTTCTTGATAGTAAGCCTCCATAGTTCACTTGTACCATATCAATGCTTTTTGAGCAAAACAAAAGACGATCTCTTATTAGCAGATCGTCTTTTTGACGCTGTAGATAAATTGTGTGCGCTAGACCGCCTGAGGTAGATTCTGTGTTAAAGCTGGCGTAGCAGCGCTTCGAGGTTAGGGACCGCGAAGAATGCCTGGGTATCGGTGATGAGCTGATCGCCCCAAAGATTTTCTTGAAGGAAGTCGATTTCGGCATATCTGGGGTCGCGCTCTAGACCAGCGATCGCGAGGTCAATATCGCTGCTGCTCTGCTGACCCTGGCTAAACTGGGCAACTGCGATCGCTAGTAAAGGCTCGGTTTCTTCGGTGCCTGCGAGGGCGAGGGCTTCTCTCCATCTGGCGATCGCACCTTCTATGTTTCCAGATTCGTACATCACAAGCCCAATGTTGTTGACCGCTGGCCAAAACTCGGCATTGTTGCTGATAGCCTTTTCATACTGTGCGATCGCCTGGTCATACTGCGCCAGCTTGTAGTAAGCATTGCCCAAATCAAACAGCGCGTTAGCGTTGTCCGGCTCCATCTTGAGCCCGGCTTCAAGCGAGCTAGCGGCCTCGGCATAGCTGCCGTCGCTAAAATAAGCATTGCCTAGCGCAAACATAATCAGCGAATTGTCCGGCTGAAGCGCATTGGCCCTTTCTAACGTACTGATGGCTTTAGCGGGCTGTGGCTCACTGGCCTGCAAATAAAGGCTACCTAGTAGCGATAGCACGTCGGCATTTTCGGGCAAAAGCTGGGCCGCAAGCTGAGCGCGTGCGAGGGCCTCATCGAACTGCTGAAACTGAGCGAGCTGGGCCGCATCGCTAGCTAGACTCTCACCATCTGCCTGCAAGCGCTCTTGATCTAACGGCAGCGTGTAGGGCAGCAGTGCCTGCGCCGTCGCTGGTTTGGCCTGACTCCATGCCCCAAGGAAAAGCAGCAGCGAGAGCGTGATTTGTTTGAGTACAGTTCGATTAGGCACGGTTCGGTTGAGCACGGTTCGGTTGGGCACAGTAGGTTCGAAGATAGGACAAAAAGGTAAAAGCAGATCGCTGTGACGGGCCTGATACCTCTTCTTTCAATTCAAAAAGCTCGATTTCAGCACAAGCACAGACATTTTATCGGACTAGGGGACAAGTCAAAGATTGCAAAGTATTAGAATCTGATTTCGTACTCTAATAAAACCTGATTTATATCGTCTAGGTTTGTATTCGTTCTGACCGTGAGTGAATCGGTAAGGCGATAGTTTGCCCCAAATTCAGGATTGCTATTGTCGGTTAAGATTTTGCCGATGCTCAGCGAGGCGTCTTCGGTGACATCGAAGCCAATTTCTGCGCCAATGTCGAAGCCCGTGCCGCTGCTTTGTTCGGACCGGGCGCGGCTAGCTGAGGTCACGGGGAAAAGCCGAAACTCGCTAAGGCTAAGCGTATCCCCGACAAAATCTTGCACGCTGTTGAGCAGCGCGCCGCCAACAAGGTTGAGCAGTCCGCCAAAGTCGTCGCCACCGCCGCCAAGGCTACCAACGGTCGATTCGAGCGCGGTGACAAAGCCGCCGCCGATCAGGGCAATCAGTTCAGATTGCGATCGCGGTGGGGAGCTAGACAGGGTCAAGTTTTCAAAAATAGCGTTGGCCGGTCCTTCTACATCTGCGCGGACTCGGATAGTACGCAGCGAGCCCACCGTCTCGAAGCCGGTATCTGAATTGTCGGCAATTTCTGCCTGGGCAAAAGGAGTGCTAGCAACCGGCCCTGATCCGTTAACTTCGGGTACAGACGCGCGCAAAGAAACGTCTAAGAAGGGATTTTGCAGCCCCATTTCAGGCGTAAATCGGGCAATATTGTCATTGCCTCTTAGGCGGAAAGACTGGGTGTATAGGCTAACGCGTCCAGAGCGCAGGCTGATAATGCCCTCTGGCTCAATCCGGTCGGGAGGGCCGTTGAGATTTAGGGTGCCATCGGCAACAAAGTTCAGCAAGTTGCCTTGCACAATGCGAATAGAGTCGCCAAGTATAAGCTCTAAATTACGAAAAACCGGCTGAATTCCTTCGTTGCTAGCCGGTCTGTTGCTGCCCGATAAATCAGCGATCGCCTGATCGACGCTTGAAGAGTCACCTTCTGCTGTTGCTTCCTCCTCTGCATCGCTGTTGCCATTGCCATCCGGTAGCAGCACCTGCCCGTTTGACAGCAAGACTTCACCGCTGATTTGAGGGCCATTGAGTAAGGCATTGCCGCCTACAATAACTTGGCCGTTGACGCCACCCCTGTAGAGGTCTGCTAGCTCCAAATCAATATTTTCTAAATTGACTGTGAGCGGGAGGTTAGCCGCTAAGGGGCGAGGAAACAGTAGCGGATTTGCGGGCGGCTCTGGGGGCGGCTCTGGGGGTGGCTCTGGGGGTGGCTCTGGGGGTGGCTCTGTAGATGTCTCGGGCGTTTCTTCGCTTGTCATGGCTGCTTCTGTAGGAGCCGGGGGCAAGTATTGAGCCGCCGTAGCCAGCTCAGGTCCACTAATTAGGGATTCTCGCAGCGGAAAAATACCAGCGGCAGTGAGCTGACCATCGCTGAAGCTGCCCTGTAGCGTTTCAACTACGATGCGATCGTCAACGAACGTAGCGCGACCGCTAACGCCTGTCAGCGGTTCGGGTAAAACCTTAGCTGTGATAACAGCGTTATCGACAAACGCATTGCCAGTAATTTCGATATCAGAGCGCGTCCCCCCGACTAGCAGATTGACTTCGCCTTCGCCGGACTGCCATGCAACCTGCTGACTGAAGATATTGAGCAGCGCTAGCCCTTCATTCTTGACACTGATGTCGATGTTGATATCTTCAGTTTCTGGCTGCACATCCATGAAACCAAAGGCGTAAGGAATTTGGGCGCTGAGCCGAAGCGGTTCTTCGGGGGTTGCCGCAGTTAATTCGCTCACGGCGGTTAGCCGAGCATTGCGGTACAGAAACTCTGCGGTGGCGGAGTCGATAGGTGTGTTGTTGATAGACGCGTTAGCAACGTCGGCATCGCCCCTAATTTGAGGATTGGCTAAGGTTCCGCTAAGCGTTGCTCGGCTATTGGCTCGACCATCAATGTCAACTGGCAGTTGAAGAATATCGCGCAGAGCAGTGATGTCTATGTTTTGAACTCTGGCCTGCAAGTTAGAGTTCAGTTCGGTATCGCGACCAAAGACAATTTGCCCAAACAAATCAACAACGGCATCTGATGGTGATAAGGGCTGACCCTGTGGTGGCTGAGGGGGGGGAGTTTGGGCCTGAGCGAGTGACGACTGCTGCGGTGGTAGAGTCGGCAGCGCGATGTCGAGCGGTGTTTCTTCTAGATCGGGCGTATTGGGCGCATCTGGCGTATCTGGCGCTGTTGCAATATCTGGGTCAATATCTGCGTCAACAGAAGAGGTAAAGCGAAGGGGTTCTAGGGTCAGTATGTTGGGCGTAAGACTGCCTCTGGCAACGACGTTTTCGGCGCTGTAGCGATCGCCCCACTGCCATTGACGACCCGCTAGGTCAAAATCTAGCTGAAAATCAGTGCCGCTGCCGTTGAGCTGAATGTTGCCAGCAAAAGGTCCGCTGAGTTCTCTTAAGGGTGGGACGGGCTCAGCCGCAGCGGCAATCTCCGCGTCTGCTGTTAGCTCGTCTAGTTCGGCTAGCCGATTGAGCTGATTTTGAAATCCGAGCTGAGCCCCGGCTGGTGTGGTTCCGGCGCTAGCTGTTGCTAATAGGACTTCTAGCTCAGCAGGTGAAAGCGGATCGTCTAGCCAGTCGGGCGGGGTAAGGCCGCGTTGAAAATCTTCTAAGCGATAGATAGATAGCGCGGTGAGCAAATTTTGAACGTTGCCTGACTGCGTGTTGACGCTGGCGCTGTATACCGGCGCAGGGCCCTCTAGTGAAAGGCTTCCGACAAGGGTGTATAGATTGTTATTGAGCCTGAGCTGGCCCTCGGTTAGCGTGGCCAAATCATTGGCGTAGTAAACCTTGCCAGCTAGCTGTCCAATGCTGATGTAACCCACCCCGAGCTGATCGATGACAATGTCGCCTTCGAGGTTTTGATTGGCTAGGTTAATGGTGAAGTCATTAGCGCTAAGCGTGCCGCGTAGCTGGCCAATGTCGGCTGTACCTGCGGTCGGAAAGTTGAGAGCAGCCAGCGGAAAATTATTGGCATTGAGGCTGAGCAAGTCGCCCTGCGTTCGACCAATGGCCGACGCGCCGCGCCAGCCGATATTAAAAGCGAGGGGGGGAATAGCGTCGCTATCGGTGGCAATTGGCCCGACGCTAAGATCGATGCGATCGCCCCCACCGGCCACATCTAGATCGAGGCCCGCGCTGGCGGTGTAGGCAACGGTGCCTGCAAGCGGTGAGCTAAAAGACAGACTGTTGGCGACAAAACCAGCCACCTGTAGATTGCCGCGAAAGTTGGGGGCCGCTGGGCTACCGGTAAGCGTGCCAGTCACATCAGCAGCGCCTGAAAGGTCAAGAATATCGGGAATATCGAAAGGGAGATCGGCTAAGGGGTAGTCGGCGGCGGTGACATCGAGATTGAACTGGGCAATCTCAAAGCCATTATTGAAGCTGGGCGTGAGCGTACCGCTGGCTACTAGGCGATCAGAGTTGGCCTGAATCACCCGGATGGTTTTACCATTCCAGGCAACGTCAGCGGCGAGCGGACTATCTAGCGTCTCAAAGACTGGATTGAAGCTAGCCAGTCCGTTGGAAAAGGTGACGTTGCCTACGCCTTTGATGGTTGCCAGACTAGCGTTAGCGGTGCTGCCACTGAGCTGAAGCTGACCGCCAAGATCGCCTTGTAAGGTGTCTGAAAAGGTGTTGAGCTGTATGCCCTGTAGGGTCAAATCGCTGTTAAAAAAACCATCGACAAGGCTGCCCGTGCCGCTGACGGTGCCGCCGCCAACGGCCAGTATTGTATTGCGAAAGGCGAGGTCGGTGCCGACAATATCGATAGTGCCAGAGCCCGCGTACTGAGCGTTGGGGGCTCGCCAGTCAACAACAGTATTAACGTTGCCGCCGCTGCCGACCACAGTTGCATCGGCGGAGACAAGGCCGATAGTAAAGTTTGGATTGATGTCGTACAGGGCCGCGATTTGACTGGCAGGCAGGTTGCGACCCGCGAGCTGAAAGGTAAAGGGCGATCCGGCGCTCAGGCGAACTTGACCGTTGCCTTGAATCGCACCGCCCGCAGTCGGGGTGGCGGCGATATTATTGAGAAAAAGCTGCTGGCCCTGTAGAAAAAAGTCGCTGGCCGCACTGTTAAAGGTGATTTTATCCACGACGACGGGGCGATCGGCAATGACGCTGCCAGAGAAAATCGGGCGCGCGATTGGGCCGCTGACTTTGGCGATCGCATCAAATCTTCCTGTTGTGGGTACTGGCAGATCGAGGCTGATTGTACTTGTAAACTCACTAACGAGCACGTTGTCTTTGACCGCACTGAGGTCATAGCCATTATCAAAGTCAATTAGGCCCTCAGCCACGACGTTTTTGATCTCGCCATAGTCGCCGCTAATGCGATCCACCGTCCATTTATTGCCCTGAAATCGCGTCTCTCCGGCCACATTTTCTATCGGTAAAGGCAGCAGCTCCGTTTCAATGTCAGCGTCCTGAGCGCTGATATTGCCAGAGTAATCGATTGGCTCATTTGGACGGAAGGCCATGTCCATATTGCCGCTAACTTGGCCTGAGCCAATGGCCACGTCGTTGGTCGCTAGCTTAATAGACGATAGGGTAAAGCTGACGACATCATCGAGCGGTGCCTCGTCAGCCTGGATGAACAGATTGGTGGCGAATGCAATTTTTTTGGGCGCGGCTGTCGTGGCTGTGACAGGCTCGCCCGCTTCGGTTTGAGCTTCGGCTGGAGGCTGTTCTGGAACGTTTTCTGTGGCGACGTCTAGATCTTTGACGGTGTCGTTTTCGCTAGGTGCGATCGCCTCTACCGGCGTCACCTCCCCTTTCAGCGTCATTTCCCCACCTTTTGCAGGCTCACCCACAATCTCGAAGCGAGTTTGCAGCGCTTCTTCGTCTTTGACTGTAATTTTGTCTGTGCTTAGCTCGCCTCGCACCTGCTCTAGCAAAATCGGTACGGGCTGGGCGTTTTCTGGCGGCAACGGCACCAGCGTCAGCTCACCTTTTTGAAAGCGAACATCATCAACACTGACCTCAACCCGGTTTTTGGGCCGGTCTTCTCTTTCTGGCAGGGCAACATTGAGCCAGCCCCGGTCAGGGTCTTGCGCCAGGTATCCCTCTGCGCCAACTACCGTCAGGTCTAGGCCAAGCTCAGAAGTCAGCAGCGTTTCAATTAAGTCAAATTTAACGATTACGCTATCTGCGGTAAGCGTCGTCGAATCTTCTGCTGACGCACCGATGTTAGACGGCCCAATCTGGACGCTGCCAAAGGTTACTTGCTCAACATCGCCCAGCATGACGGGCCGATCTAAGTAGTCGCTGAGGATCTGAGCGATTCGCGGCGAAAGATCTTCTTGAATGAAGATCCAGGCCCAGACCATGAGGCCTAGCCCAGCGCCACCCAAAATTGTGCCGACCAGCGTGCCTAGCCAGAACCAAGGAAATAACTTCTCTTTGGCAGGGCGTTGGGCGTTGGGGCGTTCGGGGCGATTGTTGCCGTTGGGGTTAGGTGGCGGCTGATTTTCCGAGGGGCGATCAGAAGAAGGATTTGTAGGCACTGATGGTTAACTATCGGTTTGCTCGGCGGCCTGACTACCCAGTTACTTTAGCAACTTTGTACAGTTGTTACGCTCATGATGTGGCACTTTCCGGTGGGTTCTTTGCCGGTTTTCTGCGGGTTCTCCGTAAGTTCTCTACGGGGTTTCTGTGGGCATCCGGCAACAGACACAGGGCTACGAGCACCCCTCTATAATTAACGGTATGAATCCATTCTCAACCCTACAAAGCCGCTACTTAGTTTTAGGTGCTTATTTAGTTTCGAGTGTAGCCGTTGGGTTGGGCTACGCCTATTTGAGTCGCTATCAGCTGCTGCCCTGGCGCTGGGAAGATCCGCTGTCGCTGCCTGTGCTTTCGATGGCAACGTGGATAGCGGTGGTGAGCACCATTGCGTGGGTTGGCCACGAATATGGACTGAGGCTGACTTATGTGTTTGGGCAGCGCTGGCCCAAGTTTTCGGGGCTGTATGCGATGGTTTTGGTTCTAAGCCTGCTGCTGTTTTCGATGGGCAGTTTTTCGGTTGTTTTTTATCTGGTATCTTTGGTGTCTCCTGCGTATGCGGCTCAGATGCTAGAAACCGATTTGACGCTGATAGGTAGTGACAGCCAGTATCCACGGCTATATGAGGCGGCGACGCTGTTTTTGCTGGTAATCTATGCGCCAGTTGTAGAAGAGCTGGTGTTTCGCGGGTTTTTGCTACAGCGCTGGGGAACGAAGTGGGGGCTGCGCTGGGGGCTAGGAACCTCTTCGGTGGCGTTTGGTCTGCTGCATTTTAATAATCCACTGGGGCTGACGCTGTTTGGCTTGGTGATGGGATTGCTGTACGTGCGATCGCAAAGCCTGTGGGTGCCGATTGGGTGCCACGCGCTGAATAATTTAGCGGTGGTGATTTTAGACAGATTTTCTCGCCTGGGTGCGGGCGAAGCCACAGACGGGGTGACAATGGCAACGATACAGGATCGCTGGTGGATGGGGATAATTTTGATAGTGATTTCGACGCCTTTGATATGGCGATTTGTGTGGCGTAGCTGGCCGCAGCCAAGCGATGATATTCCCTATGTGATGAATGGGGGGATGAACTGATGCCACCTATTCGCCGCGTGCGTCAGCACGTAAATCCGCTGAGCAACAAGTATTCGACCCCGGCGATCGCTCCTGACTGGGACGAAATCTATAGCCAGCCGCAGCATCCTTTGCACCTAGACATTGGCTGCGCTAAGGGTGATTTTGTTCGCGATATGGCGCAGCAGGTAAGCGGCTGGAATTTCTTGGGCTTAGAAATTAGAGCGCCGCTGGTAGAGCGATCGCTGATTCGCCGAGATTTGGCGGTAAAAGCCGGGGCGGCAAAAAACCTTCACTTCGTTTTTTGCAATGCGAATAACTCGTTGCAGCCGGTATTAGAAAGCTATCCGGGCCTGTTGCAGTGTGTCAGCATTCAGTTTCCCGATCCTTGGTTTAAAAAGCGGCATCAAAAAAGGCGGGTGGTACAGCCAGCGCTGGTCCAGACCTTGGCCGCGCTGATGCCGGTGGGCGCGATGGTGTGGCTGCAGTCAGATATTGAGGCGGTGTGCCTAGAAATGTGCGATCGCTTTGATGAAAATCCTCACTTCAGGCGCAAAGACACCGATTGGCTCAGTAAAAGCCCGTTTCCCGTTCCGACCGACCGTGAGCGCGTCGGCCAAGAAAAGGGCCTGCCGGTATTTCGGGCTCAGTATTTTCTATCGGCAATTCCTTCGGCAATTCCTTAAAGCGATGTAAACTTTTATAAACGACTATTGAAGCTACACAGTGAAATCTATGTCTGAACCAGTTGGGTTTGGGAAAAAGACACCAAAGAAACCAAAATCGGAGCGCACAGCGAAGCGCGAGAAGGCGTCCAAGCAGTACGACAAAATGAAGACGGACGGCCTTCCAGAATATGAGGTGTATATGCGCTCAATAGGGAGCGCGCAGTGGTTTCCGGTCGGTGCGATCGCCGTTCGCCGCTCTAGCCAAATCAGCAGGGCCATCTATCACAGCGAGGCGGATCTGCTACAAGGGGCTTACCGGGCGTTTCCCGTGCTGAAAAAGAACAAGGGCAATCTGGAATATGGCTACCGGCTCAAAGGTGAGAAGGACGATGATATTGAGCTAGCCGTGAAGCAGCGCGATCGCAGCGAACGGGGTTTGCTAGGTTTTGTTAACGGCATCAAACAGCTCTTCGGCTCTAAAAATAAGGCCGAGGGATAAGGCAAAAGAGTAAGGCAAAGGGAGTCAGACAAATAAGACAAAGAGAATAAGCAGATGAGTCATACCGGGGAGTTTGATCATGACGACTCAATCAGATAAGCCGACGCTAACGTACTGGCACGTTTGGACAGATAGCGACGGGATTAGCCATCAGAGCCAGTGCGAGCTGACGAACTTTGAAAAAGAGAGCATGGGCGGTGACGCCGACCCGCAGTGGAATAACCGACTGATGGCAGGCGATAGCGAGGTGCTGTTTTGCACCCTGCCGGTGGGCTGGGTCGGCGAGTGGCACGAGAACCCAAAGCCGCAGTGGATTGTGCCGATATCGGGAGTCTGGTATGTAGAGACGATGGACGGCGTGCGAGTAGAAATGGGCCCAGGAGAAGTTTCTTTTGGGGCGGATCAAAACACAAAGACAGATGAGCAGGGACGTCAAGGGCATACCTCTGGGTGTGTGGGCGATAAACCAGCGCAGCTCATGGTGATTCAGCTAAAAGATGATAAATACCTAGCGGCCAAGCCCGGAGATTTGCAATAGTGGATACCCTGTCTGCGGCGCTCACGGTCAGCGAAGTGACGCAAGCAGACCTTGACGAATGGGTGTCACTGGCGCTGCGGCTGTGGCCCGATGAGGAAAGCAACCCCGAAAAAGCCTGCCTAGAAATGGAAGCTGAACTGCTAGGTATTTTGCGATCGCCTCGCGATACTGGCTTTTTGACACGCGATCGCCAAGGGCAGGCCGTAGGCTTCATCAACTTGTCCCTCTGCTACGACTATGTTCCAGGGGCCGATCATTTTCCGGTGGCCTACGTGGAAGGCATTTATGTCGCGGATAAAAGTCGGCGAAAAGGAATAGGACTAGCGCTGTTGAAGCGAGCGGAGCAGTGGGCGATCGATAACGGCTGTACTCAGCTAGGGTCTGACGTGCTGATTGAAAATGAAGAAAGCTGCCGATTTCATACCCAAGTAGGGTTTAAGGAAGTAGAGCGCGTCGTATGCTTTATTAAAGACATAGAACCGCAATGAACTCTGGCAGTAACGATCTTAGTAGTAACGATTTTAAAGGCGACAGCGCTGAAAATAGCAATCTAGAAGGCAACAGCCCTGAAGATAGTAATCTAGAAAACAACACCCCTGAAGGCAACAGTCTTGAAGGCAACAGTCTTGAAGGCAACAGGGCCGCAGATATCAATCTAGAAGAAAGATGGGCAAAGCCAGACCGACCTGACGTAGACGATCTGAGCATGGCGACGGTTGACCGGGTGCTAGAAATGGCCTGGGAAGATAGAACAACTTTTGAGGTGATAGAACAGCAGTTTGGCCTCAAAGAGAAAGATGTTATTGCCATTATGCGTCGCCATATGAAGCCTTCGAGCTTTAGGATGTGGCGAAAGCGTGTAAGCGGACGCAAAACAAAGCATATGAAAAAAAGAGCCTTCGACGTAGGCCGCTTCAAGTCGAGCAACCAAAAGCATTACTAAAAAGAAGTCTGGTAGGAATTAAGCTCGGGCGTTGACCTTCGGTACTGGCTTTTGATATTGGCTTTTGGTATTGGCTTTTGATACCGGAAGCAGCTAGAAGCCTATAGAGCTAGGTGCGCTCAAAAATATTTCTAAGGATAGACGCTAGCACTCTAATAAGACATATAATTTAACAATTGACGTTTGCTGGTCGAGTAGCGCACCGACTGAGTGGGTCAATTTTTGCTCAATTTCCACTTCTCATTTCACTGCTCAACGTTTCCTCTCTCAACGTTTCATCCCTTCTCACGTTTAATTTTTCTCTTGCGTCTCCTCTCTCTTGCGTCTCTCATTTCTTAATGCAAGTCTCGATAGAGTCTAGAAGCTAAGTTCTGTCAGCTAAGCCCTACAGGTTTTGCCTAATTGTCCAAGGGCCCCCAAAGCTACGTATTTGGGGGCTTTGAAGCAAGGTTTGCCAAGACTCCATAGGTCGTAAGAACAGCACATTTTTTTTAATAGCCGATCTCCCCTCAATTATTTTTCCTTAATTTTTCCCCTCGCTCTAGGAGCCGAGCGAATAGCGAACGCGGTGGGTGTGATCTGCCTTCAATCTAGCTATGTTCAGTCTTTTTTTAAGTCCAAATTTGCAATCCAAGCTTTCTAAGTGCTAGAAGCTGCTGACGATAGAGCTACCTAGCGGCTGGATTGGATATTCATTCTCTTCCTACTTTTTAGTATTAGTGTGTGGGATAAGCAATTATGCTCCTGTTTTTAGTAGAGCCTGCTGCTGAGACGCTGCAAGCACCGGTAACCACGTTTGTTTTGCTGCTGGCGATTGTGCTGGTGATTCCGCCTATTTTTGAGCGCTTTAAGCTGCCAGGGCTAGTGGGGCTGATTGCGGCTGGCGTGCTTTTTGGCGGCAGCGGGTTAGGCTGGCTCGACGCTCAGTCTGACACGATGAAGCTGCTTTCTGAGATTGGCAAGATCTATCTGATGTTCGTGGCCGGACTAGAGATCGATCTAATTTTGTTTCAAAAGACGCGCGATCGCTCGATGGGCTACGGCTTTATGACGTTTGCCATACCGCTGCTGGGCGGCATTGGTGTGGGTCTGCTGTTTGGCCTGGGCTGGCTCGCGGCGGTACTCATCGGTTCGCTGCTCGCATCGCATACCCTGCTGGCCTACCCCATTATCCAGCGGCTAAACGTGGTAGACGACGAGGCCGTCACGGTGACTGTGGGGGCGACTATCTTTACAGATATTGGTTCGCTACTGGTGCTGGCGATTTGCCTGGGCGTGAGTCAGGGCGACTTTAATGTGGTAAAGCTGCTGACACTGTTAGGGTCTTTGGGGCTGTATGCGATCGCTGTTTTGATTGGTCTAAAGCAGCTCGGTAAGCTCTTTTTTAAAAAGATGGGCAGAGACGAGGGCAATCGAGTTCTGTTTGTTCTACTTTCGGTCTTTCTATCTGCGGTGGTAGCGCAGCTTATTGGCGTAGAAAATATTATCGGCGCGTTTTTAGCCGGTTTGGCAATCAACAGCGTGGTTGGCGATGGGCCTGTCAAAGAAAAGACAGAATTTATGGGCAGCGTTCTGTTCATTCCTATGTTCTTTGTCAACATGGGCCTGCTGCTAGACCTCAACGCTTTTAGCAGCATATTGGCTTCAATCAACCTGCCGCTGATGATTGTGGCCGTACTGCTAGCGACCAAACTAATCGCGGCGCTCGCTGCCAAATCGCTCTATCGCTATAGCTGGCCACAGACTTGGACTATGTGGTCTTTGTCTATTCCTCAAGTTGCCGCTACCTTGGCTGCTGCTTTAGTTGGCTACGAGGCAGAGATTATCAACAAAGAGGTTTTCAACAGCGTTATTTTGCTGATGTTGGTAACGGCTATTCTTGGTCCTTTGGTGACCACGCGGGCCGCGACCAGTTTGGCGCTTAATCAGTCTTTTGATGAAACCGATGAGCTAGAGTGGCTGCCGCCCCCGACTGATATTCCAGATGCTTTCTCGGTGGTGGTGCCTGTATTCAACCCTAAGACTGAACGAATGCAAATTGAGCTAGCAGCCGCGATGGCCCAGTATGCCAACGGGCGATTGATTCCGCTAGCGGTCGCGCTTGCTCAAGATCAGCTAGACTCGCCGCAGCTGACAAAGGCGCTCACTCGTAGCCGTCACCTTTTAGAAAATGCTCAAATTATTAGCGAAGAGTTTGAGGCAACCACTGAGCCCGAAGTTAGAATTGATAACAATATTGCCCGCACGATTGCCCATGTAGGGCGTGAGAAAAACGCCAATTTGATTGTGCTGGGCATGTCGGCTCAATCGCGACTAAGCCGGAGACTGTTCAACAGCATTCAAGATGAGGTCATGAGAATTGCTCATTGCCCAGTGGTTGTCTCGCGTCTGCTGACCTCTCCTTCCGAAATCAAAACGATTTTAATTCCGATTGAAAATCCTTCGGTGATGACGCTGCGGGTTTTGCGGTTTGCCCAGGTGCTGGCAACAACAAACAGTGCCAAAATTACGCTGCTGCATGTCTGTGGGCCCCGTACGTCTGAAGTGCGCAGAGCACGGCTGAAAAAGCAGATGGAAGTTTTAATAGATCGTCTGCCGCCCGCATCTAGCTCGATTGAGATTGAAATTTTAGCGAGGGATAATGTTGTTACGGCGATCGCAAAGGCGGCTCGTCAGTACGATTTGGTGATTGTGCGATCGCAGCGTCGGCGCAGCAGCAACGGGTTTACGCTCGGCACCCAAACGACTCCGCTAGTGCGGCAGCTATCTGGTTCACTCATGCTAGTCGGTGAGCCGCATACTCAGCCCACCCCTCAGCCCACTAAGCGAGCGATCGCGGTTAAGCAGCTATCGACCCAGTCTGCATAGTTTAGTCCGCATAGTCTAGTCCGCGTAGTTTCTAATATCGCCTTTGTTTTGGGAGCGCCTCTATTTTTTAGAGGCGCTCTTATTTTGCTACCTTGGGGCATTGACAGCGGTGCCCCAAACCCCTCATATGCACTATAATCTGAGGCTTAACAGCCTATAGCCATTTACTGTTGGCATCCTCAGAGGTCACTATGAGCACTGTTGATCTAGCTATTCAAGAGCAGATGTTTGGATCTGTTGTGACTGACAACGATTTTTATCCTGAGCTAGACGAGTTTTTAGACATTCTGAAGTTTTTGATTCGTGAGCCTTCTGTCGTGGGTAACGAAGATTCCTTTTTTCGAGTACTCAGACGAGAGCTAGAAGAAATTGGCCTAGATGTACAGCAGTATCACGGGGTGCTAGCCGCGCAGGGAAAGAAACCCCACGATTTGATTTTATCCGCCCACATTGATCGCCATGGCCTGCTTTGCACAGGGCCAAATGAGTTTCAATATGCGGCCTTTATTGCGGGCAATCGCGGCGAAGAAATGGGAGATTCTGCCTCGGACTACATGCTCAACAAAATTGAGGATCGCTTTGCTGGGCAGCGGGTGCAGGCTCACTTTCCCTATACGGGCACCTATCTAGGCCAAGGTGAAATTACGCGCTCTTACATCTGCCCAGAGCGAGGCAATTTGATCTTTGAGGTGGAAGGGCTCGAATTTTTGCAGCCTGGGATTCCGGTCTCGTTTTTAGACCGACTAAATATTTACGACGGTTTGATTTCTGCGCAGTTAGACAACGTGGTAAGCGCAGCGATGATTATCTATCTGTTTCGGCGAGGCTTTCAAGGTACGGGTTTGTTTACGGCTCAAGAAGAGTCTGGGCGAAGCTGGCGCTATACGCTCTCTTGGTTTCAGCGGCAGCGGCTGACAACACAGCGCCTGGTGGTGCTAGATACTAGCCCCTATGCCGACCGCGCAGAGGCCGATATGCAACAGATTACGCTGCGCCACAAAGATGCCAACGGTATGTTTTCTGTGGAGATGACGCAAGAACTCGTAGACCGTTGTGAGTCTTTGGGCCTGAGCTACGGGTTTAAAGATGAGTACATTGCCACTAAAAACCAAAACCGCAGTCGGCCTTTTCCGTTAGGACGCACAGAGCTAGGGCGCGTGGCGGCAGCCACAGAAGGCGAAATTAATGGCACTACGTTGCAGATTCCAACAACGGAGTATCACACCTCTACAGAAACGGCGGCTTTGAGTGCGATCGCTGCCATGCTGCAACTGCTTCAAAGCTATTTGTAGGTTTTGCGTGGTGCGATCGCAAAAAAACGCCTTCTCAAAGAAGAGGAAGCGTTCAAGTAGAAGCGTTTCGTTTTCTTACGGCTAGGGTCTCTTAATCGAGCGATGAGATCCTAGCCGTAACTAACTCGGGCATTACAATTAACTTAAGTTAGCTCTAGCAGGCGGCATGACCACCTTCGTTGCTAGCCCAACAGACTTTAGTCCTTTGATCAGCCACCAGGTAGGGTCAACTTCCCACTTCCGTAGGCCCGCTTTGGCCATCTTAGGAAATTCGTGGTGGTTGTTGTGCCAGCCTTCACCGTAGGTCAGCAATGCTACCCACCAAAGGTTACGAGAGTTGTCGGTGCTCTCAAAGTTGCGGTAGCCCCACATGTGGTTAGCCGAGTTAATTAGCCAAGTGCAGTGCCACAGCAAGACCGCGCGAACAAACACACCGTAGATAACAAAAGACCAGCCGCCGATAGCGTATAGCAAAATCCCTAGGGGCACCTGTAGTACGAGAAAATACTTATCTAGAAAGGCGTAGTAAGGGTCGCGGGCAATGTCTGGCGCGTTTTGAGCATATACCTTACGGTCAAATACTTCAGGCTTGAGGTAGAACATCCATTCCATGTGGCTCCACCAAAATCCACGCGTAGATGAATAAGGATCTTTCTCAACGTGCTCGGTAAAGGCGTGGTGCTGACGATGACCCGCGACCCAGAAAGTGGGGCCACCTTGCAAGGCTAGCGCGCCGACAGTGGCGATAATATACTCGAGCCACTGCGGTACGCGGAAGCTGCGATGGCTTAGCATCCGGTGATAGCCCATGCAGATGCCAACGCTGCCGCAGAGCCAGTGAAGCGCAATGGCAACACCGAGCGCTGACCAAGAAAAGAACCAAGGGGCCAACAGCGCCAATAGGTGAATAGCGCTAAAGAAGCCGATCGAGACCCAGCTAACTTTGTGAGTTTTGGGCTCAGCGCTATTGGATTTGGCTTCGTTGGACGGGGCGCTAGCTGCTTGGATGCTAGTGAGTTCGCTAGGCTGGGCGCTAGAGGACGTAAGGGGCCTTTCCGTCCGATGTTTGGTGGGTAGGTTACCGATGGTCATAGTCTTCCTAAACAAGCTAGTGTGTTTGCAAGTGTTGCTTACATTCATGAGTCTAGCCTTCCTTAAATATTTTTGCAAGTGGTGCTTGCAATCTCTTCCTAATGATTGGAATTTAGGAATTGTCAGAGTCAGCTCTACTGGTGCTGTTGATGCTGTCAAAGGATGGAATGGGCGTGACCCAAAGCTGTGAAGGTATTGATTTTTTGAGATGGCTGAAGGAAGATTATCTAGTCGTAAAAGGATTGTGCGGTCGGCTTTGGCGCTGTTTTCGGTGCGGGGAATTACGGCGACGACGACGAAGGAAATTGCGGAGCGGGCGGGTGTGAATGAGGTGACGCTGTTTCGCCAGTTTGGGAACAAGCAGGGTTTGCTTTTGGCTGTGATGCAGGAAGCGCCGATGTTGGCTTTGATGCAAGCGGCACTAACAGACATCGTAGGGGCAAACGATCCGCTAGTGGCCTATGGTTCAGCGGCATTGGATTTATTGGGCCGCGTACCGGAGCTGGTGCGATCGCTAATCGGAGAGGCCGGAGCGTCTCCTTTAGAAAATCAGCAGGCCCTTGCTAAAGCCTTGCGGCAGGCCAATCGGCAAACGGTGATCTATTTACGCGGCGAGCAGGTGAGCTGCACTGGGCTCTCTGTCGAAGAAATTGCCAAGCTGCTGAATACGCTGATGCTGGGCTATGCGCTCATAGAGTCGAGCGGCGATGGTCAAACGCTATGGTCAGACCAGGCGGACTTTTTGTCGGCGATCAACTGCCTGTTTTCTGTGGGCGATCGCACTGCCGTCAATGCCGATGCCAGTAAGTCTATAGATACAGACAACGCGGCAGAAAGCGATGGGACTATAGATAGTGAAGCCGCTATAGAAGGTAGCGAAACAGAAGATAGCAAAACAGAAGATAGCGAAGCGCTATCGAGTGTAAGAGATTTGCCCGCTGCAGTGGTGCGATCGCTCTTTTTAAAAGCCAAAAAGCAAGATGCGCAGGCCTACGCCTTAATGTACGTGCTATTTGGGGCAGGGCTGCGGTTAGAAGAGTGCGCAGCGTTGACGCGATCGCAGGTATTTGCCAGCAAAACGCAGCATATTTTGAGCATTCCAGGTTCGCTCTCCAGGCAAGTTCCGGTCAATCGCTGGATCATGGGCAGGCGGTACGGCACCTATTTAAAAAATCCCCTCACTCAGTGGCTAAAATCTCGTCAAGATGACTGCCCCAACGTTTTTGTCTCTGAGTCAGGCGAAGCCCTAGACCAGCAAAATCTAAGCAATCTGTGGCAGGCGATCGCAGGCGATGCTGATTCCTTTACAGACATAGCCCCCTTCCAGGCTAGACAAACCTGGTGCATAGAACTCTTGAGCAAAGGCATGAGTCTAGACAACCTCAGTCTCCTCTCTGGATTGAGCCTCAAAGCCCTTGCGCCCTACGCTCAGCGGGCAAAAGAAAAAGCTGCCCTAGAGCAGGCTTTAGCGATCGACCAAAAAAATGGATAAATATATGGATAAATACTGTGACAGCGAATGAATGTTTAATCTTTTGATGGGTTCGAGGGCCTTTCATCGCGTTTTTAACCCAAACTTAAAGGCACGATAATCTTCTAACGTCATCACCTTAAACTTGCCTCCATAGTCTGTTCCTTGGCCGAATTTTTTTTGATGCTCAAACTTTTTTGATGCTCAAATTTTTTTGACATTCAAACTTTTTGGCGTTCAAACTTTTTGGCATCCAAGTTTTTTGGCACTTAGGCATTTTTGATTATGGTGACAAGCGTGAAACAAGTATTCAGCACTCTCAAAGTTCTAGGCGCTACTTCTGTAGCTACAACTATCGCGCTCAGTGCAGTCGTTGCAAATGCCCAGAGCAACCTGATTGCCATCGATGGTTCTAGTACCGTCTTCCCCATTACAGAAGCAATGGCTGAAGAATTCATGGCTGACAACAGCGACGTGAACATCAGCGTAGGTGTTTCCGGCACAGGCGGCGGCTTCAAAAAATTCTGTGCGGGTGAGACTGTTATCTCCGATGCTTCTCGTCCCATTAAGGATACAGAAATTGAGCTTTGCCAGGCAGCTGGTATCGAGTACACCGCGATTCCGGTTGCAACAGATGCCATCACAGTCGTAGTCAACCCTGAGAACGATTGGGCTAGCGAGCTATCGGATGAGCAGCTAATGACAATGTGGGAACCTGCCGCTGAAGGAACTGTTACCAACTGGAATCAGATTGACCCTAGCTTTCCAGATGCTCCGCTAAATCTATACGGTCCGGGGACTGATTCCGGTACGTTTGACTATTTCACAGACGAAATTGTTGGCGAAGAAGGCGCTAGCCGCGCTGACTACACAGCCAGTGAAGATGACAATGTTTTGGTACTGGGCGTTTCTCGTGATCAAAATGCCTTGGGTTATTTTGGGCTGTCTTACTTTCTAGAAAACCAAGACCAGCTAAAGGCAGTGGCAATTTCTAGCGAAGAAACCGAAGGCGAAGCGATTGTGCCTTCTCCTGAGACGATTGATCGCTACAAGCCTTTGGCTCGCCCTATCTTTATCTATGTCAACAATGAAGCTTTGGCTAGCCGCCCCGAGGTGAAGTCGTTTGTTGAGTTCTATCTCAATACGGCTATGGAAGCAGAAGCCAACATTATCAGTGAAGTTGGCTATGTCCCTCTAGATGCTGATGCCTATATGGAGTCCTTGGACCTGCTTTAAGAGACTGGTTTTCACTGGTTCTCACTGGTTTTTGTGGAAGCCTGCGACCAGGCCGCGCTAAGCAGAACCAAATGAGCGGCTAGGAGACTAAAGCGTGTCCTAGCCGCTCGTGAGTTTTTTCCCTCTCCATAGCATTGCCGTAGCACTTGTCTTATTTCTTTTCTATGCCGCCCTTTGTCACTCAAGCACCGTCTGCTGATACCGAAAATGCCGCTGAAAATGCTGTTGCTAGGGCTTCGCCAGTTTCGGCTCCGGTCTTTCGTCGTCTTACGCTAAAGCGACTTTTGCATCATCCGTTAGCAGGGCTGGCGATCGCAGCACACCTCTTGCTGCTAGTTATCCCCTTTAACGAGCCTAAGCCCTCCGATCTAAATGATACTGAGGCAGCAGAAAAGGAGATCGACGACTCTATTCCCGTCGATATTTTAAATTTATCGGCGCTTTCTCCACCGCCCGCCACTGAACCTCCAGATTCATCACCACCAGCCGCAGCGCCGCCTGCGCCACCCCCTAGCCGTTCTCTTCCACAGATTGCCCGCCAGCTAGTAGACTCGCCTACCGACCTGCCCCCCGCCAATTCGCCGCCAGTAACGCCACCAGTCAACTCACCTTCTGCTAATCAGCCGGTAGCAGATCAACCGCCTACAGATCAACCACCACTAGATCAGCCATCAGCTCAGCCGCCTGCTTATGTTGCGCAGGCAGATCAGCAAGCCTTTGTAGATAATGTGGGCGCACTGGGCGCAGGCACACAGGGTGTGGGCAACTTCAGAGATATTGGCTTGCCAGCGCTTGACTACTTCAGCAAAGGAAACGTAGCTAATTTTTTGAATTACAACACCAATCCGCCTAGCCTAGTTCCGGGATCTATTGATGCTGTCTGGATGGATAAACAAGCCAATCGGGTCGCTGAACAAATAGAGGTCACCTACGGTGCTAATGGGGTAACGCTAAAGCAGCTAGACGACTATGGTGATGAGCTGTTATACGAAATGTTTACGCCCAACGGCGACACCATTATGTACATCAGCCTGGTTAATTTTCCGTCTAAGGGGTCATCGTTGATGGTGTCTTGGCGTACGAATCCACTAGGAGACTAATTGAGCGGTCAGCGGACTGGATAAGGTAGTCGATGATTTTTGGAGTGCCAGTTTTAGGAGCTGCGATCGCTCATCGCTAAAGGGCTAATTTCCTCGCTATCTTTGAGGGTATACAGGAAAGGTATACCGGCGAATATCATTGCCCCAGCTATCTACCCGCCTTTCACGTTTTTTCTATCGTTTTTTATCAACGTCTTCGCCATCTTTAGGTACTTTCTTCTGACGACTGGGCCATGTACGCTTTAGCCTATCTATGACTATGAAGCTTGTTCAACTCATTCGTCCGCTGTTTCTAACCGCTGTTGGCCTGCATGTGCTGGTGCTGTTCGTGCCGATTGGCCCTACTGAGCCCGAAGTAGCTGTAATAGAAGACGTTGCATTTGAACCCCTGTCAGACAAATCGGCAGAAGCTTCGTCTGCGGCAAGTGCTTTGCCTGTGCCCGATCCCAACGTGTCAACCGCAACGACAGCCAAAACACCCGCCAAAGCCTCCGCCTCGAGGTCTGCTACGGCAGTCGTGCCACCCGCCTCAAGGCCTCCGGTGGCCACCACTCGTACCGCCACTACTCCTAGCAACCGAACCGCTAGCCGTGTATCTGCTCCAAACGCGACGGCTACGCCATCTAGTCCATCGTCTCGCCAAGCTACCAATAGCAACACCAGCAACACCCCGACAGCCCAGAGTGAGCAAAGCCGAAATTTTATCGCGGTGCTAGATGAAGAAGCGCCCGACCCTGGTGCAGAGAGACAAGGCCGTCAGAATAGCGATCGCACCCCTCCAAGCAGTAGTGCTTCAGTCCGTCCATCTTCAGGCAGCCCATCTTCAGGCAGCGGCACAAATGCTCCACTAACCCTCAGCGCTTTGCTCTCCGACGTAACGCAGCAAATGCCTGATTCTTTAAGAGCCTTTGCCAACAAACTCAACCGCTCTTTATCCTACAGCGCCAAAGATACAGACGATGAGAGCGCCACTCAGGCCCGCGAAGACTGGCAAGAAAATATTCAAAAGCAGGCAAACGTTGGTCAGATTGAGCGGTTCCCCTCTGCCGAAATTGCCGAGCTGACCCAGATCGAGTACCCCATCGAATCGTCGATTGAAGCGGATGGTCAGCTGCTGAACCGCTGCTTAGAAAAAGCTCCGCATAGCGCTGAAATCGGCGTTTTATTTGATGCGCAAGGCAATATCGTCGATCAGCCTGCAGTGCTGCGCAGTACGGGCTATAGCGCTTTGAATGAAGAGATTAAGGCAATTGTTGCGGCCTATGAAGACTTCCCCAGCGACCGGGCCGCCAAAGCCTACGCATTTGAAGTTGACGTATTTTACGATTCGGAAGGCTGTGTCAGCTTGGATACGCTAAAAGCCGAGCAAAGATGACGACTGAGCGCGAGTAAAGCAAATGAAAGACAGAGAAAAAACTCGCTTGCCTGCCGCTACAGCTTGCTTCTATCTGTCAAGATCTCGTGGCCCGATTCAGTGATTAGTACTGTATGCTCCCACTGTGCGGATAGGGCCCGGTCTAGCGTAACAACCGTCCAGCGATCGCTCAATGTGCGAGTGTGTTGCGATCCTGCATTCAAAATGGGTTCAATTGCCAGCGTCATTCCCGGCTGAAGCGTTACGTTAGGGGCCCGCTTTGTACGAAAGTTAAACACAGCAGGCTCTTCATGCAAGTTACGCCCCACGCCGTGACCGGTAAAGTCTTCAACAATTGAAAACTGATGGGCCTTAACCGAATCTTCAATCGCACCCGCCACATCCATCAGCGTATTGCCGGGTTTTACCTGCTCAATGCCAGCATACAGCGCTTCCTTTGCCGCTTCGATCAGCCTTTGCGCCTCAGGTTTCACCTTCCCAACTGCAATAGTGATACAAGAGTCTCCGTGAAAGCCTTCGTAGTAGGCCCCGGTATCTATTTTCACCACATCGCCCGGATAGATTTTTTTGCGCTTGCGAGGAATACCATGCACCACTTCATCGTTGACGCTAGCGCAAATAGAAGCCGGAAACCCGTGATAGCCCTTGAAACTGGGCGTCGCTCCCATTTCTCGAATCCGCTTTTCTGCATATTCGTCCAGATCTGCGGTCGTCATACCCGCCTGAGTGATCTCACTGATTTCTTTGAGCACCGTCGCCACAATTTTAGAAGCGGCTCTCATCGTTTCAATCTCGGCTGCTGACTTTAGCTCAATCCGCCTTCCTGCGGGCACTTTCAGCGCTGGCGGAAAAGATATTTTAGGCAGCAAGTTAGATAAAAAATTCATGGAGAAAATTCAATTCACAGAAAATCAGACAGCGTAAGTCCAGACAACGTAAATCAGACAATGGCAAATCAGGCAATGCAAATTCAGACAATGCAAATCAGACAATGACGGTGCGAAACTCACCAAAGAGAAATTCACCGCGCAAGTGAGCGCAAATCATTAGTACAAGCCAACTGATGCGCTTAAAATACATAGCCTGCCTTCTATCCTAAACGGTTTGAGCAGCGCTTAGGTTTATTTATTTGCATTCCTTCCTTTGTGATATATAGTTAAAGACTGTGCGCTCTTCTGGCGCAATGACCGAACTTAAAGCTGTGATGTCAAGGCTGTGATGAACGCTGAAGCAATTATTCGCTCAATTGAAGCGGAACATATTAAAGACGATCTTCCGAAGATCTATGTAGGGGATACGGTTCGCATTGGTGTGCGAATTGTTGAGGGCGGCAAAGAGCGCGTCCAGCCCTACGAGGGCACTGTCATTGCCATGCGCAACGGTGGCATTAATGAGACCATTACGGTGCGCCGAGTATTTCAAGGCGTGGGCGTCGAAAGAGTATTTTTGATCCATGCCCCACGAGTTGCTAATATTAAGGTGATTCGTCGAGGTAAAGCTCGACGCGCTAAGCTGTATTACCTGCGCGATCGCGTTGGTAAGGCAACCCGTCTCAAGCAGCGTTTCGACCGCGCACTGTAAAGCCGCGCACTGTCTGAGCCACATACTGTAGATTCTTCGCTGTGGTATCTATTACCGATAGATGCCTTAGAGAATGAAGCTTCAGAGAAGTAGCTCTTAACAAAAACGATGTTCTAGATGCGTTTTGATAAGCGCGTTTCGAGAAGCGGTTGTTAGCAAGTTTTTCCAGCGTCATCAGGCGAGAACCCGCAGTTAATTTTACTGCGCCTCTCGATTGAGAGCTACCTGGAAAACCATGCGTCCTTAGTTCAGTTGGTAGAACGTCGGTCTCCAAAACCGAATGTCGGGGGTTCGAGTCCCTCAGGGCGTGCTTTTAAGCTGTCAGCAACTGACAGGCAACTTTGCCCGAAGGCGGTCGTAGTGCCCCGAGCGCTAGACCTTATCCTTCGGGCATTGCTGTGTCTAAATACATTGAGCTGGTTACAGTAGCGCTATAGTTAGAGTCTGACTGTTCAAGTTGAGTTTGGCGAGGAACGATTGCCCGTGGCTAAAAAAGAGGCTAAGCCTGTAGATAAGGCCGGTAATGCTAAGAAAAAAGCGGACGCTAGCGCGCCTGATAGTTTTAGTGCAGGCGAGTTTGCTCAAGGCACCCGTGAAGAGCTTGCTAAAGTAATTTGGCCAACTCGTCAGCAGCTAATTAGCGAGTCAGCAGCTGTGATTCTGATGGTGAGTTTGTCTGCGACCATTATCTATTTTGTAGACAAGCTTTTCGGCTGGGCCTCTCGGCAGGTTTTTTAGGCGGCCAGCATCAAGGTAAGTGATTAAGGCGATACACGAGGCAATTTTTTATGGCTTATGCATCCGACGATTCTGATTACGATGAGTCACAGGATCTTGAAGGCAAAGAAGCGCTTCAAAGCGAAGATAAAGTGACTGTCCGCAAGCAAAGGCCCCGCTGGTATGCGGTGCAGGTTGCTTCTGGCTGCGAAAAAAAGGTCAAACTAACCCTAGAGCAGCGGATTAAAACGTTTGATTTATCAAATGTGATTTTGCAGGTAGAGATTCCTCAAACCCCTGCGGTCAAAATGCGTAAAGATGGCTCTCGGCACAATATTGAGGAAAAAGTTTTTCCTGGCTACGTACTCATTCGAATGGACCTAGACGATGATGCTTGGCAGGTGGTGAAGAACACCCCTCACGTCATTAACTTTGTTGGCGCGGAGCAGCGTAGAGCCCAAGGGCGCGGTCGTGGGCACGTCAAGCCGATGCCGCTGAGCCCCGGCGAGGTCAAAAGAATCTTTAAGCAGACGCAAGAGCAAGCGCCTGTCGTGAAAATCGACATGGCTGCAGGTGATAAAATCACGGTGCTCTCAGGTCCGTTTAAAGACTTTGAGGGCGAGGTGATTGACGTGAGCCCAGAGCGCAGCAAGCTGAAAGCACTGCTGTCGATTTTTGGCCGCGACACCCCAGTAGAGCTTGAGTTTAATCAAGTGAAAAAGGAGAGCTGATTTAGCGCCTCGCACTCTAAAAGCGTGGCTTCGGCTCTCTCAGCCTATCGGGCGAGCGTCCATATGCATGGTTCTTGCCTGTGGGCAGAGCAAAGCCGAAGCCAACATCTCCGTAGGAGATAATTAAACAAAACCAAGACAGTCAAATAGTAGAGTTAATCAATGGCAAAGAAGGTAGTTGCGCTCATTAAGCTGGCAATTCCAGCTGGTAAGGCGAACCCTGCACCTCCGATTGGCCCAGCGTTGGGTCAGCATGGTGTAAACATCATGGCGTTTTGTAAAGATTACAACGCCAGAACTGCTGAGAAAGCAGGTTTGATCGTTCCGGTTGAGATTTCTGTATTTGAAGATAGAAGCTTTACTTTTATCCTCAAAACGCCACCTGCATCCGTTTTGATCAAGAAGGCTGCAAAAATTGAAAAAGGTTCGGGTAATCCTAAGCTGGAAAAAGTGGGATCGATTACTCGCGCTCAGCTTAAGGAAATTGCGGAGACGAAAATGCCTGACCTCAATGCAAATGACATTGAAATGGCGATGAACATCATTGAAGGCACCGCTCGAAACATGGGCGTAGAGGTTGCTGGTTAAGCGCTTTCGCTAAAAAAAACGGCCCTCTCGAGATTCTGAGACAACATAAGACGAAAACCCTATTGGGGGAGAGGCGATCGCTTCGTTAAGAACCCCAGAAAAGAAAAATGGTAAAAATATCTAAGCGCATGAGCGCACTGTACGAAAAGGTTGACAGCCTTCGCGACTACCAGCCTGCTGAAGCAATTGCACTGTTGAAAGAAACCGCAACCGCTAAGTTCGTTGAAACGGCAGAAGTCCACGTTCGGCTAGGCATCGACCCTAAATACACTGACCAGCAGCTAAGAACCACGGTAGCGTTGCCCAAAGGCACCGGACAAGACGTGAGAGTAGCCGTCGTTGCCCGTGGTGAGAAAGTGACCGAAGCCACTGAGTCGGGCGCAACCCTAGCGGGCTCTGAAGAGCTAATTGATGAAATTGCCAAGGGCATGATGGATTTTGATGTGCTGGTGGCAACGCCAGACATGATGCCCAAGGTTGCTAAGCTTGGTCGCGTATTGGGCCCTCGTGGTCTGATGCCTTCACCTAAAGGTGGAACGGTTACTTTTGATTTGGCCAGTGCCATTCAAGAATTTAAAGCGGGTAAGCTTGAATTTAGAGCTGATCGAACGGGCATCGTTCATGTTAAATTTGGTAAGGCTGATTTTCCAGAAGCCGACTTGCTAGAGAACCTAAAAGCCCTGCAAGAAACGATTGATCGCAATCGTCCTTCGGGTGCCAAGGGCCGTTTTTGGCGTTCGGTATCTGTTTCGTCTACGATGGGACCTTCAATCTCAGTAGACATTCAAGCTTTGCGCGATCTTAAGCTAGACGCGCTGGCCTAGAGAAATCTAGATTAGACAATCACCAAAAAATTGTTCATTTTAGCTGCCCATGATTTAATGCCTTTCGTCATGCCGCTGCAGGTGAGGCGATAACAACTGAATAAAGCGACCAGAGACAGTAGGTGCTCTTAGGGAAAATTCCTCATGAACTTTTCCTGGGCTTAATTTCCTACCGAGGTTTGCGGTTGAAGGCTTTGCTATAGATGCAATTTCTCCTTTGATACGTATGCCCTGCTCTGGTTGTCAGAGTGGGGCATTTAGATTTAGGTACTTTTGAGCATTTGCTGCCTGTTCTTTGAAAATTGCTTTTTGAGTATTTTTTGAATACACAGACAGCGAAAAATCTATACAAAAAGGAGGTGAAATTAAATGGGAAGAACCTTAGCAAACAAGCAAGCACTCGTGAGCGAAATGAAGACGCTTTTGAGCGAATCTGAATCTGCTTTTGTTATTGACTACAAAGGGCTTTCAGTCGCTGAAATTAGCGATTTGCGCGACCGACTGCGTGAATCTGGCGCGGTTTGCAAAATTTCTAAAAATACGCTGCTGAAACGGGCTATTGATGGTCAAGAGCAGTGGCAAGAGCTAGAGTCTTTGCTGACTGGAACTGCGGCTGTGCTACTGACCAAAGAAGACATTGGTTCGGCGGTTAAAGCCTATAAAAAGTTTCAGAAAGATACGAAGAAAACTGAGCTGCGCGGTGGCGTGCTAGAAGGCAAGCTGCTAGACCAACAGAGCGCTGAAGCACTAGCTGATCTGCCAACTAAAGATGAGCTATACGCGAAAATTGCGATTGGCATCAACGCAGTGGCTACCAAGATTGCGCTCGGTATCAAAGAAGTTCCGGCTTCAATTGGTCGCGGTATCAAGGCTTATGCCGAAAAAGGCGAAGAGTAACGGTGGCTTCGACTACGCTCAGCCACTAGGCTCTTGGCATAGGTGGCAGTGTGTGACTGCGCTTTGTAACTGTTAATTATCAACAATCAATTAATTTAAGGAGAGACAAAAATGTCTGCTGCAACTGACGAAATTTTGGAAAAGCTGAAAACGCTATCTTTGCTGGAAGCTTCTGAGCTAGTTACTCAGATTGAAGAAGCCTTTGGTGTAAGTGCGGCTGCCCCTGTTGGCGGAATGATGATGGCTGGCCCCGGCGCGGCGGCTGAAGAAGTTGAAGAGAAAACTGAATTTGACGTAGTGTTGGATGAAGTTCCTGGCGACAAGAAGATCGCTATTCTGAAGGCGGTTCGCTCGATGACTGGCTTGGGTCTAAAAGAAGCGAAGGGTATGGTTGAGTCTGCGCCTGTGACTGTGAAGGAAGCAGTTCCCAAAGAAGCCGCTGAAGAAGCGAAGAAGACTTTGGAAGATGCTGGTGCTAAGGTGACTGTTAAATAGATTCAGACTCCAACAGATTCAGGATCAGATGGATTCAGGATCAAATAAATTCGATTTACTCTTGGGGAGCTGGCGTTGCTGGCTTCCTTTTTTTATGAATTGTTTTTTGTGGATTGTTTTGAATAGATTGTGGTGTGTCCGTTATCTCGCGGGGGAAGTGGGGATATATAAAATAGGGTTGGTATAGTGTCTTGCCTAGTGTGTGGATGCAGACGTTTTGAGTGGAGGATGAGCTGTGGGCGATCGCAACTGTCGCAACTGTCGAAATGAAAGAGCTGATCTGGCTGATGAGGCCCATAGCCTAGCAGGAGTTCAGCGAGAAGATGTTTGTTGTATCTCAGCCGTTTAAGAGCCGCTCAAACCATGGAAACTGACGAGATAATCTACCGCAAAATTGCAGAGATGCTGCAGCAGCAGATCGGTCTAAATCCTGATTCTGTAGGCCCGCGCGCTATTTCGCGAGCGGTAAAGCAAGAAATGCGAATCGCCAAGCAGCTAGATCTTGCTGACTACTGGTTAGCATTGCAGGCTTCGACCGATCGGCTATCGGCGCTGATTGAGGCGGTAGTGGTTTTAGAGACTAGCTTTTTTCGCAACCGTGATTCGTTTACATTTTTGCGGCAGTGGGTGTCGCAAGAGTGGCCCCGGCAGCGCTGTCTGCGGGTGTTGAGCTTGGGTTGTTCTACGGGCGAGGAGCCTTATTCAACTGCGATTACGCTGCTAGAAGAAGGGCTAACGTTTGATCAGTTTCAGATTGATGCGGTTGATATTAGTGCGCAAGCGCTAGAGAAGGCCAAGCGAGGCATATACAGTCCGTATGCGTTTCGGCGACAGACCTACCGCAGCGACGATCAGTATTTTACGCTGGGAATACCTGAAGGTGTCAGCCAGGGTAAGCGGGCGACGCAGCGTTATTTTTTGGCGGCGGCTGTGCGTGAGCAGGTGAATTTTTATCAGGGCAATGCGATTGATCCGCAGCTTTTGGCCGATCAGCCGCCGTACGACGTGGTGTTTTGCTGCAATTTGCTGGCTTCTTTTGACCGGGTGGCACGCGATCGCGCGATCGCTAAGCTCGATCAGCTGCTGCTGCCCAATGGCTTACTCTTTTTGGGCAACACCGAAATGAAATTGATTGATGCCTCGCACTATCAAATCGTGCCCTATCCTCAGACCTATGCCTATCGTAAAATAGCTGACGCTGCGCAGTTAGAAATTCCTGTTTCAGAGCATCAGGGCCTATCGACTCGCTGAATTTTGGCTTGCTGACTCTTGGCTGATTGGCTGATTGGCTGATTGGTTGAGGGCCTGGCGAGCGGCCTGCGTTAGGTCACACAGCTCTTTTAGGGTCGGCCAGCCGGAATCTCTGTACGGATTTGGCTCTGGTCGCTCATTGTTAGTAGCGCCCAGATTACGATCATCTTTCTCGGCGCTTAGCCACAGCAAATATTCAATGTTACCGGCAGGGCCCACTGTGTTAGACCAAGTAAGCCCTTTGTAGTGCCAGCCAATATTAGCAGCGGCCTGGGCAACTTGAAAAATTGCCCCAGCCTGATCTTTGGTATCTCTAACAACGCCTTTTTTCCCTATTTTCTCTCGCCCGACTTCAAACTGCGGCTTGACTAAGAGAACAGCTTCTTTGGGGGCTGATAGCAGGGTCCAAAAGACAGGCAGGACTTTGACAAGTGAGATAAAGGACACGTCCATGACGCCGAGGGTGGCGAATTCTTGGGTTGTGTACAGATCTGCGGCACTGAGATGGCGAATGTTTGTGCGTTCTTTGAGCGTGACGCGAGGGTCTTGGCGAATCTTCCAGGCGACTTGGCCGTAGCCGACATCAACGCCGTAGACGTGTTTGGCGTTGGCCTGTAGCAGGCAGTCAGTGAAGCCGCCGGTAGAAATGCCCCCGTCTAGGCAGATTTTTCCGGCGGGGTGAATGTCGAAGGTTTTAAGAGCTTTGGCAAGTTTTTCGCCGCCTCTAGAGACGAAGGGCGGCTTTTTTTTGAGTTCGATAGTGGCGTCGGCATTGACGAGAGTGCCGGGTTTGTCGATGATCTGCTGGGAGATTTTGACTTCTCCGGCTCTAATGAGACGCTGGGCCTGCTGCCGCGAGGGGCAGAGCCCTTGTTCTACGAGCAGGGTATCGATCCGCTGTTTTTTCACGTTTTGGCAGTTCTCTCAAAGCTAACTGCATTTTAGCGAGTATCGCTGCCAGTATCGGTGCTATTCGCTAATGGCCGTCAGCTAATGGCCGTCAGCTAATGTAGTAGTCGCGGGTGCCGCGATCGTTTAGGGCTTCGCCGAGGCGGCTGAGGGCGTGGATGTAGGCGGCGGTGCGAAAGGAGACGCTGTGCTTTTGAGCGATCGCATAAACTGTTTCAGCTTCGATGGTAATGCGCGATCGCAGCTCATCTTGCACCCGATCTAGCTTCCAATACAGCCCGCTGCGGTTTTGCACCCATTCAAAGTGACTTACCATCACCCCGCCTGCATTCACCAAAATATCGGGAAACAGAGAAATGCCTTTTTTCTCTAAAATCTCGTCGGCATCTGCGCTCACCGGCCCGTTTGCTACTTCAAAAATGTACTTGGCCTGAACCGCGTCGGCATTCTTGGCTGTAATCTGGTTTTCCAAGGCGGCTGGAATTAGAATATCGACGTCTAGCGTCAGCAGCTCTTCATTGGTAATCGTTTCGTGCTCCACGATGCTGCAAACGCTGTCGTGGCAGTAGACAGCCTTCATGGTATGGTTGGTTTGCTTAAACTGCTGAACGTCAGGAATGTTCAGACCCGTTTTGTTGTAAATGCCGCCTTTAGAGTCGCTAACCGCAACGACCTTGTACCCGGCTTCAAACAAAAGGCGCGCGATAACGCTGCCCGCATTGCCAAAGCCCTGAACGGCAACGCTCAGATCTGCTGGCGCTTTGCCGAGCTTGTTCATCATGGTCTGCAAGACAAAAAAGGCCCCGGTGCCCGTGGCCGTGTCGCGCCCGAGGCTGCCGCCCATGCTGACTGGCTTACCTGTGATCACGGCCGGAGATTTTTTGCCTTTGATGATGCTGTACTGGTCCATCATCCAGCCCATGATCATGGCGTTGGTATAGACATCGGGGGCCGGAATGTCGAGATCGGGGCCGATGAAGGCGGCGATCGCATCAATATATCCTCGGCTCAAGCGCTCTAGCTCAAACTTAGACAGTTCCTTTGGGTTGAGCGTGATGCCGCCTTTTGCCCCGCCAAAGGGTAAATTGACCGCCGCGCACTTGAAGGTCATCCAAAAGGCCAGTGACTGCACCTCATCGAGCGATACGTTTGGATGAAAGCGAATGCCGCCTTTGGTGGGCCCGCGCGTATCGTCGTAGCGCACCCGGTAGCCTTCAAATACCCGCAGTTCACCGCTATCTAGCCGTACCGGAATGGCGACTTTCAAGCTGGCCTTGGGAAATCTGAGTCGTTCGGTGGCATCGGCAGAAATGGGTGCGTGCTGCGCGGCTTTTTCCAGGCGGCGGCTGGCGTCGGTAAGCAGGGCCTGGGGCTTGGTGTTTGGCATATTGTTTTATCTTTTTAATACTTTAATTTTGGACCCGAAGAGAAACGAAACAAAGCAAATACAATAGATCCTTAAGATGAGATCTATATTTCTCAATACGCTGTTTCTCAAGATATTTTCAATACATTCTCAATTCTGGACGGCAACCTGCTGCCAACGCTATGGATTTTGACCAAATACTGCAGCCGTTTGTGGCCTATTATGCCGAGCGCTGGGAAGATGCCGTCGTTCATGAGTCTAAAGCGCATGAGCAGCAAAAAGACGGATTCAACTGGCTAGCGGTTTCCTCGCCTGCGCTGCTAAGAAACAGTCCTGGTAACTGGCCCCAAATTTTGCACTGCGGCAGAGTTACCGACAATGTGATTGTGCTAATTCACGGGCTAACAGATTCTCCCTACTATCTGCGCGCGATCGCAGAAGACTTTGCTCGATCTGGTTTTAACGTAGTGCTGCCGCTACTGCCTGCACACGGACTACAGCGGCCTGGGCGGGCTTTTCATACGCTAAAGCATACCGACTGGATAGAGACGATAGACCACATCTGTGAAATTGCTCAGCTGCTGGGATATCACCTTTCTATTGGTGGGCTATCAACTGGCGGTGCGCTAAGCGTGTACAAAGCGCTTAAGGATGCCGAACAGATTACGGGCGCTTTGTTTTTATTTTCGGCGGCGTTAGATATTGGCACGGTAGAACAGCTATTGCTGCAAACGGAGGCGGGGCGGATGATCGCTAGGCTGCGAGATCAGCAGGTGTGGCTGGCGAAAACGGTGAAAGATCAGCTACAGATGATTTTAGACGATCAGAAATCGGGTAGGGCAAATGAGTATTTTGGGATTGGGGAAAATGACTATAAGTATTCAGTCTTTTTCTATGAGGGGGTTTCACAGCTAGCAGAGGTGATTCAGGCGATTAATCAGCATTACGAGAAGAGAGCGCATAAGTTTAACGATTTGAGTCAGCCCGTTTTTGTGACGCACGCTGTAGACGATGATTCGGCGCTGTTTAGAGGCGTTAGGCTGCTGGTGGAGAATCATCCTAATGATGCGATCGCGCTATTGAGCCTAAAGGGCGTGCCGCACGCGAGCGTTACCCTAAAAGCGGCGATTGTTAACCCTGCTCAGCTCGAAGTTTGTGTACCGGCTAATCCGCTTTATGCCGAGATGTCTACGCAAATGCTAGCGTTTGCCCAACGCTATTTGTCTGGCGTTGTTTAGGCAATATTTTGACATAATCTTCCAGACGGTACAGGGAGAATGTTTCCGCTGGAAGATATAAGCGTTTTAAGGAATACTATCGCTAAAAATTTCCATGACGGCTGAAAAGACAAGCGCTGAGAAAACAAGGCTACAAGAGAATCGCGATCGCACCAAATATTGGACGCGCTGGGGATCTTTCGTCAGTGAACGGCAGTGGGGCACCGTGCGCGAAGACTACAGCGCAGACGGGTCTGTCTGGGAGTATTTTGACCATAGCGACGCGCTGCACCGTGCCTATCGCTGGGGCGAAGATGGAATTGCCGGTATTTGTGATAACCATCAGCGACTGTGTTTTGCGCTAGCCGTTTGGAACGAAGAAGATCCGCATGTTAAAGAGCGACTGTTTGGCCTCTCTAACAAGCAGGGCAATCATGGCGAAGACGTGAAGGAGTATTATTTTTATCTGGATAATACGCCGTCTCATGCCTACATGAAGTATCTGTACAAGTATCCGCAGGCGGCGTTTCCCTATCAGCAGCTGCTGTCTGTCAATAAAAATAGAACGCCTGAAGATCCTGAGTTTGAACTGTTGGATACGGGGATTTTTGAGGGCGATCGCTACTTTGATATTTTTGTTGAATATGCCAAGCATGATGACGAAGATATTGCGATTAAAATTACCGCACACAATCGCGGAGATGAAGAAAAGCCACTGCACTTGCTGCCAACCCTGTGGTTTCGTAATACCTGGTCGTGGCAAGAGGATACGGCCAAGCCTGTGCTTAAAGCACACACCCAAAAAGATGACGCTCAAAAAGGCAATTCTCAAAAAGGCAGCTCTCAAGCAGAAGGCTACAGCGTAGTTGCGGCTGAACACGAGGGTTTGGGCGATCGGTGGCTGTACTGCGAGGGCGAACCGCAGCCGCTGTTTACTGAAAACGAAACCAACAAGCAGCTATTGTTTGGAAGCGAGAACAGCTCGCCCTATGTAAAAGACGGCATCAACAGCTACGTCGTAAAAGGCGATCATAACGCTGTCAATCCAGACCAAACAGGAACAAAGTTTTCGGCTCAGTATCAGTTCTCTATTCCGCCCGGCGAGAGTCGCAGCGTTACGCTTCGGCTTTGCAACTCAGATTCGCTGTTAAATCCGTTTGGTGAAGAAACAACAAATCTATTTGAGCAGCGAAAGCAAGAGGCGGACGAATTTTACAGCGAATTTACCCCAGATTGCGATCAGGGTCAGCAGGGCGAAGATAAACAGAACGTGCAGCGACAGGCATTTGCCGGAATGCTGTGGAATAAACAGTTTTATTACTACGTGGTAAGAGAATGGCTGAGCGGCGATCCGGCTCAGCCTGGGCCGCCTGAAGGGCACGCCACTTCTAGAAACGTTGACTGGACACACCTGTTCAATGACGACATTATTTCCATGCCAGACAAGTGGGAATATCCTTGGTATGCCTCCTGGGACTGGGCCTTTCACCTGGTGCCGCTAGCGGTGATCGATCCAGATTTTGCCAAGCTACAGCTTTCTCGGCTTACGAGAGAATGGTACATGCATCCCAATGGGCAAATTCCTGCCTATGAATGGAATTTTAACGGGGTGACGCCGCCTATTCAGGCCTGGTGCGCGTGGCAGATTTACCAGATAGAGAAAAAATACTGGGGCCGCGAAGACAAGGATTTTTTGGAGCGAATTTTTCAAAAGCTGCTGATGAATTTTACCTGGTGGGTCAATCAAAAAGACGCTGAGGGAAGAAATATCTTTCAAGGTGGCTTTTTGGGCATGGATAATATCGGTGTCTTTGATCGATCGTCTGTGCCAACCGGGGGAACGTTGGAACAGGCGGACGGCACTTCTTGGATGGCTGTATATTGCCTGGGAATGCTGACAGTTGCGCTAGAGCTAGCGATAGACCGCCCGCCTTACGAAGATACGGCGAGTAAGTTTTTTGAGCATTTTTTATATATTGCCGATGCCATGAACCAAGAGGGCGCGGCGCTGTGGGATGAAGAAGAGGGCTTCTTTTACGATGCCATTCGGTTCTCGGATGATGAGCGGCAGCAGCTAAAGGTGCGATCGCTCGTTGGCCTAATTCCGCTGCTTGCCGTGGTGCCTATTAGCTCTGAGACAATTGAAAAGCTGCCTGACTTTAAGGGGCGCTTGCAGTGGTTTATCAAAAATCGCCCGGACCTGCGTAAGAATGTGGCCTGTATGGAAACCGAGGGCGTTGGCGAGCGACGGCTGCTAGCGCTTTGCTATGCCACAGAGCGCTCAGACGGCGAAAAAAACAAGCTTAGACGGCTGTTGGAATATATGCTGGACGAAAAAGAGTTTTTAGGACCATATGGCATCCGCTCTGTCTCAAAATATCACGAGGAAAATCCCTTTACGCTCGAGGCGGATGGAGAAGAATATAGCGTTGAATATGAACCGGCTGAATCGACTTCTAATATGTTTGGCGGAAACTCTAACTGGCGCGGTCCGGTGTGGTTTCCGATTGACTACCTGTTGATAGGCGCTCTGCGAGATTTTCACACTTATTTAGGCGATGACTTCAAAATAGAGTTTCCTACGGGCTCTGGAGATGAAAGAACGTTAGAAGAGGTGGCCGTCTTGCTATCAGACCGGCTAGTTAGCATTTTTCTAAAAGATGAGACTGGCCGACGTCCGGTATTCGGTCAGCTTGAAAAGTTCCAAACCGATCCTCACTGGCGCGACTATATCCTTTTCCATGAATATTTTCATGGAGACAACGGGGCGGGGCTAGGTGCTTCGCATCAAACCGGCTGGACTGGACTAGTTGCCTATATGATTCAACAGTGTTCGGAGTTTCGAGTTAATAGTGATAAATAGGCTTGGCTAGAGATGGGTGAAGTTAGCTTGAGCAGATGCTTTGGTCGTTGGCAGATGCTTGGGTCGTTAGCAGATGCTTTGGTAGTTATAAGTGCGCGGGCTAGGCTGAATCTTCGGCGCTCCCTAGTTGTAGGCTATAGAGCTTTGCGTACACGCCTGCTTTTTCTATTAACTGCTGATGCGTGCCGCTCTCAACAATTTGCCCCTGCTGAATAACAAGTACCTGATCGGCCTGGGTGACGGTGCTGAGCCGGTGGGCGATGACGAAGCTGGTGCGATTTTTGAGCAGGCTGGCGATCGCATCTTGAACCAGTCCTTCTGTCTGCGTATCAATGCTGCTGGTTGCCTCGTCTAAAATCAAAATCTGCGGGTTGATCAGCACGGCTCTAGCAATGCTCATGAGCTGCCTTTGCCCCTGGCTGAGCGAAGCCCCACGCTCGCCTAGTTCGGTTGCATAGCCTTGGGGCAGCTGGGTAATAAACTCATGTACGTTCGCTACTTTTGCCGCGCGCTCAATTTCTGAGTGTTCTGCGGCTGGTTGGCCAAAGGCTATATTTTCGGCAACGGTGCCGCTAAAAAGAAGATTGTCTTGCAAAACAAAGCCAATTTGACGGCGCAAGCTGGCCTGGGTGACATCGCGAACGTCAATATCGTCTATTTTTACCGCGCCGCCGACAACGTCGTAAAATCGCAAGATTAGGTTGATGATGGTGCTTTTACCGGCTCCGGTGGGGCCGACGAGTGCAATCATTTGCCCTGGCTGGGCGCAGATGTCAATGCTGTTGAGTATTTTTTGCCCTGGCACATAGCCAAAGGTCACTTGCTCAAAGGTGACCTTGCCTGTGATAGGGGGCATTTCGATGGCGCTAGGGGCATCTTTCAACAGTTCGGGCTCGTCGAGTAAAGCAAAAATGCGCTCTAGGGCTGCGATCGCACTTTGGGCCTGTGTGTAAAACTGGCTCAAAATTTGAATGGGCCTAAAAAACTGTTGCACATAGAGTAAAAAGGCCGTCACCGTTCCAACTGTTGCCGCGCCTGTAACCGCTAAATAGCCGCCGTAGGCTAGCACGCCTGCGGTCGCAAGCGTATTGAGAAAATCAATAGAGGGCAAAAAGGCCGCTGTCACCACCACCGCGTCAACGTTAGCATCCCGGTTGGCCTTATTAAGCGCATCAAACGCCTCAATGTTGTAATCTACCCGGTTAAACGCCTGCGCTTCTTTGACGCTGCTGACATCTTCTTCAATCAGCGCTGACAGTTCGCCAATGGTTTGACGCGTCACCCTGAACCGCGCCCTGGCCCAGCGAGAGAATACGCTGGTTGTAACAATCATAATAGGCACCACCAGATTGCTGAGCAGTCCTAGCTGGAAATTAATCAACAGCATCGCAATCACAATGCCGACTAGGCTAAACGTATTGCCCAAGACTTGGGGGATGCCCTGCCCAAAGGCTTGATTAACCACGCTGACATCGTTTAGCAGACGGCTCATCAGATCGCCTGCTTCACTTTTATCAAAGTAGCCTACAGAGAGACTTTGAACCTTATCAAAAATATCTTGCCGAAGCTGCGCGAGAACTTTTTGAACAATGTTGCCAACTCTAAAAATCTGCATCCGAATGGCAACAGTTCCAATCAGATAAATGACCCCGAGTGCCATAACCATCTGTGCTAAGCCTGGCAGATTTCCCGGCTCAATCAGATTGTCAATTGACCAGCCAATCAAAAACGGGCCGACAGACTGGGTGAGTGCGCCCACAACGACGGCCCCGATGGCAAGGGGCAAATCTTCCCGGTAGGGCTTGATATAAGCGAGAAAACGGTTAACGGTAGAGGGCTCTTTAGACGCATTAGCCACGATTTGCACCTAGAGATGTTTTGGCAGATGTTTCGGTAGATGTTTTGGCAGCGGGCGGTTTCATTTGAGATTCGAGAATTGCGCCGTAGAGCGGACTGGTGCGCATGAGCTGTTCGTGGCTGCCCTGAGCAGCGAGCTTGCCTTTGTCGATTAGCAGAATGCGATCAGCGCTTTGGATGGTGCTAATGCGCTGGGCAATTACAAAGGCGTTGCAGGTGCGATCGCGCATCAACTGATCTAAATTTACCTGAATCTGCGCAGCGGTCTCGGCGTCTACGGCGGAAGTGCTGTCGTCTAGAATTAAAATCTTGTAGTCAGTAAGGAGGGTGCGGGCGATCGCAATTCGCTGCTTTTGCCCGCCAGAAAGCCCAACGCCGCGCTCACCAACAACGGTTTCGTATCCGGCGGGCAGGCTCGTTATAAAGTCATGAATGTAGGCGGTCTTGGCAACGGCAATCACCTGATCTAATGAGGCGTTGGGTTTAGCGTAGGCAATGTTTTCTCTGAGCGTGCCCGAGAACAAGGTGGTTTCTTGAAAGACGCTGCCAATGCGCGATCGCAAACTCTCTAAGTCAAAATCTCGAACATCGCGGCCATCAATTCTGATCGCCCCCGCGCTGACGTCATAAAACCGCTGTATCAGGTTAATAATCGTGCTTTTACCTGAGCCGGTCATTCCCAAAATTGCAATTAGTTCTTTGGGCCGAGTCTCAAAAGAAACATTCTCTAAGGCAGGCTCAGTTGCCCCCGGATAGCGAAACCACACATTTTCAAATGTAATCCGTCCGCCACACTTATTGAACAAAGCCGCCTGGGGCCGGTTAACGATTTCAATCGGCGCATCGATAATTTCGTACACCCGCTCGGCAGAAGCCGATGCCTGCGCGATTACCGGGGCTGCAAAGCCGATTAGCAGCACCGGCTGCACAATAAACAGCAAATAGGCATTGAAGGCCACTAGCTCGCCGAGGCTAAAGGTGCCATCGATTACCTGCGTGCCGCCGTAGCCAATAACTGCAATCGTAATCAGATTGCTGAGTAAAAAGATAAAAGGAAAGGTGTTACGAATAGCCGCTAACGTTTTGAGATAAACCGAGACAAGGCGGGTATTTGTTTGGGTGTAGCGCTGTAGCTCTACTGGTTCGCGGGCAAAGGCTTTAACTACCCTAACGCCGAGTAAATTCTCTCTAAGGACTTCGTTTAAGTCTCCAAGCGTTTCTTGTACCTGGCCAAATAGCGGTCGGTTTTTGCCAAAGAAGCGATAGAGCAAAGCGCCTGCTAGTGGAATCACACTGAGGCTAATTAAGGCTAGCCGCCAGTTCATAATTAGTAGAATGCTGGCGATGGTGACAAGGGTAGCGATCGCACTGACTACCTGCAAAAGACTGGTGCCAATAAAGGTGCGAATCTGTTCTATATCGCTGGTAATGCGAGTTAGAAGCTGTGAGGTTTGGGCCTGATCGTGATAGCTGAAGCTAAGCGTTTCTATTTTGCGAAAGACTTGGGCGCGCAGGCTGTAGGCGACGCTTTGGCTGAGGGCTTCGGCCCAGTAGCTTTGGCCAAAGTTAAACAGACCTCGGGCGATCGCAACGCCCACCATCAGCGCCCCTGTCGTCAATACCACCTGCAAATCCTGTTGGGCGATGCCTTGGTCGATGCCGCGCCGAAATAGCTGGGGCGTAACTGCATTTGCCGCTGTTAGCAGCAGCAGGCTGACAAATGCGCCTGTAACTAGCCAGCCGTAAGACTGCAGGATTTTGAGTACGCGCTTCAGGGGCTCCATTGTTTTGGCTCCATTGTTTTGGCTCCATTGTTTCGCCTGTTTTGCCAATGTTTTACCGAGCACCTTTACCTGAAGGCACCTTTATCCGAATGCACCTTCATTTGAATGCGGTAAAGCGATTTGCCAGCCGTAATGAAAAGCTGATCGTAATGCTTGCCACCGAACGTAACATTCGCACAAACCTCGGGCACCTTTATCTTCCCTAAGAGAGATCCTTTTGAGGAGTAAATCTGTATGCCATCTCTGGCACTGGTAAATATATTTCCCTGCGTGTCTAAACAAAATCCGTCAGGCTCGCCAGGATCTATAACGGCGAAGACGCTGCCCGCTTTGACAGTGCGACCGTCTACTAGCGGGTAGGCCAAGATATGATGCAACAGATTTGGATTGACAGCAGCAGACGTATCGGAAACGTACAGCAGTTTTTCGTCTGGGCTAAAGGCTAGGCCGTTGGGCCTTTCCATTTCAGTAATTACAGCGTCCATCTCTTCTGTAGCTGGGTCAAAGCGAAAGACAAAGCTGCCAAACTGTTCTTGCTGGCCGCCACAGCCTTCTTGCGGATTGGTAAGACCAAAGGGCGGATCGGTAAACCAGATAGTGCCGTCACTTTTTACCACCAGATCGTTGGGGCTGTTGAGGCGTCTACCTTGATAGCTGTCGACTAAGGTTTGCCACTGACCATTGCGTTCTTGTCGAACAATGGCGCGATCGCGATGAGAACAGGCCACAATGCGCCCCTCCAAATCAAGCGCATTGCCATTTTGATAGCGGGCAGGCTCTCTGTAGATGCTGACGCTGTTCGCCTGACATTTAAAGACGCGATCGCCCACTGTATCGCTCCAGACTACGCTGTCGTCAGCTGGAATATAGACCGGCCCTTCGGCATGTTCGGCGCTGCTGTCCATTCGCAACAGTGAAGCCGTTGGGTCTACTAAGTCAATCATCTGAGCAGAAAAGCTCTCAATTTTTGTATCAATCTTTTGAAATGGACTCACTGCCTTAGGTCTGACTAAACTGTTCTCAATGAACTGTATCGTAATGGCCGTGATCTTGACACACTGTGAGATTTAATACTCTCGCGAGTGCTAGCACGTACCCAGCAGCTGCCAGATGGAGCGCTAAGAATTGATGAAAACGCCATCGAGAAATTCCGCATGCGCTTTGAACCGCTGCAGGCAGATGAATCGCATCGGCTAATTATTACGGACTAGCTGTTTCTTTCTGATTATTTTCTTGCTAATTATTACTGTCTAATTCGATACGCGGGACTGGTCAGCTAAAACTTAGTAAGTTCCATTGCTTGTTTGTACGAATCACCTGTTTGTACGACTCGTTTATATAAAGCATCTGTCTGTAATTTGGAATTTAGAGTTGTTAGACCTACTATTAACTCAATTGAATAGATGCTTTGCGGCAAGACTTTTGCCTTTAAAATACCCTAATAGCCTAATCTCTGCTGATCCTGGAGGATTCAGCTATGCAGTCAAAATATGTGTAACCACCAGCCAACAGTGACTCAATGGGCGAACTACTGGAATCAAGTGGGTAAAGAACAGCTATATGAGCAACTCCTCAACTCAGTGGGTCAGGCCGTCATTGTAACTGACTTAGAAGGGCTGGTGCGCTGCTGGAATCGGGCGGCAGAAAAGCTGTACGGCTGGCCCCGAGATGATGTCTTTGAGCGTCCGATTTTAGAAATTTCTCCAGTAGCTGAGCTATGGCGGCAGTCCGCAGCGGTTACGACCGAACTGCAAGAAGAATCTTGGTCTGGCGAGTATCAGATTTGCGATCGCCAAGGCCGTGAACTGTCGGTGCGAGTTAACAATGCCCCTATTCGAGATGCTGCTGGCGATCGCATTGGGACTATGAGCATCTCCGCTGACGTGAGTGCGTTTCGGGCCACAGAAGCTCGACTCAACCATCATGCTCAGCAGTCGCAAGCACTCGCCCAGGTGATCAATGCCATTCATCAATCACTTGAACTCGATACAATTTTTTCGGTTTCAGCAGCGCACATTGCCGATTTGCTACAGATGCAGGCCGCCATTGTGCAGTATTTACCAGAACGTCAGTGCTGGGTGCACCGGATCGTATCTAATACTCATCACGGATCTATAGTGAAGCCCCAGAGCGTGATTTCAGACATCGACAATCCCTTTTCAGCTCAGCTAAAACGACTAGAAGTCGTACAGATTGACGATACCCGCAATATTGAAGATCCCATCAACAAAAAGCTGGCAGAAACCGATCCGGGTGCCTGGTTGCTAACCCCAATTAGCATTGGTGGCCAGATCTGGGGCAGCCTGTCTTTAGGGCGCTTGCATCAGCACACTAAATGGAAAACAGAAGATATTGAGCTGGCCCAGCACGTAGCCGCGCAGCTGGCGATCGCGATTGATCAAGCACAGATTTATCGCCAGCTGCAGCAAGAACTTGTGCAGCGACGTGCTAACGAAGACCGCCTGCGCCAGTACGAACACATTGTTTCAGCTACCTTTAACGGTGTTGCCCTTTTAGATCACCAGTACACTTACCGCATGGTCAATCAGATTTATCTTGATTGGAACCAAAAAACTCGCGAAGAGATCGTTGGTCAATCAGTTGCTGCCTTGCTGGGCACAGATGTCTTTGAATCATTGGTAAAGCCTCGGCTAGATCAGTGCTTGCAAGGTGAAGTGATTCGATTTAGTGATTGGTTTTCCTACAGCGATGGTAACCGACGCTATGTTGTTGTGACGTACTCGCCCTATGACGATTCAGACGGCTGCATTAGCGGTGTTGTGGTGAACAGCCGCGATGTCACCGATCTAAAGCTGGCGCAAGATGCACTGCGGCGGCAGGCCGAGCAGGAACGCGCCATCAACGATGTGACTCGGCTGATGCATCGATCTCTAGATCTAGAAACCATGGTGCCGCTGGCGATAGAAGCGGTTAGCGCCTTGTTGGAAGCCGACCACGGGGCTGTTTCAAAATTTGTTGTAGACAGCCGAAGCTGGCAATGTATTGCAGAGTATCGTAAAAATTTAGACTCCCCATCTTGCCTCGAACTACAGCTGCTAAACAGCAAAAATCACAGCGAAAATCCAGTTGTTAACAGTCTTCTTCAAGGTAAAGTCATTTGTGTGGATGAGTGTACTGTCTCGAGCAATCCAACCCATCATCAGCTTGCTCAGATTTTTCCGGGAGCATGGCTAATTGTGCCTTTAAAAATCAACCAGCGCACTTGGGGATTGATCCTTAGAAAGCGTCAGCCGCAATGGATGGACGGAGCTGTCAACCTAGCTATCAGAATTGCCGATCAGCTCGCGATTGGCATTTCCCAGGCCGAACTGTATCAGACAGCTCAAGCTGAGCTGAAAAAACGACAGAAAACCGAGCGCGCGCTAAAAGATCAGGAATCTTTTTTTCAATCGCTCTACGAGCAGGCTACTTTGGGCATTGCGTTTTGCCGCAGCGACGGCCAGATTGTGCAGGTCAATGCCCAATACTGCGTAATTACCGGCTATAGCGAAAGAGAACTCAAATCAATGACGTTAGATCAGCTAACGCATCCTGACGATCGCGGGCTCAATCAAGAAATTTTTCGGCAGGCGACTCAGACAAAGGAAACGGCTCTGAGTGTTGACCGGCGCTACCTTCAGCAAGATGGAACCGTTGTTTGGGTGCATTTAACGACCTCAGTCATTCGTGACGAGCAGGGCGCGTTTAAGGTGATGGCGGTGATTATTCAAGATATTAGCGATCGCAAGCGATTAGAAACCGAGCGTCAGCAGGCCGAAGCCCAGCTTCGCCACAATGCAATGCATGATACCCTGACGCAGCTGTCCAATCGCAATTTGTTAATGACTCAGCTACAGCGATCCTTAGAGCATATGCGGCGTCCGCCTCACCAACAGTTTGCCGTCATGTTTTTAGATCTAGATCGATTCAAACTAGTGAATGACTCATTGGGTCATTTAGCAGGCGATCAGCTGTTGATTATTATTGCTAATTTGCTCAGTCAGCTAGTGAGACCTGGGGATTTGGTGGCTCGCTTGGGAGGTGACGAGTTTGTTATTTTGCTCGATGACATTAGCGATATCTCTGAGGTGTTGACTGTCGGCGACCGTATTCTCAATACGCTGCGGCAGCCTTTGCAGATAGAGGCGCGGGAGGTTTTTGCGACTGCCAGTATTGGTATTGTGATTGGCTCACTCGCCTACCAAAATGCGACTGAGCTGCTTCGAGATGCTGATATTGCCATGTATCGAGCCAAAGCCAACGGAAAAAACAACTATGCGCTATTTGACCCAATGCTGCACGATCAGGTGATGTATCGGCTGCAGCTAGAACACGATTTGCGCCGGGCAATTGGCAAGCACCAGCTAGAGCTGTATTATCAGCCAATCGTTAATCTCAAAGACGGCTCGATCTTTTGCCTAGAGGCTTTGATGCGCTGGCGACATCCAGAGCAAGGACTGATTTCTCCGGATGAGTTTATTCCGATTGCAGAAGAAACAGGGCTCGTTGTGGCGCTTGACCAGTGGGGATTGCAGACGGCTTGCTGGCAGCTAAAGCAGTGGCAATCTCAGTTTTCTCAGGCTCAACATTTAAAGGTCAGCGTCAATCTTTCTGCGCAAGATTTGCAGGTGTCTGGCCTTGTTGATAATATCAGTAGCGTCTTGGCTGAATCTCATTTAGAGGGGCAGTATCTGGTGTTGGAGATGACAGAAAGCTTGTTGATTAGCGATATGCCGCAGGTGGTGCAGCTAATCGCTCAGCTTCAAGATCTCTCGGTGCAGCTAGCCGTAGACGACTTTGGGACGGGCTATTCTTCTTTGAGTTACTTGCATCGCTTTCCGCTTAGCGCGCTAAAAATTGATCAGTCTTTTACGTTGAATATGCGAGAGGGTCTGGTGAATCAAGACATTATTGAAACGATTGTCGCGCTGAGCGATCGCTTAGGAATGGTTGCGATCGCTGAAGGCAGCGAAACTATTGAACAAGTTCAGCATCTCAGGCATATTGGCTGTGAATACAGTCAGGGCTACTATTTTTGTAAGCCACTGCCAGCAGCGGAGCTAACGGCCTTGTTTCAGATGGCCTATCCATTTGCTCACAAGCTGCCCACGCTTGAATAAGGCTGTTGTATTATCTATTGCCATAGCACCTATCGCCATAGCACCTATCGCCATAACCCAGAGAGCGCACGAATTGCGGGCGGAATTAGCATTCTGCGAGATTCTCTGGCGATGATGCCCAGTACAGTGGCAGGGCGGCGATCGCTTCTCACCACAGCCAGCGTGTCTTGAGCAATCCGCCGCGTTCTAGAACTGCTTACCCGCTCGTTCAAAGCGGCCTCATGTAAAACAGCCTCATATAAAACAGACGTAGACGGCAGCGCCTGAGCCCCCAATTGTACTAGCGCAGTAACGGCTAAATCGCGCGCGTGAATATCTCTAGAAGCAGCGGCAGCGGTTAGCGTGGGTAGGATTAGCTCGCGGTTGCCCGTTAGGTTCCACAGGGCGTCTGCCGCATATAGCCGAGTAAGAATGTTATCGCTGTTTAGAGCTGATGTGAGTGCAGGAATCGCATTAGGAATTGCATGAGACTGCGCCGTCAATAAAGCTGTAGCGCTTGTCTCGCGGCTTGTTTCGCTGCTCGTCTCACTGCTTGTCTCACTGGCGTCTACCGCATTGAGGTTGCTGATGTCGAGGTTGCTAGCATTGGGCGCGATCGCAGGCGAAAGTGAAACAGCTTGAAGATCGACTAATGATGCCGCACCTGGGATGTTGGTTATGGCTACTGGCGCTTCGACTGTTGGCGCTTCGACTGCTGGTACTTCGGCTACTGGTACTTCGGCTACTGGCGTTTCAATGGCTGGCGGCACAGTATCTAGGACGGCTAGCAGCTCTAGCATAGCCGTTTCGCTATCTGCAGCCAGTTCATCTGCGGCCAGTTCGTCTGCGGCCAGTTCATCTACAACTGGTTCATCTGTGGCTGGTTCATCTACAACTGGTTCATCTGTGGCTAGTTCGTCTGCAACTGGTTCATCTAAAGCTGGCGTGTCTAAAACTGGGGCATCCAAGACTTCTGCGGAAGTTGCGGATTCTAAAACGGGTTCAACTTGAGCGATCGCACTTGGTGCAACTAAGCCCATAGCCAAGATGCCAGAAAATACAAACGTAGCCTTGATAGAGAAATTCCGACTAAGCATCGCAAAATTCCAGCGTATTTGAGAGGTGATTCAAGCCCTAAGATAGTCGCTGCTATTGGACTAATTTATGCCTTTGAGTCCAGTTATTGATCTGGCTGTATTCCCCTGTGTGTAGGCGTTTCCACGGCTTGAATCTGATGCTCATTGGTGAGGCGATCGCACTGATAATCAAAATTGTGAACTGCCCATTTGAAGGTGCAGCCGGTCCGAGGTTTGCTAATCGCCCGTTAACTATCTATGATCCAATGGCACTGACTTAAGAAGGAAAAAGGTAGAAAAAGGCTGCAAGGCTTGATATATATGAAATCAGGCCTTGCAAGCCAGAAATATATCACCTTCTACTATGTCTCAAATATCCGAAACT